>Ga0081539_10002523_pt1 | contig 25578 bp, 19 predicted proteins | sample TabmetS4T2R2_FD_71023 | JGI IMG/M metagenome (GOLD analysis project Ga0081539, IMG submission 71023) | Tabebuia heterophylla rhizosphere microbial communities from the University of Puerto Rico - S4T2R2 | ecosystem: Host-associated > Plants > Roots > Rhizosphere ...
GAACTCTCTCCCGGCTCGATTACGGAGGTGATTGCCGAGGCCGTGCAAGAATGCGAGCCCCTCGCCAAGCAATCTCAAGTCAATGTTATTAATCAGGTCAAGACTGCCATGGCGCCAATCTGCATGGATCACAAGCGGCTCCCCCAGGTCTTTCTCAACTTGATCGAAAACGCCATTCAACATTCTCCCTCTGGAAGCAGCGTCACCGTCGAGGCGAATGAAGTCTGGAAAGACAGCCAGGGGTGGATTACGTGCTTCGTCAAAGATTCCGGACCCGGTTTCAAGCCGGAGGATCTGCCGCATCTTTTTGAGCCTTTCTTTACGAAGCGGCGCGGAGGGACCGGCCTCGGTTTGTCGATCGTTCAGAAGATGGTGGAAGCGCACGGCGGAAAAATTTCCATGAGCAACCGGCCGGAAGGCGGAGCTGAGATCATGCTCAAATTCCCGGTCGTCAAGGCTGGACAAGAGTGAAGGACAATTGCCGATGAATAGGAACAAGATTTTGATAATGGAAGATGAGGCGGCCATCCGCTTTGGAATCCAAGGCTTCCTTGAGGTGCACGGCTACGAAGTCGCTTGCGTTGAGAGTTGCAAAGGCGCTCTCGATTCCTTTCGGAGTTATCGACCCGATGCCATGATCACGGACTATATGTTGCCGGATGGGAATGCGCTCGAACTGCTTCCGCGCCTCAGAGAGATTGATCCGGGCATCCCGGTCATTATTCTCACCGGTCATGGATCGATCGATCTCGCCGTCCGCGCCATTAAAGAAGGGGCCGAACAGTTTTTAACCAAGCCCGTCGAACTGCCCTCGCTGCTCACGATTCTGCAGCGCCTCTTGGAGAATCAGCGCATCCGGCAAAAACAGATGGCCGGCAAGGCACAGCAGGCGCGCCAGACCGTCAATCCTTTCCTCGGCACCAGCTCGATCATCCGGCAGCTGTCAGAACATGCCAAACGCATTCTCTCCGCAGAGAGCCCGGTTCTGATTCAAGGCGAAACGGGCACGGGCAAGAGCATGTTGGCCGAGTGGCTACACTACAACGGCCCGCGCGCGGAAGAGGCGTTCGTCGATATGAACTGCGCCGGTCTCTCGCGCGAGTTGCTAGAGACGGAGCTGCTCGGGCATGAGAAGGGAGCTTTTACCGGCGCGACCACCAGCAAGACGGGTTTGCTCGAAGTCGCTCATCGGGGCACGGTCTTTCTTGACGAAATCGGCGATATGGACCCGCAGATTCAACCCAAGCTGCTCAAAGTGATCGAAGAGAAACGATTCCGCCGTGTCGGCGAGGTGCGCGACCGGCAGGTTGATATCCGGCTCATCGTCGCCACTCATCAGGATTTGAACCTCCTGGTCAAGGAGAAGAAGTTCAGGAGCGATCTCTATTTCCGCGTCAATACCATTCAGCTCACCGTTCCGTCTCTCCGCGACCGTGCGGAAGATATCCCGTTGCTGGCCAGATACCTGCTCGGAAGGATCGCGGCCGACATGGGGCGAGGCGGAATGACCATTTCGCCCGAGGCCGAACCGGCGCTGCAATCGTATCAATGGCCGGGCAATATCCGGGAGCTGCGCAACGCACTCGAGCGCGCCGTCTTGCTCAGTGAAGACAGCACCCTCCGGTTGCAGGATATGCGCTTCGAAATTCCCACTGGTAATGAGCTCTCATCGGAATGGAAGAATCTGACCCTCAACGAGCTTGAGCAGAAGTATATCGCCCAGGTTCTTCAGGAAGAGCACGGCAACGTCGAGCGAGCAGCCAAACGCCTCGACATCCCTCGTAGCTCTCTTTACCAGAAGATCAAGCGGTACCGCATCACTTTTTCCAAAATATGAAAACGCTCTGAAGTCTTCAACGAAAAACTGAAAGCTGAGGACTGAAGACCGTTTTCTAAGGATGCCAGATTATGAAGAAGATCAAGTCGCAAGAATGCGCCGTGGATTCCCCGGAGCTGGAACTTTCCACGGCGGCCCGGCTTCTCGATCTATCGACTCGCTTTTTGCCGGCCATCTTTTTTCTGTTGATCGTTACCTTCAAGATCGATGATCTGATCTCGGCCATGCGACGCATCGGCGCGGCCAATGAAGGTTCCTTGACCTTTTACATCTCGGTCGCCTCGCGGGTCTCGGTGATTCTGTTCCTGGTGTTGATGGTTGTGCTGTTTGTGATCCGGACGATGCCCGTGAGAAAAGCTAAGGGAGTTTTTCCGAGGATTACCGCCGTCACGGGGACGTTCTTGATGTCGATCATCACCGTCTTTCCGAGGGCCGAGCTGGGAACGGTTCTGACCGCCATCGCCACGCTGTTCATCTTGCTCGGCACCAGCCTCTCGATCGTCGCGCTGGCGCAGCTCGGCCGGTCGTTCAGTATGATGGCCGAAGCGCGCCGATTGGTGACCAGCGGGCCTTACGCCATCGTCCGCCATCCGCTCTATCTGGCCGAAGAGATCGCCGTCCTGGGCACGGTCATGCAATTCTTTTCCATTGCGACCATCATCATTTTTGTCATTCACTTCCTGACCCAGATCCAGCGCATGAAGAACGAGGAAGCCGTCCTGCGACAAGCTTATCCCGAATACATCGACTATCAAGCCCGCACCTCGCGCCTCATCCCTAAAATTTATTAGCTTCCGTAAAATTCACCTCTCATTTTGTCCTGAGATAAAAAAAGCGGTCTGGTTGTCGTAACACAACCAAACCGCTTAATGATTATCTTAAGTGACCGAAATCCGGTCTCGTCTCTCAGCTTGAACCGTGGGCGCTTTCACTCTATCAGAAAGCGCCCACGAGAACTGCCGGTCAGCAGTCGCGTTGATTAATCCGATTTAGAACGAGACATGCACGCCCAATCGGATCTCGCGTCCGAGCTGATACGAAAAAGGCAGTTTGTAGATCGGGCTGGGATTCGGTGTTAAAAGTTTTCCACTCGAATCTTTCGCACCGAACGGATAGATGTAATTGCTCGGATTGAAGCCCTTGAAAAACTGATCCAAGGTGATGGGGAGATCCCCATTGACGCTCAGACCGGTATTGGCGTTGGTGACCGACGCCTGATTGAAGAGATTGACGACGTTGGCGTCAAACTTCATCTTAACTCTCTCTGAGAGAGCGATCGTATGTGCCACCAGAATGTCGGTCTGGGTCAAGACCGGTGTCCGTCCAAGGTCACCACGGCCATTGAAGTAGACCGGGACGATATACGACACTTCAGAGGTCAGCGGTGTACCGCTATAAGCGATCTGTGACAGTGAAAATCTGGTATTCCCCTTCAGCCATTTGACATCATAGCTGCCGAAGAACTTGAATGTATGCGGCCGGTCGGTTGCAAGACGTCCATAAACATTCTTGCCCTTCGAATCGAAGTTAACCTGAGTCAGGTCGAAAGCGCGGCTGACGTTCGGATCAGAGCGGCCGTTCTCGTCGGAGTTGGCCAGACCTGAGTAGTTGCCGTAAAGCCGGCTGTAAGTATACCCCGTGAAATAGCTGAGGTTGCGCAAGGGACCGGTCGTGAAACGTCCGTCAAAGCGCAGTTCAAGACCGTCATAAACGCGTTTCGCCCGTGGCGTCAGCGGATCTCCGCTGGGAGACTTCTTGCTGATGTCGGTCTCGCCGAATCCAGGGTTACCGATGATGTAGACCTCGCTCTCCTCAGCGTTGAGGTAGCCGATATCTTCAATTGTCCTCACCAGATTCTTGTGAGTGTAGCGCGCGGAGAAGACGCGGTTCGCGCCGATCTGATGTTCCGACGTCACCGAGAACTCGCGCGATTTATACGGCTTGATCGCCGGATCGATTCCGTCAAGCTGTCCCTGCGCATTGATTGGAACTGTGCGGTTATCGATGTCGATCAGCTCTTTGCCGTTTGAAAGCGCGCCGGGATTGGACTTCGAAAGATTGCCCAGATTGAGATTGTCGAGCGTATAGACATGATCGTGCCAGTAGTCGCCGCCGAACGAACCGCGAGCAAGCTCGTACTTCATGACATCGTAGAACTCGCCATAACTACCGCTGATCTTCCAGGTGCCGTTGCCGCGCACATCCCAGGCAGCGCCGAAACGGGGAGCGATCTTATCACCCCAGCCGAAGCTGATCGGGTTCGCTACCTTCGTTCCTGCGACTTCCTTCGTATAAGGCGGCAGGAATTCATTCTCGAAGCGAGCGCCGACATTGAGTGTCAGACGCGGAGTAACCTGCCATCCGTCCTGAACATAGAATCCCTGGTTGCGGCTGCTGACCTGCGCGTTGTGGCGGACGCCGTCACGCCAGACATAGTAGCCGTAGACGCCCTTCACATTTTGAATGCTGCCGCGTGTAAAGCTGGTGCCCCAGGCGAGACGGAAGAAACCGTTGGTGTAATCATCCTTAACATCGTTCGAGATCCGGTTGATCGCGTAACCGCCTTTGAGCGTGTGTTGCTGCCCAAACAAACGGGTGATGTACGTACCGTCAAAGTAGATGTTATGACGCGTCGTGATGTCTTTGATGGTCGCAAAGGTGCTGCTCACGTTGGCGAAATTGGTGCTGCCCGCGAGCGCCGCCGGAACCGGCGGATCCGTCTGTTTCGACGTCGGCTGGGTGTAAAGAATTCGTGGTACATTGGGGATGCCGTAATTGTTACCTTTATCATTGAGATATTTGTAACCATAACGGGCGCTCAGGATCAGCCGCGATGTCGGAGTGTAATTGAACGACGCCGTATAGGCCGAAGATGGCGTGAATCCGCCGCCAATCGATTGATCATTAGACGGTGGAGCAACGCTGGGATCGGCGCTGGGGAGCAGCCCTGCCACGCGCTGGGGATTCCACATGTAAGAGGTGTTGATCTGGATCTTCTGCGTCGGAGCATAGTCGAGACGCTCCAGGGCATAGTGGCGAATGACTCTCTGCGTGTAGGTCCGCTGCCCGGCAGCTGTAAAGTTGATGTTGCGTTCTCTCCGCTCAACCTCCGGGAAATAGCTGGAGAAAAAGTTCAGTCGATCCTTGAGAATCGGGCCTCCCACCGAGAATCCCGGATAGAAGACCCGATATTCATCTTCCTTCGCGCGGAAAAATTCACCGGTTGTTCCGGTGGTCGTATTGAGTCGCCAATAACCGCGAAAATCACGAGAGTCGGTCCCATAATACGACCCCACGCCATTGGCATTTAAGCCGGCGTTGGTAAAGAGCAGCGCGCCTTCGCCGTGGAACTCATTTGAGCCGCTCTTGGTCACGACGTTGATCACGCCGCCAGTCGCCCCGCCATACTCGGCCTCGAATCCACCGCTCTTAACCTGAACCTCGCGGACGAACTCGAACGGAATCGCGTTGCTGCGGCCAAGTGAACCATTACGGATGTTCGAGACCTCAACACCATCAATAATGAATGCGTTCTCTGAACCGCTCGATCCATCTATTTGATAGCCGCCGACACCTGCGCTGCCAGCCTTTGGCTCTGGCCGCACACCGGGAGCAAGTTGCAGAACTGAATTAAAATTGCGTCCTTTAGGCGTCTCGTCGATCCGTAGTTCGTTGAGATTCGTCGCGGTCTTGCTGGAAGTCACGTCGATGGTCTCGGAAGTGGCGCTGATTGTCACCGACTCCATCACGCTTCCGGTCGCCAGCGAGACGTCGATCCTCGCCGCTTGCCCGAGTCCGACATTGACGTCCTCGTTTTTGATCGTTTTGAAACCGGTCTGACTGATGCTGACCGTATAGGTTCCGGGAGGCACTTTCGGAAAAAGATAGCTTCCCTCCTTATCCGTCGTCGTCTCAATGGTGCGGACCAGCGCACCCCCAGAAAGGCTAACTTTTGCTCCCGGAATTGCCGCTCCGGTCGTGTCTTTGACTGTCCCCAGCACGCTACCCGTGTTCTCCTGCCCGAACACTGCCATCATGGCGAAGAGGCATAATAGAAGCGCGCTCAGCGTCAACTTCATCGCACCTCCTAAGGTTAAAGCACTTTTCATAATTCCTCCTATTCTTAACTCTGATTGGTTGTGAGGCTCGCGAGATTCTTGTTGCCCCAATCGTCGGGCCCTCGGTCATTGCGAAACAGAACCTTCCATTAGAACCTAATATTAATGGCCGACAATAAACTGATCGCGAACAAACTGGATTCCCTCCCATTCCGAAAGACAGAGCCCAGACGAGATCCGGATTGCAAAGTTCAACAAAACCACAAGCTTGTCCTGGCCACCGCGACTTTGACTGGCATCTTCTGGCTTAGTCGATCTATCTCTGCTTACCTAGTTCGCGATATTTCTAAGGTATCTGTGAATTACTTAACTTAATTGTCACAGTTTTGGATGAGACTATCCTTCGTTGAAAGCAAAGGCAAATTATATTCCATATAGTTGATGGTTACACTCAATTTGATAAATTGTTTATTAATCAATGCTTTAAAGCCTGTATTTATCCAAGAAAATGATATTAAAATGGCGCTATATCCGAATTCATGGAATATATATTCATTTTTCTGAATTAGCTCTGCTTTATGTCAAAATTGTAGGAAGTCATAAAAGCAATGAGTAATTATTTCAATTGAATTAAGGCCAAAGAATCGATCCGACGCGGCGGTTAAGATCTGAGTACATGGTCTAATTTCTAGGATCTTTGTCTCAGGCCCAGACTGCGCTATCTTCCAGCCTTGACTTTGGTCCTGCGCCATTCCCGTAACCATAGATGTTTGCATAATTTAGGCGGCAAAAGTGATGTCGATCGGGACTGGCCCGTTAGTTGCACTATGCCAGGTATGCACAAGATATTGATTGTCGATGATGAAGAATCCATTCGTTTTGCGATGAGCGAGTACTTTCTAGCGCACAGCAATCAGGTTGATTGCGCCCAAAGCGTCGAAGAAGCGGAGGCTTATTTGGCTGCGGGTTCTTATTCAGCGGTGATCGCTGATCTACGGCTCACTGGGCAGGGCGATATGGGAGGACTCGAAGTGGTTAAATCGGTTCATGAGCGTCAGCCGGGGACGCCGGTTGTAGTTTTGACGGCCCATCGTTCTCCCGAAATCGAAGAAAAGGTGAGGCAACACGGCGTCAAAGCGCTCTTACGCAAGCCGAAGCCGCTGCCGGATGTGGCGCAGATCGTGTTTGACATGATCGAGGCGAGTTCGGCAAAGCCTTCGACATCTTGAGCCGGAAATGAAGACGGAAGTTTTCTGGTGACGCATCGGTCAGCACTGCGCCAGAGAGGATTGCGGGAGGCACTGGCGGCGGAATCGCCTTTAACCACTGACTTGGGATTAAAGGAGTGACCTCATGTGTAAGATTGTGAACTTTTTTTTCGATGATGAAACAGGTCTCGAACTCAGTGAGTAAGCAATCGCCGCTGCGGCTATTGCGATTGCTTGTGTCGCTGCCTTCACGGCTTTAAATGGAGGCATCTCGGCGACGATCAACGGCTTGAAAAACGCCGTCACGACCAGCTAGGAGAGGGCGTCATTCAGTTCGCAGCTGAGCGTCCAATTCTTAACCCCAAACCAAGGAGTAACAGTCATGAACAGGATCAAAAACTTTTTCTTGAATGATGAAACGGGTCTCGAACTCAGTGAATACGCCGTGGCTGCGGCGCTGATCGCGATCGCTTGCGTGGCGGCCTTCACGGCTTTAAACGGAGGAATCACGACGACGATCAACAATCTGAAGAACACCATCACGACCAGTTAGCCGGACGTTAGATGTTAGCTGCCGCCTGGTCTCGATCAACAGCGCTAGCATCTAGCTGTTTTTTGCTGAGTTGCGACTTTTCGTGAGAGCAGTCCGAGCGGACGAAAACTACAGTATTCGGGGAAAAATGCCGATCTGGAGCATGAGCGGAATTTGAAATGGCAGAGGGCGCGCGATCGACGCGGAACAGACGGAGACCGCTGAACTCTTGGAGGGTCATGCGTCTCAATGGTAGACCTTCGCGCCGGTCGCGGCCTCCTGCTTTGACCGAATAAGACTGTCCGAACAGTTCGTTGACGAGGAGTTAAATCGTTGTGTCCAACTCGCTGGTCATGATCAATGAAGTAGTGCTTATCCCGCTGGCCATTTTAGTTGGGTATTACGACATGCGATATCGCCGCATTCCTAATGCCTTTGTGCTGGGCACTTTGATCAGTGGTCTGGTCGCCAATACCGTTTGTGAAGGATGGGGCGGCCTGGTTAATAGCTTAGCCGGATGTTTGCTGGCTTTTACTCTGATGCTCACCTTGCGTTTCTTCACCGGTTTAGGTGCGGGAGATGTCAAATTATTCGGCGCGATCGGCTCGTTACTGGGTGTGCATCTGATCTTACCGACGTTTCTGATCATTATCCTGGTTGGCGGCTTGCTGGCAGTGATTACGATGCTGCGCGCGGGCACGGCGCGGCAGACACTGTTCGGCGCCCTGCAGATCTTGGCCGGGCTGCTACCCGGCGGCCTACTTGGCGGAAGAATGATGCGACGGCCCGCGACCGTTGGGAGCGGGCAAACGATTCCTTATGGCATCGCCATTGTTTGTGGCAGCTTGATTTCGGTTGCCAATACGATGTTCCGCACCTGAAGCGAACGGAGAAACGAATCTGACCGATCAAGGAGATTGAAAATAATGCGGGATAAACGCTTCATCGTCGTGCTTGTTTGTGCCATGGGCTTCGGCTTGATCGCCGCTCTGCTGGTCAGCCGTTATCTGTCAAAAGTGAAGAGCGGCACCGGCGACATTGTGGTCGCCAAGGTCAATATCCCATTGAGCAGCAAGATTACCGCCGACCAATTGACTGTGCTGCCGCTGCCCAATAACGCGACGCCGGAGGGAGCGTTCACGTCGCCCGAGAAACTGATCGGCCGGGTGACGCTCACCAGCATCGCCGCGCGCGAGGCGGTGACTGAAGCCAAACTTGCCGCACAGGGGACGGATGCGGGGTTGCCGGCGATGATCGCCGAAGGTTGCCGCGCCATGACCGTCAAGGTCGATGACGTCGTCGGGGTCGCAGGTTTTGTGACGCCGGGCGCCTGGGTCGATATCGTCGCCGTCGTCAGTCCGACCGATCGCGGCACCAATCAAGGGCCCACTTCAAAGATCGTTTTGCAGCACATCAAGGTGCTGGCCAGCGACCAGAACTTTGATAATCAGAAGAAAGACAGTGGAGTTTTGAATGTCAAGGCCGTCACCCTGGAGGTGACGCCGGAACAGGCCGAGAAATTGGCGCTCGCCTCGGCGGAAGGCAAGCTTCAACTGGTGATGCGCAACACCGTCGATAAGAACGATGTGCAGACGCCGGGCGCTAACAAACAGAGCTTGATGACGGGTGAGCGGGTCGCGAATGTTCCCGAACCGGCGCCCACGCCGAGCCGATCGACCGCACGGAGATCGCCGGGTGCGACCGCCACGCCAGGTCCGGCGCGGGCGCGTCGGGGACCGCCACCGCCGCTTTCGTTGTCCACTGAGATCAAGATCCCTGCGGCGGAGCCGGCCAAACCGGTCCCGACGCAAAAGGGCGTCGAAATGTATGAAGGAATGAAGCGGCAGACGGTTGTCGTTCCATAGGTGCACACGATCTATTCAGAGGCTTGGAAAGATCGGATGAAGAGGTAGCCAGTACGGGAGTTTCTCACAGTTATGAGTAGGAGCTTATCTTTAATCGCATCCTCGTTGACACGCATCATCGTGCCTCTCCTTGCGACGCTCATGGCCCTGGCGCTGGTGAATCAGGCGCGCGCCGATGAATTTTATGTGAGTGTCTCGTTTGCCGCTCATCAGAAAGAGGCGGTGGCCTTGAACCTGCTGGTCGGGCAGGCGCGGGTGATCCGTTTCGACCGGCCGATCGGGCGCATTTCGATCACGAACTCGGAAGTCGCCGAGGCGGTGGTGGTCGCGACCGATCAGGTGGTCGTCAATGGTAAGGCTTTTGGGCAGGTCAATTTTATCGTTTGGGACAAGAGCGGTGAGCAATCGATGGTTCTCGATATTTACGTGCGCGCGAACCTGGCTCTGGTCGATGCGTTGATTCATAACCTCTTTCCTAAAGACGATGTTCTGCTCAGTCAAGCCAATGGTTCGGTGATCATCTCCGGCACGGTCGATGATCCGAAGAAGGTGGCGCTGGCCGAGAGCGCAGTGCAGGCGGCGGGTTTCAAGACCGTCAACATGCTGCGAGCGCCATTCAAGAACGCCCCGCAGGTGCAATTACAGGTGCGCGTCGCAGAGGTCAATCGGAATCGCGCCCGCGAACTCGGCACCTCATACTCTTATCAGCCCAGTGTGGGCACCGGCGGTTACTTGAACAGCGGTAACGGTCCGTCCGCACTCACCAGTGTCGATAGCGGCAACATGGTCGGGACAGTCAGCAGCGCGCTCAATCTTCTGATTATGGGAAAGAACGCGATGGGCTTTATTCATGCGTTGCAGACGCAGGGCGCTTTGCGCTCTCTGGCTGAGCCGAACCTGATCGCGATGGATGGGCAACAGGCGAGCTTTTTGGCCGGAGGCGAATTCCCGGTGCCGATTGTCCAAGGTAGCGGAGACAAGGCCAACGTCACCATCGTCTTTAAAGAGTATGGCGTCCGCTTGAATTTCAAGCCGATCATCTCCGGTGAAGATCACATCCGATTGGAACTGGAGCCGGAAATCTCAACGATCGATTTCTCAAACGGGGTCAAATATGCCGGATTTACGATTCCGGCGCTCCGCACACGCCGCGCCAAGACCGGGATCGAGCTGCAGGATGGGCAGAGTTTCGCGCTGGCCGGTCTGCTCGATAACAGCGAGACACGCTCGCTCACCAAGGTTCCGCTCCTGGCCGATGTTCCTGTGCTCGGCTCGCTCTTTCGCTCGACCCAGTTTCAAAAACAAGAGACTGAGATGATGGTGATCGTCACCGCACAGATCGTCAAACCGATCAACCCTGACAGTTTGCCGAAGATGCGCGGCGTCGATGACATCAAATCCGGATCTCCACTCGGTAACACGCAAACGGGCGACGGCCTCACCGGCAAGAGCGGTTATTCGCTGGACCGCAAGGCCGATGAGAGTGTGCCCGCGTCGAGTGTGCCTTCACCAAATGCGACCTCGCCAAATGTGCCGTCGTCGAGCGCGCCGGCGCCGAATGAAACAGCGCCGAGTACGCCAGCGCCAAATGTTCCGTCGAAGACGTCTTCATCGCCCACGACTACTTCCGCGCCGGCAACCAGTGCGGCCAATCCCGATTGGCGGGCGGTCAATTTCGCCGTGATTGTTCCCTCGACGGTTATTGAAGCGGCTGCGGCGAGGACCACAACAATCAAAAATTCGATAGCGATATCCGCTAAGAACGTTCGCCCCTGAGTTTGGCTCTGAGGCCCGCCACTGATGATTGGAAGATTGACGGAGGAGGGAAGAGATAGAGATATGCAACCGAAACGCCAACATAGAATAGTCGGACGGCGCAACGAACGCGGCAGCGTACTGGCGATCGCCACCGTTGGAATGCTTGCCGTTCTGCTCGTCGCCGGGCTTTGCATCGACTTCAACCATCTTTACATGGTGCAGATCGAGATGCAGGCCGCAGCAGATGCCGCAGCCATCGCCGCTGCTTCTCAGCTCAACACGACGTCGGGCGGAATAAAGGCGGCCGTCACGGAAGCAACAAAGACGTTGAACAAATACAATACCAATACCGATGTGACGATCCCTGCCTCAAGCGTCACCTTTGCCGTTAACTTGAATGGAAGTTATATCGATTGGACCAGTGCGCAGGTGAGTCCCGCCAACATCCGCTTTGTGAAGGTCGCCATTCCGCCGAAACCGGTCACCATGAGTTTCCTCTCATCGGTGATCGGGTCGACGCAATATATCGGAGCCACGGCGACTGGAGGCATGTCGGTGGCGCTCACGATGAACAAATACTATTCAGCAATGATCATCATCGAAAACGACGGATGCGGGATGGAGCCTGGCATGACCTACACGCTCAGTCCCAAAGTTTGGAACAGCAGCTCCCCCAATAGTTATCGTGTGCTGGCCGGAACCGGCGGAGACCTCATTCTCACCGGCACCATTCATGCGTATGGATACGCGAACGGCACTTATACTGTCGCGCAATTGAGCCAGTCGGACGATGCCCGCCTCGCGCGCATCGGCATCAATACCCGGTTCGACGATTACAGTTGGCATCCCAATACCAATGCGACCGACGAGCCACCCGACACGATCGTCAGTGAAAACATCAATTACGCCACATACCGTCAGATGCAGGGCTATGGTGCCGTAGAGCGAAGCTATGGTGTGGAGAACCGACGCATCATTACCCTCCCGATAGCTGCAACCAGCGATTACAACACCTATACTCGGAATGTGACTGCTAACAAACTGGGGGCATTCTTCCTGCCGAATAAGATGGGTACCGATGGCAACCTGATCGTCGAATATATCGGCACTCATCTGGTCGTTCCAATGGGAGAGTACCGGGCGGGCGGTATCCAGCTCAACGAATTATCGAGGGCAGTTTTATATAAATGAGGTGGGTATGAGAATTGAGAACAAGATTGCCGGCAAAACTCGACGGTTTCATCGTCAGGAACGGGGCACGCAGCTGGTCGAAGTGTGCATCACATTACCGATCTTATTGGTATTGATGGCCGCTGCGACGGAGTTCGGCAATTTCTTTTACACCTATGCCACGTTGAGCGGCGCGGTTCGTGCCGGCGCGCGATACGCCTGCCAATGGAAGAAGGAGTCTCCGTGGACGGTTCCCGGGACAAAAAAAATGGTGGTTTATGGCGATGCCATCGATACTTCTAAAGGACCGATTCTTCCGGGGCTTCAAGAGAGCCAGGTCGATATCCAGTCCAATGGTCTATCCCAAAACAATATAGATTCCGTGACGGTCAAGGTCATTAACTATCAGTACCAGCCTCTGTGGAATCTGGGAAAATTTACGGGGCTCTCGGGGTTTTCACTGAACATTTCTATTAGTCCCAGTTCGACCATGAAACAACTTTTCACTGATCCTATTAACGGTAACCAGGGAGACTGATCGATTGTCGTTTGATCGCGCCAATGGAAATAACATTTCGGTAAATCCGTCAATGATGCTTAGAAGGAAGAGCCGCATGATTCGCAGAACTGTTGATCGCAGCCAACGAGGAACCACCCTCACGGAATTTACGATCGGAGCGCTGGTATTTTTCAGCGCGATTTTTGGGGTGATCGAGTATGGTCGCTTGTATTGGACGCGAATGGCTTTGAAGAGCGCCGCCCATCGAGGGGCACGGTACGCAATCGTTCGAAAGAACGACACAGCGGGGGTGGATGCGGTCAAGAAGATGGCCGTCTACGGTAATCCGAACGCCAATGTCAGCACCGCAACCCCGCTCGTTCCGGGGCTGACCATCAGCAACGTCGTCGTCGATTACAGCAACTTCGGAGGGATCTTAATCAATGCCAGAGCCAGTGTGAGTATTACCGGGTACCAATTTAAATTCGCCGTTCCGATGTTCGGTACGACGATCACCTTACCGACCTATTGGGCGGCATATCCGGGAGAAAGCGCCGGTTTTGTTCCTTGTGATATTCCCTCAAGTACTCCGTATGCTCCTTGTAACATTATTCCGAACTAGCTTCCGGAGATAATGATCCGGATTGAGCGAAGGGTTGATAAAAATGAAGAGAAGAAACGAAAAGATGGAGGGTTGACCGCAGCAGCGAGAGCTTCAGAAACGATCTTTCCGGGTCGAATCGGCGAAGCAGGCGGCAGAGGATAGCCCGGGGCATCATCCCGGGAATGGTCCGGCCTCCGAAAAGTGGGTATCAGAACGGGATCTGCGGCCCGTTGCGGAGGTAGGAATGGTTTAATCGCCAACCCCGGGGTTCTGCTTTGCTCCACCCGGGCTATCTTCTGCCACCTGCTTCGCAAGTTCGATTCGAAAACTAATCTCTATGACTCTCTGGTTTGCCCCAACCAGGCTGTCGGTGAAAGAGCAGCAATGAACCAATCACTGACATTTGTTATTTTTGGAGCGGAGCCGGCGGCGCTCAAGGAGTTGAGCGGCGTTTTGGCCACCAATGCGCGTGTGCAGTTGCTCGCGAGCATCGATCAGGTCCGGCAAGCACATCCTGAAATTGTGCGCCTGCGTCCATCCGCTGCCATTATTATCCTCGGCGCGGCGCCCGAACAGGAATTGGCGCTGATCAAGCAAGTGGCCGCCGAATGTCCTGAGACCATGATCATCGGCGCCGCGCATGGCACTTCACCGGAATCGATCCTCAGCAGTTTGCGCGTTGGCGCTCATGAATTTCTGCGATTGCCGATCATCGCCGCGGAATTCGAATCGATCCTTGACCGCGCTGACGACTTTAGAAGCGGAAGAAAATCGGCTCCTGCCAGGCAAGGTCGTGTCATCAGCGTCTTCTCCAACAAGGGCGGTTGCGGCACCTCTTTCATCGCCGCCAATCTCGCTCTGGCGCTGGAATCGCCGACCGCCATCGTTGATCTGAACCTGCAAGCAGGGGATCTGGGATTCTTTTATCATCTGGAGTCGAAATTTTCGATTGCGAATTTGATCGAGAATTTGCCGCGCGCGGACGAGGCGATGCTGACGAGCCTGTTGGCGCAATACTCGCCGTCTCTTTCTCTCTTGCCCGGACCTTGCGACGTTGAATCGGCGGTCGGCATCAAAGCCGGTGAAGTCAGCCAGGTGATCGACTTGTTACGCAAACGTTACGACTATGTGGTGATCGATCTGGCGCACTTCTTCGACGAAGTTTCACTCACCGCGCTCGACCAATCGGATGACATCCTGCTCGTCATCACGCTCGATATTATGACGATTCGCAGCGCCCAACGCGCCCTGACCGTCTTCGACCGGCTGGATTATCCGCGCGAGAAAATACAGGTGGTCGTCAATCGGTGGGATAAGAAGATGCTCAATCTTGATTGGAAGCAGATTGAGCGATTTCTCGGCAAATGCAACACCAGTTTTGTGCCCGAAGATCAACGCGCCGTTCTCAATTCGATCAATCTCGGCAAGCCGCTGATTGAATCGCTCCCCTCTTCGTCGGTGGCGGCTGAGATTCGACGTCTGGCCTCCTCACTCGTTGTGAAGAGCAGAGAGAGCATTCCAGCGGCCAACGAGAGGGCCTGGTTGCCGATCTCACTCGATACGATCGCCACGGGCAATGGAACACCGGGAACTCTCAACGGTAAGACCGAGATTCATCAGCTCGGATCAACCGCTGCTGATGCGAAATCATGGACAACAAAGATCCTCTCGGTCTTTGGACGTAATTGATCACTAACGGAAGATTGAAAACCGTTTTTCCGAGGAGCTGAGGTATGTCGCTTCGAGAGAAATTGATTCGAGAGAACGCACCCGCCGGTGGGCCGGTCACCCGCAAAGAGGATCTGCCCAACGCCCAGCAGTCTTTTCAAGAACTAAAGAACAAGCTGCATCAGACTGTCATCAATCGACTGGATCTGTTCAAAATCAATCAGCTGACGCAAGAACAGATTCAGACGGAGGTCTCGCGGTTGGCGAAAGAGATGCTGAGCGCCCAGGATGCGCCCCTCTCGACCGGGGACCGGGATCGGCTGATCGAAGAGGTCCTCCATGAGCTATTTGGTTTGGGTCCGCTCGAACCGCTGCTGGCCGATCCGACCATCTCCGACATCCTCGTCAATTCGCATAAGGACGTCTACATTGAGCGGCGCGGCAAGTTGGAGCGGACCAACATTACTTTCAGAGACAGCGACCATCTGATGAGAGTGATCGAGCGCATCGTCTCGGTGATCGGGCGCCGCATCGACGAATCTTCGCCGATGGTCGATGCGCGGCTCCAGGACGGTTCGCGCGTCAATGCGATTATCCCGCCGCTGGCGCTGCGTGGCCCATCAGTCTCGATCCGCCGTTTCGGTTCGAAACCGTTGCGCATGGTTGACCTCATCGAGAAGGGAGCGATCACCAGAGATATCGCTGATCTGCTCTCCAAGTGTGTCAAAGCACGTCTCAACATCCTCATCTCCGGTGGGACCGGCTCTGGAAAGACGACATTGCTCAACTCACTTTCGGCGTTCATTCCGGAAGACGAACGAATCATCACGATTGAAGATTCGGCCGAATTACAGCTGCAACAACCGCACATCGTTGCGCTCGAAACCCGCCCGCCCAACATTGAAGGGCGCGGCGAGATTACCCAGCGCGATCTGGTGCGCAATGCGCTGCGCATGCGCCCCGACCGCATCGTCATCGGCGAGGTCCGCTCCAGCGAGGCCATTGACATGTTACAAGCGATGAACACCGGCCATGACGGCAGTCTGGCGACAATCCACGCCAACACTCCCCGTGATGCCCTCGCCCGGTTGGAGACCATGATCCAGATGTCGGGCATGAAATTGTCCGATCGGACCATGCGGCAACAGATCAGCTCGGCCATCAATCTGGTGATCCAGGCGGCGCGCTTGAGCGACGGTACGCGCCGCGTTACTTCGATCTCAGAGATCACCGGAATGGAAGGTGAGACGATCACCATGCAAGAGATCTTCACCTACGAACGCAGTGGAATTGATCGGGACGGCCAGGTCATCGGACGGCACCGTCCGACCGGCGTCCGCCCGCTCTTCTCTGAGCGACTCAAGATCTATGGGTTGCAGGTGCCGCGCACCGCCTTTGAGGAGAAATGAACAATGATTCCGATCACCGTATTTTTCATCTGTCTGCTGGTTACTTTCGCCGCCTATTTTCTCATGACGATCAAATCGTCGGGCGAACGCAAGGAATTGGAAGAGCGATTGACTTCAACGCTGCTCCATTCCGTGCACACCCAGGACAAAGAACTGCAGGTCTTGCGCAAAGAGTTATTGAGCGAAATTCCTCATCTCAATCGTTTGCTCTTGCGACTGCATCTCGCGACCTGGCTCAGACAATTCATCGAACAGGCTGATCTGAACGTGACTGTCATGCGCCTGTGGATGTTCTCGGCATTGACCGGCATCTTCACCACCCTGATCGCCTCGGCCTTCACGGGAGTGATGCTGATCGCCGTGACGGCCGGAATGGCGGCGGCATCCTTGCCGTTCTTCCATGTCTGGTGGAGACGGAAGAAGAGGCTTGACGCCTTTCTCGCGAATCTGCCGGATGCTCTCGAACTGCTGAGCCGCAGTCTTCACGCCGGCCACGCTTTCACCGAGTCTTTACAGATGGTGGCGACCGAGATGCCCGAGCCGATCGCCAGCGAGTTTCTTAAAACTTATGAGGAACAGAACCTTGGACTCTCCTTCAAACTGGCGCTCAAGAATCTGACGGCGCGGGTTCCGCTACTCGATTTGCGGCTTTGCGTCACGGCGATTTTGATTCAGCGCGAAACGGGCGGCAATTTGGCAGAGATCTTAGAGAAGGTCAGTCACACGATTCGAGAGCGCTTTCGCATCATCGAGGATCTCAAGACGCTGACCACCAGTTCGCGAATGTCGGCATGGGTGCTTTGTGGCCTTCCACTCTTCATCGCCGTCATGGTCAACATCATGAATCCGGACTATATGGAGGTGCTTTGGCGCGACCCGCGCGGTCAGCGGCTGGTCTATCTGGCGGTCGCGATGCAGATCATCGGGATGCTCATCATCCGCAAGATTATGCGAATTAAGATCTGATCATTGACACACTCAGCGAGGTGAATTTATGCCTATACTCATCGCAGTCTCTACTTTCATTTGCATCAGCTTCAGCGCCGTCGGAATTTATTGGCTGTTCCTGCGCCGGTACAATCCGGTGATCGAACGCCTTAAACCGGTGGAACCTCTCAAAGAGGAGGCGCCGTCGCTCGCTAAAGAGGAACAATCCGAGGGATTGGCAGAGAAGATGGCTAAACCGATCAATCGCCTCGCGCCGCCCTCCGCCAAGGAAGTTCATAAACTACAGAAAAAATTGTTACAGGCCGGCTACTTTTCCCACAAAGCGCCCGTCATGTATCGGGCTGCTCAAACAGGTACGATGTTCGGGCTCCCGTTCCTCGCGCTGATTGGATGTTGGGTGCTTGGAATCCCGTTTGGCGCAGTGGCGTTTTGGTGCCTGGTTGTCTTTATCGTCGGATTTTTTCTGCCCCGTTTCGTCTTGAATCATTTGATCAAACGGCGGCAAGAGCGGCTGGGCTGGGGCCTCGCCGATGCGCTCGATTTGATGGTCGTCTCGATGGAAGCCGGTTTGGGTGTCAACGCCGCCATGGTCCGCGTCAGCGAGGAGCTCAAAGACGTCCATCCTGAGATCAGCGAAGAGTTCGAAATGGTAAACCTGGAGATTCGTGTCGGACGTGAACGGATCGAAGCTCTCCGCAATCTTTCTGATCGGACCGGCGTCGATGATCTCCGCAGCTTCGTCGCCATGTTGATTCAAGCCGACCGATTCGGGACCTCGATCGGCCGCGCGGTACGCGTCTATTCCGACTCGTTGCGCACAAAACGTCGCCAGCGGGCGGAGCAAGAGGCGCAGAAGGCATCAGTCAAACTGCTCTTTCCCCTGACCTGTTTTCTTTTCCCAACACTCTTTATCATTATCCTTGGACCGGCCGGCATTAGTATTATGGATGCTTTCAACGGCGGCCTGAATAAATAGCCGGAAAACGCCAAAGGCGAGAGAAGACGAAAGGCGCGATATTTCAAGGGATGTCGCGCCTTTCGTCTTCTCTGAGACACACTCTAGAGTCCAGGATCCAGTCTGAATCTCGGAAAATTTGCTCGGCCATTCAATCCAGTTGTTAGATGCTTTCCTGTAAGTTGTGCTGAAAAAGTGTTTATGGTGAGAGCGACGGTTTGTTTGGCTGTGGCACCGCGCTTGCAGTTACTATAAACGTCAAATCAAGTTAGGCTGCCAACCCTACTATTTCACAATCATCGTCAAATAATTACTCTCATTAAAAAGTTAAGCCCCGTTATCACCGGCAAGTGATAACAGGGCAGTAACAATACAGCCTCCGCTACTTGTGCGTGAAGGATGCATCGTTGAGACTTCGTCATCTTATCGCAAAGTAATGCGCCGGTTCAATCATCTTGTTTGCGAAAGGAACTTTGCGATGCTCTCTCAATCTCGCCAATTCGTCACCGTCGTGCTCTTCACTCTGATCTGCTCATCATCGATCGTTTATGAGGTTTATGGACAGAATGCTTCTCTCCAGGTCGAAGGGCTGGTCAAGCTCAGTACCAATCCGGCCAATCCGACCGAACCGATCGCGGTCGGCGACAATGATCCGCGCGTCAACGTCTATCGCAACATCCTCGTGTTGGGAGCCAAGGGGGATGGAGTCACCGACAACACCGCCGCGTTGCAGAGAGCGATCGATAGCGGCTATGCCGTCATGATCCCCGAAGGAACCTTCAATTTCGGCGGCACCTTGACGCTCAAGAAAGACAGCATCATCGTCGGTGTGGGCCGGAGATCGATCCTGCGGTATGTGGGGACGGGCGTCGCGATGCGCGAGCCGGTCGGGAGTTACCAGGGCGGCTACGACAACCTCAAGCTGATGAACTTCACGCTGACGACCAATTCGGCATCGCAGACCGGAATCGAACTGACGAACAATTATCAGGTGACGATGAGCGGGCTGTTCATCGACGGAGCGACGACCGGATTCAGGACGGCCGGGATTCACATCATCGGGGCAACGGCGGCGACCAACAGCGCGGTCATCCGCTTCATCGACGGAGAGATCTGGCTATGCGTCGGCGACGGCATCCGGGTGAGCGGCGCGAGCGGCGCGGCGGGGCTCTGGATCGAGCGCAATCACATCACCGGCAACAGCATCGGAGTCGATCAGGTGTTGCCGAGCGGCGCCTGGCCCTCGACCAATTTTCACATCAAGAACAACGTGATCGAAGGCAACGTCAAAGGCGCGATCCAGGCCGAGGTGCTCTACAGTTCATCGATCACCGGCAACTACTTTGAGAACACGGATGGGAACGGAGCCGTGTTGGTGCGGATCGCCAACAACGGATTCGCGCAGGGGCTGAACATCTCGGAGAATATGTTTGGAGGCAAGGGAGCCCCGTACAACATCGATATGAACGGGCTGGCGGATGTGACGGGCCTGATCGCCAACAACACGTTCGCGGGAGCATCGGTGGCGGCGGTGCGGTTGACGACGGCGCGCGGAGTAGTGTTCGAGAACAATATCATTGACACCAACACGGTCAAGTCGCTGGTGGCGCTGGGACAGAATTCACGTTCGGTATGGATCAAGGACGCGACGAGCGCGACTTACCTGTCGGGCGCGGCGTCGATACAACCGAATTTGACGGTGGGCGGGCGACTGGTGTTGGGCAACAGCGCGTCAGTGAGCGGCAACGGAGGAGCAGTGGAGAGCAAGAATGCGAATGGTTCAGGGTATGCGCAGCATACGGCCCTGTCCTTCAAACAATCAGGCGGACCGACCTGGACGAGTGGAGCGGGTGCGCCGACCACAGCCTGCACGCGAGGAAGTTTCTACAGCCGCACGGATGGTGGAACCAATACTACACTCTATGTATGTGAAGGTACGGGATGGGTCGCGAAATAGACGATCAGATCAGTTAGAAATTGAGAGGGCCGATAAAAACAAAGAGCCGCCGACATGAGCAGTCGGCGGCTTTTGATTTTACGCCCGTTCTTTGGGCCTCCAGTGTCAATTAGTAAGGAAAGAATCTACCGAATCTGTCGTAATACCCATAGGCATGGAAACGTCCAAACCGGTCATAGTATCCGACAATACGGTTAGAAGCGTTATATCGGTATCTCAACTGACGATCTCGATCCATGCGTCGGATTCTCTCCAACGCCTCACGCTCTCGTCGCCGTTCCATTTCTCTCTGTCGATGTTGCTCCCAGCGGTCCTGGGCCTGGACAAAAGAACTGGTTGCGGCACCCGTAGAGAGAACAAAAGCGCCTGTGAGAGCCAACGAAACTACAACTTTCTTAATTCTTTCGTAAGTCATATACCTCCTTCTCCCGAAAATGATCAGTTACTTTTGACAGCAACTGATCTCAGGAAACACTGACCATAAGTGCAACCATCGTGCCATCTCAATGCCATCTTAATGCCATCTTAATGAATGCTGCCCCAAGGGAGATAAATCTAATGGTGAGAACGCTTGTTTTGCGAATCACAAAATGATTAAGGCCAATTAAAGAGTAGTGAGTACAAGGCCGTATGGATGGAAGACCAGATCGTGTATTTATCGGCGGGAGGGGATTGATTTATCTGCGGCCTCGTTTTATCTTGACCAACCGCTGTCACGAGCGTCTTGCTGGCGCATTCTCAGTGACCGCCTGGTAAAAAGAATGATTATCGCTGCTCTTGACATCGGTTCAAATTCACTCCACCTCGTAATCGTAGAGACTGATCAGGAAAAGCCATTTCGCGTGCTGGCCAGCGCAAAAGAGACCGTGCGGTTGGGGCGCAGTGTGGCGCGTGATCGAAAACTTTCTCAAGCAGCTATCAATCGGGCTGCCGTGACCATTCGAAAATTCCAGTCGAGCGCCAAAGCCCACGGAGCGCAGGAATTCATTGCCGTCGCCACCAGCGCCGTCCGCGAAGCAATCAATCGCTATGAATTTATCGAGCAGATCGAAGCGGAGTCGGGCATTCATATCGATCTGCTTTCGGGGATCGAAGAAGCGCGGCTGATTGCGCTTGCCGTTTCGGTCAGACATCAACAACGCAGCCGCCAGCGGATGCTGGTGATCGACATCGGTGGCGGAAGTACTGAATTGGCCGTCACTCAAAATGATGAACCCGCCGTGCTCGTCTCGCTCAAACTCGGCGCCGTGCGAATAACCGAACAGATGATTACGACCGATCCGATCAGCGACAAACAACTGCGCCGGTTACGCTCCGAGCTGCGTGCCGTGATCGCGCCACGGGCGCCGGAGATCAAGGCGGTCGGATTTGATCTCTGTTTCGGTACGTCGGGCACAATCAATGCGTTGAGTCTGATCGCGATGCATCGACGCCTGAAGGCCGGACCAACAGGAAAGGGAGGAGTGAAGCACGGCGAAGCTGCAATTACCTTCGAAGAAGTCCGCGAGCTGAATCGTGAAATGGCCGAGATGTCTTTGGCCGAGCGCGTTCAAATTGCGCCGGTCAATCCATCGCGAGCTGAAATCATCGTTGCGGGCGGACAGATCCTCGAAGCCGTCATGGAAACGCTTGGCGTTGATAAGCTCTCGGTTTGTGATTGGGCACTCCGCGAAGGCGTCATCATTTCGCATCTGATCCGGCGCGGCACCACGATCACGACATCACCGGCTCGAATCGAACGGGATCCGAGCTTGCGGGGAGCCCTGGCGCTCGCCGCGCGTTATCAGGTCGATCTGAAGCACGCTCATCGCGTCGCCTATCTCGCACAACAATTGTTCGACGACCTGCGGCCATTGCACCGGCTCAGCAGCGAACACCGGCGATTGCTTGTCGCCGCGGCCATTCTGCACGATATCGGCTACTTTATCTCGCACACCGGCCATAACAAGCACTCAGCCTATCTCATTCAAAACAGCGAGTGGACCGGATTCACCGCGGCGGAGTTGGCGATCGTCTCAAACGTCGCACGTTACCATCGCAGTTCCATGCCCAAACTCAAGCATCCTTACTATGCAAAGCTGCCTACCGCTGATCGTGAACTGGTGCGCAAACTGGCCGCGCTTTTGCGAGTGGCTGATGCGCTCGATCGTGATCATGAAGGGCGCGTGCGAGACGTGCACTCTGAAATCCATGACGATGTGGTGCGCCTGACCGCGATCTGCTCGCGCGCGAGCGAAGCGGCAAGCTGGCGTGTTGAAGAGCGCGCCGACCTTTTTAATCTTGAGTTCGGACGCCGGGTTGAATTGATCACTCAGACGATCAACGGCGGCGGGCAACGTTAGTTCAAATTAGAGCAAACGCGAAAGACGCGAAATTGGCAAAGATCGTGAAATCCATCAGCGGATTTTGTGTTTTTGTCAATTTCGCGTCTTTGTCTTTACTTGCGGTTAATCCGGATCCTGGTATTGAGATTGCTTTTAATATTATCCGCCTGCATGAGTCACCTTCTGTCTTGCCAAGAAACGCTGGCTTTAGTTCAGGTGTACGAGAGGTGAACGTGAGGATGAAACAGAGACAGTTGTCGTTCATTCTGCGCGGAGACTTCTCTAAATGACGGGAACTAACATTTAGAAACCGTTTTCGGAAGGAGCATTATGGGATTCGTTCAGAATATTGAGGAGATTCGGGCGCGGGCGCGTCAACAGATCGAACAGGGAGCCGTCACAAAAGACTACCAACTCGACCTCGAGCGATCGATCAGCATTCTCAATGAGGCGCTGGCCACCGAAATTGTTTGCGTCTTGCGCTACCGGTTCCACTATTTCATGGCGACCGGCATCCATTCGCAATCGGTCAAAGAAGAGTTTAAAGAGCATGCTGATGAGGAACAGGAACACGCCGATCAAATCGCCGAGCGCATTACGCAACTCGGAGGCAAACCGGAGATGAATCCGGCCGTGATCACCCAGGTCAGTCATAGCGAGTATAAAGAGGGCGAATCGCTCGCCGATATGATTCGCGAAGACCTGATTGCCGAGCGGATTGCGATTGAGACCTATCGCGAGATCATCCGCTATTTCGGCGATAAAGATCCAACCTCGCGCACCCTGATGGAAGAGATCCTGGCCAAGGAAGAAGAGCATGCCGACGATCTGGCCGACCTGCTTTTCGCCATGGAGCCGAGTAGTGGTGATGTGACACGCCGCCTCTACTTCAAAGACGAGATCCCGGGCAAATCGGAAGCAGGAGAGAAGATCCGGGCGGCGAATTAATTTGCCGCTGAAATCTTCCGGCGACCTTCTTTCAGCCCATCAATCTTGCCGTCAAAGGTGAGATCGAGGGAGAGGGCAATGGATGGCGCGAGACGGACGACACTGGGCGCCGCCAGCATGGTGGTGATCTGCTTCTTTCTGCCCTGGATGCAGGTGAGTTGCCTCGGCAGAAAAGATTCAATGAGTGGGCTCGATCTGGCGCGTGAAGGCGATCACACCCTCTGGCTCGTCCCTTTGTCGATGCTTCTTATTTTGCTTCTGGGTAGCTGGCGGCTCATTCGGGATCGGATCCCGGCGCTCTTTGCCTTGATCAGCATCGTGGGAGGCGGATTAAGTGCCTGGTTGATCTACCGCACCCGCCTCAATACAGGAAATTCATCCAGCCTCATCGCGACATTTTGGACGGTATGGTTCTGGCTGAGTTTTGTCGGATCGCTTGTCGCTGCTGCGGCTGCGATCATGTTTTATGCTCGGCGGGCAAGGGCTCCGTAACTCGAGCTTAAATTTTAAATATTTTTCTCAATCATTCAAGATACTCTGGCACCCTCCTTGCAGTCTACTTGATATATCTCTTGTCGGATAAATGAACAGGTATTGGACAGAAAGAATTGAAAATTGTACCTGACGCAACTCATTTATTTGAAGAACCCGGGGCGCTGGAAGAAGTGGCGCGATCGGCTGGTGACTGGTTCCGCCAGTACTTAACGCCCCCAGTAACACATTAGGAGTAAATAAGGAGGGTAATGTCATGGCTGACAACAAGGACAAAAATAAATGTGCTCATCCAAGTTGTACCTGTGCGACAACACCGGGTGAGAAATATTGCAGCCCCCATTGTGAAACGACGCTTGAGAGCGAAATCATTTGCGGTTGCGGGCATAAGGCCTGTCAAACAACCGCTACCGCAGGCGCATCTTAGATTCGAGTAGCTCGGAAGGAGCAGTTCGGAAGGAGTAGTAAAGATGCCTGAAAGAACAGAGAAGTGCGCGCACGCCGGATGCAATTGCCCCGCTATGGCGGGAAGCAATTACTGTAGTGATTTTTGTGCGCAGGTTGAAGACGACCTCGAAACAGGTTGTCGCTGTGACCATCCGGAGTGTCAGGCAAGAGCAGTTACTCCGGGGGCGGGTCAACCATTGTAATCAAGTGAATCGAAACCGAGATACAGCCTGCGGAATGCAGCCTGCAGAATGCAGCCTGAGAACGATGGACGCGAAGCCCATCATTGAGTTTCGCGTCCTTCGTTCCTTTCGTCTGAGCTTGATGACGGCCAACAACTTCACACTCTCCGGAGACGATAGACGCGCGACTCTTTGGTTTGCATCCGTCGTTCTCTTCTTCGAGAGGGAGACAGGCCATGAAATTTAGAAATAGATCAGAAGCGGGAAAAGTGCTGGCCACAAGGTTACAGAGCTACGCCCATTGCCCGGACATCCTGGTCTTGGGGTTACCGCGTGGTGGAGTCCCTGTTGCTTTTGAAGTAGCACGGCAGCTCGACGCCCCGCTCGATGTTTTTTTAGTGCGGAAGCTTGGCGTGCCCGGCCACGAGGAACTGGCGATGGGCGCAATTGCATCGGGTGGTATTCGCGTGCTCAATGAAGACGTGGTCCAGTATTTAGGAATCCCCGACATGGTGATTGATCGGGTGGCAGCTAGAGAACAACGAGAACTGGAGCGACGAGAGCGCCTCTACCGCGATGGCCGTCCTGCCATTGATGTGCATGGGCGCACCCTCATCTTGATCGATGATGGCCTGGCGACCGGTTCGACGATGCGCGCGGCGGCATTGGCATTGCACAAATTGCAACCTTCCCACATTGTGGTGGCTGTCCCTGTCG
>Ga0081539_10002524_pt1 | contig 25575 bp, 20 predicted proteins | sample TabmetS4T2R2_FD_71023 | JGI IMG/M metagenome (GOLD analysis project Ga0081539, IMG submission 71023) | Tabebuia heterophylla rhizosphere microbial communities from the University of Puerto Rico - S4T2R2 | ecosystem: Host-associated > Plants > Roots > Rhizosphere ...
CAGGCCTGGAGCGGGACGCTCCACCTGTACGCGGTCGACTGGGACGCGTTCGCCGGCTACCGGCTCGAGACGATCACGGTCAACGACGGGCGCGGCCCGCAGACTGCCCAGCTCTCGACGCCGTTCACCCAGGGAGCATGGGTCCACGTCCCGATCGTCGTCGCCGCGGGCGGGGGCGTCTCGATCGCGATCCACAAGACCGGCGGGTACAGCGCCGTCCTCGCGGGCCTGTTCTTCGACGCGGCGGCGCCGCCACCGCCGCCACCGCCGACCGCTCCGGGTGCCCCGACCGGGCTCGGCGCGACGGCCGGCAACGGTCAAGTGACGTTGAGCTGGAGCGCGCCGAGCTCGGACGGTGGCTCGCCGATCACGGGCTACACGGTGACGGCGTCACCCGGTGGGGCCACGTGCGGCGATACGACGCTGAGCTGCACGATCAGCGGCCTGACGAACGGGACGCAGTACTCGTTCACGGTCACCGCACGCAACGCTGTCGGGACGAGTCAGCCCTCGGCTTCCGTCAGCGCAACCCCCGCGACCGTTCCGGGCGCACCCACCGGCCTGGCGGGATCGCCCGGCAACGGCCAGGTCGCGTTGACGTGGACGGCGCCGAGCTCCAACGGGGGCGCGTCGATCACGTCGTACACGGTCACCGCGTCGCCCGGCGGGCGGACCTGCTCGGCACCCGGGCTGTCGTGCACCGTCACGGGCCTGACGAATGGGACCCCGTACTCGTTCACGGTGACCGCCACGAACGCGATGGGCACCAGCAACCCGTCGGCTCCGGCCACGGTGACCCCGGCGACGGTTCCCGGCGCGCCAACCGGGTTGATCGCGAGCGCCGGAGACGGCCAGGTGACGTTGACCTGGACGGCGCCGAGCTCGAACGGCGGAGCCGCGATCACGCAGTACACGGTGACGGCATCGCCGGGCACGCAAAGCTGTTCCGGACCGGGCACCAGCTGCACCGTCCTCGGCCTGACGAACGGGACGCTGTACTCGTTCACGGTGACCGCCACGAACGCGATGGGCACGAGCACGCCGTCTGCGGCAGCGACGGCCACGCCGGTCGGCGCCCCGACTGCACCGGGCGCACCGACTGGGCTGACTGCCGCTCCTGGCAAGCCCGGTGGCGTGAAGCTCACGTGGACGGCACCCACCTCGAACGGCGGCTCGCCGATCACCGGCTACCGAATCTACCGGTCGACCTCGAGCGGGACGGAACAGGCACTGCCGATCCCGCTCGTGGCCGGTACGACCTACACGGACGTCAGCACACAGAGCGGGGTTCGCTACTACTACCGGGTGGCGGCCGTGAATGCGATCAACGAAGGGCCGCTCTCGAACGAGGTGAACGCCCGGGCGAAGTAGGTCCCGGGGCGGGCGGGCGGCCCGTCCGGCAGCATCGCCGCCGGCCCCGGATCGCGTCGCGGCGGCCCGCGGCGGCCCGCGGCGGCCATTTCCTGGTGCTCGAACGCACCGCTGATCGGCGATGACCCCGGGTGAACCTTTCGCAAACGGATAGAGAATGACGTGTTGGTATGGTTTGGTGGAGGCACGCCGAGGAGTGATCGGCCGGTCTCCAGGAGTTCGGTATCGGCGTGTTCCGGAATCGACGCGACGCCCGCGCCGGCGTCGCCCATCTTGCGCTCCTCGCCGTCGTCGGCCTGCTGCTCGCCAGCGCGGGTCCAGCCGCCGCGCTCAGTGACACGCCCGAGCGCGCCGATCCCAAGGTCGTCCTGATCGTCGGACCCGTCGGCAGCGTGACGCCGTACTACCGGCGGCTCGCCGACGAGGCCGCCGCGGCGGCCGCGCGCTACACGTCGAACGTGGTCAAGGTCTACTCGCCGGACGCGACCTGGACGAACGTGAAGGCCGCCCTCGAAGGCGCCTCCGTCGTGGTCTATCTCGGCCACGGCAACGGCTGGCCGAGCATCTACCGCGACTCGCTCTACCCACGCACCCAGAACGGGTTCGGGCTCAACCCGCATGCCGGGGCGGCGGACTCGCACCAGTACTTCGGCGAGGAACAGATCGGCTCGCAGGTCCACCTTGCCCCCGACGCCGTCGTCATCTTCAGCCACCTCTGCTACGCGAGCGGCAACACCGAGCCGGGCCTCGCCGAGGGCACCCTCGAGCAGGCCCAGCGACGGGTCGACAACTACGCCGCGGGCTTCTTCCGGGCGGGCGCCGGGGCCGTGATCGCCGACGCGTACCTGGCGCCGACCTACTACGTGCGAGCGGTTCTTCGCGGGCGGAGCAGCCTCGAGGGCCTGTGGCGCAAGGCACCCAACCGGAACGATCACTTCCTGAAGTTCGCGAGCCACCGGACGAAGGGCGCGATCGCGATGATGGATCCCGACGAGGTCGACTCGGGCTTCCACCGCTCGATCGTCCTGAAGTCGAAGCTCACGGCCGCCCGGGTCCTGAGCGGAGCCGCCGGATCGCCCGAAGACGCGCTGCCGATCATCGAGCCGTCGCTTGCCGGACTGGGCGTCACCTTCGGGGCACCGACCCTGTCGACACCGCCCACCGCCGGCTCGCGGACGACGTTCGCCCTCCCGGTCGCGGCCGACGCAGCCGGTCTCCTGCCCGCGCAACTGCGCATCGCGACCCGCTGGGATCCGCTGGACTCGCCGGCGACGGCGCCGGGCGGCACGGGCGGGCCTGCCCCGGCTGGCACCGCCCCCACACCGACCCCACGCCCGGACGACGATCCCGGGACCACGGCGACCGATTCGGGCACTGGTGAGCTCGTGGTCGCCGAACGGACGGGCGAGGTCGTCGCGCCACTCGCGGCCAAGCGCCTCGCGACGGGTGGGATCTCGGTCCCGGTCCGCGTTCCGACGACGCCCGGCCTGTACCGGCTCGTCGCAACGGTGCATCAGCCCGATGGGCTGGCGTACGACGCCGCGACCCAGGCCCTGCTCCCCGCGCTCATCGTCCGGGTGACCGGGCCGGTCACCGCGACGTACCGGATGCCGGCAACCGCGACGGCCGCGGCAGCCAAGCCATTCACCGTCGCCGTGCGGGTCACGAACCTGGGTCGCTCGGCGTGGGGCCGTGCCGCGGTCGTTCCCGAGGTCGGCGTCGCGGAGCTCGAGCCGGCACAGCGGGCTACGCTCGTGGCGCGCTGGGTCGACCTGGGTGCCGATCCGCGCGCGGCCGGCCTCGCCGCGACGTCGGTCCTGCCCGCGGGCCTGGCGCCGGGCGCCGGGACGACCGTCGGGCTCACGGCCACCGCGCCGTCCACCCCGGGCGAGTACCTGCTGGTCCTCGACGTGCTCGACCCGAGGTCGGGATCGCTGACGGCGCTCGGCGTCCCGCCGGGCATCGTCCGGGTGACCGTCACCCGCTGACCGTCCCTCGACCGCGAGTCACGCCGGCCGCCCCGCTGCCCTTCCATCCGACGCTCACGAGACGCGCCACGGCTACGATTCGGAGGATGAAGGAGCAGCGCGTCCCGAACTTCACGCCGAGCGCCAACGGGTTCCATTTCGCGAATGCCTGGCCGTCCGGGCCGACGGTCAAGCTCGGCCCGCTTGATCCGCGGATCATCGGCGTAGGCGACGCGAAGAACGGGCTGTGCGGTGGGATGGTCTACACGGTCGCCGATCTGCACGGGGCCAAGCTGCCTGCCCCGGCGGATCGCCAGCCGTTCGAGAACGGCTCGCCGCAGTTCAAGGCGGTCGTCCGGCGCCAGGTCCAGTCGCTCGCGTTCATGACCGTGCCGATCCGGTTCTGGCTCCGGATGGCGCTCGGCGGATCGTTGGGCGGGGACCGGGCGAAGGCGACCTACGAGCGCGAGTGGCCGAAGGCGCGCGACGCGATCGACCGGGGCGAGCTCGTCCCGATCGGGCTGATCCGGGTCTCCGCGATGAACCCCTATGCATTGACGAAGAACCACCAGGTGATCGCCTGGGGCTACGCTGAGGACGGGCGGGGGGTGACCCTGCGCCTGTACGACCCCAACTGGCCCGACCGCGACGACGTCACCGCCACGATCGATCTCGACCCGGCCCTCCGCCCGACGGGCGCGTCGCAATCGACCGGCGAACCGCTCCTCGGCTGGTTCGTCCTCCCGTATCGCAGGCGCGACCCCCTGGTCTGGCGAACCGCCGCGTCCTGAACCGCGCGACCTGGGGGCCGCGGCCCAGCGCGACGCCCAGGTCCCGGCCGCGGCGTTCGGTGCGGCCGAACGATTTCGGCACGAAACCCGAGCCGGAGCCGCCCAGCGCCCGGAACGTTCGGTGTCGCCGGACGGTCCAGCGAGAAGCCTGTCGTTCGGAGCCTTGCCGCGGGAAACGTTCGGTGTCACCGAACGGCGTCGGGCGGCCGGGGCCGGTCACTGAGTCGCGCGCTGCCCAACCCCGGGACGCACGTCGGGTCGGAGCCGACGATTCGGCCCGTGATGGATATCGATCGGTCCGATCGTGGCGTCGCGACCGACACCCGCGCGTCGCTGCATCGACGGACGCGGCCGGCCGCGTGTTCGCAGCCGGGATTGTCGGTCCGGAACCGACGCGGGATGGGCGGGAGCCGCCGGCCGGGATCGTCGGCCCGGACCCGACGCCCCGCGCGCGCCAGAGGGTGTGGCAGATCGCCGGCCAAGCGCCTCGTCAGCCCAGCGGCGGCAGCACCTGCGGGTCGGTCTGGGCCCCGGCGAATAGGTCGCCGACCCGCTCGACCCGCTCGACGATCGTCCGGACGGTCCAGCGGTTCGGCCGCAGCTCCGGATCGTCGAGCTCGTCCCAGGAGATCGGCGCCGAAACGGGCGCGCCGGCGGCCGGCCGGACGGAATACGGCGCGACGAGCGTCTTGATCGGCTGGTTCTGGGTGTAGTCGAGCCGGGCCTTGCCGCCTCGGTTGCCCTTCGCCCACTCCCACGACACGAGATCGGGGACCGTCGAGCCGATCGCCCGACTGATCCCCTCGACCCAGTCGCTCGTGTCCGAGAAGGTGTACTTCGGCTCGATCGGGATCCACGCCTGGATCCCGCGCTGGCCGGTGACCTTGGGGTAGCCGCGGACACCGAGATGCCTGAGGGCGGTCCGATACAGCCGCGCCAGGACGAGGGTCTCCTCCCAGGTCGTGTTCGCGCCGGGGTCGATGTCGATCAGGGCGAACGTCGGCCGGAACGGCTCCTCGAGCCGCGACGTCCAGGCGTGGACCTCGAACGCCGCCTGGTTGCCGAGCCAGCACAACGTGGCCACCCGATCGGCGATCACGTGGCTGTTCGCCTTGCGGTCCTCGACGCCGACCTCCTTCCAGCGCCGGATCCAGCCGGGCACCGTATCGGGGGTGTCCTTCTGCCAGAACCCGGGTCCGCCGGCGCCGTTCGGGTAGCGATGGAGGTTGAGCGGACGCTCGGCAAGGTGGGGCAGCACCGCCGGGGCGATCCGGGCGAAGTACCGGACGAGATCGCGTTTCGTGACCGGATCGCCGCCGTCGACCGGGTGCGGCTCGAACAGGACCTTGTCCAGGTTCGTGAGCTTCAGGTCCTCGCCGCGTTCACCGCCGACGTGCCAGGTCCCCTCGGGCGGCATCGTCTCGAGCGCCTCGAGCTCGGCCGGGCTGGCGGTCCATGGCAGCCCGTCAGGTCCCGCGGGCGGCGCGCCGGCGGCGGGCGCCGATCTCGCGGGCGAGCGCTTTCTGGCGGGCATCGCCGAATCCTCGCCGATGTCGGACGGGAGCGCCTCGCGCCCCGCTCGGGCCGGGGGCTTCGCTGCTTCCGGCTCGGCCGCCTCCGCTTCGCGAACGGCCGACGCGGAGGAGACGGCATCCTCGCGGACGACGCTCCGCGGATCGCGCTCCGCCTCGACGCCCTTGAACGCGGTCTGGCGGACGTGGCCGTCACGGGTCCAGCCACCGATCTCGGCTCGGATCACGAGCTCGGGCCGGATCCAGATGATCCCGTGGAGATCGCCGCCCCATCGACCGCGCCAGTCCTTGGGCGGCGGCGGATCGAACGCCGGACGATCGACGACGAGGGGCTCCATCAGCGCCAGGAGGCGCTTCCGGGTCGCCGCCCTGAACCCCGACCCGACCTTGCCGCAGAACCGGAGCTTGCCGTCCTCGTACACCCCGACCGCGACCGCGCCCAGATCGCGGGCATTGCCCTCGCCGGGCGTCCAGCCGCCGACGACGAGCTCCTGCTCCGGACGGATCTTCAGCTTCAGCCAGGCCGGCGTCCGGCGCCCCGGCTCGTACCGCGATCGCCGGAGCTTCGCAACGACGCCCTCGAGGCCCTGGCTGGACGCGGCCGCCATGAACGCCTCGCCGTCGCCGACGATGTGGGCGGCGTAGCGGACGCGGTTCGTCTCGCGTAGGACGCTGCGGAGCAGCCGCTTGCGGTCCTCGAGGGGGACCTTCAGGAGCGAGCGGCCGTCGAGATAGAGCAGGTCGAACGCCTGGTACACGAGCGGCCCTGCCGAGGCGCGCTCCTCCTTCGTCCCGATCCGGCGCTCGCTGATCCGCTCCTGGAGCAGCGAGAAGTCCGGCCGGCCCCGCTCGTCGAGGGCCACGACCTCGCCGTCGACGATCGCCTCGCGGGCGTCGATCCAGGTGGGCGGTGACAGCAGGTCCCGGAAGTACGTCTCGCCTTCCTTCAGGCTGCGCGTCCAGAGCTTGACCTTGCCGTTGCGAACGACCGCTTCGATCCGGTAGCCGTCCCACTTGATCTCGAACAGCCAGTCGGGGTCGCTGAATGCCCGGTTCGCGAGGGTCGCGGCCATCGGCTCGATCCGGTCGGGCATCGGCTGCACGACCGCGCCCTCGAGATGGATCTCGGCGGCGGCGGCCGGCTGCTCGCTGATCCAGATCGCGTCGCGGTTCGCCTTCACCTCGTCGTTTGTCCGGCCGGTCTTCACGCTCTGCGGGAAGCCCTCGGCGTCCCAACCCGGAACGGCGGTCGCGTCGCGCTTCTTGATCAGGAGCCATTGCTCCGAGTCGTCCTCGAACGCAGTCGAGGGAGCGGCACCCGGCCGGCGCGACGTCCGGACGATCGTGAACCGGCCCCCGAGCTTCTGGCCATGGAGGACGAACTTCAGCTCGCCGTCGCGGATCGCCTTGCCGGGATCCGGCGTCTCGGACTCGGGCTCCCAGGTCCCCCAGTCCCAGACGATCACGTCTCCGGCGCCGTACTGCTTCGCCGGGATCACGCCCTCGAAGTCGAAGTACTCGATCGGGTGGTCCTCGACGTGGACCGCCATCCGGCGAACGGTCGAGTCGAGGGTCGGACCCTTCGGGACGGCCCAGCTGACGAGGACGCCCTCCATCTCGAGCCGGAAGTCGTAGTGGAGCCGGGTGGCGCGGTGGCGCTGGACGACGAAGCGGCCGCTGCCTCCGGACGGCGGCGCGCCCGAGGGCTCCGGCGTCTGCCGGAAGTCGCGCTTCTTCCAGTACTGCTCGAGCGGCATCGCCGCTCAGTCTGCCGTTCCCGAGTGCGCGGCGCGCCCCAGGCGCGGCGGGGACGCCCCAGCCGGCAGAGACGTCGGCCTCAGGCGGTCTTGCGCTTCCGGGTCCGAGCCGGAGCCGCTTCCTCGGCCTCGTCCTCGTCGGCCTTCGCCCGGCGGCCCTTCGCGGCCGTCTTCGGCGTGGCGGCAGCGCCCTTGTCGGCTCGGGCCTTCTTCGCTGCGGCCACGCTGACCGGCTCCTCGCCCTTGCGCGCCGCCTTGGCGGCGTTGACCGACGCCTCCAGCGCCGCCATGAGATCGACGAGCTTGCCGGTCTCCTCGGGCTGCTCGACCGCCTTGACCTCGTGGCCCTCGATCTTCGACTCGATGACCTCCATCAGCGCGTCGCGGTACTCGTCCTTGTACTCGGCCGGGTCGAACTCGCCGGTCATCGCCGAGACGAGCTGGCGGGCCATCGCGAGCTCGGCGGGCTTGAAGTCGAATTCGTCGTCGGGAAGGTCGAGCTCGCTCGTCGAGCGGATCTCATCCGGCCAGTGGAGGGTCGTCAGGAGCATGGTCTCGGCGAACGGGTCGAGCGCGGCGAGCGCCTCGCGGTCCTTGATCACGACCTTGCAGATCGCGGTGAGCCCTTCTTCCTGGAGAACCGATCGAAGGAGGTAGAAGGGCTTGCGACCGATCTTGTCCGGCTCCACGTAGTACGCCTGCTTGACGAAGCGGGTGTTGCCATCCTCGTCGTCGGCCTTCGTGAACTGCTCGATCTCGATCGAGCGGACCGTCTTGAGCGGCACCTTCTCGAGATCCTCGTCGGTGATGACGACGTACTCGCCGGGCGCGTACTCGTAGCCCTTGACGGTGTCGGCCCGGGAGATCGGCTCGTCCTCGACCGGGCACCACGTCTTCATCTGGATCCGCGAGTGGTCCTTCTCGTGGAGCATGTTGAAGCGGATCGTGTAGTCGGATTCCGTTGCCAGGTAGAGCTTGACCGGGATGGTCACCAGCCCGAACTGGATGGCCCCCTTCCACATCGCGCGCGCCACGGCAGATCCTCGTGCGGTCGTGTGCCGGGACGGACCGTCAGGCGGGGGGCGGGACGATCCGGCCGGGTCCGCACGATAGCACGCACCGGCAACCACCCGGCATCCTGCCGGACGGTCGGCGCATCAGCGGAGGATGACGAAGGCGTCCAGGTCGATCCGGCCGTTGCCGGTCGCGCGGATCTCGATCGTGTGGGTGCCGAGCGACCCGAACGTCGTCGAGTAGATCACGACCCGGCCCTGGTTCGTGGAGGACCGGAAGCTGATCGTGGCTCGGTAGAGGCCGTCGACGTAGACCCCGGCCGTCCCGCGACCCACGTTCGTCGGCGCGACGATCGCGACCCCGCGGCCGCTGAACGTGGTCCCGGCGCGGGCGCCGGCCGCGGCCGTCCACATCGTCGTCCGGTCGGAGTACCAGGTGGCCCATGAGCGTGTCCACGTGCCGCTGTACGTCACGGCCGAGGAGCGATCCTGGATCAGGCCACCGGTGACCGTCGCCCCGCTCGCCCAATCGCCCCAGTTGCCGAGCGTGTTTTGCGCCCGCACCCGGTACTGGTAGGCATGCCCGAGCTCGTGCTGGCTGGCCAGGCTCCGGACCGTCGCGCTCGTCGCGGTCGCGAGCGTCCAGTCGCCGGCGTCGACGCTTCGCTCCACCTCGTAGCCCGCGATCGCGGTCGAGGGATCGGTCGCGGCGGGCCAGTCGGTCCGGGTCGGGAGCGTGGCCGAGCCCAGCTTCGAGCCCACCTTCGCGCCGACCACGGGCGGCTGGGCCGTCGGTGCGGCGTCGTCGACGACGACCGTTGCCGTCGCGGTGTGCACGTTGCCGTGCTCGTTCGCGGCGACGGTCAGCCGGTACCGGCCCGGGTCTGCGCCCGCCGGGACGTTGACCGTGAGCGTGGACGCGTTGCTCGCGAAGCCGTACAGGCTGGTGGCGTCGAACGTCGCGGTCCAGCCCGCGGGCAGGTCGGCGGCCGAGAGCCGGATCCGCTCGAACGACGTGGGCGTGCGGCTGACCGTGATCGGGAACCGAGCGGTGTCGCCTGACACGCCGACGACGGCGTCGGGTCCGGCCGACACGGCGAAGTCGCCGCGCGGCCCGATCCGGGAGACGTCCAGCACCTTCTCGTGGTACTTGTCCGGGTCGGTCCACCACTTCCAGTTCATCGTGCCGAGATAGATCAGGGCCTCGCGGACCTCGGCCGGAGTGAGGCCGGGCCGGCTTGCCTTGAGCAACGCAGCGGCGCCGGTCACGTGCGGCGCCGCCATCGACGTGCCGGAGCTGTACTTGTAGCCGCCGGGGACCGTCGACCAGATGCACTTGCCCGGTGCGATGATGTCGACGTCGCTGCCGTAGTTGCTGAAGTCGGCGAACGAGTCGTCGTTGTCGTACGTGCCCCACGAGTAGCAGCGGGGGCCACCGAGCCCGCCCGGCTTGCCGTCGGTGTCGGCGAGCGCGGAGACCGTGATCACCTCGTTGTACGCGGCCGGGACGCGGGCGGCGGCGCTCGAGTGGTCGTTGCCGGCGGCCGCGACGACCGTGACGCCGCTCGACACGAGACGGCAGATCGCCGCGTGGAGGACATCCTTGTTCCACGCGCCGCAGTGGCGGTCGTCGTCGCCCCACTTCGCGACGCTCATGTTGACCGCCTCGAACATGGGCCGGGTCGGGTCGGATGGGTCGCGCTGGGCGGCGATCCAGTCCAGACCGCACACGTACCAGCTCAGGAGGCCCTGGCCGCTGTCGTCGAGGATCTTCACCGCCCACAGCCGGACGCCGGGGGCCACGCCGACGACCCCGAAGCCGTTGTCGATCGCGCCGACGGTTCCCGCGACGTGCGTCCCGTGACCCTGCACGTCGCGCCACGCCGCCCGGTTGGTGGTGGAGCAGTTGTAGCCGCCGACGACGTTGAGATCGGTCACCGTGGCCGCGATCCCCGTGTCGACGATCGCGACGTCGGCGTCCACCCGGTCGTCCTTGCCGTCGATCGCCGCGACCGGTGACTTCGTCGCGAACACGCGGCTGATGCCGGTCGGGGTGAGCTGGCCCATGAGCTCGATCCGCTCGTCGGGGACGATCAACGCCACGGACGGATCATCCCGAAGCGCCTCGACCTGGCCCCGGTCCATCGCCGCGGAGTAGCCGCGCAGGGCGTGCCGGAACGTGCGGTCGGCGACGAACCCCAGGCGCCGGCCCTGGCGAGCGGACAGCGTGACCGCGTCGCTGCCGGGCTTCAGGACGACGATCCAGCGACCGGCGGGATCCGCCGAGCGAGCGGGCAGGGGCCGTTCGGTCGGCGGCGCGGGCGGTGCGCCGCTGTCGGGCGAGTCGCCCGGGGCCACGTCGGCCGGATCGCTGGTCGGTGTCGGCGCGACAGGGTCCGATGGCTCCGGATCGGCGCTCGGCGCCGGCGTGGGGTCGACGGACGGATCCACGCTCGGGGCGGGGTCGGGTGATGGGGCAGGGCTCGGACTCGGCTCGACGACGGGTGCCGGGGTCGGCTCCGGGGTGCCTCCGGGATCCGCCCCGATCGCCGTTCCGACGGTCGACACGACGAGCGCAGCGGCGGCGATCAGGGCGGTCGTGCGACGCATGGACGGTCTCCGGCGAGGATCGGGCAGACGCTGGCCGGCCTTCCCTCAGCCGACGGCGACCAGCCCAGTCTCGCGCACGAAGCGCCGCGAGACCATGGCGCGGTGGTCCCAGCCTCGCATGGCCCGTGCGTCCCAACCCAACCCAATCGCTGCGGACCGCCCCGGACCGCTCCCTGCTAGCGAGCCGTCGCCGCCCGGGCGGCCCGGATCTCCGTCTCCGCTTCGGCGACTCGCGCGATCACCGCGTCGCGCAGCTTGTCCAGGCTGGCCTGGACACCGGTCGCGCTCGACGAGATCGAGGTCAGCGTCGCCTTGATCCCCCGCAGGGCGTCGAGCTCGGCACGGACGCCGGCCAGCGCGGTCCGGATCGCCTCGGCGTCGATCTCCGCCTCGATCTCGCGCAGGCTCGCGAGCGCGAGCAGGCGCGCCAGGCGGACCGCAGCGTCGAGCGTGGCCGGATCGGGCGCGGCCGGATCGATGACGCAGTACACGTCCCCCGCGCGGACGTCGAACGGGGCGATCCCGGCCGGCGCGTGGTCCGGGCTGAACACGACGAGTCCCACCACCGCACAGCGGTTCGTCTTCGCCTCCCGCAGCTCGTCGCGGATCGAACGACCCGACATCCCGCGGTCCTTGGCCTCGACGACGATCCGCAGGTCCGCCCCACCGGTGCGCGCCGGATCGATCGTCAGGACGAAATCGCCCTTCTTCGAGCGGAGCACGTCGCCCGCCTCATGACCGGTCCGGTCGAGGAGGTCCCCGCTCGCTCGAGCCAGCTCGCCGAGCATCGCCTCGAGAACGTCCTCGAAGTCGGCGCCCTTGGCGGCCGAGCGAGCCCGTTCGGCGCCCCGGGCTGCGGCGGCCGCCTCGATCGCCGCGAGGCGCTCATGGAGCTTCTCGAAGCTCGCGCTGACCTCGGCCCGGAACTGGTGCATGGGCGAGTTCTGGCGCGTGGGATCGAGGAGGAGGGCGAGCTTGGACGCATCGCCGTCGAAGTAGGTCCCGAGGAGCGTTCGCATCCGGCCGATCGCGCTGTCCCGCTTCGTCTCGTCGAACAGCTCCGCCACGAAGGCCCGGAGCTGACCACGGTCGCCGAGGAACCGCTCGAGCGTCCGTGGCAGGCGGCCGTCGATGTCGGCGAAGTTCGCGCGGAGGACCTGGTCGAGCGCCTCGACGGCTCTCGCGTTCGCCTGCTCGTTCGTCCGGGCGAGCTTCTCGAACTCCTCGCGGACCATGTCCACGTCCATCGACGCGGCGACGTCCTGGATCGCGAGCAGGCCGACCTTGAGCGCCCGCTCGACGACGGCGGGCCGGTCCGCCGGCTCGCGCGCCGCGAGGACGGCGGCCAGCGCCGGGTCGCGCAGCGAGAACCGCTCGATGACGATCCGCTCGCCGTCGACGCGGATCTCGTTGGTCGGCAGGTGGACGATGCGGGCTTCCATGGCCGGGACGATGACCCGGCCCCGTGACACCTAGCCTGTCACGACGTCACGTGGTTCGTTGGAACGATCAGTAGACGTTCACGCCGTACGCCGCCAAGACGGGCAGGATCGGCTGGAAGAACGTGGTGCCACCCTTCTTGCAGTCGCCGCTGCCGCCGGACGTCAACCCGAGCGCCTTCGAGCCGTCGTAGAACGGTCCGCCGCTGTCGCCCGGCTCGGCGCAGACGTTCGTCTGGACGAGGCCGCGGACCGTGCCGCCGCCCTGGTAGTGGACGGTGACGTTCAGCGCCTGGACGACGCCCGTATGGATCCCGGTCGTGCTCCCGCGCCGCGTCACCGACTCGCCGACCGTGGCATTGGCGGCCGTCGTGATGTCCTGGTTGCCGACGGTCCCGGGGTAGTTCGTGTACGACGCGGCGTACTTCACGATCGCATAGTCGCGGCCCGGGAAGGTCGCGCCGGTCGTGCTCCCGAGCAGCGTCGAGTGGTTGGACGAGGTCCACCAGGTCGCCTCGACCTTGCCGCAGTGGCCGGCCGTCAGGAAGTAGTGAGTCGAGCCGCTGATCACGTTGAAGCCAAGCGAGCAGCGGTAGCGCGAGCCATAGATCGCATCGCCGCCGCTGATGTCGAGGTGGAAGGTGCCGCTGGCGAACTCGAGCCGCGCCGAGCTGCCGAGACCCTGGACCGCGCTGCGGACCGCCGCCAGCTGGCGGCCCCGGACCGAGCTGTCGACCGTGACGACGACCTGGTTCCGCTGCGTGTCGATTCCCCAGGCGGTGCCCGGGAAGGCGACGCTCCGCTCGAGCCGCTGCATCGCGGCGTCGAGCGCGGTCGATCGGCCGGCGCCGACGGGTGCCGCAAACGCAAGGATCGCGGCGAGGGCCGCAGCGAGGGCGAGAGTCGGGGCGGTGAAGCGGGGCGCACTTGGGCGATCGCGGCGCATGGCGGCCTCCTGCAGGACTCGGTCGACGTAGCGTCGCACTCGGAGGCGCACCCGGCAAGCCCCCGCTCAGGTCCGCCGGATCGTCGCCTCGATCAGCCCGTGCGGTTCGGTCGTCGCAACGTAGATCTCACGGTCGTTGGCCATGCCGAACGGCTTCAGATCGACCGTCCAGTGGTGGAGGTTGGGAAGCGACATCGAGATTTCGGCGACCTCGGGGCAGGCCTCGAGGACCGCCTTGCCGAGGATCCAGATCGAGGCCTGGACCGAGACCGAGTGGTGGTCGGCGAAGACCTCGAGGAACGTCGATCGGACGCCGGCGTAGGAGCGGTCGAAGTCCACCGAGCCCGGATCGGCGTACGCCCACGAGCCAGTCACCTTCGTCGCCATGATCCGGTCGTCGGTCTCGGCGAGCGTCGTGAATCGGTCGCGCGGGAAGCCGGCGAACGCGGAGCGGGTCGTCTTCATCACGGCCAGGTCGCGGATGCCCGCCCGGACCGTTGTCTCGCGACGCCCGGCGGCCACGACCGCCGTCCGCCGCTCGGACGCGTCCCGGCGGAACGCGTCGGGAGCCGAGCCGATCGGCAGCCAGGCGACCTCGTCGATCGAGACCGTGGCCGTCTCGACCTCGCTGCCGGCGTCCAGGAAATGCCGGGCGAGGGAGAGCCCGAACGCCTCGATCGGCCCGGTCAGGTGCTCGCCGGCGAGGGCGTAGCACGTGTTCTTCATCGTGTCGGTCGCGATGACGGCCGAGTTGTCGCCTTCAGCATAGGAGGCGGCGAAGTCGCCGGCGAGGGCGATGGCGATCGTCAGGTCTCGGACCCGGTGGGGCGTGACGTTCCGGTCGACCTTGACGAGCCGGATCGCCGACTTGCCGTAGGAGTTCGGGCCGACCTCGATCACGCCAGCAGCGGCGCCTTCGTCGCCCGGTCGCGCGCGATCGCGATCACGTCATGGAGGGCACGGTCGCGCTCGCTCGCCCGATCCCGTCCCAGCGCCGCGGCAAGCTCCGGCACGAGGGCGCTCCTCGGCCGGCCGGCCACGAACACGCAGTAGCGGAACCCGAACTGCTCCTCGTATGCCGCATTGAGCCGCTCGAGCTCGGCGATCGCCTCGGTCGCGTCGCGGTCGTAGCCCTGCTCGTGGAACGAGTGCTCGGACACGCTGGACGGCGGAGCCCCGAGCCGCGGGTGGGCATTGATGAGCTCGAGCTGCTCGTCCTCGGGCATCTCGCGCGCGATCCGCTCCGCCGCCTCGAAGAGCCCCTCCCACGACCCGAACGGACGCGCTGCGACGAGCCGGTCGAGGAAGCGCGGCGCGCCCTCGAAGAGCGCGGCCATCTCCGCGCGGAAGGCTACGTCCGGCACGCCGTCGAGGGTCATGAACCGCGATACGTCGTCATCGCGTACGGCGCGAGGAGGAGCGGCACGTGGTAGCTCCGCCCGGCATCCGTCACGTGAACATCGACCGCGACCCTCGTGAAGAACGGAGCCTCCGATCGTGCGAGATCGAACTCGAGCCGGTAGTCGCCGGCGACGAGCGGGCGCTCGAGGAGGTCGCGGATCCGGCCGTCGCTGTCGGTCAGCGCCTGGGTCATCCGGATCGGCGCCTTTCCGACGTCGAGCCGGTACAGGCTCACCCGAATCCCCTCGGCCGGACGCCCGCCCTCGGTGTCGAGGACGTGGGTCGAGATCGTCGGTCCGGAGCCGTCGGCCACCGCTATCCTCCGTCCATGACGACGCTCCAGATCGAGGTCGGCGACATCCACTTTAGCGCTCGCTGGGAGCCCGCCGCGCCGCGCACGATCGAGGCGATCCGACGGATGCTGCCGATCCGCTCGAAGCTCATCCACTGTCGCTGGAGCGGCGAGTCGACGTGGATCCCGTACGGCGAGTTCCGGCCCGGGATCGACTACGAGAACCACACCTCGCACCCTGCCCCAGGGATGCTCGCGATGTATCCCGGCGGGATCAGCGAGTGCGAGATCTTCTTTCCGTACGGGGCGTGCACGACGTCCTCGAAGGTCGGCCAGCTCGCGGCGAACCATTTCGCCTCGATCGTCCCGGACGAGGGCTGGCAGGACCGGCTGCGCGAGATCGGCCGGCGCTGTCTGTGGGACGGCGCCCAGGAGATCGCGATCCGCGAGATCGACTGACCTCGACGCTCCGGCGGGCTCTCCGCAGGCGACGCTCGCCTGGAGCGCGCCTCCCTCGGAATCGCTCGCGCGTAGGCGACACTCGTCTGCGAGGGCGATCGCGCATGCCGGATTCGGCCCCGGCAGGCGACAGGCGCCTCCGCGGGAAGGTCGCCGAAGCGCGCTGCGCACGACGGTGGCATCCCCACGACCAATGCCGCGACTCGCAGGCGACACGCGCCTACGCGGCAACAGCGGACGCGGACGTCATGTGCTCCGCGCGGGTCTGCGCCGCGCCGATCTGAGCGCGGCGGTCCGGCCGTCGGCCTGCGCGGCTATCCTCGAACCGTGGGATCGATTGACGGGAACGGGCCGGATCTCCTGATCCGCGGTGGGACGGTCGTGACGGTCGAAGGCTCGCGGCGGGCGGACGTCGCGGTCCGCGGCGGCCGGATCGAGGCGGTCGAGCCCGACCTGTCGGGCGCCGCGGCCACGGCCGGTGACGTCGTCGACGCGAGCGGACTGCTCGTCCTGCCGGGCTGCGTCGACGTCCACACCCACACCCGGGTCGCCTCGGACGCCGAGCCTGATCGCTTCTGGCGGGACTCGCTCGCGGCGGCGTTCGGCGGGACGACGACGTTCCTGGCGTTCAACAACCCCGGGACTGGATCGTCGCCGGCGGCCCATCGTTCGATCCTGACCGGGATCCAGGAGTTCCGGCGCGTGACGGCGTCGGACAGCGCCGTGGACTTTGCGCTCAGCCCCGCGGTCCTCGGCGAGATGGACGACCCGCTGGCGGAGCTGCCGGCGATGGTCGATGCCGGCGTCCCGACCGCGAAGGCGTTCATGGTCTTCGACTTCCGCCTCGCCGACCGGGCGATCTTCGAGGCGATGCGGATCCTCGCCGAGCGGGGCGGGCTGCTCGAGGTCCACTGCGAGGACCCCGTTCTCATCGACGCTGCGGTGACCTCGGCGCTGGCGCGCGGCGACACGGCGCCACGCCATCACGCCGCCACCCGGTCCACCGAGGCGGAGGCCGTCGCGACCCATCGGGCTGTGGCGTTCGCCCGCGCGGCGAACGCGCCCGTTCACGTCGTCCACCTGTCGTGCGCGGCGGCGCTCCGCCACGTCGCCGAGGCCCGCGCGTGTGGGGTCCGGGCGACCGCGGAGACCTGCCCCCACTACCTCGCGTTGACCGACGCCCGCTACGACGAGGCCGACCCGGTCGAGTGCGCGAAGAGCGTGATCTCGCCGCCCCTCCGCTCGGCCGCTGACCAGGACGCCCTGTGGGCCGGTCTTGCCGCCGGCGACCTGTCGCTCGTCGCGACCGACCACGTCCCGGACCGCGTCGCCGTCGAGAAGGGCGACGCCGGGCGCGGGGTTCCGTTCGACAGGATCAGCAACGGCGCGCCGGGGATCGAGACGCTCCTGTCCGTCGTCTACGGGCGGGGCGTCGCGACTGGCCGGATCACGGTCGAGCGGATGGTCGACCTCCTCGCGACGACGCCGGCACGTCGGTTCGGACTCGCCCGGAAGGGCGCGATCGAGCCCGGCCGTGACGCGGATCTCGTCCTGTTCGACCCGGCCGCCCGGCGGACGATCCGGGCGGCCGAGCTCCACCACACGAGCGACTTCACCCCGTACGATGGGCTGGCTGTTGAAGGCGCCGTGCGCAGCACGTTCGTGCGGGGACGAGCGGTCGTGGGTGACGGCCGGGCGGTCGGTGACCGCGGCTGGGGCACGTTCGTGGAGCGCGGAGGGGCCGGCGGGTGAGCGTGATCGGTCGGGCGCGCTGGGTCCTCGTCGGGGCGGCCGCGGTGGTCCTCCCGGTTGCGGTGGCCCGCGCCCGGGCGCGTCGCCGCCTGGCGGCGGTCGAGGACGAGATCCGGATGAGCGGGCTCATGGGCCGGGGGACCGTCCTCGCAGCCCGCCGAACCGGCCGGACCGATGGACGCGGCCGGCACGAGGTCGAGCTGCAGCTCGACGTCTTCGTCCCGCGGTTCCGACGGTTCGTCTCGAGCACGATCGCGTGGGTCACGAGCGCCCAGCTCGACCGGCTCGAGGTCGGCAAGGCGGTGCCGATCACGGCCGACGCCGGCGAGCCCGGCCACGTCATCGTCGCGTTCGACATGGACGAGCCGGTCCCGGACACCGGCCTCGGAGCGGTGGCCGGCGGACCCGGCGGACCGCCGAAGCCGCTCAGGAGACGACGGACAGCCGGACCGGACAGCGACCGCTGAGCGGGCTGCCCTCGACGAGGGCGCCGGCGAGCGCCGCGAGCGTCGGGGGCTGGATGCCGTAGGTCGCGACCACCGTCCCGACCTCGGGGATCGCGTCGGCATCCCATGGCGCCCGCAGCGCAACGGCGATCATCGGCCGGCGCGTCGCGGCGAGGGCCCAGGCGAGCGCGACGAGCGACGGCCGGCCCAGGGCATCCACTGTTCCCAACACGACGGCGTCCGCGGCGGCGGCCCGGTCACGCAGCGTCGCGATCGTTCGCTCGTCGATGGGGTCGGCGACCACGACCCCGTCGACGGCCGCCCCGCGTCCACGGATCGCCGCGGCGAGTCCGCCGGGCGGCAGCCACGACGTCGTGTCGGCCGGGGTGAGGTCGACAGGGGCCGGCTCGACGACGAGGAGGCGACGGTCGCGGAGCGGCGCGCTCGCGAGCAGGCCGGCGCGGTCGCGGAGCACCGTCAGCGACCGACGGGCGACCTCGTCGGCGAGCGCTCGATGATTGGCCGAGCCGACGACCGTGACCGGCGGGACGTCGAACCCGGCCAGCCACCGGCGAAGATCGGCGATCCGCGCGGCCGAGGCTCGCGCGTCATCCGCCTCCAGCTGCTCGACCGCCGCAGCGAGGGCTGCCTCGACGCGCGCCTGCGTCGCCGGGTCCGGACCGCACAGCAGGAGATCCGTGCCCGCTCGGAGCGCGCCGAACACGTCGGGCCTGCCGTCGTCGCCGCGGACCCCACCCATGTCGAGCGCATCCGAGACGGCGATGCCGCCGAAGCCGAGCTCGCCCCGGAGGAGGTCTGTCACGACCTCGCGGGCCAGCGTCGCGGGGGCGTCGCGCCGGCCGGTGAGCGCCGGCACGCCGAGGTGCCCCGCCATCGCCACGCGTGCGCCCGCGTCGACCGCCGCTCGGAAGGGAACCAGCTCGCGCGAGCGCAGGACGTCCTCGGACGCCTCGATGACCGGCAGGCCGTGATGCGAGTCTCCGCCCGGCTCGCCGTGACCCGGCAGGTGCTTCACCGTCGCGGCCACCCCGGCCGACTGGATGCCGCGGACCTGGGCCGCCGCAAGCTGCCCCACCCCGGCGGGGTCGTCGCCGAACGAGCGGATACCCACGACGAGGTTGCGCGGGTTCGTCGCGAGGTCGCAGTCCGGGGCGTAGACGACCGTAACGCCCATCGCCCGGAGCTCCGTCCCGATCGCCGCCCCCACTCGCTCGGTCAGCGCCTCGTCCCCGACCGCGCCGAGCGCCATCGCCCCCGGGAACGGCGTCGCACCGTCACCCATTGCGTGGAGCTGGCCGGTCTCGTGGTCGGCGCCCACGAGGAGCGGCGGCAGCCCGAGCCGCGTCGCGGCGGCCCCGAGCGCGTCCGTCAGGGCACGGACCTTCGCGGGCGTCGACACGTTCAGGTGCCGGTAGAGCGTGACCCCGGCCGCCCGCCGCGCGATCGCCTCGGCCGCCGCCCGCGAGAGCTCGCGGCCCTTGAACGAGACGAGCAACCGATCGCGCGGCGCGACCACCTCAGCCCTTGAGCGCGCCGGCGAGGCCCCGCACGAACCAGCGCTGGACGACGATGAAGAAGAGGAGGATGGGGACGACCGTCATCGTCACCCCGGCGGCGATCGAGCGGAAGTCGGACGAGAACTGGCTCTGGAGCGCGGCGAGGCCCACCGGCAGGGTCATCTGGGTCCGGTCGTGGAGCATGAGCGACGGCCACAGGAAGTCGTTCCACGACGTGACGAACGTGAAGATCGCGACCGCCGCGATCGACGGCCGGACGATCGGAACGAGGATCTGCCACCAGATCCGCCACTCCCCCGCCCCATCGACCCGCGCCGCGTCGAGGAGGTCGTTCGGGACGCCGCGGAACGCCTGGCGCATGAGGAAGATGTTGAACGCGCTCGCGAGACTCGGGAAGATCACCGCCGGGAGCGAGTCGTAGTAGTGGAAGACGTTCACCGCTAGGACGAAGCTCGGGATGTACGTCAGCTGGGCCGGCACGATGAGCGTCGCGAGGAGTAGGTAGAAGACCGCCTCGCGCCCGCGGAAGCGCATCTTTGCGAGCGGATACGCCGCCAGCGTGGAGACCAGCGCGTTCAAGCCCGTCACACAGACCGACACCACGATGCTGTTCTGGAAGAACTGGAGAACCGGCAGGCTCTGGAGGACGCGCTGGTAGTTGTTCAGGGTCGGATGGCCGGGGATGAGCTGCGGCGGGACGGACGCGATCGGGTCCGCCGGACCCTTCAGCGAGGTCAGGAGCATCCACAGGAACGGGAAGACCGTGATGAGCGCGACCGCCGTGAGGACCGCATACCAGCCGGCGTTCGCGGCGAGCTGCCGTGCGCGGCGGCGAGGCCTTGCCCTCCGGCGCGGAAGGGCGGCCCCGAGAGCCGCCTGGGCCGGATCGAGCGCGCGCGCGTCCGTCATGCGTCGCCCTGGCCGCGCTCGAGCAGCCGGACGTTGACGATCGAGAAGACGAGGGTGATCGCGAGCAGGACGATCGCGATCGCGGCGGCGTAGCCCGCGTGGTGCAGCTGGAACGCCTGGCGCCACAGGTAGAAGACCATCGTGACGCCGGAGTCCAGGATCCCGCCCGTCCGCCCCGTCAGGACGTAGATCTCGTCGAACACCTTCAGGGCGGCGAGCGACGAGATCACCGCGACGAAGACGATCTGCGGGCGGAGCCCCGGCAGCGAAACGTGCCAGTGCTTCTGGAGGTCGTTCGCGCCGTCGATCCGGGCCGCGTCGTAGAGCTCCTCGGGGATGTTCTGGAGGCCGGCCAGGAAGATCACCGAGTAGTAGCCGATCCCCGCCCAGATCGTGAGCAGCATGGCGATCGGCAGGACGAGCCCCGGCTCGGCCAGCCACTGGATCGGCTCCTTGATGACGCCGAGGGTCTGGAGGATCCCGTTGATGAACCCGTTCCGGTCGAACAGCCAGCGCCACGACAGCCCGATCGCGATCGAGCCGCTGACCGCCGGAACGAAATACAGCGCGCGGTAGATCTGGATCCCGCGCAGCTTGCGATTGACGACGATCGCCAGTGCGACGGACAGGGCGATGATGATCGGCGTGACGATCAGGTAGATGAACGAGTGGGTCAGGGCGAGCCAGAACGTCTCGTCGCCGAAGACCTTGATGAAGTTGTCGAGACCGATCCAGACCGGCGGCCGGACGATGTCGTAGTCGGTGAACGAGTAGTAGACGACCGCGAGGATCGGGTAGACGACGAACACGCCGATCAGCGCCACCGAAGGGGCCAGGAAGAGCCAGGGCGTCGCGTGGAATCGGGTCGTCATTGGTCCATCAGGGGTGAGGTGGCCCGCCCGCTGGGGGACTCGGGCGGGCCACCGTCACCTCGGGAGGAGGTTTACTACTTGATCAACGCGTTGGCCTTGGCGACGGCGTCGGTCAGGGCCTGCTGCGGATCGACCTTGTTGAAGAGGGCGTCCTGGACCGCCTTGAGGACGATCTGGTTGACGTCCGCCTTCTTCGGGATCGTGGGGACGATGTCGGCGTACGTCGCGATGATGTCCTTCGCGAGCGGCCGGGCGCTGTCCTCGATCGCCGAGCCCGGCGACGAGAAGAACGGATCCTCGAACGCCTTCGGCGAGGACGGATAGATCGCGACTCGCTTGCTGAACTCGACCATGCTCCGCGGGTTCGTGAAGAACTGGGCGAGGGCGATGGACGCGTTCGGGAACTTCGTGTCCTTCTTGACCGAGATGCTCATCAGGCCCTTGCCGCTGACGCCCGACTTGCCGAGCGGCGCCATCGCGGTGGCCAGGTCGTTGTAGAGCGTCTCGTTGTTCGACTTGACCTCGCGGATGAGGTTCGGTCCGGTGAGGTAGAACGGCGCCTGGCCGGCCGAGAACAGGAGGAGCCCGGTCCGGTCGTCGGTCGTCGTCAGGGCGGTGTTGTCGACGGTGCCGGCGGCGACCATGTCGACGTACATCTTCAGCCAGGCGACCGCCTCGGCCGAGTCGAACGTGAACGTCTTGCCGTCCTCACTGAGGACCTTGACTCCGCCCTCGTAGACCATCTGGGCGAGGAGGTCGTTGACCGTCAGGCGGATGTCGCAGACCGTGCTGGCCTTCTCCTTGAGGGTCTTGCACAGGTCGGGCAGGCCGTCCACGGTCTTCGGGAACGCGGCGGGATCCAGCCCGGCCTTCGCGAACAGGCGCTTGTTGATCAGCTCGACCGACAGGCCCTGGTACCACGGGAACTGGTAGTTCTTCCCGTCGATCAGCTGCTCCTTCCAGAGGCCCGGGAAGTAGATGTCCTTGACCGTCTGGGGCACCGCGTCGTCGAGATTGAGGAGCAGGCCCTTGCCGGCGTAGTCGGAGACCCAGCCCTCACTGACCGAGAGGTTGATGACGTCCGGGGCGTTGCCCGCGGCGAACGAGTTGTTCAAGTCGTCCTGGAACGTCGCCTGATGGTCCTCCCAGTTCACCTTGACACCCGGATAGGTGCCCTCGAAGCGGGTGATCGTCTCCTTGATGTAGTCGTCGAACGTGGGTGACAGGTAGAACGTCCAGAACGTGATCTCGGCGTTCGCCTCGACGCCGGTGATGACCGCCTCCGCCGGATCGACGGGCAGGGGGGTCGGGGCGACCGATCCCGCCGGGCTCTCGGACGGGGCGGCGCCGGACGACGTCGCAGCCGATTGGGTCGGCGTGGGCGTGTTCGTCTGGCTGCTGGGCGACGGCGACGCGGACGTGTTGCAGGCCGTGACGATCAGGCCCGTCGCCAGGGCGATCGCCAGAGTGCGCTTGAGCTTCACCGGGTGACTCCTCCTCGTGTGGACATCCGAACGTGACGGCCGGCCGCAGCGCGGGACCGGTCCCTTAGCTGACGCGTTCCCGTGCGACCACCTCCTCTGCCGCCGCGGCGGCGCTCGGGGCCGAGGCCCGGCCCGTCGCCGTGCGCGACGCTGTCACCGATCCGAGCAGGGCGATGGCGCCCCGCGTGCCGATGTCGTGATCCGGTCCGGCCAGCCGGACCGTCGTCTCTCCCAGGAGCTCCGCGGCGAACGGCGACGGCGCGCCGATCGCCTCGAGGCCGTTGACGACCCGCCGGAGGAGCGGCTCGCCTGCGCGGCTGACGCCGCCGCCGAGGACGACGAGCTCGACGTCGTAGGCCAGGACGAGCTCGTGGACGATCCGGGCGATCGCCGCGGCGGCCCGGTCGACGATCTCCGTCGCGGCGCGGTCGCCCCCGGTGGCCGCCCGGAAGACGTCGGCGGCGGTCGGGTCGGCGAGGTCCGCCAGGGTCGTGGGCCCGGCGGTGACGGCGTCACGCGCCGCGCGGGCGATCCCGGCGCCGGCCGCGATCGTCTCGAAGCAGCCGCGCAGCCCGCACGCACACGGCGCGCCAGTTGGATCGAGCACGACGTGCCCGATCTCGCCGGCCAACCCGCGGACGCCGCGGTGGAGCCGGCCGTCGAGGATCACGCCGGCCGAGATCCCGGTCCCGATTCCGAGATAGACGAGGTCGTCGGTCGCGCCGAACGTCTGGCCGAGGTGAAGACCCACGGCCGCGGCGCGAACGTCGTTCTCGACCACGCACGGGACGCCGAGGGCCTCCTCGAGCCGACGTCCGAGCGGGAGGTGCTGCCAGCCGAGGTTCACGGCGAACGTCACGTCGCCGGTCGCGCGGTCGACCCGGCCCGGGACGCCAATCCCGATCGCGGCAACGTCATCGAGCGTCGCGCCGGCCGCCGCGACCGCCTCGCGGATGACGGACGCGATCTGGGCGATCGCCTCGTCCGGCCGGGACGACGCGGCGGGGACCAGCCGGCGGCCGCGCTCCCGGCCGTCTTCGTCCACGACGAGGACGGCAACCTTGCTGCCGCCGATGTCGACGCCGACACGGAGCGGACGTGCGGCGATCGCCGCCGGCAGGTCGGTCATCGGACGAGGCTCAGACCGAGCTCGCGGGCGACGAGCAGCGCCGATGCGCCCCGCACGACGACGTTCGTCGTGGGCGTGCCGATCTCGATCTCCACGGCCTCGGCGAGCAGGGCGAGCGCCCGCTCCGAGGCGGCCCGCCGGACCGCGGCCAGCCAGGGCTCGCCGAGCTGGGTGACCGGCCCGAGGAGGATGATCCGCTGGACGTCGAGGGCACCGATCAGGCCCGCGATCGCCCCGCCGAGTGCGGCGCCCGCGTCCTCGACGATCGAGGCGGCCCACGGCTCGCCGCGCTCGAGCGCGGCCCGGAGCTCGGCGAGATCGACCGGGTGTCCGGCCGCGGCGCTCGCGTCGCGCTCGAGCGCCCGCATCCCGGCGACCGTCTCGAGGCAGCCGGTCCGGCCGCACCGACAACGCTCCCCGCGGTCGTCGACGACGACATGGCCGATCTCGCCTGCGCCGGAGCCGTCCCCCTGGAACAGCGCGCCACGGAGGATCAGCCCCGCGCCGACCCCGCGCCCGACCCGGATCGCGATGAGGTTCGGGACCCGGTCGCCGCCGGCGTAGGTGTACTCGGCGAGCGCGGCGGCCTGCGAGTCGTTGGCGACATTCACGGGAACGCCGTAGCGCTCCGCGACGATCCGGCCGAGCGGCAGGTCGCGCCAGTCGAGGTTGACCGCCCGGCGGATCGTGCCCGTGCGACTATCGACGAGCCCGGGCGTGCCGATCCCGATCCCGAGCAGGGGCGCCGTCACGCCATCCAGGAGGTCGTCGAGGAGCTCGAACACGAGCTGGACGGCCCCGTCGCCGTCGCGGCCGGCGACCGGCAGCTCGACGGTCCGCCGAACGTCGCCACGGAGGTTGACGAGCGAGCCTGCGAAGCGCTCCTCGCCGACATCGAGCCCGACCACGAGGCGGGCCTCCTCGTCCACCTCGAGCAGGATCGGCGCCTTGCCGCCGGTCGAGGCCCCGCGGCCGATCTCGCGGACGACGCCGTCGTCGAGGAGCGTCGAGACGACGTCCGAGACGGTCGTCCGGGTCAGGCCCGTCAGACGGGCGACATCGGCCCGGCTGATCGGGCCGTGGTCGTAGAGCGTGCGGACGACGAGCCGCTCGTTGTGGACGCGGGTCTGCTGATGGGTCGCCTTGACGGGGAGGGCCACCGGCCGCCAGTCCTCTGCCGACCGGCGGCCGGCACCTCCTCCGCGCCGACTTCGTCCAGTCGCTGGACAAAGTGACAGGTCCACCGGCGCTTTGTCAAGTCGTTGGACAAAGCAGCCGGGGTGCCTCGCTTGCCCTCCCGCGCCCGACATCGGACGATCCGCGGCGATGAACGAGGACCCGCGCCCAGACACGATCGTCATCGGTGCTGGCGCGGCCGGCTGTGTCGTCGCGGCGGGCTTGGCGCGCCGGGCCGGCCGACGAATCCTCCTCGTCGAAGCGGGATCGGACCTTCGTGGGGCGATGCCACCGGAGTGGCGCGACGGCTGGCGGCTCCCGGCGCCGACCAGCCTGCCGGACTGGGCCTACACGGCCGAGGCGGACGACGGCACTGCCGGGCCGGCCCTCCGCCGGGGTCGTCTGCTGGGTGGCACGTCGTGGCTGACCCGGTTCGCGGTTCGCGGCGCCGCGGCGGACTTCGACCGGTGGGCCGCCCGGGGGAACGCAGGCTTGGCCTTCGCGGATGTCCTCCCGGTGTTCCGGCGGATCGAGGCCGACCGCGAGTTCGGTGACGAGCCGTGGCATGGCGCAACCGGTCCCCTGCCGATCACGCGCTACCCCGAGCTCGAGCCGGCACCGGGTCACCGGGCGGCGGTCCAGGCGCTCGAGGCTGCCGGACTGGCCCCCGTCCCGGACCACAACGCACCCG
>Ga0081539_10002525_pt1 | contig 25563 bp, 17 predicted proteins | sample TabmetS4T2R2_FD_71023 | JGI IMG/M metagenome (GOLD analysis project Ga0081539, IMG submission 71023) | Tabebuia heterophylla rhizosphere microbial communities from the University of Puerto Rico - S4T2R2 | ecosystem: Host-associated > Plants > Roots > Rhizosphere ...
GGGGGGCCGAAAAGGAACCGAAAAGGGGGGAGGAGTATTACCGGCGTCTGTCGGGCGCGCGACAAAGGCAGTAAGCCGCAAAGAGGCACAAGAAGCACAAGACAGTCGAGGAATGTCACCGGCGTCTGTCGGGCGCGCGACAAAGGCAGTAAGCCGCAAAGAGGCACAAGAAGCACAAGACAGTCGAGGAATGTCACCGGCGTCTGTCGGGGGCGCGACAAAGGCAGTAAGCCGCAAAGAGGCACAAGAGAGCACAACGCGTTCAAGAATTACTGGCGTGTGTCGGGCGCGAGGCAAAGGCAGTAGCCACGAAGAAGCATAAGGCGGTCGTAGAAAATGCTCAAGCGGGTCTTCAAGATCTTTGTTCTGCCGGCGCTGCTGCTGACGGCGTTGCTGGACCCATCCGTAGCCCAACGTCCGTTTGACGAGTTCGGTAACTTTCGCCAGCGCCGGCGTCCCACTTCCAGCACACCAGACAGCGGACCATCCTTCGGCGAGTACACTTTCGTCCGCACGATCTACGACTCGCCCCGCGCGCGCAGGGGCTACTACGGCGGCGGCACCTGGACCACCGACTACCCCGAAGCCGACAACAATTTCATCGTCGGCCTCCGTGAATGGGCCGGCACCAACCTGAAGATCGCGCCGCGCCCGGAACAACTCGAGATTCTCGACGATCGCATCTTCGACTATCCGATCCTCTACGCGGTCGAACCGGGTTTCATGGACCTGTCGACCGAACAGGCCGCGCGGCTAAACGAGTACATCAAGCGCGGCGGCTTTATCTATCTCGACGATTTCTGGGGCGAAGCCGAGTGGGAAAACGTGCAGGAACAGATCCAGAAAATCGATCCCGAGTTTCAGATTCAGGACCTGCCGTTGAGCCATCCGATTTTTCATTCGTACCTGGACGTCGAGGAAGTGGTGCAGGTGCCGAACATCTACAACGCGCAGCGTGGCGTCACGTCGGAAAAAGGCGGGATCGTGCCGCATTACATGGGCATCCTGAACAAGAGCGGCCGCGTGGTCGGCTTCGTCTCACGCAATTGCGACATGGGCGACGCGTGGGAATGGATCAACGATCCTTCATATCCCGTGAAGTACGGCCTCCCCGCCTACAAGGTCGGCATCAACGTGGTCATCTACGCGATGAGCCACTGATTCTTACCCGCCAAATTTGTGTTCATCCGGGGCTAGCCGCCGCCCTTCGCGAAATAACCGGGGCGGTGGCGCAGTTGGAGTTTTTGCTTTTTCAGGTCGGGGTTTGTGACTTCGATCGTGATCTTGCGGTAAGCGCCGTCGTGCTGCTTGTTCGTTGACGAGTAGGCGATCAGGTACTGCGTGCGCAACTCACGCTCGATCTCCGCGAACGCAGCGTTCATGTCAAATTTCTTGTCCGGAAAAAACGCGCGACCGCCCGTGCGTTCGGCGATCTCGCGCAACGGATCGCGATACACGCCTTCCAGTTTGTTGTTGCCGATGCCGATCACGTAGACGACCGTCTCGGCCGCGAGCGCGCGATTCGCTGCTTCTTTCAGCGAAAGGCGACTCGTCGTGTCAAGGCCGTCAGTCAACAAAATGACCGCGCGGCGCCGCAGGCCGGGCGCTTGCGACAGGACGTTGCTCGACGTCAACGCCACTGCGTCCCAGATCGCGGTCGTGCCTTCCGGCGGCGTTGCCGGCAAACGCGGACCCGTCGGGATACCGGTCAACGGCCGCCCCGATCCCAGATACGCAGGTTCGGCCACCTCGACTCGTTCGAGCACATGATAGACATTCAAAACGTCGCGGGTGAGTGGCTGTTCGAGATAAGCCGAGCCGGTGAAAGGAAGAATGGCCACCTGATCGCGGTTCGACTTGATCACGTTTTCAATAAACGATCGTGCGGCCGCTTTTTCGTCCGGCAACGTCGCTTCCTGCGAGATGCTCACGTCGATCAAAAACGCGATCGCGAGCGGCCGATCGGTTTCACGCTGGAACGTGAACAGCGTTTGCGGCACGCCGTCCTCGAGCACCCGCACGTCTTCGGCGCGCAAGGTCGTGATGAATTGATGCTGCTTGTCGGTGACGGTGAACGGAAGGTTGGTAATGTCAGACTCGGTGCGAATGACGTCTTCCTGATCGACGTTCTGCGCCTCAACCTCAGCACCACAAATCAGGATGAGAAACAAAAGCAGTAAAACTAACTTCATAACCGTAAAGCCAAAAAACTACTGCGGCAAGCCCACCTTGCGACCGAAATTCTGGAAGCGCGGGTCGGATCGAAAGGGGTCAAATTCAAAAGATACAGCCAGCAGGGTCATCCTGAAATCTCGCTCCTCCATGCTCTTCTGCAGCCAGGCGTAGGTCTGTTCCTTGTCGCCGAGCCGCGCGTAGTACGTGGCCACGACGAAGGGCGGCGTCTGGCGATCCCCACGCATTACTATCTGCTCGAGCGCCGCCTGCACGTACGCTTTCCAACCTGACTTGTGATACGCGTCGTTAATCTTCGCCAAACCATCTGCCGGAACGAGCGTGACAGCGGCGGCCATGTTGTACTCGCGCACGGCCTCATCGTACATGCCCTTCGCTTCGTACGCACGCCCCAGGAAAAAATGCGCGGTCGGAAAATTCGGATCGAGCTCCAGCGTCTTGTGATACTGCTGGAATGCTTCATCGTAACGATGCGCGTAGACCAGGATGTCAGCGTAAACGCGATTGATTATCAGCGAGAGCGGATCGAGTTCGAGCGCGCGCTGAATCTCGACCAGCGCTTCATCGAATCGCTTGAGGGACGCGAGTTGTTCGGCGAGCCACTGGTGCGCCGACGGATAGTTGGGATTGAGCTCGATCGCCCGGCGATACTCACGCTCGGCAGTGGCAAAATCGTAGTCGTAGTAAGAAGTGATCTGGCCCAGCGAGGCATGCGCCTCCGCCAGGCTGTCGTCGAGCGCGAGCGCTTTCAGCGCCGCTTCCTTTGCTCTAGGCATCAACTCGCGCGGTGGTTCGTTGCCGTAAGCCGTGAGTAACGCGAGCGTGTCAGCCAGTCCGGTGTAAGCCAGCGCGTATTTCGGATCGCGGTCGATTGCCTGTTCGAAGAACGTTACCGCCCGTTTGAAATCCTGCTCCGTGCGCTTGTTCCAGTAGAAACGGCCCTTCAGATAAAGCTCGTAAGCTTCGGGGTTGACCGTGTGCTGCTTCGCTGCGCGCGTCGCCTCGACGCCCGAAAGCGTCGGCCGCAAGTTGTTCGTAATCTCGCGCGCAATGTCGCGCTGCACCGAAAGCATGTCTGACAACTTTCGTTCGTACTTCTCGCCCCAGAGCTGTTTGTTGTCGCGAATGTCGACCAGTTCAGCGCTGATCAGCATGTTCTCGCCGTGTTGCATCACGCGCCCGGTCAGCACGGCGCGCACGCCCAACTCTTTCCCGACCGCCAGCGGGTCAACTTCTTTGCCCTTGTAACGAAACACCGAACTGCGCGCGATCACTTTCAGGTTGGGCAACTGCGTCAGGTTGTTGATGATGCTTTCCGTCAAACCGTCGGAGATCCATTCGGCGCCCGCATCGTTGTTTTGATTGACGAACGGAATGACCGCGATCGACTCGACAGCAACTTCGGTCGTGCGCGCGTGCCGGTACGACCAGAGCGCGGCAGCGGTCATGCTCGCCAACACGAGCACCACGGCGGTGACGATGATGACCGCCGTTTTGTGCCGCGTGATTCCGTTGATGATGAACTCCGCGCTCGAGGCTTTCGTCGTTGCTGAATTCGCCGGCGCGCCCGTGAACGCAGCACCGCTGCGCGCGACAGTTTTCTCCGGGTGCCACAACGTCTTCGCCTCTTCGGTCGATGAAGACCGCGGCGCGGAAGTTACCTCCGGACTTTCCGACTGCAAGTCTCGCCGGACGTCTTTCAGTTCCAGCGCCACGTCCTTGATGTTCTGATAACGCTGCTCGGGATCTTTCGCGAGACAACGACGCACGATGCGTTGCAGATCCGCCGGCGCATCGGCGTTGAAACTCGACAACGGCGGCGCGGGTTCGCGAATGATCTTGTTGAGTGTTTCGATGGAGTCGCTGCCGGCGAACGCCTTGTGCCGCGTGATCGCTTCAAACAGAATGCAGCCAAACGAAAACACGTCGGAACGATGATCGACGTCGCGCGTCTTTCCCTGCGCTTGTTCGGGCGACATGTAACCGATCGTTCCGAGGACGACGCCGGGTGTCGAGTGCTGGAGAATCGTCGGTTCTTCGCTGCTACTGCCGCTGGTGGAATGTGGCTCGATCAACTTCGCCAGGCCGAAGTCGAGAATTTTCGCGTGCCCGTCGGAGCTGACCATGATGTTGTCGGGCTTGAGATCGCGATGAACGATGCCCGCCGCGTGTGCTTTCGCCAGTCCCTCCGCGACGTGCTGAAGCGTGCGGAGAAGTTTAGAGAGCTCTTCCTGTTCGTGATGGATCTTCGCGCGCAGGGTGTCGCCTTCGACGTACTCCATCGCGATGAAATGAAAGCCTTCTGACTCGCCGATCTCGTAAACGTGCGCGATGTTGGGATGATTGAGCGACGCGGCGGCCGTCGCCTCCTGTTTGAAACGACGCATGCGGTCCTGATTGGCGGCGACGTCGAGCGGCAACACCTTCAGGGCGACCTTGCGGCCGAGACTCGTGTCCTGCGCGACGTAAACTTCACCCATGCCGCCGGAGCCGAGGAGCGAAATGATCTTGTAACGGCCGAGCGTTGTTTCCGGAGGGAGGTTCATCGGAAAGCGCATTTTAGCTGAGTTGGTCGAATCTGCGTAACCTTCTCGATAAAACTGATTGACACCCGCAGCGCCAGTTACCTATATTGAAAGTGGCTCCGATCCTCACAAAAATCCACTATGAAAACTTCTCGAAACACGCTGCTCTTCGGCGTCACTATCTTCGTCAGCTCCGCCCTGCTCTTCTCGATTCAGCCCCTGATCGCGAAGATGCTGTTGCCGTTATTGGGCGGTACTCCGGCCGTGTGGAACACGTGCATGGTGTTTTTTCAGGCGGTGCTGCTGGCCGGCTACGCGTACGCGCTGCTCGTTTCGCGCTGGCCTTTGCGGCGCCAACTGATCGCACAACTCGTCGTTCTTTGTCTGGCCTTCGTGAGTTTGCCGATCGGTCTTTCGGCAAGGTGGATAAGCTCAGTGCCGGAGAACGGCGATCCATCGCTGTGGTTGCTGGCGTGCCTGGCGGCAACAGTCGGTCTTCCGTTCTTCATCATTTCGAGCAACAGCCCGCTGCTGCAAAAGTGGTTTTCGCGCACCAGCGCGGATTCGGCCCGCGATCCCTATTTTCTTTACGCGGCCTCGAACGCCGGCAGTTTGCTTTCGTTGCTGGCGTATCCGGTCGTGCTCGAGCCGTTCTTTACGCTGCGCATGCAGAGCTGGATTTGGACGGTTCTTTACGCGGTGATGGTGCTGCTGATCGGTGTTCACGCGCTGTTGCTCTTCAAATCGAAGACGAGCGACGCAGCCGAGGCGGAAGTCGTCGTCAACACGGAACCGAAACTCACGCTGAACCGCCGGCTGCGCTGGCTGCTGCTCGCGTTTGCGCCGTCGAGCCTGATGCTCGGTGTGACCAACTACATCACGACCGACATCGCTTCGGTGCCGTTGCTTTGGATCATCCCGCTCGCGCTGTACCTGTTAACGATGGTCTTTGCTTTCGCGCGACGCAAATTTGTCTCGTCGCGACTGGTGGACCTGATCGTTCCCGGCGGGACGATCGTTCTCCTGATGCTTTACCTGGCAGACTCCGCCGAACACGGTTCGCGCGCATTGATCTTTTTTCACCTCGGGTATTTCTTCTTTGCGGCGTTGATGTGTCATTCGCAACTCGCCGCCGATCGTCCTGGTCCGGCTCACCTCGCGCAGTTTTACGTGTGGCTGTCGCTCGGCGGCGTGCTGGGCGGAATCTTCAACGCGCTCGTCGCGCCGCTCGTGTTCAACTCGGTCGTCGAATATCCGCTCGCGATCGTGCTGGCCTGCCTGTTGTTGCCGAAGCTGGCGGGAGAAACGATCGCGGTGCGAGAACGCCGGCTCGACTTCGCGATGCCGGTGCTGATCTTTGCCATGACGATGGGCCTGGCGTGGTTCGCCGACCACGTCGCGCCGGTGCAGATGAGCGGCTCCGTGTTCGTCGTGGCGTTGCCGCTGTTCATGAGTTATCCGCTGCGCAAACGGCCGGTTCGATTTGGCTTGTCACTCGGCGCCGTGATTCTCGCCGCCGGTTTGATGACCGCCGCCGGTGGAAACCTGGTGCACGCCGAGCGAAACTTCTTTGGCGTGCTGCGAGTGGTGGATGATCCCACGCGTGGCGTGCATTCGTTCCTGCACGGGAGCACTGTTCACGGGCGGCAACGCACGGCTGCTGATCGCCGTTGCGAACCGATGTCTTACTATCACCCGGAAGGCCCGCTCGGCCGAATCTTCGCTCAAGTCGAACGTTCCAAGCCAGCCGCAAACATCGGCGTCATCGGACTCGGCATCGGCGGCACGACTGCTTACGCTCGCGCGTCGCAGCATTGGACGTTTTACGAAATCAATCCGGCGGTCGTGTCGGTGGCGCGCTCGCCGGAATATTTCAGTTATCTCAGTAACTGCGCCGCGGCGCCCGTCGACATCGTGCTCGGCGATGCGCGTTTGAAGCTGCATTCCGCGCGGGATCAGGCTTACGACGTGCTGGTGCTGGACGCTTTCAGCAGCGATGCGATTCCACTTCACCTGATCACTCAGCAGGCGCTCGATCTTTATCTCACTAAACTCGCGCCCGGCGGTCTGCTCGTGTTTCACATTTCAAACCGCAATCTAGATCTGAGCCAGGTGGTGGCGGACATTGCTCACAGCCGCCAGTTGAACTGTCTCTCGATGCGCGACATGACCCAGTCGCAGGAGAAGGGACGAGATCCGTCGCACTGGCTGGTGCTCGCCCGGAACACCGCGGACTACGGCACCCTGCCAAACGAGTCGTACGCCCGGACGTTGACCAGTTCCGGCGATCGCAACGTCTGGACCGACGACTTCTCAAATATCATCAGCGTCTTTAAGTGGAAGGCTGACCATTAATCCACGTTCGCCACGACGCGCTCGACCGTGGGCCACATCGCGACGGCCCACAACTCGTAACCCTGGTCTGATGGGTGAAAGCCGTCTTGCGAGAAGTACTCGGGATGGACCGGCAGTTCGCGATGTGTGATCGAGTAGATGTCGAAGATCGTCGCGCCGTCACGATTCGCAATCTCTTCCAGACGCTGGTTGAACCTGACGATCTGTTGGTGGTACTTGCCGCGCAGGAACGCCGGCACGACGCGCGCAGACGAAACGTCCGGAATGTTTGTGACGACGATTCCCGCCTTCGTTTGCTCTTTCAGCGTGGTCAGAATGCGATCGTAGTTCTGCGCAAACTGCTCCAGCCGGAGCATGTGTCCGATGTCGTTGATGCCAATGCCGAGCGTGACGAGTTGCGGATCCTGCGCCACGCCCTGGTCCAACTGGCCGCGCAAAACGTCGGCGGTGGTGGCGCCGCTGACGCAGAAATTTGCCAGCAGCGAGCCCGGCCGCGATCCGAGAATTCGTTGGTAGAGTCGGGCGACGTAACCGCCGTTCACTGCGCCGACGCCGGCGCCCGTCGAATCTCCCAAGGCCACGTAAACGAGCGGATCCAAATTCGATGACATCTCGGAACTAGTGTATTAAACTACGCGACATGCCGCAGTATGAACCCGAAGCCTGGCGCGATCAGTCCGCCGCCGATCCCACGGCGCGCGAGCAATGCCGGCTGCTCGATCTGCTCGGCCGCATCAACTATCGCATTCTCAGCGGCAATCGCGTCTATGTGGAAGTCGAGGGCGTGGTTTACAAAACAATCTACGGCGGCTACTGGCGCAGCGTGTTCACCGGTATCGAACACTACTTGCTTCGTTGCGAGCGCGTCTCGAGCGCTGCGTGGGCTGACGAGAGCGTGAAACCCGTCGACCTGCCGATCGCGTATTCGGCGGCCGGCTGGACCACCAGCGGCCACTCACTTTCCTTCCTGCTCAATCGCGCCAACGAGTACACCGAGCAATAAATCCGCATCTTCCATCGAGAACGGCATCGGCGGACGAATCTTGAGGACGTTGTGCTTTGGACCTTCCGTTCCGAGCAGCACGCCTGCTTCACGCATGTAATTCACGATGTTTTCGGCTTGTGTTTCGAGTTCGACGCCGATGAAGAATCCAGAGCCGCGGACTTCGCGGATGAACGAGTGGTGCGCCTGCAAGTCTCGCAAGCGAGCGAGCAGATAAGAGCCGACTTCAAGCGCATGCGCTTGAAGTTTTTCTTCCTGGACTACATCGAGCACCGCGAGCCCGATCGCGCACGACACGGTGTTACCGCCGAACGTGCTGAAAAACTCCATGCCGTTGTCGAACGACTGTGCGATTTCGGCGGTGGTGATCACCGCGCCGATCGGATGTCCGTTACCGATCGGTTTACCCAGCACGACGATGTCGGGAACGACGCCGTAATGTTCGAAGGCCCAGAAGTGTGTGCCGATGCGCCCGTAACCCGTCTGCACTTCGTCGGCAATGCAAACGCCACCGGCGGTCCGCACTGCTTCATAAACCTGGCTCAAATAACCCTCAGGCAGCACGATCTGTCCGGCCACGCTCGGCATCGACTCCGCGATAAATCCGCACAAATCCTTTCCTTGTGACTTCACGCTCGCGATCGCTTCGCTGACCTGCTGCACCTCTGTCCAGGAAACTTTGTGCACCCACGCCGGCGGCCCGCTGCCACCCGGTCCATCGTGTTTGTACGGACTGATGTCGATCAGCGTCGTCGTGTTTCCGTGATAGGCATGATCGAGCACGATCAGGTCGCGCGCTTTCGTGTGCGCGCGTGCAAGACGCAGCGCGAGCTCGTTTGCTTCACTGCCGGAGTTGACGAAATAGCACACGCGCAGTGGTTCGGGCAGCGTCGACGTGAGGCGCTCCGCGTAATTAAGAATCAGGTCGTGCAGGTAGCGCGTGTTCGTGTTCAGCATGGCGCTTTGCTCGACGCCGGCTGCGACGACGCGCGGATGACAATGCCCGACGTGCGCGACGTTGTTGTAAGCGTCGACGTACCGGCGGCCTTCGTCATCGAACAAATACTGCATCTCGCCACGCACGATCTTCAACGGATTGCGATACGAGACACTGAGGTTCCGACCGAGCAGCCGGTGGCGAGCCGCGAGCGTTTCTTCTTTGTTCATGAGTTCATCAGGCGTGGCAGAGTTTCGGCGATTAGTTTCTGGCTGATTCCCAAATACTCGTTCTCGGGCTGCTGCGCTTGCTGGTGCGCGGCGATGCAAACGCTCATGCACAAGCGCAGCCGCACCAGCGGCCAGAGCGCCTCGAGCTCTTCTCCAGTTAGCGAAAACTCCTCGCAGTAACCGTCAATCACGGGCGCCGCAGCCGCGAACGGATCCGCCTTTCCCAAAACGACGTACGCCACCGCAATCGCGAGATCACTGACAGTGTAGCTGTAAACCATATCGCCAAAATCAATCAGCCCCACCACTTCATCGCCAGCCGTGTCAACCAGCACGTTGTAGTCGTTCGCATCCCCGTGAATCACACTCCTCCGCAGTTTAGCGAAGCTCTCCGCGCTATAACCGCTGCCGGCGCTATAACTACTGACGAGCTCGCGTAACCAAGCCGCTTTTATTTGCGCGCCGTACGCTTGAACGATCTTTTTCCCTTCCGCTAAGTCCCAGTAAAAGGCCCGATGCGCCGCCGCATGCTCAAACCCAACCAGCGCCCGACTGAGCTGACCCAGCTTCCGCCCCAAGTCGTACAACAATTCCGGCGACTGAACCGCAACAGTCCCCAGCGGCACGCCCGGAAGATACGTCAACACGCGCACTAAACGCCCCTCAACCGTCACAATCTCCCCGCCCGCAATCGCCGGCACAACGCGCGGGCAAAACGAAACGCGCTCCGCCAGGTGCGCCATCATCGCGTTCTGCGCCTCCAGCACCGCCCGCTCCTCACCTGCATTCGCGATCTTCAACACAAATCGCCCGCCATCCGCCGCGGAGAGCAGAAAATTTCGGTCGCGCTCGCTCGGCAACTCGCGCGCACTCGCTTGAATCCCGAAACACTTCTCGGCTATAGCTTGTGCGAAAATACGATTCACCGAAATCTCAGATTTCAGACGGGAGTCTCGCATGCTTCGGCTCATCTTAATGCTGCTAATCGTGGCCACTCCAGTGGTGGCGCAAACAAATGGTGGCGCGCCCGACGCGGCGTTATTCAAAGGCCTGCACTATCGCCTCGTCGGCCCTTCGCGCGGCGGCCGCGTCACGACGGTCACCGGCGTGCCTTCACAGCCAAAGACTTTCTACATGGGCGTCGCGAGCGGCGGACTCTTTCGCACCACCGATAGCGGCCTGACATGGACGCCAATCACCGACGGAAAAGTCCCGCTCGGTTCAACCGGCTGTGTGGCAGTCGCCGACTCCGATCCCAACGTCATCTATCTCGGCACCGGCTCTGACGGCGTCCGCAGCAACGTCTCGACGGGTCGCGGCGTGTACAAATCAACTGACGGCGGCCAGACGTGGAAATTCGTCGGCCTTTACGACGCGGGACAGATCGGCGCCGTGCGCATTCACCCGACGAACCCGAACGTCGTTTGGGTATCAGCCACCGGCGACATCTTCAAACCAAACAGCGAACGCGGCATCTTCAAAACGACTGACGGCGGCCAGACGTGGCGCAAAGTTCTGTTCGTCTCCGATACCGTCGGCGCGATGGACGTGGAACTGCAACCCGGCAATCCCGACGTCGTCTACGCCTGGCTGTCGCATCTGGAACGCAAACCCTGGACGATCATCAGCGGCTCGCGCGCAGGCGGGTTCTACAAGAGCACTGACGGCGGTGAACACTTCACTCACATTGCCAACGGTCTACCGAATGAGTTGATCGGCAAAGCCAATCTCGCCGTGACGGCGGCGAATCCAAGTCGCATCTACGCGCTCGTCGAGGCCAAACCCGGCGGCGGCTTGTACCGTTCCGAAGACGCCGGTCAAACGTGGGCTCTGATCAACTCGCAACCGTCGCTGATTCAACGCCCGTTCTACTACACGACTCTCGGCGTCGATCCGTCGAACGCGGACGTGGTTTACGCCGGAGCTGAAGGTTTCTTCAAGTCGGTCGACGGCGGCAAGACGTTCACGCCCTTTCGCACGCCACACGGCGACAATCACGACATCTGGATCAATCCCAAAGACAGCAACGTCATGATCCAATCGAACGACGGCGGCGCGAATATTTCCACTGACGGCGGCCGCACGTGGTCGTCGCAGATGAATCAACCCACCGCGGAGATCTACGGCGTTTGGGTCGACAATCAGTTTCCTTACAAGATCTACGGCGCGCAGCAGGACAACACGACGCTCATCATCTCGAGCCAGGCCGAGCCGTTTACGCTCAGCGATTGGCGCATCGGTCCGGGTTGCGAGACTGGTCCGATCATGCCGCACCCGCAAGACCCCGACATCGTTTACGGCTCGTGCAAGGGCCAGTACGGCGTGATGAATCTCAAAACGGGCCAGGAGAAGAACTACTGGATCGGCGCGCAGTCGTTGTATGGCAATCCTGCCAGCGACCTGATCTATCGCATGCAGCGCGTGTCGCCGATGGCCACCTCGCCGCACGATCCGGACGTGCTTTATTACGGCTCGCAGTACGTGCATCGCACGCGCGACCGGGGCGTGACGTGGGAAAGGATCTCGCCCGATCTCACGGCGCATCCCGAATGTTGCCAGGGCGCCAGTGGTGAGCCGATCACGCGCGACGTCACGGGTGAAGAGTTTTACAGCACCCTGTATGCGATCACGGAGTCGCCGCTGGAGAAAGGTGTCATCTGGACGGGAGCGAACGACGGCCCGTTCTACGTCACGCGAGACAACGGAAAGAACTGGACGAACGTCACGCCGAAAGATCTGCCGCCCGGCGGGCGCGTGCAGTACATCGAAGCATCGCCGCATCGTAAAGGCTCCGCGTATTACGCTGTCTACCGCTGGCTGCTCGGCGACTATCAGCCGTACCTCTATCGCACCGACGATTACGGCAAGACGTGGACGCGTCTGACCGACGGCAAGAACGGGATTCCGGCTGACTGGCCCACGCGCGTGGTGCGTGAAGATCCTGACCGGCAGGGACTGCTCTACGCGGGAACTGAATTCGGCATGTTCATCTCGTTCGACAACGGCGCACACTGGCAGTCGTTTCAGTTGAACCTGCCACAGGTGCCGGTGACGGACATCAAGGTGCATCACAAGGACCTGATCGTTTCGACGCAGGGCCGCGCAATCTGGATTCTCGACAACGTGAGTTCGCTGCATCAGCTCACGCCGCAAACGAACCCGGCGGAGATCACGCTGTTCAAGCCGCGCGATGGTTATCGCACGCGCGTCGGTCCGACTATGCTTGGTCCGGTGATTGACTACTATCTGCCGTCAGTGCCGGAGAAAGCAGTGGTGATCGAAGTGCTCGATACGAAGGGCGCGCTGCTCAACTCCTACAGCAGCGAAGCGCCGGTGTTGCGCGGCGGCCGCGGGAATGCGGGCAGGCCCGGGGGCGGCGGTGCTGGTGCTGAACCCGCGGATCCCGATGCAGCGCCTGCGCGACGCGCTGCGCCACCGCCGCGCGTCACGAAAGTCGCAGGCTTGAATCGGTTCGCGTGGGACTTGCGGAACCAGGCCGGCGTGACGCTGCCGCCGGGTCAGTATCAGGTGCGGTTGAAGTCAGGCATGGTGGCGTTGACGCAGCCGTTGAACGTGCTGATCGATCCGCGCGTGGCCGCTGACGGCGTGACGCTCGCAGACTTGCAGGAGCAGTTCGAGCACAACATGCGCATGCGCGAATTAGTCAACGAGGTCAACGAACTTGTGGTTCGCGTTCGCGAAGCGCAAAACAAACTGCGCGACAATCCGGGTGCTGATGGCGCACTGCCGGCATTGATGACCATTTCATCGAAGCTGCTGACCGAGCCGGTGCGTTATGGCAAGCCCGGCTTGCAGGCGCATATCACTTACCTCGCGAGCATGACGGCCAACGTCGATCAGAAGATCGGCCGCGACGCGATCGAGCGCTACCAGGTGCTGAAGAAAGAGCTCGAGTCTGTTCGCGCCGAGGTCGATCGATTGCTCGGGCCGCCGGTGAAATCTCAACAGTGAGGCGTTCGTGATGCAGCGTATCGTGTCGTTTCTACCTTCCGCGACCGAGATCGCGTGTGCGCTCGGGCTGGCGGATTCGCTCGTCGGCATCACGCACGAGTGTGACTACCCGGCTGAGATCAAAAGCAAGCCGGTGGTCGTGCGCGCCGTGTTGCCGATCGAGACGATGAGTCAGGGCGAGATCGATCGCGCGGTGGCCGAACGCATGCGCGCCGGCGAGAGTCTTTACCAGATCGACGAAGCACTACTGCGACAGCTCGCACCGGATCTGATCCTGACGCAGGATCTTTGTCAGGTTTGTGCGCCGTCGGGGAATGAAGTTTCGCAGGTGTTGAAAGCGCTGCCACACGCGCCGCAGATTTTATGGCTGACACCGCAATCGCTCAGCGAGATCTTCGATAACGTGCGCGAACTCGGCGCGGCGACGGGACGCACGCCGGAAGCTGAATCACTCGTCGCGGCTTGTGAAGCACGGCTCGCGCGCTTGCGCGAGCGCCTCGCGAATGTCGCCGAACGTCCGCGCGTGTTCTGCATGGAGTGGCTCGATCCGGTTTACGCGAGCGGTCATTGGGTGCCCGAACTGGTGAAGCTCGCCGGCGGCGTTGACGAGCTCGGGCGCGAACGCGGCGAGTCAGTGCGCGTCTCCTGGGACGACGTGTTGGCTTGGGATCCGGAAGTGCTCGTGATCATGCCCTGCGGCTTCAATCTCCAGCAGACGATGAAGCAGATCTGGAACGTGTTCGGCCGCTACGGTTCTGGATCTCCACATCGCTTCTTCGAGCTGTCCGCCGTAAAAAACAATCGGGTCTACGCCGTCGACGCCAACTCCTACTTCGCCCGCCCCGGCCCGCGCGTGGTCGAGGGCGCCGAATTACTGGCGCGCCTGATTCACCCCGCGCTGTTCAAAAACGAGCCGGTGCCGCCCGAATTCGCCGGCGCTTATCAGCCCGTCGACGTAGCGTTGCTCGCAGGCGCGCTCGAACAGGAAAAAGACTACTATATCGAAGGCGAAGCGTTCGTCTTCACCGGCAGCTACCTGAAACGCCGCGGCTACTGCTGCGGTAGCGGTTGCCGCCACTGCCCCTACTAAAAAAAGACAGGAACATCGACTATGCGTTTAACCATTATCTTGCTGCTCTGTGTAACAACCATGATCGCCTCGAACCTGCCGACGACCAACAGCGCCATGACAAACGAATCGACAATCGACAACCCGTTGCTTGCGAAGTGGGAGGGGCCGTTTGGCGGGGTGCCGCCGTTTGATCGCGTGCAGGTGGCGCTCTTCAAGCCGGCGCTCGAAAGCGCCATGGCGGAGCAGCTCGAGGAAACGAATCGCATCGCGAATAATCCCGCCGCGCCCGATTTCGAAAACACCATCGCCGCCCTCGAACGCACCGGCCGCACGCTCGATCGCGTCTCAACGCTTTACGGTATCTGGGCAGCAACGATGGCGAATCCCGAGTTCCAGGCAGTGCAACGCGAGATGGCGCCGAAGCTCGCCGCCTTCAACGATCAGATCACCCAGAACGAAGCGCTCTTCAAGCGCATCGACGCTGTTTACAATTCACCCGCCAAGGCGCGCCTGAATCCCGAACAACAACGGCTCACCTGGCTCTATTACACAAACTTCGTTCGCGCCGGCGCGCGGTTGAATTCAGAAGCGAAGAAGCGCCTGTCTGAGATCAATCAACAACTCGCAGGTCTCTTCACGAAGTTCAGCCAGAACGTACTCGCCGAAGAGACCGATCAGTTCATCGTGCTCAAGAGCGAAGACGAACTCGCGGGACTGCCGCAGTCCGTGCGTGACGCGGCGGCCGCAGCCGCCGAGCAGAAGAAGCAGCCCGGCGCGTGGGTGATCATGAACACGCGCTCTTCGATCGATCCGTTTCTGACTTATTCCGATCGCCGCGACCTGCGCGAGAAAGCGTGGCGCATGTTTGTGAATCGCGGCGACAACGGCGGCGAACACGACAACAACGCCATCATCACCGAGATCCTGCAACTCCGCGCCGAACGCGCGAAGTTACTCGGCTACAAGACGCACGCCCACTGGCGCCTCGAAAACTCGATGGCCAAAACTCCCGAACGTGCGATGGAGTTGATGGAAGCTGTCTGGAAACCGGCGGTCGCGCGCGTGCACGAGGAGGTTGCCGACATGCAGGCCCTCGCCGATAAGGAAGGCGCGAAGATCAAGATCGAGCCGTGGGACTATCGTTACTACATGGAGAAAGTGCGCAAGGCGAAATACGACCTCGACCAGAATGAAATCAAACCCTACCTGCAACTCGAAAAGTTGCGCGAAGGAATCTTCTGGGTCGCCGGCGAGCTCTTCAACTTCAATTTCACGCCCGTGACGAACGTGCCGGTCGCGCATCCCGACATCCGCGTTTGGGAAGTGACTGACAAGACCACGAAGCGTCACATCGGCTTGTGGTACTTCGATCCTTACGCTCGCGCCGGCAAGCGATCGGGCGCGTGGATGAACGCGTATCGCACACAGGAAAAGATCGACGGCGAGATCACCACGATCGTTTCCAACAACGCAAACTTCGTCAAAGGAAAACCCGGCGAGCCGGTGCTGATTTCATGGGACGACGCCACCACGATGTTCCACGAATTCGGTCACGCGCTGCACGGCTTGAATTCAAACGTCACCTATCCGTCGCTTTCGGGCACCGCAGTGCCGCGCGATTACGTCGAGTTTCCATCGCAACTGATGGAGCACTGGCTCTCGACGCCGGAAGTGCTCCAGCGTTTCGCCCTTCATTATCAAACCGGCAAACCGATCCCGCAGGAACTGGTCGACAAGATCAAACGTTCGGCTACTTTCAACCAGGGGTTCGCGACGGTTGAGTATCTCGCGGCGGCGCTCGTCGACATGAAGCTGCATCTCGCGGGGGACAAGAAGATCGATCCGGACGCGTTCGAGCGCGAGACTTTGGCGCAGCTCGGCATGCCGAAGGAGATCGTGCTGCGTCATCGTCTGCCGCACTTCCTGCACGTCTTCTCGAGCGATTCTTACTCGGCGGGTTACTACAGTTACCTTTGGTCTGACGTGATCACGGCCGATGCGTTCGGCGCGTTCACCGAAGGCAAAGGGCCGTACGATCGAGCGGTGGCTGAGCGGTTGCGCAAGTTTGTGTTCTCGGTCGGCAACACGGTCGATCCGGCGGACGCGTATCGCGCGTTCCGCGGGCGCGATCCCAAGATCGAGGCGCTGATGAGGAAGCGCGGCTTCTCGACGAAAAGCTAACCACAGAATCTGTGGTTAGTTTCGCCGGCCGCCCATGAAGCGCAACAGGAAGAAGAACAGGTTGATAAAATCGAGGTAGAGACTGAGAGCGCCGACGACGGCGTAAGATCCGACGCGCCCGTCAGGCAGCACCACGGCCATTTCCTTCAAGCGCTGCGCGTCCCAAGCGGTGAGACCCGTAAACACCAGCACGCCGACGACCGAGATCACGAAATCAACCGCGCTGCTCAGCACAAAGAGATTGACGACGGACGCGATAATCAAACCGATCAATCCCATGAACATAAACTGCCCGACGCCGGCAAGGCTCCTCTTCGTAAACGTGCCGAAGAGTGCGAGCGCGCCAAACATCCCGGCCGTCACGACGAAAGTGGAAAACAGCGAGGCGCCCGTGTAAACAAGAAATATTACCGACGTGGTGATGCCGACAGTCACGGAATACACGATGAACAATGCGCCCGCAGTGGTCGGCGACATCTTGCTCACCCGCGCTGACAAGTAAATAACGAGCCCCAGTTGACCGAAGACCAGGACCCAAAAAACCAGCCGGTTGAGGATCAAAGCTTCGATTAACAAATCAGAAGAGGCGACGACAGAAGCGGTCCCGGCGGTCACCAGCAGCCCGAGAAACATCCAGGCGTAAACCCGGCCGAGAAACGCTGTGATCCGAGTCGCCAGCATATCCGGCGACGCGTAGGTAGGTTGTTGATTCCAACTCATGCAAAAACTCCTTCTGGCCACAGTATACCGGAAACTTATTTTGTTGACAGGACCGGTCGCGGGAAGGAATTATCAGAAGGTAAGCAGGTGAGCCAGGCAAATTGTGAGGAGGAACCATGATCACCAGAAGCCTTCTAGTTGTAGTCGTCAGCTTGCTCTTTGCCGCGCCAGCCTTGGCGCAGTTTGTTCCGTCGAACAGATTGACCGACGCCGCCGCGCGGCTCTCGCGCGATGCGGAAGATTTCGCCAACAACAGTTACAACACGTACAGCAATTCGAATCGCAACGGCCGGAACGACATTGAAGCAGTGATGCTGGCGCAGCAGTTCGGCGCAGCCTCCCGCATCTTTTACCGCATGGTAGTCGATCGCCGTCGCAACCAGGAATTGCGCGATGCTTACGAAGTCGTGCGCAGCCTCGCCGACTCGGTCGATCGCAGCGGTCTCGACCGCAGCAGTTGGTACAACGTGCAGCGATCGCTCGGGGAAGTGGCGCGCGAGCTCAATTACGGATCAGGTGGCGGCGGCGGGCCTTTCGATGAGGGTGGCGGCGGCGGTGGTGGACGCGGTGGACGCATGACGTGGAAAGGCCGCGTCGATGACGACGTGCGCATCACGATTCGCGGCGGCTCGGCTGACGTGGAAACCATCGGCGGCACGCCTTACTACAACGGGCAACCAAACTTTGACGGTTCGCTGCCGTCCCGGCGTGTGACTGTGCGGCTCACAAACAAGCGCGGCCGAGGCGAGATTTACATCGAGCAGCAGCCGTCGCGTGAGAACGATTTCGCGGTCGTGGTGCGAATTAAAGATCCGCGCGGCGGCGCGTCGGATTACGAGTTTGAGTTGCAGTGGTGAGCGACGCCGGCGGATTAATTTCGGATCAGGATTTCATCCGCGAAGATCCACGTGTTCTTGCCGGAGCTTAGGGCGCGCAGGCGGACGAAGCGCGCCCTTTCCGGTTTAATCGTTTGTGAGAAGTCTTTGATGGTCGCGCCGTCGCGGTTTTGCGTCGGGTCGTTTTCGATCGGGGCGACGCGCGTGAAGTTTTTGCCGTCGAGTGAAAGCTCGATCTCCACGCGGCGTGGAAACCAGATCCACGAGCCGGTGTCCTGCAAAAAACCGGCGCCCACTTCCGAAACGGTCTGCACGTTTCGCAGATCGACCAGCACGACGAGATCCTTTTCCCAGTAACCTTGCCACGCGCCGCCCGTCCAGTTTGTCGTGCCGCGCAGATCGTCGATCAAAGCCTCAACACCGCCGCCGGTGTATTGCGGGCTGTAGTCGGAGAGTAGCGTGAGTTTCCAGTCGTGCGGGATACGATGAAAGCTGCCGGTGACGACCGAACTATGATTACCGCGCCCGTCAACCGCAATCGCCTTCACCGTCGTGTCGTGCTCGATCACGAACGGTTTTGTAAACCGTTTCGACCTGGAAGTCGGATCCGAACCGTCAGTCGTATAGTAAACAGTGTTCGAAGGAGCAAGGTTTCGGACGTCGATCTCGAGGTGATTTTTGAACGCCTGGCTGGCGGCTTCAATAACAGGAACGGGGATCATCTCAGATCCCGCGAGTCGCGCCAGCGGTTCGTTGCCCAATCCCGTCCCCCAAAGATGGTTCGGTTGCGAGCCCATCGAGAACACCAGCTCACCACCCGCAATCACATCTCGGTATTCCAGGTACGACTTATCGTAAGGCTTGCCGTTCAGAGTCGCCGACTGAATGTAGATGTTCCGCTCGGAAACTCCACGCGCTTTCACCACGAACGACTTTCCGTTCTCCAGCTTAATGCTGACTTCGGGAAACAGCGGCGAACCGAGCGCGTAGATCGTCGAGCCGGGCGTCACCGGATAAAACCCGATCGCACTGAACACGTACCACGCCGACATCTGCCCGCAGTCTTCGTTGCCGATCAATCCGTCCGGCGCCGGCTGGTAAAACTCTTCCATGATCTGCCGCACGCGCCGCTGCGTCTGCCACGGCTCGCCGGCGTAGTCGTAGAGATAAGCGACATGATGGCTCGGCTCGTTACCATGCGCGTACTGGCCGATCAGGCCGGTGATGTCGACCTGCTCGCGTCCGGTCGTGCGGCTCTCGGCCGCAAACAACTGATCGAGTTTTTGGGTGAAGCCGCGGCGCCCGCCCGTCAACTGCATCAAGCCGCTCACGTCGTGCGGCGCGAAGAACGTGTACTGCCACGCGTTCGCTTCAGTAAAGGCAAACGTCACTTCGCGCGGATCGAACGGCTCCAGCCAACCACCATTGCGGCGCGGCCGCACAAACCTTAACACCGGATCGAAGACGTTCCGGTACGACTGAGCGCGCGCGATGTACCGCTGGTAGTCATCTGTCTTTCCAAGCAAGCGGGCGACCTGCGCGATGCACCAGTCGTCGTACGCGTACTCCAGCACTTTCGATACCGACTCCCGTTCGTCTTCCATCGCGATGAAACCACTGTCGATGTAAGCTGCGAGACCGCGCTGCTGTTTCAGTTCCGCACTGTGCTTCATCGCCGCGAACGCTTTTTCCAAATCGAAACCGTCGATTCCTTTCACGGCCGCATCGGCGATCACGGAAGCAGCGTGATAACCGATCATGGTGTCGGTTTCGTTCGCCGCTAACTCCCACACCGGCAGGCGCCCGCCCTGTTCGTACTGGACCAGAAACGTCCTGATGAAATCGCGCGTGCGTTTCCGATCGATCAGCGCGTAGAGCGGATGCGCCGCGCGAAAGGTGTCCCACAACGAGAAGACGGTGTAGTTCTTGAAATCGTTCGACTGGTGAATCTCCAGGTCGCGGCCGCGATAACGGCCGTCGACGTCCATGAAGAGATTCGGCGCAAGCATCGCATGATAAAGCGCGGTGTAGAAGTTGGTGAGTTGCGCGCGACTGCCGCCGCTGACGACGATTTTGTTGAGCTCCTGGTTCCACTCCGCGGCGGCCTCGGCTTTCACCGTCTCGAAAGATTTGTGGTTCAACTCCGCCGCCAAATTCAGCCACGCGCCGTCTGTGTCGACGGCGGAAATGCCGACTCTCGCGAGCACCTGCGGCGCCCACCGGGTGGTGAAACGAAAATACGCTTTGACGTTGCGACCGCGCGCCTCGCGCAAGTTGGGCACGAGCTTGTCGTCGACCGCGATGCCGTAAGCCGTCATCGGCTGCGAAAACTCGATCGCGAAGTAGACGATCTGGTTCTTCGCCCAGCCTTTCGAGCGGCGCCAGCCGACGATGGTGTTCGCGCCCGTGATGCGCACTCCCGAATCCAAAACCTCGTCACGATGCGTGAGATCGAGAATGATGTTCGCTTCATTAGTCGCGGGGAAGGAGTAGCGATGCAAGCCTGCACGCGCCGTGGCGGTGAGCTCGACAAAAATATCGTCGTCGTCAAGACGGACTGAGTAAAAGCCCGGCGCTGCGTGTTCGAAACGATGCTGAAAACGCGAGGCGTAACCTTTCGCGGGCGAGCCGTTGTTGTCGAGCGCGTTCAGGAACACTTCGCCGGTCGTCGGCATGAGCAGGATGTCGCCGTAATCGGAGATGCCCGTGCCGCTGAGATGCGTGTGACTGAACCCGTAAATGATCGAATCGGAGTAGTGATAGCCGGAGCAGCCGTCCCAGCCGCTGAGCCGCGTGTCGGGACTGAGCTGGACCATGCCGAACGGCCGCGTCGCGCCGGGAAACGTGTGGCCGTGGCCGCCGGTGCCGATGAAGGGATCGACGTAACGCGTGAGCTCCTGCTGCGCCGAGATTTGCGCGGCTGACAGGAGCAATAGAAAGAGAACGAGGAGACGTTTCACGGCGTCGTTGCGAGCGCGTAGATCAAACGTTGCAGCGCGTCGAGATCGCGCAGGTCCAGCACCTCCACGGGCGAGTGGCTGTAGCGTCCGGGCCACGACAAACTCACGTGGACCGCGCCGTAACGAATGAAGTCGGAACCGTCAGTGGCGCCGTTTGTCGCCCCGACTTGCAAGGGGATGCCTTGCGCGCGAGTGATGCCGCGTATGCGTTCGATCTCCGCCGGCGCAGCGACCGCGGAGCTGTCGAGCCCGCGAATCACCGCGCCGTGGCCCAACGGCGCGTACGCGAAGCGCGTCGTTTCCGCGGGTGAATCGGAGGAGACGAAAGTATCGACGCTGAACACGCGTTTGACAGTAGTACCGTAACGCCGCGCCAATGCCTTCGCGCCTTCGAGACCAAGCTCTTCACGCACTGACCACGCAAAGATCACTCTTCGTTGGAGTGTGGCTGGATTGAGCCGGCGAACGGCAAGTATCAACGCAGTCGAGCCGGCGCGATCGTCGAGGGCGCGCGCCGTGAAACGCGTCGCGCCGATTCGCGTCGCACTCTTCACCGCGGTCACCGACAATCCATTGACGACGCCGAGTTGCTGCAAACGCGCCGCATCGACGCCGAACCACGCCATCAACGCCTCGGGTTGTTTGGTCGTCGCCGTTTCGCGCGGCTGAAATACTCCTCGGAGCGGTGGTTTGCCGGGCGCGTCGAAGTGCAGCAGCGCGGGCTGACCTTCCCACAGCGATTGGTACAGCCCGCCGCGCGTGCGCAGCGAGACCGTACCGTCAGGCGCGATGTTCGTGACTTCAAACCCGACTTCGTCCTGATGCGCGATGAACATTGCCGGATCGCGTTCCGGCCCGACTTCGAGGATCAAGTTGCCTTCCGTGTCGGTCGTCACGCGCGAACGCGCCCACGCCGGCAACGCCGCGACGATGGCTGCACGCACCGGACGCTCGTGACCGGAAACGGCCGGTAGGTCGGCCAGCATTTTGAGCAAGCTGGGCGCCTCCGGCCACGTCTCAAACGCAACTGGTTTTTCGCGCAGCGCGATCCAACGCAGAGTTTTCTGATCCGCCACGCCTGCAATCCTCGCTACGACCGCCAGCAGCGCATTCGCCTCGGAAACGCGAACACTCTCAACCAGCGAACCCGCGTAGCGTCGCTTGATTCCCAACACGTCCAGCGAAGTCAGGCCGGTCGACTCCGGCAGGTACGACGGCTTTTCAACCCGCTTCTCAACCACGATGATCGAATCCGCCGCCAAATCAGACTGCTCGACCACCGTTACCTGGTCCACCCGTCCCAAACTGCGCAACGCTGCTTCCAAACCGTCGTGACCAAAGCTACGAAGCGTCGTCAACAGAAATATCGTCTCGCCACTTTCAACACGGCCCGCAGCCGCACTCGCCACCGCCGCACAACCAACCCGCACTGCCGCCAACGGTCCAGCTACAAAATCTCCGTACGACCACCCAACCGCGTCACGCACGACCGGATTCAACATCTCGATGCCGAGACGCTGCACGTCCGCTCGCGACGTCGCGCCGACGTCGACCCACAAATCATCGAGCGTCGTCACCGGTGCGTTCGATGCCCGTCCGCGTTGCAGGTGCGTGCTCTTCACCGTGACCACGCCGGCCACTGGACCACCACGCGTCAACACGCGTACGCGCTGGCCTTCGTGAAACTGAACCCACAGCGGATGCGTGCGCACGCTGCCGACTTCACGCAAACGAAGAAAGCCCGCCTCCGTGATCTCCGTGACCGCGAAGCCTGGACGATCGAGGCCACACGCGACCACGCGTCGCGGACTGCCGCTTCCCTTTCGCAAAATCAGATTACCGAGTGCGTCGCGCCGCCACTCCGGCAGCGACGTGTGAATCACATCCGTCGCGAGGTGTTCCCAGCCGGGCGGCGCATCGAGCGCAATCCACGAGCGCAACGCTCGCGCGTCGCTTTCCACGTCGCGGCCGTCCTGCGCCACAGCGGTGACGAATGAAAAGAGTAGCGCGAGCGTGAAGACGATCAATTTCGAGAAGTTTGGGGAGCGGGCCATGGCCGCAGAGATTACACGAAACCCTTGCGCATAATGAAATTGGTGCTATACTGCGCGCCTCCCATCCCAGACAAACTCCCGTCCAGAACAATTCATTCTCGCAACTGAGCAGTAATACGTCACGGCATAACCTTACTAATCTGGAGGAGGAGAAGAGTATGAAGAAGTGTCTAGCGTTACTTGTTCTGGCGGGCCTCTGCGCCGCCATGTTCATTTCGTTCCCCACCCGCAGCCACGGTCAGGGCAAACGAAAACTCCGCACCAACTCACACAAGATCGAAAACAGCTACATCGTCGTGCTCGACGATGAAATCGTCGGCGAGCGTGGCCTCTACTCGATCGCGCCGTACGTTGCTAATGAAATGGCCGCGGTCCATCGGGGAAATCTCCAGCACGTCTATCAGAACGCGCTGAATGGCTTCTCGATTCAAATGTCGGCTGAAGACGCCGAGCGGCTGAGCGAAGACTTCCGCGTCAAGTTTGTCGAAGAAGATGGCGTCGTTACTGCTGACGTAACCCAGAGCAATCCGCCGTGGGGACTCGATCGCATCGATCAGCGCAACCTGCCGTTGAGCGCGACCTACACTTACAACTGGACTGGCTCGGGCGTACGCGCTTACGTGATCGACACCGGTATCCGCACCACTCACACGCAATTCGGCGGACGCGCTTCGAACGTGTTCGACGCCTTCGGCGGCAACGGCGCCGACTGCAACGGTCACGGCACGCACGTCGCCGGCACCATCGGCGGCTCGACCTACGGCGTCGCGAAGAGCTCGATGCCACGTGGCGTCCGCGTGCTCGACTGCAACGGTTCGGGTTCGACTTCAGGCGTGATTGCCGGCGTCGATTGGGTAACTAACAATCACATCAATCCGGCGGTCGCCAACATGAGTCTCGGCGGCGGCGCTTCCAGTGCGTTAGACACGTCAGTGAATAACCTCGCGAATTCCGGCGTGCCGATCGCCGTGGCGGCCGGCAACAGCAATGCTGACGCCTGCAACACTTCGCCGGCTCGCGCGGCCAACGCGATCACTGTGGGCGCCACCACCACGAGCGATGCTCGCGCGTCATTCTCAAACTTCGGCGTGTGTCTCGACATCTTTGCGCCGGGCTCGGGAATTCTCTCGTCGTGGTTTAGTTCCGACACAGCCACCGCGACACTCAGCGGAACGTCGATGGCGTCGCCGCACGTCGCGGGCGTGGCAGCGCTTTACAAGCAGTTTAGTCCCGGTGCTTCTGCGAGCACCGTGCGCAACGCGATCGTCAATGGTTCGACGACGAATCACGTGACCAACGCCGGCAGCGGTTCGCCGAACCGGCTGCTGTACTCGTTGTTCTTCTGATTTATCTTTGCTGGGTTATTGACGCGGATGACGCGGATCTGTTCTGATCTTGCGTCATCCGCTTTCATTTTCAGTCCCACAACTTGCGAGGTAACACCATGAAACTGCAACGGAGTGTCGCACTGGTTTGCACGTTCGCTTTACTCGCGACGATCGCTTTCGCCCAACAGGCGCCGGTTACAAAGCGCGCGCTGACTCATCAGGACTACGATTCGTGGCGCTCGGTCGTGGCGCAACAGGTTTCCCGCGACGGGAAGTTTGTGGCGTACGCTTACGTGCCGGAGGATGGCGATGGCGAGATCGTAGCGCGCAACGTTGCGACCGGCGTCGATTGGCGTGCGCCTCGTGGTTATCGTCCGCCGGTGCCGCCGCCCGACGAATCCATTCCGAACGCGGCGGAGCTGATTGCCGAGCAGGCGCGATTGTTACGACCAGTCTTCACCGCCGACAGCCGCTTTCTTGTTTTCGGCACCGAGCCCACCAAAGCGGAGCTCACGAAAGCAAAAAAGGAAAAGCGCAAACCCGAAGAGATGCCGAAGAACGGGCTCAGCATCATGGATCTTTCGACCGGAACCGTGACGCAGATCGAAAGGGTGAAGACGTTTCGCGTGCCCGAGGATGGATCCGGTTTCATCGCTTATTTACTCGAACCGGCGCCTGGTACAACCAATCCCCCTTCCTCCACCCGTGCGAAAAAGAAGGAGTACGGCTCCGAGCTGGTTCTCCGCAACACGGCCACGGGCAACGAGCGCAAGTTTGCAGACGCCCTCGACTTCACGATCAGCAAAGACGCCAAAACATTAATCTTCACTACCTCCTCAAAGACCGAGGAAACCAACGGCGTCTACGCCGTCCGCACGGACAGCGACGCTGCGCCAACGACCCTGCTCAGCGGCAAGGGCAAATATCAAAAACTGACCTGGGACGAAGACAACACGCAGATCGCTTTCATCAGCGACAAAGAAGATTCCGCCGCCAGGCAGCCGAAGTTTCGCGTCTATAACTGGAACCTCAAGGACCCGCAAGCCACTGAGATCGTTTCCGTCAGTTCGCCCGGTTTTCCGAAAGACATGGTGATCAGCGAGCGCGCGAACCTCAGCTTCTCGCTTGATGGGAGTCATTTGTTTCTCGGCTCAGCGCCGCCGCCTGAACCGGAAAAGAGCCCGGACGAAGAGATTC
>Ga0081539_10002526_pt1 | contig 25557 bp, 18 predicted proteins | sample TabmetS4T2R2_FD_71023 | JGI IMG/M metagenome (GOLD analysis project Ga0081539, IMG submission 71023) | Tabebuia heterophylla rhizosphere microbial communities from the University of Puerto Rico - S4T2R2 | ecosystem: Host-associated > Plants > Roots > Rhizosphere ...
TCACCTGCGAATCGGTACCCCCCGCCAAAATGCGCTCGCGCACCAGGAGCCGCAGGTCGCGCGCCAGCGGCGCGTCGGAATCGTCGATCGACTGGTTCTGGCAGACCATGCAGCGCAGCTCTTTCGACAGTTCGCGCGCACGGGCTTCCTTGATCGGATCGTCCATGATCTCGTCGGGCTGCACGGCGCGCGCCGGCGAGGCGGTCATGACCGCCGCCGCGAGTGCAAGGATGATGGCGATACGCTTCATTCTGCTGCCTGCAGTCGTTGCGCGGCCCGCGCGGGCTTCGGCGCGCCGACGCGCAGGCGGCGATCCGACAGCGACAGCATGCCGCCGAAAGCCATCAGCACCGGTCCCCACCAGATCAGCAGCACCAGCGGCTTGTGATAGATGCGCACCGCGATGCCGCCGTCGGCGGTGGCATCGCCAAGCGAGACATAGAGCTGGCTCGCGCCGCGCGTCAGCAGTGCCGCTTCCGTGGTCGACATGCCGCGCGTGGTGAACGAGCGTTTTGACGGCGTCATCGCCGCCAGCGCCTGGCCGTCAAGGCTCACCGCGAACCGCGCCAGCGTTTCGCGATAATTCGGGCCCTGCCGCTGCGTCAGGCCTTCGAGCTTCAGCTCGTAGCCGCCGACCCGGGCGACCTGGTCCGTCTTCATGGCCGCGATGTATTCGCTGTTCCAGGTGGTCTCGCAGACGACGCCGATCAGGGCGACGCCGAGGCCGGCATGGGCGAACACGGTGCCCCACGCCGAACGCGGCAAGCCGCGCGCCCGTCGCAGCGAAAGCGCGAGAGGAATCCGGAACAGCGCGGTGCGTTCGGCAAGATCGGTCAGCGCACCTGCGATCACCCACACGGCAAGCCCGATCGCTAGCGGCGCCAGCGTCGGTCCGCCGCGCATCCACGCCCATAGCACGGCCGTCGCGACCAGCGCGGCAACGCCCGCCGTCATCAACCGTTGCGCCGCCGCGAGCAGATCGCCGCGCTTCCAGGCGAGCAGCGGGCCGAACGGAACGGCGAACAGCAAGGCAGCGAACAGCGGGCCGAACGTCAGATTGAAGAACGGCGCACCGACCGAGATCTTCAGCTCGGTCAGCACTTCCAGCCCCAGCGGATACAGCGTGCCGAAGAACACTATTGCGCAGGCCACGGTGAGGAGAAGATTGTTGAGCACCAGCGCGCCCTCGCGCGAGATCGGCGCGAACAGGCCGCCCTGCTTGAGCTGTGGCGCCCGCAGCGCAAACAGCGACAGGCTGCCGCCGATGAAGACGCAGAGGATCAACAGGATGAACACGCCACGCGCGGGATCGGTGGCAAACGCATGCACCGAGGTCAAGACGCCCGATCGCACCAGGAAGGTGCCGAGCAGCGACAGCGAGAAGGTCAGGATGGACAGCAGGATGGTCCATACCTTCAGCGCGTTGCGCTTCTCCATCACCAGCGCCGAATGCAACAGCGCGGTGCCGGCGAGCCAGGGCATCAGCGAGGCATTCTCAACCGGATCCCAGAACCACCAGCCGCCCCAGCCGAGCTCGTAATAGGCCCAGTACGATCCCATCGCGATGCCAAGCGTCAGGAAAATCCAGGCCATCAGCGTCCACGGCCGCACCCAGCGCGCCCAGGCGGCATCGATCCGCCCCTCCAGCAGGGCGGCGACCGCAAAGGAGAACGAGATCGAAAAGCCGACATAGCCGAGATAGAGCATCGGCGGATGCACGGCGAGGCCAATGTCCTGCAGGATCGGATTGAGGTCGCGGCCCTCGATCGGCGGCTGCGCGATGCGCGCAAACGGATTCGAGGTCAGCAGGATGAAGAGGTAGAACGCGCCGGCGACCCAGGCCTGCACCGCCAGCACATGGGCGCGCAGCGTTAGCGGCAGATTGTTGCCGAGGGCGGCAACGAGCGCGCCGAACAGCGCCAGGATTGACACCCACAGCAGCATCGATCCTTCGTGGTTACCCCACACGCCGGTGATCTTGTAGATCAGCGGCTTCGCCGAGTGCGAATTCTCGAACACATTGACGACGGAGAAATCCGAGGTGACATGCAGCGCGGTGAGCAGGCAGAAGGACGCACCGACGAACAGAAGCTGCGCCAGCGCGGTGGAGCGCGCCATTTCCATCAGCGCGACGTCGCCGCGGCGTGCGCCGATGACGGGCGCCACCGACTGGATCAGCGCGAGAGCGAGCGCCAGCACCAGTGCGTAATGGCCGGCCTCGGCGATCATTTCGAAGCTCCCTGCACCGGCTTGCTTCCCTGCACCGGCTTGACGCCGTAGTCGTCCTTCCAATGGCCCTGTTTCTTCAGGGCATCGGCGACGTCCTTGGGCATGTAGGTCTCGTCGTGCTTGGCAAGCACGGTGTCGGCGCGGAAAGTTCCGGAGCCATCGAGCGCGCCTTCGGCGACGACGCCCTGCCCCTCGCGGAACAGGTCGGGCAGGATGCCCTTGTACGTCACCGGCAAGGTGGTGCTGCCGTCGGCGACGGCAAAATTGACCACGAGATCGTCGCCACGCTTGAGCGAGCCCGGCTGCACCAGCCCGCCCAGGCGAAAACGCTTGCCGGCCGGGATCTGCTTCTCGGCGGCCATCGAGGGCGTCGAGAAGAACACGATGGAATCGCGCATCGCGTTCAGCACCAGCGCTGCCGCTACCGCGAGCACCGCGAGCGCGCCGCCGATCATCGTCAATCGCCGTTGCTTGCGCGTCATGCCGGGCCCTTGTTCCCTGAGGTGATCATCCGTCCAGCCCCAGATTCTTGAGGCCTTCGTTGAGTTGCCGCAAGCGCTCGGCGTCGCTGCCGACCGCCTGCCGCGCGTCGGCACGCGCGCTGGCCGCCTTGTCACGCTCGCCCATGACAAGATAGGCGCGCACCAGCCGCAGCCAACCCTCGACATCGTCGCCATTTTGCTTCAGCCGCGCCGCCAGCCGGTCGACCATGCCGCGGATCATGGCGTTGCGGTCGGTCTCGGTCATTTGCTTGGCGGCGGCCATGGTGTCGTCGGACAGCGCCGGCGCCACGCCGCCGACCCGCGAGATCGCAGCCGTTACCAGCGGACGCCACGGCGCATCCGGCGGCGCCTTGGCCAGCATTGCGTTCCAGATCGCGGCGGCGTCGCCGCTGCGGCCGTCCTGCTCGGCGGCCAGCCCCAGGAAATAGCTCGCCTTGACCTCGTCCGCGTTCATCGCAAGCGAGCGCTCGAACTCAGCCTTGGCCTCGCCGGTGACGACGCCGCCGGCCGCGGCCGTCAGCACCTCGCCGAGATCGGCGCGGCGCTCGGAACTGTCGCCGGCATAGGTGATGGCATTGCGCCAGGCCCGCACCGCATCGTCATAGCGGCCGAGCCGCCCCAGCACCGGCGCCAGCACGGTCCAGCCGCGGCCGTCGGTGGGATTCTTCTCCAGATGTGCTTCGACTTGCGCCACCAGATTGACCAGCGGCTGCTTGCCGTCAGGCGCCCGCGCACGCGCGGCGAGCGGAAAGTCGCCGAGTTGCGGCGAGCCCAGCGGCAGATAGATCGCAAGCGCCGCGAGCGGAAGCCCGACCAGCGCGACGATGGCAACGGCACGGCGCAGTGTGTTGGTCGGCTGCGCAGGAAGCGGCGGTTGAGAAGCGCTCGCCGCCAGCAGACGGCGGCCGATCTCGATGCGCGCCTGCTCCGCTTCCGCAGCACCTATCAAGCCGCCGGCAAGGTCGCGATCGATCTCCGCCAGCTGATCGCGGTAGACTGATGCCTCCGTGCCGCCGGCTTGCGGCTGGTAACGCCGGCCAAGCGGCCACAGCACGGCGAACACCGCCGCGACCGTCATCAGCGCGAACACGAACCAGAGATTCATCTAGTGCGGCTTTCCGTGGAACGACGCTTTCTCGAAGAGCGCCGTTGCGCCGCTTTATACTACCGGCCACGAACCGGGCAATTGACTTTTCTCATGCTTTCCTTGCCGGAAAGCCCCGAAAAATCACGCAAATTCGCCCTTAAGCGATCTCGAATTGCGCGCTTTGCGCGACATGAACGCCATGGCCGTTGAGCGCCCGCAGGAAATAGGTTCCTGGCCTGAAAGAGGCCGGAAGCCTGATCCGGATTGAACCCATGGGCAGACGCGACGCGATCCTGGTGACGGGCTCGGGGAGCTCTTGTCCGCTGGCACTATCGACCAGCACGACCGTAGCCCCGATCATCAGCTTGCGGTAGGTCGCTTCAATAATGCGGTTCTGAAATTCGACGAACGTGATGACTGAATCCATGCCGCATTGGTATGTTGCGCTTTTGGGGCCGTCAACGAAACATTGCAATAGTGAAAATTGTTACTTCTGGCCCGCCTTGGCGGGCTTGCGATCGCCGACCACGGCGTTCTCCGCCGCCCGGCTCATCAGCGCGGCATAGTCCGTGCCGAACAGTACTTCGCAGAAGCGGATCGCCGCCTTCACCTGCTGCTGCCGGTAGGTGCGCCCCTTCTCGTTGCGCAGCGACTGCACTAGCGCTTCGGTGGATTGCTCGACATAGTGCTGCAGATCGGAATAGGTGCGTAGCGTCACCTCGTTGATGGCAAGCTCGCTGGCATAGGTGCGGCATACCGCGACGAAATCGATCAGGCCCGCCGTCTCCTCCACCTCCGACACATCGACCTTGGGAGCGGCGGCGATGTCCTTGTCGGCGCGCTGGCGCAGGATGCGGCGGACGCGGCCCGGCACGCTCTCGATTTCCGACTGCAGCGAATTGGAGATATCGGCGCGGATCGAGGCGAGCTGCCTGCCCCATGCAGAGTCGTTGCGCAGGTCGAGCTCGGTGCGCAGGCCGCGCACCCCGTCGTGCAGGGTCTTCAGCTGTTCGGCGATCTCCTCGAAGTGGCCGCGCCTGATATCGGTGCGCAGGCAGGCCGCGACGAAATACAGATCATGCAGCGCGATGGTGACAGCGACGCCGTAGGGCGTGGCGGCGACGCGGATCTCGTCGTCGGATGCCGCCATCTTCACGGCGAGACGAATGATCTGCCACGGCGCGGTCAGCCGCTGCATGACGAGCGACAGCGCGAAGGGCAGCACTTGCGGCGTCTGCAGCGACGGCACGTTGAGGAAGGCAACGACCTGTTCGATCTGCGATTCCCCGAACACCCTGAGAAAGCCCGGCATCTTGCTGCCAAGCGTTTCCAGCGCTTCCCGCGCCCGCAGCACCGATCCGATGGCGAGCAGATCCTCGACCACGCTTGGTGCTCCGATGCGGGCCAGCGTGCGCTGCCTGTCATCGCCCGGCGTGGGGGTTGCAATCGAGACGATCGCCTGCGCCACCGCGAGCTGCAACCTGCGCACCGCGGGCTCAATGCTGGTGCCGGTCCCACGCATCTTGGCCAGCGTGTCCTCGAACTCGCGGACCGCCTCGGCTGCACCATCGCGACCGAGCCACTGCCACACCGGCGCCAGCGACGCGCGGCGGATTTGACCGGGCCGGATCGGAAAATTACCGTCGACCAGGAAAGGCTCGAGGGGACGGAACAGCATCCGCGCCGGGTCGTCGGTACGCGGCCGCTCATACTCGTCGTCCCCGGCGCCGCGCACGACCATGCGCAGCTGCTCAAGCACGAAGGTTGCAACCGCGGTGTCCTCGCCCCGCTCCAGCGCGCGCTCGAACTCCCGCATCAGCAGCGCCTGCGATTGTGGCGGCAGCTGTGCGAGGTATTCCCTCAGACGCTCGATCGATCCCTGGTTCATGCGGCGGTGATGGCGTGCTCAAGCCGGACGGCAAGCGCGTCCACCGCGTATCATAGGAGCGTGCGCGTTAAGAAGTCGTTTAGGAATGCCGCGCGGACGCGCGGCCGGGGTTGCAAAATGTCCAATTCCCGCAGCCGCTTACATCCCCGGCAGCAAGAGCTCCGCGCGCAGGCCGCCGGTCGGCGCGTCGCCCAGCGTCAGACCGCCGCCATAGAGCGCGGCGAGATCGACCACGATTGACAGCCCGAGGCCCGATCCCGGCTTTGATTCGTCGAGCCGCTGGCCGCGCTGCGCGACCTTGGCGCGCTCGGCTTCCGACAGGCCGCGCCCGTCATCGTCGACGATGATCCGCAGCCGCGGCCCGGTGCCGGGCTCCGCCTGCGGCTCGACCAGCACCTCCACGAACACCTGCGAGGACGCCCATTTGCAGGCGTTGTCGACGAGGTTGCCGACCATCTCCTCGAGATCCTGGCGCTCGCCGCGGAATTTCGCGCGGGCATCCGCCTTGACCTCGATGGTGACGCTGCGGTCGCGATGGATCTTTTCCATGGTCCGCACCAACGCTTCGATGGCGGGCGCCACCTCCGTCACGGTGCCGACGATGGTGACGCGCGCGGCAATACGGGCGCGCTCCAGGTGATGGGCGAGCTGGCCGCGCATCACGTCGGCCTGCTCCAGCACCTTGCCGGCGAAGGCATCGGCTCTGTGGGCGGCCGCCTCATTGACGATGACCGACAGCGGCGTCTTGATGGCGTGCGCGAGATTGCCGACATGGGTGCGCGCACGCTCGACGATCTCTCTGTTGGCGTCGATCAGCGCGTTGGTCTCGCGCGCGAGCGGCGCGATCTCGACCGGAAAATCGCCCTCCAGGCGCTCGGCACGGCCGGAGCGGATGTCGGCGATCGCTTCCGAAATGCGCTTCAAGGGCGCGAGGCCAAAGCGCACCTGGAAGATGGTGGTGAGTAGCAGCACGATGCCGAGCGAGGCGAACGTGCCGCCGAGATAATAGTCGAAGCTGCGGATCTCATCGAAGATTTCCGATGCATCACCTGCGACGGTGACGAGGAATTTGCCGTCGGCGCCGAGATCGACCGGCCGCTCCACCATGCGCAAGGTCTGGCCTTCGGGCCCGTCGACATAGCCGATGCGGATACCGGCGGGCGTCAGCTCCGCGCCGTGGTCCTCGAGCTTGGGCAGTTTCTTGTCCCACAGCGAGCGCGAGGCGCGCGTCTCGCCCTTCTCCGTATCGGTGCGGGTGATCTGCCAGTACCAGCCGGATAGCGGCAGTTCGAACAGCGGCTCGCCGAGCGACTGGAACTGGCGCTCCGGCGGCTCGTCGGGCGTGGCCACTTCGGCGATCAGGGTGCGCAGATAGAGGTTGAGGCGGCGGTCGAAGGCCCGCTCGGTCGCGGCGCGATAGACCGACGACAGCACCACGCCTGTCAGCAGCAGGATCACCACCACCCACGCGGTCGCCGACAGGAACAGGCGGGTGGCAAGCGAACTGCCGCGCATCAGGGCTCGATCCGAAAAGGTGGCACCGGTTTTCCGGATAAGACCATGGTTGGGGCAAAAAGGAAGCCCCGCGGCGGCTAACGCGGTCACGTGCCTATGGTGGGCGGCGTCAGCAGATAGCCGAGCCCGCGCACGGTCTGGATGATGTCGACCTCGAGCTTCTTGCGGATGCGGCCGACGAACACCTCGATGGTGTTGGAGTCGCGGTCGAAGTCCTGGTCGTAGAGATGCTCGACGAGCTCGGTGCGCGACACCACGCGGCCGACATGGTGCATCAGGTATTCGAGCAGATTGTATTCGTGCGAGGTCAGCTTGATCGGATTGCCGTTGACGGCCACGCGCTTGGTGCGGGTGTTCAAGGTCACCGGGCCGCAGGTCAGCTCGACCTGGGCGTGTCCGGTGGAGCGGCGCAGCAGCGCGCGGATGCGGGCGAGGATTTCCTCGAGGTGAAAGGGTTTTGCGACATAATCGTCGGCGCCGGCGTCAAAGCCCTGCACCTTGTCGCTCCAGCGGTCGCGCGCGGTGAGGATCAAGACCGGCATCACCCGCTTGTTGCGGCGCCAGGCCTCCAGCACCGAAATGCCGTCCATCTTGGGCAGGCCGATGTCGAGCACCACGGCATCGTAAGGCTCGCTGTCGCCGAGATAGTGCCCCTCCTCGCCGTCAAAAGCGCGATCCACGACGTAGCCGGCGTCTGTCAGCGCCGTGGTGAGCTGGCGATTGAGATCCGGGTCGTCCTCAACGACGAGCAAGCGCAAGCTGGCCTCCGATGGTGAGCACTTCGATGTGGCCCAAGAAAGGGCTCACCGCGTGAACCGGCAATGAACGGCAACCCGGCGCAAGATTACTTTTTGTTCATCCGGCAGCGGCACGCACCGATGCCTAGCACGTCGCATCGAAAGGCCCAACCGGGGGCCGCGGCCGGTCAGGTCCGGAAGAAGACGAACCAGATCACGCCCAGGATCAGGATGGCGAGCCCGGTCGATGCCGTCAGCAACGCAAGCACCGAGGGGCCCGGCTCGGCCTGGCGCGCCTCGGTCGGGGTTTCGACGATCCGGCCATGTTGTCGTGTTGCCATCGTAGCCTCATTCAAAAAGCGTCTCGGCGGCCGACAAGCTCCGCGCGGCCGTCCTCGGGGCAACGCGTGGTCGAGAACGAGGTTCCGGCGCCACCGGGCTGCGGCAGGGCGTCGCGCATGACGGCGGAAATGTCGGATTGGCGACGAACCGAGCGTCCTCGGATCGGTTAACGCCGTTGGGAGATTCCCGGGCGCCCTGCGTTCAAACTGTGCCCCGGACGTGGTATCCTTAACGGTCGTCTGTTGCGTATTTCGGAGTAGATTTCATGGCCCCCCGCGCCAACTGGAAGGGCTTTTTGCGCCTTTCGCTGGTGACCTGCCCGGTCGCCCTTTATCCCGCGACCTCGGATACCGAAAAGGTCTCGTTCAACCAGATCAACCGCAAGACCGGCCACCGCATCAAATATGCCAAGGTCGATGCGGATACCGGCGAGGAAGTGTCCAACGAGGACATCATCAAGGGCTACAAGGTCGACACCGATACCTATATCGAGGTGACCAGGGACGAGCTTGACGACATCGCGCTGGAATCGACGCGGACGATCGAGATCGACGAGTTCGTGCCGCGCAGCGACATCGACAGCCGCTATGTGATCCGGCCCTATTATCTCGTGCCCGACGGCAAGGTCGGCCACGACGCCTTCGCGGTGATCCGCGAGACCATCCGCAACATGGACAAGGTGGCGATCGGCCGCGTCGTCTTGACCAACCGCGAGCACATCATTGCGCTCGAGCCGCTCGATGCCGGCCTGATGGGTACGCTGCTCCGCTACCCCTACGAGGTGCGCGACGAGAAAGAATATTTCGACGACATCCAGAATGTGAAGATCACCAAGGATATGCTTGATCTTGCAAAACATATCGTCGAGCAGAAGTCCGCGCCCTTCGAGCCGGAGAAATTCGAGGACCGCTACGAGGAAGCCCTCGTCGAGCTGATCAACCGCAAGCGCAACGGCCAGCTCACCGGCGCAAAACCTGCGCCGAAATCAACCGGCAACGTCATCAACCTGATGGATGCGCTGAAGAAGAGTCTCGCCGGCGCCGGCGAGCGCAAGGCCGCGCCCGCCGCCGCCAAGGCGCCGGCGGCCGCAAAGGCCAAGGGCAAGAAGAAGCGGGTCGAGGGCCAGCGCGAGATGCTCCTGCCGATCTCCGGCAGCGGCAGCGGCAAGAAGGCCGCCAAGGAAGCGCCGAAGAAGACCGAGAAGCCGGTGCGCGCCCAGGGCAAGGCGAGGAAGGCGGGATAGCCACCGGCGGCTCAGTCGCCGCCTCCGTCGCCGCCACAATCAACCTCGCCGCCAAACAGGCCGAGGTCGAAATCGCTGTCGCGGGAGCGGTCGTTGCTGAGCAGGCTCCTTGCCAGCAGGACAGCGACCAGCACCGCTGTGAACGACTGCCACGGATAGCGCATCACCAGCGCGACAAGCTCAGCGCCGGCATGTCCGAGCGGCAGATCCAGCATTACTTGATCGAGGCGTTGACCGAGGTGAACTTGGTGTTGAGCCCGGTGCCAATTCCGCCGACTGCGACCACGATGACAATGGCGATGCCGGACGCGATCAGGCAATATTCGATCGCGGTCGCTCCGGCTTCGTCCTTGAAGAACTCAGCAATCAATCGCCGCATTGCAAACTCCTGTCGACGCCCACGAGGTTTTCCCCGCGCCAATGCACCGGCAAATGTAAATTTGATTGGTTGCCCGAGGGTTGAAGAAGACGGTCAATGAGCGGTTAAGGCGAACACCCGAAAACCCACCGCAGTATTCATACGGGCCGCAAAATTTACCCCCGCCTCGCGCCGCCAAGGCATAGTCGGCCATCACGTTCGGGAAACCAGCATGGCCGCGCAGAAGCGTTCGTCGAGCAGGAATTACATCGACCTCGTCGAGGACGACGGCGAGGAGCGGCGCGCGGCCGAATTGGCGCCGATCCCGCTGCACCCGATCAGGGATTACCTGCTCGGCCTCCTAGCCGCGCTGCAATCGGCCCGCGGCGAGATGCGATAGCCGCCCTCGCCTTTGACGGCACCGTCAGAAATTGCGCTGCACGCGCAGCTGCAGATGCACCGTGTCCTGGTCCTTGAATTCATAACGCGTGGTCGGCTTCGGCGCCGTGGCTGACAGCACGGCGGTGCCCTGGAACTTCTGGTCCAAGTGGAACCATTGCACTTCCGCCGTGAAGGTCAGGTTTTTCACCGGCACCCAGCGCGTGACGAAGCCGAGCTGCGAGACGTTGTAATCGGGGTTGCAGACATAGTCGGCGCTGACCGCCTTGGCGGGGGTCGTATAGTTGGCGCAGATGAAGGTCTTGGCGGTGCCGTCATAGCGCACGACGGAATAGGTGCCATAGATGCTGCTGGACCAGTACGCATCCCAATTGTGGTTGAAGGCGCCGCGGATGCCGAAGGCTTCGGTGAGGTGCAGCGATCCGTCGCCGTCGTTGGCCACCGGCAGCCAGACCGCATCGGTGGTGGCGCCGAAGCCGATGCTTTGGTAGGCGCCGGCAACGCCGGTGCCGCTGAACATCGCAAAGCTCGGCGAGGCCGCATCGGTGCCGATGACGTATTTGGTAGCGCCCTTGGAATAGCTCGCATCCATCTTGATGTCGTCGCCGGCGCCGGTCGGCAGGTTCTTGATCTGCAGCGAGGCCATCACCGCGCCGCCCCATTTGGTCTCCGGATGACCCGAGATTTCCGACAACGCGGTCGGCGCAGCGCCTGCCACAGCAACCGCACCCGAAGCGCCAGTGGCCGTGTTCAGGATGTTGTAGGAGCCGTTCACTTCATGCGCGGCGCCCGAGAGCTGGAACAGACCCCAGGACTGATCGACACGGACGTTGCCGACGATGTCGGGCGCATGCTGGCCGGCATAGGCATTGCCGGTGTTGAGCGTGGCATTGAGCGGCAGCGCCAGATTGTAGACGGCGGTCCGGTCCCACACCACGGGTTCGTCAAGGCCGATCGTGGCGGAGACGCCGTTGCCGAACTGCGTGGTGTACTGGATGTTGTTGGGGCCGGTGTTGTCGGCCTGATAGCCGCCCAGCAGGTTTGCCGAGATGTTGCCCGGCGTGCCCTGCCAGGGGTTGGCATAGGCGGAGGCCGACTTGCCGAAGGTGAATCCGGCGAACTGCAGGAACAGATCGGTGATGGCGACATAGCCCTCACCCGGCCCGTTCAACAGGCCGGTGTTGGTGCCGACCGACGGCGAGCCGGTAAAGCTGACCGGATTGACCGTGCCGCCGCCCTGGGTGGTGAACTGGAACTTGGCCGCACCGAAGGTGCGAACCACGCCGTATTCGGTGGCGGTGCGGGTATCGACCGACAGAAGCATACGCGAACGGTCGACGAAATAATTGTGATAGCGGTTCTGCTGCCCGGGATCGCCATTCCACGACGGCTGGCCATGGGCGCCGCCGGCGTTGAAGGTGACGTCGGCGCGCAAATAGCCGCCCAGCTTGATGCAGGTGTCGGTGCCGGGGATGTACCAGAAGCCCGCGCCATAGGCGCTGCAGATCTTCACATATTCGATCGCCTTGGCCTTGACCGGAAGGTCGGCCGCCGCTGCGCCGCCGGCCATCAGCAACCCCGCGGCCGAGCCGAGCATGAGCGTGCGAATTCCCTGCATGGGAGCCTCCCGTCGCGCAGTGCATGCGGTGCATGCAGCTGCATCGGTCGATTCCTAGCCCAAAAGGCAGAGTCGAAAATGACAACGTCCTGTGATCCCTGCATTTCGGCCGGCTCTGTGATGTTTCAGCAACGGCCGGCAGCGGAAGCGCGCCAACCGGGCAATTTCCCCCCGTGGCGTGCGTGGCCGGCAGCAAATCATTCTCGGCCCCGCACTCCGCTCGCGGTGCTGCGGCGGCATCAACCGGCAGGCCAACGCATATCAGCACTTCCGCAGGCCACCACCCCTGCAGCTTTACCGAGGCATAAAATCCTGTTCCAACTGCAGCCAAATCCGCCGGAACGAACCGGCGCGCCAGATCGGGAGAGAAGCGTCATGAAGCTGGGTGCTGCGATCGCCGAAATCATGAAGCGCGAGGGCATCGAGATCCTCTGCGGCTATCCGGTCAATCACCTGATCGAATTCGCCGCCAATGCCGACATCCGCCCGGTGATGGTGCGCCAGGAACGCATCGGCCTGCACATGGCGGACGCCATCTCCCGCGTCACCTCAGGCGGCAATATCGGCGCATTCTGCATGCAGCACGGCCCCGGCGCGGAGAACGCCATGGGCGGCGTCGCGCAGTGTTTCGGCGAGTCGGTCCCCGTGCTGGTGCTGCCGATGGGCTATGCGCGCCGGCTCTCCAACATCGACCCCAACTTCAATTCCAGCCAGGCGATGAAAGCGTTCGCGAAATCCTCCGAGCCGATCATCCTCGCATCCGAAGTCTGCAACATCTTCCGCCGCGCCTTCACCAGGCTGAAGAACGGCCGCGGCGGGCCTGTCATCGTCGAAATCCCCGCCGACATGTGGAACGAGGAGGTGCCGGAGCCGCTGAACTACACGCCGGTGCTGCGCACCCGCTACGGCGCCGATCCGCTGCATGTGAAGGAGGCGGCTGCGATGCTGGTCGCGGCAAAACGGCCGGTGATCTATGCCGGCCAGGGCGTGCACTACGCCAAGGCGTGGCCGCAGCTGAAGCGGCTCGCCGAGCGGCTGGCGATCCCCGTCACCACCAGCCTCGGCGGCAAATCGTCCTTCCCGGAAACGCATCCGCTGTCGCTGGGCTCCGGCGGCCTTGCCGTGCCGCGCGCGGTGCCAAAATTCCTGGGCGAGGCCGACGTGATCTTCGGCGTCGGCTGCTCCTTTACCGAAACCTCCTTCGGCATCGCCATGCCCAAGGGCAAGACCATCATCCACGCCACGCTCGATCCCAATCATCTCAACAAGGACGTCGAGGCCAGGATCGGCCTGGTCGGCGATGCCGGCCTGATCCTCGACGCGCTGCTGGAGGAAGTGGGCCGGACCGTGAAGTCGGATCGCGACCATAGCGCAGTCGCCGCCGAGATCGCCGCCTCCCACAAGGAGTGGCTGGCCAAGTGGATGCCAAAACTCACCTCCAACGATGCCCCGCTCAATCCCTATCGCGTGCTCTGGGACCTGCAGCACACGGTTGACATCGAAAACACTATCATCACCCATGATGCCGGTAGCCCCAGAGACCAGCTGTCGCCGTTCTGGAAGGCGGTCGAGCCACTCTCCTATATCGGCTGGGGCAAGACCACGCAGCTCGGCTACGGGCTCGGCCTCGCCATGGGCGCTAAACTGGCAAAGCCGGAAAAACTTTGCATCAACGTCTGGGGCGATGCCGCGATCGGCTTTACCGGCATGGATTTCGAGACCGCGGTGCGCGAGCGGATTCCGATCATGTCGATCCTCTTGAACAATTTCTCCATGGCGATCGAACTGAAGGTGATGCCGATCTCGACCGAAAAATACCGCTCGACCGACATTTCCGGCGACTATGCCGCGATGGCGCGCGCCTTCGGCGGCTATGGCGAGCGGATCACGAAGCCAGAGGACATCATCCCGGCGATCAAGCGCGGCATCGAGAAGACCAGGGAAGGCGTGCCGGTGCTGCTGGAGTTCATCACCAGCAAGGAGACCGAGGTCTCGCGGCCGGGGACGTGAGCTTAAGCAGATGCCGCACGTCACCATCATCGAGACCGGCCTCGTCAGCCCGAAAAACCGCGAACGTCACGGATCCTATCCGGAGATGCTCGAGGCGATGATCGCTGCGGCGGATCCGTCGGTCACATTCGATACGGTCAGCATTCCCGCTGGTGAGAAGCTGCCGGAGGCAGGCGGGCTCGAGGCGATCCTCATCACCGGCTCCTCGGCCGGCGTCTATGACGACTTCGACTGGATCGCGCCGCTGGAGGATTTCGTGCGCGCCGCCCATGGCGCTGATGTGCCGATGGTCGGCGTCTGCTTTGGCCATCAGCTGATCGCGCAGGCGCTGGGCGGCGTGGCGCGCAAATCGGAGAAAGGCTGGGGCATCGGCCGGCACGTCTACGACGTGGCGCCGGGCAACGGCATCATCGACGGCACGCGCATTGCGCTCGCCGCCTCGCATCAGGACCAGGTGATCACGCCGCCGCCGGGCGCCAAAACCATCCTGTCCTCGAACTTCACCGAACATGCCGGATTGCTCTATCCCGGCGGCACCACGCTGTCGGTGCAGCCGCACCCGGAATTCTCGGTCGGTTATGCGCTGGCCTGCTGCGAGATCGCGCACAGCAAGGGCCAGGCGCCCGACAGCCTTGTCGCCGCGGCCAAGGCCTCGCTCGCCGAGCCGCTGGAGAACGGCAGACTCGGCGGCGCGATCGCGCGTTTCCTCGCGCGATCAAGGTGATATGCGCTAATTTTCAAGTAGAAAGACTGCCTTAATCCGTCCATGGACGCTGGCTCTAACGCGTCCGGAATGGAATAATCGCGCCTGGAACCGCGGAGATGCCAGATCGACCCCTGCCCGCGCTCCGGTCATGGATTGCTGAATGACGGCGCTGCCCGAGAACATGTCGCTCGCGATCGATGAGCTGGAATCAGCCATCGCCGAGATCGAGTCGCGCCTCGAATCCACCCGCGCCGAGCGCGACGAGTCAAAGGCGCGCCAGGTCGAACTCGAGATCGAGAACGCCAACCTGCGGCGCGAGCTGAGCCATGCCCGCGAGCGGCAAGGAGCCAGTGCTGAAATCCTGGCTGCCATCGCCGATCAGTCCAGCGATGCCGATCATCTCCTGCATCTTATCGCCGAAACCTCGGCGCGCCTGTTCGGCGCCCATAGCGTGAGGTTGATGCTGGTGGCAGGCGACAATTGGGGCAAGATGATCGATTTCGGCGCCAGTGCCGAGCGGGTCCGGGAAAGAGTCGCCGCCGAACGACCTGCCTTTGGCGGTGACAATCTGCCGGGAGCTGTACTCCGGGGAAATCGGCAAATCCATATTCCGGATCTCGACAACATCGACCCAGCGATGGCGCACTGGCCCGTGATGGCCGCGCGAGCTGAAGGCACGCGCACGGTAGCCGCCACGCCGCTTCGCCGCGAAGGCAAGCCGATTGGAGTGTTGATCGTCTACCGCGATGGATTCGCGCCGTTCACCGATGATGAGCTCGCGCTCCAGCAGAGTTTTGCCGACCAGGCCGTGATCGCGATCGAGAACGCGCGGCTGTTCAACGAGACGCAGGAGGCGCTGGAGCGGCAGACCGCGACCGCCGAAGTCCTGAAGGTCATCGCCTCGTCCCCCTCGGATGTGCAACCGGTATTCGAGGCCATCGCGTCAAGCGCTAACCGACTGATCGGCGGATACTCGACGAGCGTCTATCGCTTTGTCGGCGACATGGTCCACATGGCGGCTTTCACGCCAACCAACCCTGAAGCCGACGCGGCCCTCCACTCGATGTTCCCCATGCTACGAAGCGAATCTCCGGCGGTTGCGCTGATAGAGAACGGTGAGCCCGCGCAGATCAGCGACAGCGAAACGGCCGATCCGTACACCATAAGAATGTCCCGCGTCCGCGGCTGGCGCAGTGTCCTGTTCACGCCGTTGATGAACAAGGATGTGCCGATCGGCCTCATCGCGGTCAACCGGCGCGAGACCGGCAGCTTCGCCGATCATCACGTCCAGTTGTTGCGCACGTTCGCCGACCAGGCCGTGATCGCCATCGAGAACGCGCGACTGTTCAATGAGACGCAGGAGGCGCTGGAGCGGCAGACCGCCACGGCTGACATCCTGAAGGTCATCGCTTCCTCGCCCTCCGACGTGCAGCCGGTCTTCAACGCGATCGCTGCAAGCGCCAGGCGTCTGGTTGGCGGACACTCGACCACGGTGCTGCGCTTTATCGGCGAAGAGCTTCACCTTGTGGGGTTCACACGGACCAGCGCGGATGCCGACGAACACCTGCAGTCATCCTTTCCAAGGCCCCTCGCCGACTTTCCCCCCTTCGCGCTGGTCCGGGACGGCAGGACCGTCCAGTTTGCCGATACCGAGGCGGAAAATGTGCCGGCGCCAACGCGAGAGTTCGGACAATCGCGGGGCTTTCGCAGTGCGTTGTTTGCGCCTCTACTTAGCGGCGAGACTCCGATCGGCATGATCTGCGTGACGCGCGCCGAGCCCGGCACCTTTGCCCCCCACCACGTCCAGCTGCTGCAGACCTTTGCCGACCAGGCCGTGATCGCGATCGAGAACACGCGGCTGTTCAACGAGACGCAGGAGGCGCTGGAGCGGCAGACCGCCACGGCCGACATCCTGAAGGTGATCGCCTCCTCGCCGTCGGACGTGCAGCCCGTCCTGGAAGCGATCGTGAACAGCGCCGCCCAGCTCTTCGCACCCCACACAGTCACGATCCAGCGCTTGATCGACGGCGAGTTTCATTGGCGCGCCATCGCCGCACTCGATCCAAACGTCGATATCGAACGAATCAAGGCCAATTATCCGGTCCCCTTCGACCCCGAGCGCGTGCCCTCGGCGCGAGCCATTCTGGAACGTCGCATCATCGAAATCTCCGACGTCGAAGCGCCGGACGCGCCTGCACTCCCCGGCAGGATTGCGGCGGCTGCAGGCTTCCGGCACGCCTTGTATGTGCCGCTCCTTAACAAAGGCGAAGGCATCGGCAGTATCATTCTGACCCATCCGCAACCCGGCCTCTCGCTCTCGCAGAACCAGTTGGCTCTTCTGCAGACCTTCGCCGACCAGGCCGTGATCGCCATCGAGAACACGCGCCTGTTCAACGAGACGCAGGAGGCGCTATCACAGCAGACGGCGACCGCCGACATCCTGCGGGTGATCGCCAGCTCGCCGTCAGACACGGCGCCAGTGTTCGACGCCATTGCAGGCAGCTCTAAACGGTTACTCGACGCGTTCTCCACTACAGTCTTTCGCTTCCTCGATGGCACAGTTCACATCGCCGCGTACACTCCGACCAATCCGGCCGCCGACGACGCGCTCGTGGCGTCTTTCCCGATGCCGGTCGGTTCCTTCGAGGCCTTCCGGCTGGCCCAGCATGGCCAGCCAGTCTCTTTCGTGGACACCGAGCAGACGGAACTCGCACGAGTGGCGCGGCTGCGCGGCTTCCGCAGCATCCTGTACATACCGCTGATGAACGGCGGCGTCCCGATCGGCGTCATCGCCGTTACCCGTGCCGAGCCCGGCGCTTTCGCTGCTCACCACGTGCAGCTGTTGCAGACCTTCGCCGACCAGGCCGTGATCGCGATCGAGAACACGCGGCTGTTCAACGAAACCAAGGAAGCGCTGGAGCGCCAGACGGCCACGGCCGACATCCTGAAAGTCATCGCCAGCTCGCCGTCGGACACGACGCCGGTATTCCAAGCCATTGCCAGTAGCGCCAAGCGGCTGCTCGGCGCGTTTTCTGCTGCAGTCTTCCGGTTTGTCGATGGGTCTGTCCGACTCGGCGCATTCACGCCGGTCAATCCGGCCGCCGACGAAGCCACCAGGGCTGCCCTCCCGATGCCGGTGGACAATTTCGCGGCCTTCCAGCAGGCCCAGCATGGGGGGCCGTTCGCTATCCCGGACACCGAGCAAACGCCTCACGAGGGCATCACGCGAATCGCGCGACTGCATGGCTTCCGCAGCATACTGAATGTGCCGCTGATGAACGCCGGCGCGCCGATCGGCGTTATCACCGCCACGCGGGCCGAGCCTGGTGCCTTTGCACCCCACCACATTCAGTTGCTGCAGACCTTCGCCGACCAGGCGGTGATCGCCATCGAGAACACGCGCCTGTTCAACGAGACAAAGGAAGCGTTGGAACGCCAGACCGCCACTGCCGACATCCTGAAGGTGATCGCCTCCTCGCCATCCGACGTGCAGCCGGTGTTCGATGCCATCGTGCGCAGCGCCAACCGCTTGATCGGCGGCTTTTCCACCGCCGCGTTCCGCTACGGCGGCGGCAAGATTCACCTGGCCGCCTTCACACCGACCGACGCGGAAGGCGACGCCGTGCTGCAGTCGTCGTTCCCGCTCCCGCTGGACCAGTTCCCGCCTTACGAACTGACGCGCAACGGCGCGCCGGCAGAGCTGCCGGATACCGAGAGCGAGCCGGCGGCACGCGACATCGCCCGCGCGCGGGGCTATCGCAGCATGCTGTTCGCGCCGCTGATGGACGAGAGCGAAGCCATCGGCATCATCACGGTGACCCGCGTCGCGCCGGGTGCGTTCGGCGAGCAGCACACCCGCCTGCTGCAGATGTTCGCCGACCAGGCCGTGATTGCTATCAAGAATGTCGGGCTGTTCAACGAGGTGCAGGCGCGCACCGAGGAGCTGAGCGAATCCCTGCAGCAGCAGACCGCGACCGCCGACGTGCTCAAGGTCATCAGCCGCTCGGCCTTCGACCTGCAGACGGTGCTCAACACGCTGGTCGAATCTGCCGCGCGGCTGTGCGAAGCCGATATGGCGGCCATCACCCGCAAGGCGGGCGACGTCTACTTCAGGGCCGGCTCCTACGGCTTCCCGTCGGAATTTACCGAATACGTGAAGGACCTTCCTGTTGTGCCCGACAGGCGCACGATCACGGGCCGCACATTGCTCGGCGAAGGCGTCGTCCACGTCGCCGACGTGCTGGAGGATCCCGATTATGAGTTCGAGGGTCAGGAGCTCAGCGGCAATCCCCGCTCGTTCCTCGGCGTTCCCTTGCTGCGTGAAGGAAACACGGTCGGCGCCATGGTTCTGGCGCGTCGTACGGTCCAGCCCTTCAGCGAGAAGCAAATCGAGCTGCTGACGACCTTCGCCGACCAGGCCGTGATTGCCATCGAGAACGTCCGCCTGTTCGACGAGGTGCAAGCCCGAACTGAAGAACTCAGCGAATCCCTGCAGCAGCAGACCGCTGTCGGCGACGTGCTGAAGACAATCAGCCGCTCGACCTTCGACCTGCAGCCGGTGCTCGATACGCTTGTCAACACGGCTGCGATCCTGTGCAGCGCCGACATGGCGTTCATCATGCGCCGAGTCGGCGACGAGTACCGCGCCGGAGCTGCTGTCGGCTATACCGAGGCCTATATCGATTTCCTCGCCAATCATCCGCTGGTCGTCGACCGCGGCACCGTGACCGGCCGCGCCGTGCTCGAGCGGCGGCCGGTGCAGATTCTCGACGTGGCGGCCGATCCGGAATACACGTTGCGAGAAACGCAGACGCTAGCCAGCCAGCGCACCACGCTGGGTGTGCCGCTGTTGCGCGAGAACGAACCGATCGGCGTGATCGTGCTGGCGCGCCAGCGGGTCGAGGCTTTCACGCAGAAGCAGATCGATCTCGTCGCCACCTTCGCCGACCAGGCGGTGATCGCGATCGAGAACGTCCGCCTGTTCGACGAGGTGCGCCAGCGCACCGACGACCTCTCCGAGTCGCTGCAACAGCAAACGGCAACCGCCGACGTGCTCAAGGTGATCAGCCGCTCCGCATTCGATCTGCAGACAGTGCTGGATGCCCTGCTCTCATCGGCCTGCCGGCTATGCGAAGCCGACATCGCAACAATAAGGTACCTGGATGGAGACGATTTCCGGCTCGCTGCCACATTCGGCGCCAAACCGGAATGGGTCGAACAATTCGCTAGACACTCGAGGACGGCGGGCCGGGAATCGATATGGGGACGAACGATCGTCGACGGTCACACGGTGCATATACCCGACGTGCTTGCCGATCCTGACCTCAAGCGCTCGGAAGCGCAAAAGCTGATGGGATTCCGGGCGGCGCTCGGCGTGCCTCTTACGCGCGAGGGAAAGGCGTTCGGCGTCATCACGCTATTCCGATTCGCCGTCGGCTCGTTCGAGGACAAGCAGATCGAGCTGGTGCAGACCTTCGCCGACCAGGCCGTCATCGCGATTTCGAATGTGGAACTGTTCGAGGAAGTGCAGGCCAAGACGCGCGAGCTTTCCGAAGCCCTCACCTACCAGACTGGCAGCGCCAACATCCTCAAGGTCATCGCCTCCTCGCCGACCGACATCAACCCGGTGTTCCAGGCCATCGTGGAAAGCGCCTGCGAGCTCCTGAATGCCTATGACGCCGTGTTGCGCCTGAAGAACGGCGACAATCTCTCTTTCGGCGCACATTGTGGCCCGCTATCGACATTCATAAATGAACGGCCCATCAACAGAAACTGGACGGCAGGCCGTGTGGTCCTCGACCAAAAGCCGATACAGATAAACGATCTCCTTTCGCCAGAGGGAGATGAATTTCCCGAAGCACAGGACCTCGCGCGCCAGCAAGGCCACCGCACCATTCTCGGCGTGCCCTTGCTGCGCGAAGGCGAGAGCCTTGGCACGATCACACTTCGTCGCGTGGAGGTGAATCCTTTCACCGACAAGCAGATCGCCCTGCTGCAGACCTTCGCCGACCAGGCCGTGATCGCCATCGGCAATGTGCGGCTGTTCGAGGAGGTGCAGGCCAAGACGCGCGAGCTTTCCGAAGCCCTCACCCACCAGACCGGCAGTGCCAACATCCTGAAAGTGATCGCCTCCTCGCCGACCGATGTCGGGCCGGCGCTGAAAGCGATCGTCGAAAGTGCCTGCGAGCTGTGCGAGGCCTACGACTCCGTGTTGGTTCTGAAAGACGGCGGCGATCTTCGCTTCAGCGCACATCACGGTCCAATTCCGATGACTCTCGAGAAGTGGCCGATCAACCGGCGGTGGACCGCAGGGCGTGCCTTCGTCGACCAGAAACCGGTGCACGTGCACGACCTGCTCGCCGAAGGCGACGAGTTCCCCGACGGCCGCGAACTGTCCCAGCGCATGGGCCACCGCACCATCGTGAGCGTGCCGCTCCTGCGCGAAGGCGAGAGCATCGGCGCCCTCGTCCTCCGCCGCACCGAGGTCAATCCGTTCAGCGACAAGCAGATCACCCTGCTGCAGACCTTCGCCGACCAGGCCGTGATCGCCATCGGCAATGTCCGCCTGTTCGAGGAGGTGCAGGCCAGGACTCGCGAGCTGACCGAGTCGCTGGAACAGCAGACCGCGACGTCGGAGGTGCTGAGCGTCATCAGCCGCTCGGCCGGCGACCTTGCGCCCGTGTTCGATGCGATGCTGGGCAAGGCGATGCAGCTCTGCGGCGCCAATTTCGGCGTGCTCAACACCTATGACGGATCGCGATTTCACACCGCGGCTACCTACGGGCTGCCACCGGCCTATGACGAATTCCGCCGAGAACGGCCGATCGAATATGGCCCGGGCACGGCGCCGGCACGTCTGCTGCAGGGCGAGCCGCATGTCGAAATCACGAACCTCATCGGGTCCGAAGCCTATCTTCGCGGCGAGCCCAATCGCCGCGCGCTGGTGGACATCGGAGGCGCGCGCACCCTGCTCGCCGTGCCCCTGCTGAAGGACCAGCGCGTGGTCGGCAACGTCCTGATCTTCCGGCAGGAGGACAGTCCGTTCTCGGAAAAGCAGATCGCGCTATTGAAGCAGTTCGCGGCGCAAGCGGTGATCGCCATCGAGAATGCCCGCCTGCTCAACGAACTGCATCAACGCACCGACGACCTGACCGAGGCCCTCACCTATCAGACCGGCAGCGCCGATATCCTGAAGGTGATCGCTTCCTCGCCGACGGACGTCGAACCGGTGCTGCAGTCGATTGTCGAGAGTGCATGCGAGCTCTGCGATGCCAACGATGCGGTCGTGCTGCTAAGGGAACGCGACGATCTCTGCTTCAGGGCACATCACGGTCCGATTGCCATCAACACCGAAAAATGGCCCATCAGCCGCGACTGGGCGGCCGGCCGCGCCGTGTCGGACCGGGCGACGGTGCACCTGCCCGATATCTTCTCGGACGAAGCCTGCGATTTCACGGGCAGCCGGGAATTGTCGCAACATACCGGGTTGTTGGGTATCCGCAGTGTTCTGGCCGTACCTTTGCTTCGCGAGGGCGAGAGCATCGGCGCCATCCTGCTTCGCAGGCAGGAAGTACGCCCGTTCAACGACAAGCAGATCGCCCTGCTGCAGACCTTCGCCGACCAGGCTGTGATCGCCATCGGCAATGTGCGGCTGTTCGAGGAAGTGCAGGCGCGCACACGCGAGCTGTCCGAATCGCTGCAGCAGCAAACCGCCACCGCCGATGTCCTTCAGGTCATCAGCTCGTCGCCGGGCGATCTGGCGCCTGTGTTCGAAAAAATGCTCGAGAGCGCAACGCGTGTCTGCGGCGCCAAATTCGGGTCGATGCTCTTGGCGGAAAACGGCTCGATGCGGCCGGCCGCACAATACAATGTGCCCGCCGAATTTGCCGCCGCTCGGGCCGACCGCATCTTGACTCCGCATCCGAGGAGCGCCCTGGCCGAGGCGATCAGCACCAAGCAGGTGGTGCACGTGGCCGACATGCGAATGACCGAGGCCTATCTCGAGCGCTCCCCCGCGTCGCTTCAGCTGGTTGAGCTGGGCGGCGCCCGCACGGTCGCTATCGTGCCGATGCTTCGGGACGACGAGGTGATCGGCGCGATAACGGTCTATCGCAACGAGGTACAGCTATTCAGCGACAAGCAGATCGAACTCTTGAGCAATTTCGCCAAGCAGGCGGTAATCGCGATCGAAAACGCAAGGCTGCTCAAGGAATTGCGCCAGCGAACCGACGATCTCTCGCAATCACTCAACGATCTCCGCACCGCGCAGGACCGCCTGGTGCAGACCGAAAAGCTTGCTTCGCTCGGCCAGCTCACCGCAGGCATTGCGCATGAGATCAAGAACCCGCTCAACTTCGTCAACAATTTTGCGGCGCTCTCGGCCGAGTTGACCGGCGAGCTAAAAGACGCGCTGAAGCAGGCCGAGGTCGGCGACAAGCTCCGCGCGGAGGTCGACGAGTTGACGGGACTTCTGAAGGACAACCTGGAAAAGGTCGTGCAGCACGGCAAGCGCGCCGATTCCATCGTCAAGAACATGCTGCTGCATTCGCGCGAGGGCGGCGGCGAGCACCGGCCGTCCGACATCAACGCGCTGGTCGACGAAAGCCTCAACCTCGCCTATCACGGCGCGCGCGCCGAGAAACCGGGTTTCAATGTCACGCTGGAACGGGACTTCGATCCGGCCGCGGGCCAGATCGACCTGTTTCCGCAGGAGATCACCCGCGTTTTCCTCAATCTCATTTCGAACGGCTTCTATGCCGTGACCAAGCGTCGCAAGGAAGGCAATGAGCCCGGTTTCGAGCCGACGCTGCGGGCGAGCACGAGAAACCTCGGCGAAAGCGTCGAAATCCGCATTCGCGACAACGGAACCGGCATTCCGCCCGAGGTAAAGGAGAAAATGTTCAATCCGTTCTTCACCACCAAGCCGGCCGGCGAAGGGACTGGCCTTGGATTATCGATGAGCCACGACATCATCGTGAAACAACATGGCGGCACAATTGACGTGGATACTGCGCCGGGTAATTTCACCGAGTTCCGCATCGTGTTGCCCCGAACAAGCAATTTTGAAAGATAAATCCAGAGGATAGCCGTGAGTGTTCTGGTTCTGGTTGTTGATGACGAGCCCGACGTCGAGGCCCTGTTCCGCCAGCAATTCCGCCGCGACCTGCGGGCCGAGCGATTCATCATGGATTTTGCCAATTCCGCGCCCGATGCGCTGGCGCGCGTTGGCGAGGAGCGCGAGCATTCGCTGATCCTGATCCTGTCCGACATCAACATGCCCGGGATGACCGGGCTCGAAATGCTGCCCAAGGTCAAGCAGATGCGGCCCGAAGTGCCCGTCATCATGATCACCGCCTATGGCGACGCCGACACCAAGCGCAAGGCGCTGGAAAACGGCGCCAGCGGGCTCCTTACAAAACCGATCGACTTTTCACTGTTGCGTGAGGAGATCGACACGCGGGTGGCGGCGGCGAACTAGGGCGAGCACACAGTAGATCGGTCAGCCATGTCCGCGTTCTGGCAAGCCGGACACCGTACGCGCAAATTAGGAGGCGAACTCATTAACACGCAGCCCGGATTGCCGGTTGTTCGCATGTAATGATTAAGAGTTTACAAGATTTTGTCGCAAGCGTGCTTTGCGGCGAAATCGGACGATCAAACGACTCTTTAATTTTCCTTACTTAGTCTCCCGGAACGTCATCATGGGAGACACCGATGTTTGGCTGGCGCAACAAAACCGGTCGCAACCGATCAGCCCCAAGTCGATTCCGACGGCAAGCGCCGCGTCTTTGGCGAAGCCGTATTCGCGGGACAGCACCGCAAAATGCTGTGGCGGCTGGGGATCGGCCCGGATGACGAAGCGAACATCATCCCGAGCGATGCCGATTTCGACCGCAGGATCAAGGAATCGCTGGCGAAGCAGGATGCGCGCCGAACGCAGATCGAGGAGGAACTCCTCCGCGCCCACGGCCATAATGCGATCCGCCCCTTCTTCATCCTGGCCGAGCCGGTCTTCAACAGCGAGCTTGGCCAATGGCTGATCAGGCTGATGAACCTGATGCCCTATGACGACTGGAATATCGTTTACCTGCCGATGGACCGGGAGACGCAGGCCGCAATGGGCGGTCTTCCGCTCCACCCGCGCCAGTCGATCAGTCCCATTGACCAACTGATGTGCGAGCAGATCGGCAGCTTCTACAGCAGCTACAAGGACGCCAAACGTAAGGTGGATGCCCACGTGCGCGAAGTCGGCCTTGAAGCCGCGTATGGCGTCATCGAAGGCTTCGTCGCCTATACCGATGCCATGCCGCAGAAAATCCTCGATCACGTCGCTCGCGTCCGGCCGATGATCATCGAGCTCGTCGCCGACGTTCAGCGCAAGGCGCTGCAGGGACACGCCTAGTGCGGGGAGCGCGAATTACCGCCTTGGCGCAAACATGAACGGCATCCCAATTCGCTGAACCGCCGCGAGGATATCAGGGTAGCGGGGGGCAAACTGACGGCACGCTGAAATTCGCCAGCAGTTTCAGACTGTTCCGATTGCCAGAATCTGGCTCGAATTGTTATTCGCCTAATCGGAATATAAGCTTGACATTTGCGTAAATCGGAACTATATTCCGCCCATCCCGGGCCGCCTGAGGGGCGTATCATGATCGCCACGACACGTAGGCGCGGGTGGCGATGGGCCGTTGTGGCGTCAGTGCGGTGCAAACCGTGCAGGCGAAACGCTCGCAGCGGCCGGCGAAGTCGTGTGGTCCTGGCGCCGCGACCCTGGCGTCTATCCCGCCGCCCCGTGGCGGCGCGGCAACGGTGACAAAAAAGGCCGCTCCCCGGGGAGCAACTGTGCTGTGAAGTAGACCGCCGATCGGCCGGCCTCAAGGCTGGCGCAAGCGCGCCACCGCCTTCGGCGGCTGACGGCCTTG
>Ga0081539_10002527_pt1 | contig 25540 bp, 20 predicted proteins | sample TabmetS4T2R2_FD_71023 | JGI IMG/M metagenome (GOLD analysis project Ga0081539, IMG submission 71023) | Tabebuia heterophylla rhizosphere microbial communities from the University of Puerto Rico - S4T2R2 | ecosystem: Host-associated > Plants > Roots > Rhizosphere ...
GATGCGTCCGAGCGCCGTGACGTCGGGTGCGCGAAACGTTTCGAGCCGAACCGTCTCGATGCCGCCATGGGCGAGGAAGGCGGTCAACTGCGCGTTCACGGCGTCCTGGTATGGTGTGACCACCGCGACGCGCCTGGCGCGATCGTGCTGCAGCGCGCTGACCATTGCGCGCGCCGTCGTGACAACCGGCAGGCCCGTCGCCTCAGAGAGCATCGCCGACAATGCGGCGTCACCGGCGGGACCGGAGAGGAACCCTGCGGCCGTGCAGCCATAGGCGATCAGGTCGACCCGGCCTTTGCCGAAATGCTCCCGTGCAAGCGCAACCGCGCTGTCGCGATAGGCGAGCATCGTCTCGGCAGTCAGCAATCCGGCGCCGCGCGGGATCTTGACCGTCGTCACGGTCGAGCCGGCCGGGAGCCAGGCGAACAGCTCGACTTCCATGGTCGTATTGTTGCTCGGCACCATCAGGCCGACACGCAACGCTCGCGCGGAAGTGTTGGTTGTCACGGCGCCACCCAGCCCATCTGCGCGGCTTTCAGTACGGGCCGTGTGATCGCATGCGCGGCCTTGCGCAAGCCTTGCGGCAGGGGCCGCCAATGCAGCGCGCGCAACTCGCCGAACACATGCGGCAGGCGCGTCCAGCTCTCGCCGCCATCATCGCTGCGAAACAGTTCGCCGAGATTGGTGCAGGCGAAGAGCAACATCGGGTCGGCCGCATTGGTCGCGACGCACCACACCGTGCTGTCGTGCTCGCCCGGCAGTTTGGCATCCTCCCAGGTGCGACCATAGTCGCGCGAACGCAGCAGGAAGCCGTCGTTTCCCGGCGGGCCATTGCCGTTGGTCACGAAGATCACGCCGGAGTCGTCGGCGCGCGGCACGACGGCGCGCGTGTAGGGCCATGGCGCCGGGAGCTCCTGCAGCACAAAGGTTTCGCCGTCGTCATCGCTGCGATGCAGACCCCGATTGGTCGTGGCAAAGACCGCCTTGCCGCCGCCTTTCAGTTTCAGCACCGCGAGCCCATGCACATCGCCGGAAACGAGACCGTTCTCGGTGCGCGCCCAGGTCAGGCCGCGATCCTTGCTGCGGTAGACGCTGCCGATTTCGACCGACGCCCAGACCGTGCCGTCGTCGACCGGATCGAACAGGATCTGAGTGACGCGCGTCGGACCGAGATTGACCTCGGAAAACTGGCTGATCCCGGGCGCAGCCAGTTGCGTCCAGGTTTGCCCGGCGTCGGTCGAGCGCCAGAATGCGGCGGGGCGCGTGCCGGCAATCAGAACGTCGGGATTGGCTGGATCGATCGCGACCGCCCACACGTCCCACGTCGGCGAGGTCAAAAGCGTCCAGCGCGCCGTCGGCTCGTCCCAGCGGAACACACCCATGTCGGTGCCGGCAAACAAGCGCTCGGGCGTTTTCGCATGACTCGCGAGCGCCCAGACGCGTGCCTCGAGGTACATCCCGGAATGGCTGTTCGGATGCACGAAAGTCTCGCCGCGATCGTCGCTGAACCAGGCGGAATGTCCCGCCGTGCCGGCATAGACATGGATCTCATGCGAGGCGTGTGAGCGTTCCGACACGATGATTCCCGACCAGCGATCTTGACCCACGATCGAACATAATCCCACTATATGGGAAATTACAACAGTCGCGGCAGCGGCCCTCGGGAGGAGCCCCAATGGCTTTGTCGGCCTCGCGCCGTCGCTTCATGCTCGGCGCAGTCGCGGCGCCGCTCGCCGCCCGCGCCGCCACGGCGCAGAGCTTTCCGAACCGTCCGCTTCGCATCGTCATTGGATTTCCGGCCGGCGGCGGCATCGACATCCTGGCGCGGCTCATCGCGCCGAAAATGTCCGAGCGGCTCGGTCAGCCCGTGATCGTAGAGAATCGTCCCGGCGCCAATGGCCAGATCGCCGCGCAAGCCGTCGCTCAATCGGATCCCGATGGGCACACGATCTTTTTTGGAACGACGGGCAATCTGGCGATCAACCCGGTGCTGTACGCCGATCGGCCGGGCGCCAACATCGAGCGCGACTTCGCGCCGCTGTCGCAGGTCGCTTCGCTCGGCTTCGTTCTGGTGGTCGGTCCCGCGCTGCCGGCGAAGTCGCTTGCGGACTTGATCGAGATTGCAAAAGCGCGCCCAGGCCAGGTGTTCTTCGGCTCGAGCGGCAGCGGCGGGCTGCCGCATCTCTGTGGGGAGCTGTTGAACCTCCAGGCCGCGATCCGCACCGTGCATGTGCCGTATCGTGGCAGCGCGCCGGCATTCACCGACCTGATCAGCGGACAAGTCCACTACGTCTTCGACGCCGTGGCGATCGCGCTGCCGCACATTCAGGCCGGCAAGATCCAGCCGCTCGCCGTGACCGGGCCGACGCCGATCGCGGCGCTGCGCGACGTGCCGCTCGCGAAAGATGCGCTGCCGCAGTTCGAAGTCGTGAATTGGTACGGCATGGTGGTGCGTAAGGGGACGTCGATCGAGATCATCGCGCGGCTACAGCAGGAGGTGGCGCGCGCGTTGCGCGAGAGTGATGTCACCGACCGTGCCGCAGCTTTGGGTCTCGATCTGCTCGGCACCACGCCGCAGCAATTCGCGGCGTTTCAGAGCGCCGAGATCGAAAAGTGGAGCCGGGTGATCAAGAGCGCCAATATTCGCGTGGAGTAGATCTGCGCGGTCAGAAACCGAGCATGCGCAGCTGTTGCTTGCTGACCCGATCGGCCGAGTCGATCGATTGCGCCTTGCGGAAATCGGCGATCGCCTCGGCGCGGCGGCCAGAGGCCTCATATGAGAAGCCGCGGTTGTTGTAGGCCTCGACATAGGACGAATTGAACTGGATCGCTTGCGTGAAATCTGCAATCGCGTGGTTGCGGTCGCCCTTAGCGACGTAGGCTTTGCCGCGGGAGTTGAAAGAGTTGAAGTCCTTGGGGTTTATCGCGATCGCCTGGTCGTAGTCCCGGATCGCGTCATCGATCTTGCCCAGCGCCCGATAGGCATTGCCGCGATTCCAATACGCCACGCCGTTCTTTGGATTGATGCTGATCGACTGATCATAGTCGGCGATCGCGCGGCTATAGTCCCTCAAGCCTTCGTAAGCGACGCCGCGGCAATTGTACCCGCCGAAATTCCTGGGTTCGCGCTTGATGACCTCGCTGCAATCTTCAACGGCGAGGCCGTATTGGCGATTGTTGCTGTAGGCAACGCCACGCGAGCTGTACACCCAAAGCAAACTTGGATCGAGCTTGATTGCCTCGCTGTAGTCTGCGATCGCGGGCTCCCATCCGCCTTGTTTCGTGATCAACCGCTTCCTGAAGAGCGCGTGGCCCCTTTGGCCGAAACCAAAGGCGTATTTCGGATCGATTGTGACCGCCTCGGTGAGATCGGCAACCGCCTGGTCGAATTCACCCTTTTCCGTCCACGCCATGCCGCGGCGAGCATAGGCCCAGGCGTCCCTGGAATTGACCCTGATCGCCTCGGCGTGGTCGGCCAGCGCTGCGTCGTATTCATGCAAACCATAGTAGGCGACGCCGCGGTTGTTGTAGGCCCAACCAAATTTCGGATCGGTCCTGATCGCCTCGGTGCAATCCGCAATGGCCGTGTCGTGGTCCCCTTTGCTCTCGTAGGCCTGACACCGATGCGCAAAGGCCCCGGCGTCCTTCGGGCTGAGCCTGATGGCCTCGCCGTAGTCGGCAATCGCGCGGTCGTAATCCTTCCTGTTGAAGAAGCCGCGGCCCCGGTTCTTGTAGGCGGTGACGCGTTCTGCCACCGACTCGCTTGCATCGTCGATGATGCGGCTGCAGGCCGCGCCCCCGGCGTCGGGCTTGTCGGCGCTGGCGGCGCACTCGCCCCGGTCGGCCGGTGTGGCGGCCAGCGCCCGCATCGCAAGCAGGAGACCCACGCAAAGGAGCAGTCCACCTGATCCGCGCGCTGCCATGCTGTTCCCCTCCGCCTTGCGCTTCGACGCGACACCTACGGGCGTGATGACTTTACCTCCAACGGCAGACATTCTGCCATCGTCAACCAAGGTCCGAGATGTGTCACGAGCGGCCATGTTCTGACCGAGCAGAATACTTCCGGTTCGCTTCCAGAAGCCGATATCTGCGCGCTTACGTGCGCACGCCCTACTGCTATGGCGCGAAGATCGCCTGCATCAGGGCGGCGAGCCGGAAACCCGCCTTGGCGAGCTGCGTGCGTGCGTGTTCCTTCGCCCAGTCCTGGTACGATTGATCAACCGATGTCTTCCAGGTGCATTCGAGCTTGCCGTGGCTGTCGAGCGCGGGCCCGCTCGAGCGCCGGATCATCAGCCTGCGATGCGCCTCCACGGCCACCGGCATGATCTCGCTCGCCCACTTGGTCGCCCAGGTGTCAACGTCGCCCTTGGTGTCCCAGCCCTCCGGCGCCTTGGCGGCGAGGATCCTGGCAAATTCTTTTTCGGCCGCTTGCGTGCTGCCGGTGCCGGCGGCCTGCATCGCCTGTGCGACCGCGGCACCGTCCCAATAGAAGTGCAGGTTGCGGGCGAACGGCACGGCCGGCGCCGCCACCATCAAGGCGATGTTGTTGCCGCCGATCGTTTCGACTGACGTCTGGCCGATGCCGAATGTCGGCGCCTGCCCGATCTCGTTCGGGTCGACGCTCCTGAGGCAGGTCTTGTCGTAATAGCGCGCGCCGACATGCAGCGGCTGATGGATGTCGCCGACGAGATGCGCGAGCAGCCAGATGGCTTCGGCATCGGTGAGGTCAACGCCGTCGATCTGCGGCTTCTGTCCGCGCAACTGCGCGACCGCGTAGTTGATCATGTGGACGACATCGACCTTGCCGGTGCCGGCGGTGTCGGCGACATATTTGCGCTGCTCGAGTGGCACGTCGGTATAGTGAAAGCGGCTGTGCTGCCGGTTGCGCGCGGCGTATTGCTTCTCCTCTTCCGACGGATCGCGCCCGCAGAACTCCCGGTTGCCCGGCTTGGCGCAATCGGGAAAGACCGCGACCTCGCTGAGCGTGCGCTTGACCTCCTGGCCGCCCGCGTCCTTGGTGGCGAGCTTCGCCTGCACCTTGGCGTAGACCTCCGGATAGCGCTCCTGCAGCACGAGATCGGCGATCGCGCCGACGATGCGATGTCCTGGATAGTCCCAGGCCTGCGCCGGCGTCGCGAGGGTCGCGATGGCAAACAGGGCGGCGCCGAATGCAGTTCGCATGATCGAGGCTCCTCAGCCAAAGGTTGTGGGTGCAGAATAGCCGCAATCTCGCATCCACGCGAGCCGAACGAGGCGAGAATCCGTGAAGCCCGCGCGGGTATCGACCAAAATCTATGCTAGTCGAGCGTGATGCTTGCCGATTTCGCGAGCTCGCGCCACTGCGCAATCTCGTGCCCGATCAGCTTTGCGAATTCCGCCGGGGTGCCGCTGATCGGATCGATGCCGTCGCGCTGCAGCCGTTCGGCAAGCTCTTTCGTGCTGACCGCGCGCTTCACGGCCGCGGCAAGCCTGTCGATCACGACCTGCGGCGTGCCGGCCGGCGCGAGCAATCCCGTCCACAGCACGCCCGTGTAGCCCGGCAGCCCAAGCTCGGCGACGATCGGCACATTGGGCATCAGCTTCGATCGCGCGCGGCCCGTATAGGCAAGCGCGCGCAGCTTGCCCGCCGCCACATGGGCGTTGGCGGTCGCGTAAGTGTCCAGCTTGAGCTGAACCTCGCCCGCGAGCAGATCCGTCAGCGCAGGCGCGGCGCCGCGATACGGGATGTGCGTCACTGTGATGCCGAAGCCGTGCAGCAACAGCTCCATGGTGACATGCGACAGCGTGCCGTTGCCGGCCGAGGAATAGTTGAGCTTGCCCGGATTGGCCTTGGCGTAGGCGAGAAGGCCCGCGAAATCCGCAAACGGCGCGTTCGGGTGGCTGACCAGCAATTCCGGCACCTCGGCGACGACCGCGACCGGAGCCAGATCCTTTTCGGTGTCGTAGGGGAGCTTTAGCTGCAGCGCCGCGCTGATGGTGTGGTTGGGCGCGGTAAACAGCAGCGTATAGCCGTCGGGTGGGGCCTTGGCAGCCGCGTCGGTCGCGATCACGCCGCCGGCGCCGGCGCGATTTTCGATCACGAAGGACTGCTTCAAATCCTCCGCCATCCGCGCCGTCACGAGGCGAGCGACGAGATCGACCGTGCCGCCGGCCGGGAAGGGGACGATCAGCCGGATCGGCCGCTCCGGATATTCGGCCCACGCGCTGCCCACTTCGAACAGAAGGGCAAACGCCGCCGCGATCAAGCGAGTGTGAAGTTTTGCGCCGCGCCCCAACGCTAGTCTCCCCTGCAGCCGGGATAATGCCGGCACTCTAGGGGAGATTCAGGGGAGGGCGAAATGTCCGTCTTGTCGCGTCGCTCGTTCTTGAGCGGCACCGCTTCATCCGTGCTCGCAACCGCGCCCGCGCTCGCCGCGATGGGACCGAACGACAAGTTCGATCTCGTCATCAAGAATTGCGACGTGCTCGACCCGAGCCAGTCGCTGCGCGGCAAGCGCGACATCGGCATCCGCTACGGCATGATCGAGGCGCTCGAGGCCGAGATTCCGGCAACACGCGCCGAGCGCGTGCTCGATGCCGGCGGCAAGCTCGTGACGCCGGGGCTGATCGACCTGCACAGCCATGTCTTCCCCTATGGTTCATCGATCGGGATTCCGGCCGATGAGCTCGTGGCGCATCAATGCACCACGACCTGCGTCTCCGGCGGCGATGCCGGCGCGAACAATTTCGCCGCGTTCCGTCGCCATATCGTGGCGCAGACGCGCACGCGGCTCTATGCCTTCGTGCACATTGCCAATACCGGGCTCACGCCGTTTCCGGTCGCCGAGCTCTATAATATCGACTTCGCGCAGGTCGACGCCTGCGCCCGCGCGATCGGCGAGAACGCCGACATCGCGCTCGGCGCCAAGGTGCGCATGTCGGAGAACGTCATCGCCAAGCACGGGACGGAGCCGCTCAAGCGCGCCATCCTGGCATGCGAGAAATCCGGCAGGATGGGGAAGATCATGTGCCACATCGGCGGCGTCGAGACGCGCAAGCTGATGTCGGACATTCTCGACCTCTTACGCCCGGGCGACGTGCTCACCCATTGCTATTCGGGCTTCCCCAACATCGCCGGTGAGTTCACCAATATCGTGCAGGACGGCAAGCTGCTGCCCGCCGCGCTCGAGGCGAAAAAGCGCGGCGTCATCTTCGACATCGGCCATGGCGGCGGCAGCTTCGACTACACGGTGTGCGAGGCGGCCATGCAACAAGGCGCGATGCCGGACACGATCTCGTCCGACATCCACGTCTTCTCCGGCAACTCGCCCGGCATGCCGTATCTCACCTGGGTGATGAGCAAGTTCCTGGGGCTCGGCCTGAGCCTCGAGCAGGTCGTCACGATGGCGACGGTCAATCCCGCCAAGGTGATCAACCGCATGCCGAAGCTCGGCACGCTGCAGGTCGGCGCGCCCGCTGACGTCGCGATCATGGAACTGGTCGAAGGCCCGGTGTCGTTCGTCGACACGCGCAACAACAAGCGCGAGGGCAAGGCCTATCTCAAGCCGGTGCAGACCGTGACCGCCGGCGTGCCATTCGGCCGGCCGTACAATTCGCCCTTTGCGGTGCGTTGATTGCAGCACGCGCCAATCCTGTCGTTCGTCATGCCCCGCGAAAGCGGGGCACCCAGTAAACGCAGACAGGGGCGAATGCGAGAGGGCGGTGGTTACTGGTCGCCCGCTTTCGCGGCCGATGACGATTGCGAGGCTTGCGAAAGCGGGGCACCCAGTAAACGCAGACGGGAGCGAGTACGAGAGAACGGTGGTTACTGGGTCGCCCGCTTTCGCGGGCGATGACGACTGAGAGGTCGCCCTAATTCCGCGGCCGCATCGCCTGGCTGTCGTATTCCTCCGGGTCCATGGCCCAGGACAAGGAGTCGTAGCCGTTGGCGTAGTTCTGGTTGGTGGTCGCGGGATTGCGGTTCACCAGCGGGCGCAGATACATCGGGTGCGTTGCGCTGCGCACCTCGTGCTCGACGCTGAACAGCACCTCGTTGGTGTCAAGGTCAACGATGTCCTGGAAGCGGTATTGATACTGGTTGTCCTCGATCGAGATCAGGTTGCGCGCACGCAGTTTCTGATAGGGGCCGGAGAAGTTCGCGATGTACATCTGCACGTGATGTCCGTCGAAGGCGGGCTGCGGCGCATCGGTCTCGCGGAATTGAAGATACTGGTCCTTGCCCATCTGCACGCGCGCGATGGTCGCACCGCCATTCGTCACGCTCGCGGGCGTGCCCATGATGTCCGGATAGAAGGCCGCGATCCTCTTGGCGGTGCCGATCGGGACATCGAACTCGACATAGGGAATGCCGAGCGCGATGCGGCCGAAGCGGACCGCGTCGGGTTCGTGGCAGCGCACCCGATTACCCCATGGACAGATCGCCTCGACATGGTCGTTGCGCTCCGCGAAGGCGAACCTGGTGCCTTCAAGTTTCCTTGCCACGCCGGAAAGCCGCTTGAGCAAGGCTTCGCGGTCCGAGATGACGAGGCCTGTATGGCCGCGCACGACCTGCGCCGGCCCGGTCGGCAGATGGAACTGGCTGCGCCCGACATTGATCCACATGTTGGTGTCGGACACCATCAGATAGGGATCGCGCGTGAGCCCGAGCCCGACCGCGTAGAACAGCTGCGCCAGCCGCTGGTCGGGCACCTGCACATTGACGTGCTCGAGATGGAGCGCGTTGCCGAGGTCTTCTGCGGCGCGGTCGAATTGCTTGTCCATGAACAGGTCCCAGATCCGAATGACGTCAACCGGATACCGATGCTAGCACACGACGTGCGGGTTTGTGCCTACGCAGACTGCTCGCCCGTCGCGGAGTCAGCCAATTTTGTAAGGGTTTGCCAATTTGTAAGGGTTTGCCAAGTCTTTTGCTGCTCATTGTGACTTTCAGACGGCGTTTCGGCGCGTCGCCCGCCGCACCAGAGGACACCCGATGTTCGCGCGATTTCGTTTCACCCTCGGCCGCAAGATCTACGCCATCATCGCGCTGAGCTTTGCGGGTTTCCTTGCCGTCATGGCGCTCCAGACGCGTGAGCTTGCGCGCAGCCTCGAAGAGCAGAAGCAATTCGAGCTGCGCCATCTGACCGAGCTCGCACTCAATATCGCAAACCAGGAGCATGCGCAGTCGCAGGGCGGGAAGGTCACCGCCGCGGAGGCACAGCAGCGCGCTGCCGCGCGCATCAGCGCCTTGCGCTATGGCAATGGCGACTATTTCTGGATCAACGATCTCGACGGCGTGATGATCATGCATCCGACCAACGCCAAGCTGAATGGACAGCTCGTTCGCGAGATGAAGGATCCGACCGGCAAAATGCTCTTCGCCGAGATGATCGATCTGGTCAAGCGCGAGAGCAAGGGTTTCGTCCGCTACATGTGGCCGAAGCCGGGCAAGACGGAGCCGCAGCCGAAGCTCTCGCACGTCGCGGGTTTTGCGCCATGGAATTGGCTGATCGGCACCGGCGTCTACATCGACGATCTCAATGAGCAGGTCTGGAACGCAGCCCAGCGCATGTTGGTGCTGGCCGCGATCCTGATTGTGATCGCCGGCGCCGTGTCGCTGTTCGTCGCCCGGCGGATGTCGCGTGCGATGCGCGACATGACCGGCGCGATGGGCGAGCTCGCCTCGGGCAATTTCGATGTCGTGCTGCCCGGGCTCGGCCGGCGTGACGAGATCGGCGACATGGCCGGCGCGGTCGAAGCGTTCAAGCTCAAGGCGGTCGAGAAGGCGCAGCGGGAGGCCGAGCAGAAGGAAGCCGAAGGGCGCGCCGCGGCCGAGGCACGCAAAGCCGAGATGCACAAGCTCGCCAATCAGTTCGAAGCCGCGGTCGGCGGCATCATCAGCACGGTATCATCCGCCGCGACCGAGCTCGAAGCCTCCGCCTCGACATTGACGCGCACCGCCGAGACGACGCAGTCGCTATCCGGCAATGTCGCGACGGCCTCCGAGCAGGCCTCCGCGAATGTCCAATCGGTGGCGTCGGCGACCGAAGAGATGGGCGCGTCGGTGGACGAGATCAGCCGTCAGGTGCGGGAGTCGAGCGAGATCGCGCGCGCCGCAGTCACCCAGGCAGAAACCACCAATCAGCAGGTCAAGGCGCTGTCGGAGGCGGCCGGGCGGATCGGCGATGTCGTCAAGCTGATCACGGCGATCGCCGAGCAAACGAACCTGCTCGCGCTCAATGCGACGATCGAGGCGGCACGCGCCGGCGAGGCCGGCCGCGGCTTTGCGGTCGTCGCCTCCGAGGTCAAGAGCCTCGCCAACCAGACCGCCAAGGCGACCGATGAGATCGGCAGCCAGATCGGCGCCATGCAGGCCGCGACGCGCGAGTCGGTCGGCGCGATCGAGCAAATCCGCGAAACCATCAACCGCATCTCGGCGATCGCCGAGGCGGTCGCGAGCTCGGTCGAGCAGCAGGACGTCGCCACCAAGGAGATCGCGCGCAATGTCGAGGAGGCCGCCAGGGGCTCCGCGCAGGTCGCCTCCAATATCACCGATGTGAATCGCGGGGCGAGCGAGACGGGGGCCGCCTCGGCGCAGGTTCTCGGCTCGGCGCAGCAGCTCTCGCGCGAGAGCAGCCATCTGAAGGACGAGGTGGAGAAGTTCGTCGCGACCGTGCGCGCGGCGTAAAGGACAGCGGTGTAGTAACCACGCCAGCAACGCGAGGCGGCGACTACTCCGCGGCCTCGCTCATCGTCGCCCGCACCTCGGCGCGCAACGCGTCGATCGAGAGCAGACCTTTCGCGGTCTCGATATGCCAATAGGACCAGCCGTTGCAGGCCTCGAGCCCCTGGGCGAGCGCGCCTATGCGGTGGATCGACCCGACATTGTCCCCGAATGAGACGGCGCCGTCGGCGCGCACCAGCGCCTTCACCTTGCGCTTGGCGTCGGTGAGCTTCGCGCCTGGCGCGAGCAGGCCGCGCTCGAGCAGCGCCGCGAATGGAACGCGCGGGGCTTCGCGCGCCGTCATGAACGGCGCAAGCGTTGCCTGCTCCAACGGCGTCACGGCGGAAATACGCGCCTCGGCCGCAGCAGCATAGGCGGGGTCTCGTTCAACCCCGATGAACCGCCGGCCGAGGCGCTTCGCGGTTGCACCGGTCGTGCCGGTTCCGCTGAAAGGATCGAGCACGAGGTCGCCGGGGCGCGAGGAGGAGAGGATCACGCGCGCGAGCAGCGCCTCGGGTTTCTGGGTCGGATGCAGCTTCTTGCCGTCGCGGCCTTTCAGCCGCTCTTCGCCGGTGCAGAGCGGAATGGTCCAGTCAGAGCGGACCTGGATGTCCTCGTTGCCGGCCTTCAAGGCCTCGTAGTTGAAGGTGTAGCCCTTGCCGCCGGCATCGCGCGTCGCCCAGATCATGGTCTCGTGCGCGTTGGTAAAGCGCCGGCCGCGGAAATTCGGCATCGGGTTGCTCTTGCGCCACACGACGTCGTTGAGGATCCAGAAGCCGAGATCCTGCAGGATCGTGCCGACCCGGAAGATGTTGTGATAGGAGCCGATGACCCAGATCGTGGCGGACGGCTTCATCACGCGGCGCGCGGCCATCAGCCAGGCGCGCGTGAAGTCGTCATAGGCCGAGAAACTCGCGAACTTGTCCCAATCATCATCGACCGCGTCGACCTTGGAGTCGTCCGGACGCTTCAGGTCGCCCTGGAGTTGGAGATTGTAGGGTGGATCGGCGAAGACGAGATCCACCGAATTGGCCGGCAACCGCGTCATCTCGGCGACGCAATCGCCGTTGACGATGGTATGGGAACCCGTGGGCTCTAGAGTTAAGCGGGGCGCCCTCTGGGGCGCCCCGCGACGCGACACACGCATGATCTACATCACTTGGGTACGCGGTCGGAGACGCGAACACCTGACAACCGACGCCCGTGATCATGCGCGGCCAAGGTAAAAACTGGCTTAAGCTCAGAAAAAAACTGAACAATCGCGTTAGCCTTTAAGTAACCATAGTTTTGCGCGGTTGCATGCTGCACCGCGTCTCACGCGGGGCGCACGAATGCGCGGATTCGCGCGTGAACCCTGCAGTTGGGATCGCCGTTTGACTTGCACATGGACTTGGACCCCGCGCTCGGCGAAACTGGCAGCGGGGGGACGAGGAGAGATCGATGCGCCTTGATGATGTGCCGGAAAGTTCGAACATCGAGGATCGCCGTGGTGATGGGCCCGGAGCAGGCGGCGGTGGTTTCGGACTTCCGATCGGCGGCGGCGGACTTGGAATTGGCACGCTCATCGTGCTCGGGATCATCGGCTACGCGCTCGGCATCGACCCGCGCGTGCTGATCGGCGGTGCGGAGATCTTCTCCGGCGGCAACCAATACCGTCAGCAGCAGAGCGCGCCCTCCGGCAAGGTCGGCAGGCCGAGCGACGAGATGGGCAAGTTCGTCGCGCAGGTTCTCGGCACGACCGAGGTCGAATGGAAGAAAATCTTCGAGCAGGCGGGGCAGCGCTATCGCGTTCCGACGCTGGTGATGTTCAACGGCGCGACGCGCGCGGATCAATGTGGCATGGCGCAATCCGCGATGGGGCCGTTCTACTGCCCGAGCGACCAGAAGATCTATCTCGACACGTCGTTCTTCCGCGATCTGGAACGCCGCTTCAAAGGCTGCGACGCCGGGTCGCCGAGCTGCAAGTTCGCGCAGGCCTATGTGATCGCACACGAGGTCGGCCATCACGTGCAGAACCAGCTCGGCATCCTGCCGAAGGTGCAGCAGCAGCAGCGCGGTGTGAGCAAGCCTGAGGCGAACCGCCTGCAGGTCCGCGTCGAGCTGCAGGCGGACTGCCTTGCCGGCGTCTGGGCCAACCACTCGAAGGAAGATTGGAAGAACTTCGTTGAGGCCGGTGACATCGAGGCCGCGATGCAGACTGCGGCGGCGATCGGCGACGATCGGCTGCAGAAGCAGGCGCAGGGCTACGCCATTCCGGACTCATTTACCCACGGCACCTCGGAGCAGCGCCAGCGCTGGTTCATGACCGGCTTCAAGCAAGGCACGGTCCAGGCCTGCAACACCTTCGCGGCCTCGGCCAGCCTCTGAGCCGCCGCGGCGCAGGTTCCATCGCGCCGAGTTGATCCGCTAAAGTCTTGCTGCCGTCATTCGGCGGGCGTTAGCTTCTGTTCCAGGGGATACGCAGGCTCCCCTCCAGACGGTCTGTTCCGTCCAAGGTCTGCGCAGCACTCGCCTCGGCGGGGAGATTGCGCATGCCCGGAAGTAGACGTCCCTTCGTTTTCCATTCCCGTCATCGGTTCGTCACCCTGCGCGCGCTCAGCTCTCGGCGCGCGACATCACTCATCATGAACATCACAACGAGGAGGTAATGATGCGTCCTGCAATCTCGCTCTTGGTCGCGGCGGTCGCGACGGCGTTCGTCGGCGCCGCGGCTGCGCAAGCTCAGCAGATCGACTGGGACAAGGTCGATGCCGCGATCGGCCGCAAGGCCGCAGTGAGCGGCGACGTCCATCGCTACGGCTTTCCGCGCACCGATCTGACCGTCACGCTCGATGGCGTGACCATCAAGCCGGCGCTCGCGCTCGGCGGCTGGGTCGCGTTCAAGCCGGCGCATGGCGGCGTCATGGTGATGGGCGATCTCGTGCTCACCGAGGCCGAGATCACGCCGGTGCTGTCGACATTGGTCGCCAACGGGTTCGACATTACGGCGATCCACAATCACGTGCTGCGCGGCAACCCGGCGACCTTCTATATGCATGTCGGCGGCCACGGCGATCCGGTCAAGCTCGCGACCACCCTCGTGCAGGCGCTCGGCAACAGCAAGACGCCGCTGACGCCTCCGGCCGCGGCCGCGACGCAGCCCGCGGTCGATCTCGATACCGCGCAACTCGACCAGATCATCGGTGTCAAGGGACAGGCGAATGGAGGCGTCTACCAGTTCGGCGTGCCGCGGCGCGATCCCGTCACGGAAGGCGGCATGCAGATCGCGCCGGCCGGGCCGATGGGCGTTGCGACTGCGATCAACTTCCAGCCGACCGGCGGCGGCAAAGCCGCCATCACCGGCGACTTCGTGCTGACCGGCGATGAGGTCAATCCGGTGATCCGCGAGCTGCGCCAAGCCGGGATCGAGATCACGGCGCTCCACAGCCACATGCTCGACGAGCAGCCGCGGCTGCTCTTCATGCACTTCTGGGCCAACGACGACGCGATCAAGCTCGCCAAGGGCCTGCGCGCGGCGCTCGACAAGACCGCGCGCGCGAAGAGCTGAGGCCGCGGTTCGCAAAGCCGACGCTGAGCGCCATGCGCTCGGCGTCGGCACGTTACTCGGGAGAAGGCGGTGCGAAGCCTGGTCGCCATGATGTTGATGCTCGCACTCGCGCCGGCAAGCGCGCAAGCCGCGGAGCCATTGCGGCTCGAGGCGAAGATCCCGCTTGGCACGGTCGCTGGCCGCATCGACCACATGGCGTTCGACCTGGCGCGCAAACGTCTGTTCGTCGCCGAGCTTGGCAACAACTCGGTCGGCACCGTCGATGTCGAGGCCCGCAAGGTGATCCACCGCCTCTCTGGTCTGAAGGAGCCGCAGGGTGTCGCGTATCTGGCCGGGCGCGACCTGATCTACGTCGCCAATGGCGGCGACGGCGTGGTGCGCATCTACACGGGAGAGGACGTCTCACCGGCCGGGAGCATCGCGCTCGGTGATGACCCCGACAACATACGCCTCGATCCGGCCGCCGACCGGGTCGTCATCGGGTATCGCAAAGGGGCGCTCGCGCTGATCGATCCTGCGCGCGCCGCCAAGGTGGCGGAGATCGCACTCAAGGCGCACCCGGAGAGCTTTCAGCTCGATCGCGGCACCGACCGCATCTTCGTGAATCTGCCGGGCGCGAAGGCGATCAGTGTTGTGAGCAGAGCGACGGCTCAGGAGATTGCCACTTGGCCGGTGCCGTATGGCGGCAACTTCGCGATGGCGCTCGATCCCGCCAAGCAACAGGTATTGGCCGTCTTTCGCAGCCCCGCCAAGCTCGTGGCGTTCGCCCAGGGCGATGGCAAGTTGCTCGCCGAGACCGAAACCTGCGGCGACGTCGATGATCTCTTCCTCGATGCGAAGCGGCAGCGCCTCTATCTCAGTTGCGGGGAGGGTTTCCTCGACGTGCTCGACGCCGCGCCGCCCTTTGCACGGCTGGCGCGGCTCACGACCGTGGCCGGGGCGCGGACTTCCTTGTTCGTTCCCGAGCTCGACCGCCTGTTTCTCGCTGTGCGCGCACAGGCCGGAGAGCCGGCCGCGATCTGGGTATACGCTGTCGGAACAGATGCAGCCGAGAAATAGGGGCCGCGGCACGCGATTGTCTTAATCCCGTGGCAGCGTATAGATACGCCATGCCCGGTATCGACACGTCCCGCCAATTCGTCGCGCTGAAGATCGCGGTGCTGACCGTCTCGGACACGCGCTCGCTCGATGAGGACAAGTCCGGCGCAACGCTGGTTGAGCGCATCGAGAAGGCCGGTCACGCGGTTGCGGCACGCGCGATCGTCACCGATGACGTCGAAAAGATCCGCGCTCAGGTGAAGAGCTGGATCGCGGATCCGGCCATCGATGTCGTGATCACCACCGGCGGCACCGGCTTCACCGGCCGCGACGTCACACCGGAAGCGCTCGAGCCGCTGTTCGAGAAGCGCATGGACGGGTTCGCGACGCTGTTCCTGATGGTCAGCCACGCCAAGATCGGCACCTCGGCGATCCAGACCCGCGCGACCGCCGGCGTCGCCGGCGCGACCTACATCTTCTGCGTCCCCGGCTCACCCGGCGCCTGCCGTGACGCCTGGGACGAGATCCTGGTGCACCAGCTCGACTACCGCTATCGGCCGTGCAACTTCGTCGAGATCATGCCGCGGCTCGATGAGCATCTGCGGCGTGAGAAAGCGAGGGGCGCGACGGTGTGATCTCCACTTGAACCGCTGTTCAGAACAGACGCGCTCAGCAGCGCCTAAAGGGCGGGATTCCTCCACACCTGTACGCCGTCCTGTAGCAACGTGATCGCGCGTCCTTCGGGCTGCAGGAACGTGCAGGCCTTTTCATCCTCCAGCTTCCAGCCTTGAGCATCAAGGAACACAAACAGTTTGTGCTCCAGATCGCGTCCATGCGTGCCGATAACAAGGCGCTTTGCCTTGGCGCGCAGGACGTCGGCTCCTTGCACAATTACGGCGGCCTCGCCGCCTTGAATATCGAAATGCACGACGTCGGCTCCCGGTACATCAGCAAGGATCGTCCCCAAAGTCATGCACGGCACCCAATCGAACGCGTCGAGCGTGAGCTGAAGTGTCCTCTCGCTGGCATTTCTAAGACGGTGAAGTATCCCCGGACGGTGAAATTTCGCCTCGGCGCCCCATTCAAAAGATGGATCGTGAAGACGAGGGAACCGCGCCTTCCCGTCATAGACACCGACGGCCGCACGAATGAGCTTGTGCTGGTCGGGATCAAAGTCATTGTCGACGAAATGCTGGCGCAAGAAATCCATGTGGGCGGCGGAGCCTTCGACCGCGATCAAACGAATCTTCGAAATGCCGCGGCGCCGCGCCGCAACGCCCGAGCCGACCACGAACGGACCCCACCCCGCGCCGAGCTCCACGCAGCAGAATGATCCGCTCGCGTCTATGACGGCTTTGAGCACACCCGCCATTTCGGCAGGGTCGGCGGTGATGCTCGCCCGACTGACCGCGTCCGGGCGACCCTCAAGCCTGCCGGCAAAGGTCGCGTAGGTCGGTGGAAGATATTTGACCCGGGTGCGGACGCCGAGAAAATCGCGGTATGAGTCGGGCTCGACCTCACCGACCCAAGGTTGGAAAGATTCAAGCACTTCCGCTCGGCTATACATCGGCGGGCCTATACCCAAATACCCGCGGCTCCGTCAAATAGGTCGGCGCGCGGGAGGGGCGACGAACTTCGCCGGCGCTATGTTTTCACCCCGGGCGTGCCGATCGCGCGCGAGGCGCAATTTGCCGAAGCTGGCCCTGATCTCGCGAGGCGCTCGCCTACGCCCCGGGCCGCGGCTGCACCGGCGGCTGTACGTCAGCGGGCATCGGGCAGACGTAAGGTGTGACGTCGGTGCGCGCCTTCAGGTCGGCCTTGGCCTGCGCGATCAGCGAGGGATCGTTGAGCGCATCGACCGCGACGCCAGCCATCACCTTGGCGGCATTGACCATGCCCTTCTTGGCCTGGCCCGATTTGCCCTGCGCGGTGATCTGCCAGGAATGTCCCGGCGTGCCGATCGCGTGGGTTGCGACGCGCGCCTGCACGGTCGGCACCACCCAGCTGACATCGCCCACGTCAGTGGAGCCCATCATTGGCGCGCCCTTGGTGCCGTAGGGCACGATGAAGTCGCACAGCGGCGTATCCTTGCGCGGTGCCATGCCGGCGCGCGCATAAGCCGAGGTGATGTCCTCGGGCGAGAGCGTCCTTTGAATCTCGGCCGCGTATGTCTTGTCCGCCGCATCGAAGGGCGGCGCGCCGAGCCGGTCGAACTGGCTCTGCATCGCCTTCTCGAGCGGCGTGTTGCCGAGCAGGTTGGAGACGCCGCTGATGACCTTCACCTCGACCGCAGTCTCGGTCATCATCGCGGCGCCGTCGGCGACTTTGCGCACGCGCTCGATCAGCGCGTTCATCCCGCCGAGCTCGCGCGCGCGGATCGAATAGCGCACCTTTGCGAACGCCTGCACGACGTTCGGCGCAATGCCGCCGGAATCGATCATCGCGTAGTGGATGCGCGCGTCGGAGGGCATGTGCTCGCGCATGTAGTTGACGCCGACATTCATCAGCTCGACAGCGTCGAGCGCGCTGCGGCCGAGATGCGGCGCTGCCGCCGCATGCGAGGCGCGGCCGCGGAACGTGTAGTCAACGCGCACGCCCGCAAGGCTCTGCGCATCGTCGACGCGGTTGATCGCCGCCGGATGCCAGGTGATCGCGATGTCGACGTCCTCGAAGCAGCCGGCGCGCACCATGAAGGTTTTCGCGGCGCCGCCTTCCTCGGCCGGGCAGCCATAATAGCGCACGCGCCCCTTGATGCCGGCCTCGGCGAGATAGTTCTTCACCGCGGTGGCGGCGAGCAGCGCCGCCGAGCCGAGCATGTTGTGGCCGCAGCCATGGCCATGGCCGCCGCGCTCGAGCTCCTTCGGCTCGGCGATGCCGGCAACTTGGGAGAGGCCGGGGAGAGCGTCATATTCACCGAGGATCGCGATCACCGGTCCGCCGTCGCCGGCTTCGCCCACCACCGAGGTCGGGATGCCGGCGACGCCTTCAGTGACGCGAAAGCCCTCGCGCTCCAGCATCGCGCGATGCTCGGCCATCGAGCGGTACTCGGTGTAGGCGATTTCCGGCATGCCCCAGACCCGGTCGGACAGCGCCTCGTAGTCGTCCTTGCGCGCGTCGACGAGTTGCCAGATCTTTTCCGAGTTTTGCATCGCGGTCCTTCTCCTGCGTTGCGGCGACCATACCGTCCTTCGCCGTCAAGCTGAACCGCTCTGGTGAGCGTGCAGGGCGGCCATGCGCTTGACCGGCATCTGGCCCAACGCCATTCATGCGTTGTTTTCGGGAGGAACAAGATGACGTTGATCGAGAACAAGACAAAACGGAAGCTAGAGAACAACGAGCTCGCGCTCGGCTTCGGCGTGCATCATTTGCGCACCAGCGCGACCGCGATGCTGGCGGCCGCCGCCGACCACGACTGGCTCTTCATCGACATGGAGCACGGCTCGATCTCGCCGCACGAGGCATCGCAAATTTGTGTTGCGGCGCTGCCGACCGGCATCACGCCGATCGTGCGCATCTGCGCCGATGCGCTCGATGAGGGCACGCGCTGCCTCGATAATGGCGCGCTCGGTGTGATCGTGCCGCATGTCGATACGGCCGAGCGGGCGAAAGAGCTCGCGCGCGCGTTTCGCTATCCGCCGCTCGGCACGCGCAGCTGGGGCGGCCCGCCGGCGGCGTTCCGCTTTCAAGCTCCCGGCAATGCCGAGGCGCAGGCCGCGCTCAACAATACGGTGCTGGTGATCGCGATGGTCGAGAGCCCGGAGGCGGTGCGTAACGCCAAGGCGATCGCGGCGGTCGACGGCATCGACGGGCTGTTGATCGGCACCTCCGACCTGACCGCCGAGATGGGCATTTCGGGCCAGATCGATCATCCGAAAGTCACCGAGGCCTACGAGACGGTCGCGGCAGCCTGCAAGTCCGCCGGCAAGGCGCTCGGCATGGGCGGCGTTTATGATCAGATCAATGCCAGCCGCTACATCAAGATCGGCGCCCGCTTCGTGCTGTCGGGATCGGACCACAATTATCTGCTCGCCGGCGCCAAGGCGCGCGCCGAGGTGTTGCGCAAGGCGCTGTAGGGCGGTTTTCCCGCATCATTCAGCCGCCGTCGCCGCGTCCGTGCGGCGCAAGGCCTCGCGGATCATGCGCGCGAGGTCGCGCTTGCGATAGGGCTTGGCCAGCAGGGTGACGCCGGGATCAAGCCGGCCGTGATGAATGATCGCGTTTTCCGTGTATCCCGAGGTGAACAGCACCTTCGTCGCCGGCCGACGCTTCTTCACCTCATCGGCGAGCTGCCGGCCGTTCATCCCGCCCGGCATGATGACGTCGGTGAACAGCAGATCGAACTGCGTGCCGCGATCGATGAGATCGAGCGCCGCTGCGGCGTTGCCGGCCGCGAGTGTCGCATAGCCGAGGCTGTGCAATTGAGCGAGGACATAGTCGCGCACGAGCTTGTCGTCCTCGACCACCAGGATGGTCTCGTTCCCGCCGGGAAGCGTGGTGTCGTCCGGGATGGGTGACGACAACGCGAGTTGCTCGCCGGCGCGGGGCAGATAGATCCGGACCGTCGTGCCGTGGCCTTCCTCGCTGTAGATCTTGATGTGCCCAAGGGACTGCCTGACGAAACCGTAGACCATGCTGAGACCAAGCCCGGTACCCTTGCCCGGCTGCTTGGTGGTGAAGAAGGGCTCGAAGACCCGTTCGCGCAGCGCGGCGGGAATCCCGCTGCCGGTGTCGCTCACCGCGATCAGCACATACGAGCCGGGCTCTACTTCCGGGTTCGTCCTGGCGTAGGCCTCGTCGAGCACGACATTGCTGCTCTCGAAGGTGAGCTTGCCGCCGTCCGGCATCGCGTCGCGCGCGTTGATAGAAAGATTGAGCAGCGCGGTCGAGAGCTGCGAGGGATCGGCCATCGCGTGCCAGGCGTCAGCCTCGAGAATCGATTCGATCTCGACGTGTTCGCCGAGCGTCGGTCGCAGCAATTTCGCGGTTTCGTTGATCAGGAGGTTGACCTCGATCTCGCGCGGCTGCAGCGGCTGCTTGCGCGAGAAGGCGAGCAGTTGCTGGGTGAGGTTGGCGCCGCGGGTCGCCGCCTCGTCGATCATCTTTGCGATGGTCGCGAGCGCAGGCCGGTCGGCGACGCCTTCGGCGAGGATTTCGACCGTGCCGGTGATCACCGTGAGGATATTGTTGAAGTCGTGAGCGACGCCGCCGGTGAGGTGGCCGATCGCATCCATCTTCTGCGACTGGCGCAGTTGCTCCTGCGCCGCCTTGCGCTCGGTGATGTCCTCGATGACCTCGATCAGATGCTGCGGCCTGTTGTCATTGTCCAACACGACGAGCTTGGTTGCCGTCACGCTGCGCAGGCCGTTCTTGAACGTGTCGAGCAGCAGGTCGCCCTTGATCGTCTGGCTGCCGGACCGCAGCGCCTCGTCGTCTTGCCGCGCGATGGCGTCTGCCTGGGCGGGTGGAAAGATGTCGTGCACCGTCTTGCCGACCAGCTCGTCGCGGCGCTTTCCGAGGAACTGCTCGTAGGCACGGTTGACCAACGTGATGTGCTGCGTGATCGGCTCCTTGACCACAATCGGGACCGGCGCGTTCTCGATAATGGCGTTGATGAAGCGCTGCGTCTGCGCGAGCGCGCGCTCGGCGCGTTTCGGCTCGGTGATGTCGTCGTGCGTCGTGACCCATCCGCCGCCCGGCACCGGCCGCGTCACGATCGAGATCTCGCGCCCGTCGGGGGTCTCCGCAATCCGGTGCGTGGTCTTTCCCTGCGCCACCTGCGCGAGGATTTCGAGGCGGTATTGCTCAGGGTCCTTGGCCAGTTGACCGGCCTCGTAGCGCTGCCGAAACAGCTCCGGCAGCGAGCAGCCGGGCTTTACGATGTCGGCCGACAAGCGGTACATCGCGATGTACTGGCTGTTCACGACCAGAACGCGCTCTTGCGGGTCGATCATCAACAGACCCTGCGACATGTTCTCGATCGCCGCATTGAGCCGGTTCGCCTGCAGCTTGCTCTCGCTGTTGCGCTGCGATTCCGCTTCGGCGAGCAACCTGGCTCTTTCGGCATCGAGCATTTCCGACTGAACGCGCACGCGGTGCTCGTGCTCCCGCCGCCAGCGCCACACTCCGAAAGCGGCGAGGAGCACGACGACAATGCCGATCGCCGAGATGGCCGTCGCGATCTGCGCGATACGGTACCAGCCCTGCAGTGCCGATCTTTCGGTTTGCGTCGTCAGGACGAACAACGGAAAATCCTTCAGCACGTGAGCCGACTGGATGCGCCGCACGTTGTCGATCGGGCTGACCTTGCGCTGAACCACCGATGGCCGATCGCGCAGCTTGTCCTGCACACCGCCTTCGAATCTCCGGCCGACGGCCTCCGTCAAGGGCAGGCGCGCCAGCACCGTGCCGTCGCGGCGATTGAGCGAGATCGAGCTGTCGACCTCCTGGGCATCCAGGATCGATCGCCAATGCTCTTCGAAGAACCTCAGATTCACCGAGCCGTTGAGCAGGCCTATGAATCGGCCGTCGGCGGCGTGCAGGCGCCGCGCAACCACGATTGTCCAGTTCCCGGTTCCCCGGCTTTGCAGCGGCGCGCTGACGAATTGGCCCGGCGCCGACGGGTCACGCAGTGCGATGAAATAGTCGCGGTCGGCGACATTGAAGGGGACGGCGGGCCATTCCCGCGAGGTGTTGACGAGATTACCCTCGGTATCGACCAGCCCGATGAACTCGATCTGCGGCAGGCCGACGATCTTCTCCTTCAGGAGGTCGTGGACCTCGGAGCCGCCCATTCGGCCTCGAGGGTAATCCCGGTCCGCAACAGTCTCACGCGTGACGTGCTCTGAAACACTGTCGAGGACGAGCGAGAGGGACTGAAACGAAAGATTGGCCTGGGCGGCAAGCGCAATGCTCCGGCGGGCCAGATTGTCCGCCACAGTGTCGAGGGTGGACTCCCGCAAGTTCCACAGAATGATCGCGTTCGCCGAAACGATCGCCGCGACGACGAGGATGCTGGCGGCAACGAGCAACTGACGCCACTGCACCGCTATTCGAAACTCTCCAAGGTTCTCGAACATGCAAGCGTCCGCCGGACAGTCGCTGTCGAATCTACAAGGAGCAGTCAGCGGGATTTCTCTGTTTCCCGCAATAGTTCTCGAAAAGCTATCGTTGCGTCATGCTACTTGGGAATACAACGGCCGGAAAGAGACGGTCGTGTGGCAAATCGGGACACTTGCCTGCGTGGGTCTTCAGGCCGGCTGCAGCTGCGCGCGCGGCAGGGCTGGGAAGAACAGCGCCACCGTCATTGCGCCGAGGCCCACGCTGAACGAGCCGACATAGAGCCAAGCGTAGCTGCCGAACGTGTCGAACAGAAAGCCGCCGGCCCATGGTCCGAACGCCATGCCGACCGCCGACACCATCGTGGCGGCGCCGAACACCGTGCCCATGATCCGCTGGCCGAAATATTCGCGTGCAAGCACCGCGTAGAGCGGCATGACGCCGCCATAGGCGGTGCCGAAGATCACCGACAGCGCGTAGAACTCGCCGAGCCGATTGACGAACAGGTAGCTGCCGATCGCGAAGGCCTGCACCAGGAGGCCGGCGACCAGCACGTGCTTGGGGCCGAACCGGTCGGCGAGGATGCCGAGCAGCAGCCTGCCGCCGAGGCCGGACAGGCCCTCGACGCTGTAGATGCTCACTGCTGCCATCGCCGGGATGCCGCAGCCGATCGCGTAGCTCACCATATGAAAGATCGGTCCAGAATGCGCCGCGCAGCAGAAGAAGAAGGTGACGCCGAGGACCATGAACTGCGGTGAGCGCAGCGCCTGTGCGACCGAGAAGCCGGCGCCGCCGTCCGCGCTGGGGCCTGCGGCGCCCTCCGTGGCGACGGGCGGACGGCGCACCAGCAGCGCGGCCGGGATCAAGAGGCCCCAGGCCACGATGCCGATGGTCATCATCGCGGTACGCCAGTCATAGGTCGAGATCAGCCAGCGCGCGAACGGCGAGATCGTCATCGGCGCGACGCCCATGCCGGCAGAGACGAGCGACACCGCAAGGCTGCGGTTATTGGTGAACCACAGCGTCGCCGCCGCGATCATCGGCGCAAAGAAGGCGCCGGAGGCGGCGCCGACCAGCACGCCATAGGTCAACTGGAATTGGATGAGCGAGGTGGCGCGGCTTGCCAGCACCAGTGCGGTGCCGAGCAGCACGGCGCCGGTCAACACGACCGTGCGCGCGCCGAGGCGATCGCTGAGCGCGCCCCAGCCGAAACCGGCCGCGCCCATCACGAGAAAATCGAGCGTCATCGCGCTCGAGATTCCGGCGCGCGACCAGCCGGTCTCGACCGACATCGGCTCGAGATACACCGCGAGCGAGAACATCGCGCCGAGGCCGACGCAGGTCATCAGCGCGCCGGCCGCAACAATCACCCAGCGATAGGAGGATTCCATGTCCGCTCTCGCGCGTTCCTTGCCGGAACGATTGATATCAACAGGAGCGGGGGACGACCATCATGAACCCGGAACGCCCTGCGGTTCCTTCTCCCAATTCGCCACCCAGAGCCCTGCTGCCACCGAGGCGACGCCGGCGATCATCGTCACTGTCAGCGGCTCGCCGAGAAACACTGCGCCGAGCAGCGCCGCCGTGATCGGCGAGAGCGCAAGAAACACCGTAACGCGCGTCGCCGCGATGTTTTTCAAGGCCCACAGCCACAGCACATAGCCGCCGCCCGAGGAAAGGCCGATGAAGACGATCGCCGCCCAGGCCTTCGCACCAAGATGCGCGGGCGCGACGGTCAGGTCGTCGAGCGCGGCCGGGATGAGCAAGGCGGCGGCCGCCGCCGCCATCGCGAAGGTGCTGACCGGCAGGGTCGGATAGCGCCGCAGATACGGCCGGTAGAGCACGCTGCACAGCGCGCCGGTCGCAGCGCTCGCCAGGATCGCGATCTCGCCGATCAGCGAGCCAGCGCCGGCGATCTTGTCGCCGAGCGCGAACGCGACGCCGACGAGCGTCAACAGAATGCCGGTCAGCTTCGCCACTGTGATGCGCTCGTGCCCGACGAAGGCAGCGACGATGAGCGTCATGAGCGGAAAGCTTGCAAAGATCAGCGCACCGCGCCCCGCCGGCACGGATTTGAGGCCGTAGTTCAACAGCGCGATCAGCACGCCGAATTGCCCAATGCCGAGCAGCGCGATCGGCACGATGTCGGCGCGCGCAAAGCGAATGCGGGTGAAGGCGATCGCCGGGACCAGGCAGGCAACGCCGATCGCGTAGCGCAGGAAGGCGAGCGAGGCGGGCGAAATATCGGCGGCGACGAAGCGCGTTGCCGTGATCGCGGCGCCAACCTGCACGCCGGTGACGGCGGCGGCGAGGACCGCGAGTGCAGTGCGGTTCACGGCGGGTTGCTGCGCGAGAACCTAGCGATGCTCGCTCGCGATACGCAGTCCGAGCGCGATCAGCGCGGCGCCCATCAGCCCTTCGAGCGCGCGGCGGACGTTGCGTCGGCGCAGGAAATCGCCGGCGCGCGCGACCGCGAGCGCGTAGAGCGACAGCCACACGAACGCCATGGCGCAGAACACGGCGCCGAGCAGCAGCAGGTGCACGAACGCGCCGTCGCCGATGGTGGCGAATTGCGGCAACAGGCTGGTAAAGAAAGCCGCCATCTTGGGGTTGGAGAGATCGCTCGCCAGTCCCTGGGCGAAGGCGGTCGGCGATGACAGGCGTTGTGCTGTCGGCGCGTCGATCGCCGCGTCGTCCCAGCGCCCCGAGCGCACGGCCTCATAGAGCGAGCGCGCGCCGAGATAGATGAGGTAGGCGGCGCCGCCGAGGCGGACCGCGTGAAACACGGGTTCGGATGCGACCAGCAGCGCCACGATGCCGAGGCTGCTCGCGACCACCCAGATCGCCTGACCGATCACGATGCCGAGCGCGGTGAACACGCCGCCGCGACGTCCGCCGACGATGGTGTTGCGCACGGTGAGCGCCGTATCGGGACCGGGCGTCACGATGACGAAAATCGATATGCTCACGAAGGCAAGAAACGACGTATCCATCCCGGCTTTCCTCTTTGTTGGAGCATGATCTTGCCCGAAAACCGGTATCCATCCCGGATCGCGTCCGGGACAGGCCTTTTCGGGATCATGCTCTAGAGATCGCGCTCCCAGGTTTCGCCGATCAGGTCCGCGCCGAAGGAATGATGCGGCTCCTCGGCGACAAGCTTGAAACCGGCACGTGCGTAGATCGCGCGCGCCGTGGTC
>Ga0081539_10002528_pt1 | contig 25537 bp, 17 predicted proteins | sample TabmetS4T2R2_FD_71023 | JGI IMG/M metagenome (GOLD analysis project Ga0081539, IMG submission 71023) | Tabebuia heterophylla rhizosphere microbial communities from the University of Puerto Rico - S4T2R2 | ecosystem: Host-associated > Plants > Roots > Rhizosphere ...
GAAGAGATTCCGCACTGCTCGCAGTGGCTTGCATTTGATTTTCAAATTGTTTCAGCGCTACCAGAAAACCTGGTCCAGCATCTCGGCCGCGGAGAAACTGCGCGACGTGTTGGACCAGGCCAAGCAAAAAGAAAAACCAGTAGACAAGATGTCAAAGAACGAAACGGACGCGCTCGGTATCGCCGCGTGAACCAAATGCACGTCAGCTAGATCAGCGAGGATGCGCTAAATGAATTTCCACAACTCTTGACACGAGCTCGACGACAGTGTCGCGGGAGTAAAGTCTTCAAGCTCAGGAAATCTTGCGCTCGCATTCTTGAGAATGATAGAGGCTGTTACGCAAGCTGTGCCTGACACGGCAAGCACACTTATAGTCACTACAAACAAGCTCAGTGGCGTTAGATCAAACAAGCCTCGCAGCAATGTTTTCGCATTACTGAGGAAGGCGATGAATGGCAGTGTCACGAGTAGCAGGCCAATGAGCAACGGGACACGCAAGAGCACTGCATACTCCGCCGTCAAGTGCCATGGATACGGATAGCACGCTAAGACGGGGGTGAAGGCTAACGCAAGCAGACCGAGCGCTGAGAGCTTCGTGGCAGAACTGATCCCCTCAAAGGTGCCCTTTATGGAAGAGGTAACTCCACCAATAGCTATTCCGATCAAAGCTGCACCAATGAATTTGCCCGCGACTCCCCTCGCGGGGGTGATACCAGCCTCAGAAAAGAGCAAGGCGCCTTCTGCCGCCACAGTTATGAAATAAAACAACCATTTCATCTGCCCGAATAATTTGGCGGAACTTCCCGGTACTCTCCGCAGCATGCGCAGTATTTGAACGTCTTCGATGACGTCGAATATCGCAGTCAATAAAGCCAATACGATGATTACTATCGCGCCACGTGACCACCCGTTCCGAACCAGAGGCACCGAGACAAAGAACGCTGCATAGAAAACAATGAATGGGAAGTCCAACAGTTGGAACCGCCGCGCGGATTTGCGGTTAACCTTCCCGATGTCAGTACGGTGGTCCACATCTGAGATTTCGCCTTCTTTGCCGAGGATCCTGTCAACAAACTCCAGCGAATTGGCGAGCTCGAGCGCCAAACCCGGCATCTCGGAAAACGGCAGCAGCGGTTTATTTGAGGTTACGAATTTACATAGCCTATTAAACAAGACGCCAAAGACTGAAAGGATCCCGAGTAAAAGAAGGGGTGTAAAGATAATGAATAGCTGTTTGCACATAGTGGCTCCAGGATTGGGCTCAGGCTATCGCTACCGTTGAAGGCTGAGTTTGGCGAGTGTGCAAGGAAGCAGAGGCTCGGGGGAAATAGCCGTCAGCGGATAAACGCCGACGATATACTCCTGTCCGAGCCAAAAGGCAATAGTTTAGGCGGGATTCTTAACCGGGCTATCGAATACACGAAAGAGAGCGCCAACGGCGCGAGATATAAAAGCCAGGGGCAAGCGCGCAGCGCGTCGCCCCTGGTAACCAGGACCAAAATGATTCGAGGCCTGAAAGGCCGAAATATTGCGCCCCTTCAGGGCTGGTCCAAGATTGATTGTCGCTTACCAGGGGCGACGCGCTCCGCTTCGCTTCGCGCTTGCCCCTGGCTTTCATATTCCGCGCCGTTGGCGCTCGGGTGGAGGACTGCTAAAGGCGGAAGTTGCGTATCGTGCAGTTGCGATGCAGGTCAACTACGATCACGCGGCCGAGATTGTCGGCGAGGGTGAGGGTGTTTTCCGTCATTCGGGTTGAGACTTGATTCGCACCCACTAAAAACATTTGCGCCATAACATCCCTGGTTCGAAGGTCGACAACAAGAACCCTGATAACGTTTTTATCCAGCACCGGAGAAGCGACTCGCCTGCCAAATATTTCGGGCACCAACGGTGAACACAAATCGTTACCGATAGAAAAATTGAGTGTTTCATCGTCACTTTCAAACACACGCAGGTTGAGAGACGGAAGCGGCGTAACATTGGTCGAATCCTGTTCATTGGAATCCACCACGCAGTAAAGCGACTGGTCCACATAAACACCTTCCGCAGAGAACGCATCGCACCAGCTCAGACGAATCACGTTTGCCGGCAGGTCAGGCCGCGCCGAACGACGTCGCAAAGTCAATAACGGAAGCTGGTAGACCCACTGCTCTACATCTGACCACACCTTCGACACCGTAAGAAAACTGCACGACGATTCTGAACGGGCGACACTCAGAACTCTACTGCCCGCGTCGGGCACTCGCCACAGCGCCTCAAAACCTTTTGCGTGCGCATCGATAGCATAAAAGTCACCTTTGGCGCCGAGAAACCAGAGACTGCCATCGTAGTTCGGCGCAAAAGCATCGATCTGCGCCTCGCACCAGTCTTGACTGCGCCACTCGACCAAATCAAGACGCGACAGTCGCCAAATTTCTCCACGACGAGCGAGGGCGATCGCGCGATTCCCATTATCTGAAATCACCAGCTTTTCCGCTGGTTGATCGAAGTGTGTAACTGTGCGACCGTCGCGTGTTAAGAGTCTGACACCGATCTCTCCAAGGGCGACAAGCATCCGGCCGTTCGGCAGCAGCAAAGCATCGTGTACCGGAATCGAGCCGCAATCTGCGGCAGCGCACGCGATTGTGAGCAGTGGGTTAACACGCTGGTCGCGCTCGGCCGGAAATGGCGGCACGTCTGTTCGCAATGGACCATCGCCGGAGATCTTCACGAGTCGAGTGAACCGCTTGGCGGTCAGAGCACTCGCGGTTTGTCCTGCATCGCGCAAAAGAGCACGTGCGGTGACGCGAGCCAGTGTTTGTGCTTCCCTCGTGTTGTCTCCAAAAGCGAGTGCTTCGGCGAACGACATGCGCGTTTCCTGTAGCTCAAAGCTTTCGTCCTCCAGAAACGTCAGCGCCTTGCTACGTATGTCGTCAAAATCCTCAGGAACAATTACGAGCTTGCGAGCAAGCATCCGCGCAGCGACCGGGCCACCAACTTCAATCGCCTTGTCGATCCACGTGCGAGCTGTCCGCCGGTGAGCCTCGATGGGCCATATAACATCAACTGCAGCCGCGTAATTCCCTCCTTCTGCCAGCGACACAGCCCACACCAACCTCAGCTTCTCTGCCTGGTCCTTGTCTTTCCTTTCAAGCCGCGCGACCGCATCAGCAAACGCGTGCGTCCGTCGAGCGATCCCGACCGCGCGCTTGATGTCGCCCGCAATGAACCATTGGCGCACCACCAAGCCCGGTAGCAAATCACGACCTTCGGCCAGCTCCGCCGCAAGCCTAAGTTTCCCGTGTCTTTCGAGAAACGCGACCGCCTCTTCATTAGCCCGCAGCAATTCAGCGAGAACAAACGCGGCTTCCTCGATCCGGTTTTGGGCCTCCAGCCGTTTGAAAGACGCGCGGTAAAGCTGGGCGAGGTAGACCATTACGTTAGTTTCAAGACCGATATTTCGTGCACTCCGCTGTTGCCACGGAAGAATCGAAAGACTGTTTCTCGGCGATGGCACTCCGAGCGCCGGCCGTTGCGTCAGTGAGGAAAGATCATTGAGCGGGATTGCATGCTTGAGTGCTTCATTGAGATCGCCACGCTCAAACATGTCCATCATCTTGCCGAGGTACTGAGCTTGCCGGCGACCCAGTAGGCGTGCGAGACGTGAAGTGTGTAATAGCCGCATGCCCAGGCGAGTGAGCCATCCATTCGGTGACGCTTGTTCGTTGCGGAAACGCTGCTGAGTTGTTAAGTCCAAACTCGCGGAGTTTCGCAATTGCACGAGTCTTCCGATTCCCGACGAAATCGAACCAATCACTGCTCCCAACCAGCCGCGCAACTCCTGGCCCACACCCCAATCGCCGGACTGTTGAGCATTTCCAGATGCCACCGACTTGATCGCCGCAATTGTCTCTTGAACTCCTGAAGCTTCCTCGGGTACGCCCTCGAGTTTGGCTCGCGCGTCAAACGGTTGCGGTTCGCCCACTACCTTCGGTTCCGCAAAAGCTGCGCCCAGCAACGTAACTTTCACAACTCTGAAAGCTGCAACGTCGAGCCATTTCTCAGGCGCGTCAGCATTGGCTGAACTCAGTTGCGCCACACACGCAACGCCGCCCTTTGCAAAAACGACTGAATGAGACGGAGCCTGCAACAACTCAAACTCATCCGGCGACAACGGTATCGCCGACAACACGCTTTTGATTTGGACCAGAGGCGTTCCGACCGAGTGAGCACAGTCGACTGTGATGGTCGATGACAAACGAACAAAGTAATTCGGTCCGTCCGTAAAGACCTGCACTCCTGATTCCCAAAGGTCGAGAATGCGCTGTCGCGTTTCTGCAACTCCGATCAGCTCGGTGTTGAAGAGAAAGCCAGCGGCGTCAACGCGGCCTTTATGCGCAATCTTGCGTGGGCGCAGTATTGTCATTTCTCGCCCTCCGGAGAATAACGACAAAGATCCACACCGTGACGCACTGAATAGATCACGATTTCACCATCGACCGTTGCATAAGCGATGTAAGGCGGTCGCTGGCAAAGGACAATGTGCTCCACCTGTGCGTGAGCGTAAAGAACCTCTCTGCGCAGGGTGCGTCCGTTGATAGTAACAGTCCGCAGATCGTCTTCGAGTGAGAGCAAACCCGGTTGTATTTGGCCGTGTATATCGATTGAAACTCCGAATACTTTCGCACCAACAGGTGCAACAAAGAGCTCTTCTTTCTCACTAATTACAAGCCAGTGCGATTCGGTTTGTTGCAGCGCAAGCAGTCCATAGTGCGGGTGACCAAGACCGAATGGCTGCCCAAAAAAGGCACGAAGCGGTTTCTCGTCCAAGGTTGTTGTCCTCATCCCTTCCGCGGCAACAATGCGAAACTCATTGTCAGGCCATTGACGACCAACGTAGACAAGCGAGTCCAAAACGTTAACTGCAAGAACATCGGTCGCGATCAACTGCACCGTCCCTGCCAATGGCCTTGACCCAAGTGATTTCGGTTCACCCTTTAGTCGCGAAAACCGAAACAGGGAGCCGGCCGCATCCACCGCGGCTATGTCTTCTCCTCCGGGCAACGAAAAGCATGGCGACAACAGTGGGTTGTTATCCGCAGGGGGTGTGAAGAACACGTTGGCGTCGTAGCCCGTGTAATTGCCCGGCGGAAGTTTGGTAGGGGTCTGCCGGCAGTATTCAACGTGTGCGAGACGATCCTCAGCCGAGATCAAAGCGATGCCCCGGCCGACTTTTCCAACCGCACACACCGTTTGCCATCTGCGCGTGTGATAGCTCTTTGGTTTGCCGGTGCCTGCTCGCGGTGAGTTGGGAACGTTGAACGCAGTCACGCCCCACTTTGCTGTCCGGGTGAAGAGCTTCGTTCCGGTCATATCGAAGAGGAGGCCGGAGCCAGTGTAGGTTGAAGGCTTTGTCTTCTGGATCTCGGGAACGGCCGCAGCAAACGGATCGCGCAGGAGACGTGTGCTAATGTCGTCTTTGGGAAGCTCGAGAGTTACTTCCGACGACGATCCGGAAGCACTACTGCACGAGAGGGTGAGCTCATGTTTGCCAGGCTCGAGTACGTCCTCGACATAGAGCCTCGAGGCTCGTCTTTCAGTTTGAATGCGCGACAATCGCTTTCCGCCGATTAGCCAAACGTCGTCGAGTCCGCTCCACGTCGTGAGCTGTTCCTCCCATGCCGCGACTTGAATATCGCTAACCTCAGAATGAGTTCGCGCTTCGAGAAGAGTCAGGATGTTGCCCGCATTGACGTCTCGAAAGACCGGTGTCTCCGGTTGCTGCAACACTCCCCAGGAGAAACTCGAGCCAGCCGAATCAGCGCGATTGGCCAAGACAATCAATGCCGCAATGTGAGCGACGCGAGGTGAGCCGAGCTGACTTGGACCAGCGTCGAAGAGCGCCAGCGACGCTCTCGTCCCCACTGGTGATGAATGTGCGCGATTTAGAAACAGGTGTTCGCCCATCACGGCGCGTCGCATAAACTCATCTTCAAGTTCATCCGCGAGCATCCACTCGGACAGTAGCAGTTGTTCGTAAGTGCCGCGCCGGTTGAGCCCGTCAAAACCATCAGGCTCGCCTTCGTTGTTATTGAGTCGCACTTGTGGCGAGCCGATAAGCATGGAGACGCGCTGGATGATTGGACCAAGCGCCAGGCTTACTTCCTCGGGAAAGATCCTGAGATGTGTGGACCACGGCGCGAGCGCTGGCGGAAGGTTCATAACTCAGCCTCCAGCCATTTGATCAGTGAAGCTCGGGCAATTGTTCGCGCGTCTGATAGAGGAACAATCGAAGGCGGATCGAGTAACAGTGCACACGGACCTGTGTGCACATCTGCCAGAGCTCTTTGCAGCAGCGACGCCGGTACTGACGGCTCAAGATTGGTGGGGAACAACAATGAGGGTGATTGAGAGTCGCGTCCCAGGTAGACCACACCATCAACCCACGGTAACCGCTGCTCTTCACCGAGAACAACCAGAAGCCCTGGCGCGCCCACGGCTTTGTAGTGTGAAAGAGAATCGGGATCGCGCAGGAGTCGGTGGGCCAAACTGGTGGCTGCCGCGCCACGCGCAGCTAATCCGACTGGGACGAGTGGAGTAAAGCGCGGCCGCCACGTCACTTCGATCAGGGATGTCGGTGTTTCTAGCTTGATTGTCCCAACACCTCGATAATGCGAACGCGTAACTCGATCAACTCGGCGGGCATGTGATCAGGTGTGAAACCGGCGTCGATTTCCCGCGCGATGCCTTCCAGTTGCAGGCGCCATTTTTGTTGCTCATCATTGTTGTTGGGCCGAGCGTCGAGGATTTGCTGTGCGGCCTGGGCCACTCTCGTCGCACGCGCCAGTGGACCGAGTGATGCTTCTTCTGCGGCTACCGGCAGGGTTGCGTTCTCAGTCGCGGATAACAGATCGCGCAAACTGTCACGACCAAGACTTTGCTGTTCGCGTGTGGGCAGAACAAAGATGAGTGGCCACAGATCCGCCTCCGTTGGTTTGTCGCGTCCAGCCATGAGGGCGGCAGCGGCGATCAGCTTCTGAGCTCTTACCGCACGGCGATCGGTGAGCGTGATTCCGGCTCCACGCAGGGTCCGAAGCGCCTGCGCGATACGCTGTCGTACACCGGACATGTCGGCTTTGCGCGCAGCAACGGTTAATACTTCGATATCGTTCAACCCGGCAGTCACGAGTCCCGGCGACTGGTTAAGTGACCAGCCACTCTCGAGCAGTTGTTCCAGCATCGGATCCGGAATCGGATCGACAAAGCAACGCACCAGAAAGCGATCGGCAAAGGCGGCCAGTGCCGCGTCTTCGGGCAGGCTGTTTGACGCACCCACACAGACACGCAGCGGACATCTGATGTTTGTGTGCCCGCGGCGAAATACACGCTCGTTCAGAATGCCGAGGAGTGTGTTCAGAATCGCTGTTGAGCCTTGAAAGATCTCGTCGAGAAAAGCGATGTCGGCTTCGGGCAGCATGCCGAGCGTATCTGTTTCGACCATGCCGTTCTTTAGCTTGTGAAGATCGACTGGACCGAAGATTTCACTGGGTTCAGTGAAGCGACCGAGAAGGTACTCAAAGTACTGGCCGCCGGTCGCGCGTGCAATTCGACGCACGGCTTCACTCTTCGCGGTGCCTGGCGGGCCGATGACGAGCACGTGCTCTTCGGCCACGGCAGAAAGCGCAACCATTTCGACGAGCGCTTCACGCTCGACCAGACCTTTTGTGGTCGCGGAGATGACCGCTCGGAGTGACGCTGAGGCTTCGAGTACAGATTGATTAGTTAACATATATTTGACCAACGATTGAGGTTAAGTTGAACCCTAAGGAAGGACACAAACCGGGAGATCGCCTGCCAAGACACCCGCCTTACTCTCGCTTGCGATATTACGTGAACGCTGAAGTTGATGACAAGCTTTGCACCGAGAATACAACGCCGAAGGCGTTCCGCACAAAACAACGCGTTCCGCACATAACAACGCCGAAGGCGTTCGCTAATTGCAGCCCAGGGTTGGAGCGCCAGCGACAACCCTGGGATAGAAATTTTATTAAAGCGATAGAACCCTGAAAGGGTTCGGCGGGTGGCGAACCCCTTCAGGGTTCCATCTTATTTTTCTCTTGGAGCGCCAGCGACAACCCTGCGATAGAAATTTTATTAAAGCGATAGAACCCTGAAAGGGTTCGGCGGGTGGCGAACCCTTTCAGGGTTCCATCTTATTTTTCTCTTGTACCCAGGGTTCTCACTACGCTCGAACCCTGGGCTGGAATTAGCGAACGCCTTCGGCGTTATTTCAAACTCAAGCAAACCCAAACGGTTACCGCTTCGGTATCTGAACCTTCGTGCCGTAGTCTAATGACGCATAAAACGTACCTCTGCCCTGCGGCGTCAGATCCAGCACATTCCAAATCGGAGTCATTTCGTCGATCCCGCGCTCTTTGATGTCTTCTGCCAACCACGGATGACCGCTGTAAAAGTGACGCAACGTGCCGTCGCTGTCGCGTGTGAAAACCGAAATCGTCGAGTCCTGACCGCCTTCTCGATCTTCGCTGCCGAGATCGTATTTGAAAGTGCTGTCTCCCGCGCTTAGCAGGCGCAACCTGTTCCAACCGCGATCTCGCGCGTGTGCCCGCAGCATAGCCGGATCAGCGGCAGCAACGATCGCGAAATCAATGTTCTGAGCCAGATGATGAGCGACGCCGTTGTAGCCATCGAGCCATGCCGTGCACATCGGACAAGGCTTCGTCTGTTTCTTTCCAAACATGAGGTGATAGATCACGAGCGCACTACCAGGCGCCGTGAACAGCTCGCTCAAACGAACTCTTGTGACCGGTTCGTCACCGGCATCGAGCGAAGCCGGGCCTTCAAGAAACTCGTAATCCGGAACCGTCGCCCCAGTGGGAAGCCCGCGGCGCAGCTCGGCAACGCGTTCACGTTGTCGCATCAATTCAATTTCCGCGTGGCGCAACTCCTCGCGCGCAGCCAGGTATTCGGGTGATTCATTCGGTAAGTTGGTTTGACGATACGTGCCGTCGATCATTTCATGGACCATCACACTGCCCTGCCTTTTACGTAGCCGCTAAGAATAATTTGTCATGGGTTGTCGCGATTCTAGCGTCGAGCAAATGAAAGCGCCAAAGGCGCGAGATATGAAAGCCAGGGGCAAGCGCGAAGCGCGTCGCCCCTGGTTATCAGGACCATACAACATCGAGGCCTGAAAGGCCGAAATAAACACGGGCAATTTCGCCCTTTCAGGGCTCGAATCGCTTTGTTGTTGCTACCAGGGGCGACGCACTTTGCGCTTGCCCCTGGCTTTCATATCTCGCGCCTTTGGCGCTCCCGTTCCAATATGCCGCAGCGCCAGTCCATCTACGAGCTCGGCTCGGCGATCTTCCATGCTACTCCTCGAGCTTTGAAACCTGCGACGCAGCGGTACGCAATCGCGGCGGCCGAACTCCACGCCGCTCATAGATTCTACGGCCCTTCCACGTCACACCTTTGCCGGTGGTGATCCTGAGGCCTGAGTCAAACAACATCGCATATATCAGGGCGAGCCCGAGTGGAGCCGTCAACGCATAAATGACAGAGACGCCGGAACGTCTGCTCGCAATCGCGAGGACAAGCACTTGAAATAACCACGACAATGCCGCCGGAATCACAACCGAATTAAGCTCTGCGCCAAACGCGATCGCCAACACCGACACGAGCGCAATGAGCGCGGGCACGACAGCTCCCAGATACATCGACACCACACAAAGCAATGCAAACGGAAATGAGAAGTTCACGCCTGAGAACCAGTTCTTGGTGCTGCACTCCCACATCTCACCAAACGTCCGATACATGCGCGTTCTGATCAATGCGGGCGCGCGATCGATCATCATCCGGGCGCCGAGACGTTTGACTCTTTCCGCGAGCCTCACGTCTTCCATCACTTCATCCTTCAACCCTTCATAACCACCAACACGATTAAGCACCGTGCGCCTGATCAAAAAGAACCCGCCGATGCCAGCACCGCGGTCCGACTTCGGATCGTTAACGCGGTAAAAGATCGTGAACATCAGGAACACCCATTCCCACGTCGGTATCATCACGCGTTCCCAGAATGAACCGGTTTCAAATTGCGGGATCAACGTCAACGCGTCTGCATTATGTTCGAGTGCACAATCCATCGCGCTGCGTAAGGCTGCGGCTTCGAAGATCATGTCTGCATCAGTGGCCAGAATCCATTCGCCGCGCGCGTGATTCAACGCTTGTTGCATGGCGTAAGGTTTACCGAGCCATCCCGGCGGCAGCTCCGCACCTTCAATCACAGTGAGTCGCTCATCACGCTGAGCGAGTCTTTTCAAAATCGCTCCAGTGTTGTCGGTCGAGCGGTCGTCAACAGCAATGACCTCAAACCTGCCATAGTCTTGCGCGAGAATTGAGCGAATGCAGTCCTCGAGCACGCGCTGCTCCTCATTGCGGGCCGGAACCAGAATCGACACGAATGGCGCCTCACTCGTCGTCAAACGCAAATCGGATGTGGCTAACAGACGTCTTTGGCGAGATAGACCATGAAGCGTGAGAACAACAATTACGAGCCACGCAAAAGCAATCAACCAAAGCGCGCTAATGAGTAAGGTGAACACAAGTCAAAAATTAACTACAGTCACAACGCTTAACTCTGCTTAAGACTTGAGCGACAGTTCCACCAGCGGGTGACGTAAAGACTCAACTGTCTGATCCTCGTGGTACACAGCACCGCCGCCTGTCGGCAAACCGATGGCCCTTGTATTCGGTGCCGATAACCGCAAGAGCTCTGTTGTCGTTTTCCAGTTATCGGCTTCCTCATGGGCGCCGACAATGAACGGTACGAGTTTGAAGGTTTCGATCAGTGATCCATCTGCGGCAAGACCGCACAAGCCCAGTTGAACGGCTCCGGCAGAAATACCGATCAAAGTCGCTCCCTCAAAGTATCTCCTGACAATGTGGTGATTCAATCCGTTGCGAAGGAAGGTCCGCCATCCTGTCTCAACATCACCGCCCGCCAACAAGATGAGATCAGCGTCGTTGAGGAATACCAGATCAGCTTCAGAAAGGACGGAAGGAATCATCTTACAATCGAAGATGCCAACTCCTTCCATCGCAGCTACAAAGATCTCATAGAACTTCGGCTGGTCGCCATTCGACGCGCCTACATAGGCAGCTTTCTGACAGTCGCAAGTCTTCGCTACTCTCTGGAGAAAGAACTGTCCGTTCTCGCGCCAAAAAAGTAGCTGGCTATCGGCAAGCAGAAAGATGGGTTTTAACAGAGTCATTTGTCCAGTTGTGAAGTCAACAGACTAATCCTGTGAGCGACCGAATTTCAAATTAAGACTTGCTTTTCCCAACAGAGCGATAGTACGTTCTTTCGGATTCGTTCTCTGCAATCACTCACTCAAAGGAGCTGAGAACATGAAGTATGTGACCCTTGTTGTGACCCTGCTTTTGTGTTTTGTCGTACAAGCCCAACAACAGAACAGCCCGGAGCCAGACTTATCAGCGCACAAAGTTACCGCTGTTGCGGTGAGCTATTCGAAAGAGCAGAGCCTCGGGCAAATTTTGCTCGCTGATATGGACGGCAGGATTGAGCAGCATTTTGAGATCTGGGGGAAATCTCCCAACGACGCTTCACCGCTGGTGCTCACGTTCGTGTTCGATAAGCGAGATGCCAGCGGAAGACGATTCTACACAGCAACGTGGGGGAAAGGACCGGTTGAGCGCAACGCGTTTCATGCGTCGTGCTTAGCAAGCGTTCCAGAGTTCAACGACGATGTTTACTGGGCAGCGAAGGTTATAGGTAACAAGGTGCAGTTCGAGCCCATCGAGGACAGCGCGCTGAAGGAAGGGGGTATCAAAGTTCTGTTCAGGTCAGTGAAAGGAACTACCCAGCGCTGGATGTTTGAATCTGCAAGGCCCGTAACCAGCCAGGCTCCCTACGACGATCAACGCATCCTCATAGACTCAATGAATCGTGAGGGAAATCGAAAAACCTGGTATGCGAAAGGCTGGCTAGGCACTGAAAATCGCTGTGTAAGATACTTCCAGGACAAGTAGTAAAGAAGATCGAATCACGCGAGTGACAACCAGTTCTTCAGCGGCTACCATTGCTTTTGAACGATGTCACTCAAGAGCAGATTCGCACCTCAATTCAATCCAAAGATCCGTGACCGAGGTCTCGCCTACTTTCGTGGGGGCGCGGTCACGATTCTGGAACATTCTGATTCTCATGTGCTGGCGCGAGTCAAAGGCACCGAGGATTATTTCGTCGAGCTTAGACTGACCCCACACTCACTCAACGTTGCTTGCACCTGCCCCTACTTCTACGACGGCGAAGATTGTAAACACATCTGGGCCACGATGCTGGCCGCCGACAGCAAGAACTATCTCGCAGACGTAGATTCGCACGGCCCACTCAGACTTGTTTACGACGAGGTAGCACTTGAAGCGTTACAACTCCTCGAAGAAGATGAACCGCTCCCTGAGCCGCAAGCGCTCTGGCAACAACAACTCACCGTAATTACAAATTCAATCAACAGCGCTCTTATACCTCAGCGCAATCCCTGGCCTGACAATCGCGAGATTTACTATATCGTCAACCCACAGGCGTCGCGCGACTCAGGTTCGCTCAGTATCGATATCGCCTTTCGTGAACGTAATAAGAAGGGCGAATGGGGCAAAATCAAGCACGCGCGCATACAGCAGAATCAGATTGGCGAGCTCAGCGATCCGAATGATCGAGAGATCCTTTCACTGTTGTCAGGTGGTAAGCATACCTACTGGTCTTACGGCTACAATGATCTTGAGCTACCCAACCCCGTTTCTCTTTCGAATACGGTTCAGCCTTTACTACTTGCCAGGATGTGCGCCACCAGACGATGTATGTTTCGAGAAGCGAAGGATGCTGAGCTCAAGCAGCTCGAGTGGGACGACACCGCTGCCTGGCATTTCTGGTTAGTAGTAAAGCCGGTAAATGAAGAATATGCAGTTAACCTGGTTCTGCGAAATGGGTCCGAAGAGATCGAGTCTTCCGCTGCGCCATTAACAACCGAAGCGATCGTTGTTGCACCCGACTTCCGGGTTGCACGTTTGCTTGCGAAAGCCGCACCTGCCTGGAATGCTGCTCTACAAAACTCCGGCACAGTGAGAGTTCCGGCCGGCGAATCGCGGCAACTGATTGCGCAACTGCTGGCTCTGCCATCGATTCCAAATCTTGAACTGCCCACAGAGTTACAATTCGAGCAGGTTAGTTTTCCACCTCAGCCGCATCTGATTGTGCGCAGGCCCGCCTATGCTTATCACACTGACCTCGAAGCAAAGCTCTCGTTGAATTATGGCGGCGTTGAGATTGATTACTTCGACAAACGTGACGGTGTTTACGATCCCGATCGAAACCGTTTCGTCAAACGAGATCCTGAGTCAGAAAAAACCGCCGTAGCACTCCTCAAGAGTTTACACATCACCAGAGGCCCCCAGTACTCCCAGTACTCAGACGGATTTCGGATAACGCCGCGTAACCTGCCGCGGGCGGTGAGCAGTCTGGTCGCAAATGGGTGGCGCGTTGAAGCGGAAGGAAAACTGTATCGCCACCCCGGCTCATCGAGCCTGTCGGTAAGCTCGGGGATTGACTGGTTTGAATTGCATGGTTCGCTGAGCTTTGGCGAGAACCTCGAAGTAAAACTTCCGCGTTTGCTCGCAGCCTTACGACGCGGCGAGAAGATGATTCCACTCGGCGATGGAAGTTTTGGAGTGTTGCCGGAAGAGTGGCTACAACAATACGGGTTTCTCACGTCTTTTGGTGTCACCGAAGATGACCACCTGCGCTTTCAACGAACGCAGACTGGCGTACTCGATGCCCTGCTCGCTTCACGTCCGGAGATCACGTGCGACGAAACGTTCGCGCGGGTTCGCAAGGAGTGGCAAGACTTTGAGGGAATCAAACCCGTCGCTGCTCCACGCGGGTTTGTGGGCCAACTGCGCGACTATCAGCGAGAGGGCCTGGGCTGGTTTAAATTTCTCGAGCGATTCAAGTTTGGCGGGTGTCTCGCAGATGACATGGGGTTGGGTAAGACTGTTCAGGTACTCGCGCTTCTGGAATCGCGACGCAACACTGGACCTTCACTCGTAGTCGTTCCACGGTCGCTCGTCTTCAATTGGCAACAGGAAGCAGCGCGGTTCACGCCGAAGCTGCGCGTCCTCAGTCACACTGGCAGCGAGCGGATCAAGGGGAATGCCCACTTTGAGAACTACGATTTGATCCTTACCACCTACGGAACACTGCGTCGCGATGTCATTCATTTCGACGACGTCGAATTCGACTTTGTGATTCTCGACGAAGCGCAAGCCATCAAAAATGCTGCCACGGAAACAGCGAAGGCCGCGCGGCTCTTGAAGAGTCGACAGCGTCTCGCACTGAGCGGCACACCAATCGAGAATCATCTCGGCGAGTTGTGGAGCTTGTTTGAGTTTCTCAATCCGGGGATGCTTGGCTCGTCGTCAGCATTCCAGTTTTCAACAAATGGGACACAGAAACCGAACGAAGAATTGCGGGCGCTGTTGGCGCGAGCATTACGCCCGTTTATTCTGCGGCGCACGAAGCAGCAAGTCGCAAAGGAACTGCCCGAAAAACTCGAACAGACGATTTATTGTGAAATGGATGAACGGCAGCGCCGGCAGTACGAAGAGCTGCGTGATTATTATCGCCAATCACTGTTGGAGAGAGTTTCGCTCCACGGCATCAATAAGTCGAAGATTCAGATACTCGAAGCGCTGCTGCGTTTACGCCAGACCGCATGCCATCCGGCGCTCGTCGCCGGCTCGACTACGGATCTCAATCCAAATGCAAAACTCGATGTGCTGTTGCCGCGTTTGAGTGAGGTGACTGAAGAGGGACACAAGGCGCTGGTGTTTTCGCAGTTCACAAGCTTTCTTTCCATCGTTCGCGAACGATTGGACCAGCAGGGCATCGCGTATGAATATCTCGACGGCAAGACGCGCAATCGCGCCGTCGTGGTTGAAAGGTTTCAGAGCGATCCGGACTGTAAATTGTTTCTGATCAGCTTGAAAGCGGGCGGTCAGGGTCTCAATTTAACTGCGGCTGAATACGTTTTCCTGCTTGATCCGTGGTGGAACCCTGCGGTCGAAGCGCAAGCGATCGATCGCGCCCATCGCATCGGACAAACGAATCGCGTGTTCGCCTATCGACTGATAACGCGCGACACAGTTGAAGAGAAGGTCCTCGAACTTCAATCAACCAAGCGCGAGCTGGCCGACGCCATCATCAATGCCGACAACAGCGTCATCAGAAATATTACGGGTGAGGATCTGCGGTTGTTGTTGTCGTAACGAGTTTGGCCACAAAAGGCACAAAAACACATAAGTTAGGACAGTCAGGCGCCGAAGACTCGTCTTACTTTTGTGTTTTTTGTGCCTTTTGTGGCTATCGACTCGTGGCGCGTTTCTCGATCTTGGCCCACGTGTCGCGCAGGCCAATCGTCCGATTGAACACCAATTTGTCGGACGAGTCGCGGTCGACGCAATAATAACCAAGGCGCTCGAACTGATACTTAGCGCCAAGCTCCGCGTCTCGCACACTTGGTTCTATTTTGCAATCGGGTAGCACCTGCAACGATTCAGGCTTCAGGTTCTCCGTAAAGTCGTGTCCTTCTTCAACCTCGTTCGGATCCTCTTTCACAAAAAGATTGTCGTACAAACGAACCTCCGCCGGTAAAGCATGGGCCGCCGAGACCCAGTGAATCGTCGACTTTACCTTTCGACCATCAGGCGTGTTGCCGCCGCGTGTGGCCGGATCGTAAGTGCAACGCAGCTCTACAATCCTGCCTTCGCTATCTTTAACAACTTCTTTACACGTGATTAAGTAAGCATAACGAAGACGCACCTCGCGCCCGGGCGCGAGCCGGTAAAACTGCTTCGGCGGATCTTCACGAAAGTCCTCTTCTTCAAGGTAAAGCGTCTTCGAAAAAGGGACCTTTCTGCTGCCGGCAGAGCTATCCTCCGGATTGTTGATAGCATCCATCTCTTCCACCACGTCATCGGGGTAGTTTTCGATAACCACCCGTAACGGTTTCTGCACACACATCACCCGCGGAACAATTTGATTCAAGTGCTGGCGCAGAAAGTATTCGAGTTGCTGTAGCTGAGTGATGCCGTTCGTCTTCGACACACCAACACTCGCGATGAAGTTGCGGATGGCTTCGGGAGTATAACCACGACGCCGCATGCCCGAGAGCGTCGGCATACGCGGATCGTCCCAACCTTCGACATGTCCTTCTTCAACGAGCTTCAGCAGCTTGCGTTTGCTAAGCAGTGTGTGCGTCAGGGCCAAGCGGTCAAACTCGTATTGCCTGGAAGGAAATATGCCGAGCTGTTCGATGAACCAGTTATATAACGGACGATTGTTGTCGAACTCCAGCGTACACATCGAGTGCGTCACGCGCTCGATCGAATCTGACTGCCCGTGCGCGTAATCGTACATTGGGTAGATACACCACTGGTTCCCCGTACGATGATGGTCCATGTGCAGGATTCGATACATGACCGGGTCGCGCAGATTAAGATTTGGAGAGCTCATGTCGATCTTCGCACGCAGGGTCCGCGCGCCATCCGGGAACTCTCCCTTCTTCATGCGCTCAAACAGATCGAGATTCTCTTCAACCGAGCGGTTGCGGTACGGGCTTTCCTTGCCCGGCTCGGTTAACGTGCCGCGATACTCGCGAATCTCCTCGGCGCTGAGATCGCACACGTAAGCTTTTTCAGCCTTAATTAACTGAATGGCCCACTCGTACAGTTGTTGAAAGTAATCCGAGGCGTAGAAGAGTCCGTCCCACTGGAAGCCCAGCCAGCGGACATCGTTCATGATGGCGTCGACGTACTCTGTCTCTTCTTTTGAGGGATTAGTATCGTCGAAACGCAGGTTGCACTTACCGCCAAACTCCGCCGCGAGGCCGAAGTCGAGGCAGATGGCTTTGGCGTGGCCGATGTGCAGGTAACCGTTCGGCTCGGGAGGAAAGCGGGTTTGTACACGCCCTTCGTATTTACCGCTCTTGATGTCTTCGATAATGATGTCTCTAATGAAGTTTGAGGGCCCGGAAGTTTCCGGTGCCGTCTCATTCAATTCGGTTTCAATACTCACGTTACTGCGTTCTCCGTTAAGTTAGGCTCTAATACTGTCTGTTCAGTTTACAAAAGAAGATGGTCTGATGCTAAAAGGCACTTTGCTGCTACTCACCCCGCGCACCGCTATGCTGACCCGCACTTCCCCAACATTCATCAACTCGTCAGGCAATTTCACTATCACCTGTGTCAGCCAGTCAAAATGCGGTACCTTCCCAACGAACTCAACCTTCAACGGAAAGACTCTGTTTTGAGAGTCTTCGGCCTGGGCGGTGATTTCTTCGGGAGGTGTCAGGTTTACGTGTGTCGCAAAGAGCATGACGCGAGTACGCGAATCCAAACTGAAGTTATTGGTCGTCACTACCGGCAGAGGCTCTCTAACCCAAGTTACCGAGTCCAGAGCAATTGCCCTGCCGCTGCCTTCCTCGGTCAACAGCTTTGGAAACGTCTCGACATCGCTAACGACCGTAAACTGGTCCACTACGCGGCCGTTCACATCTTTGAAGTAGAAGAACGCCTTGTTCGGCTGACCGTCAACATTGAACACGCCGAACAGGGCGCCGGGGCTCGCGTTCGCCTGGCAGATTGGATCCCCTGGCAAACAAGTCGAGGCGTAAGCACTCGCCCACCAATTGCCGCTTAGAGACTGTGCTCGAATGCTATGCCCGCCGAGACCGGAGACGAACGCGAAGCTGTTACCTTCGGTTAAATGCAGAGTGTTGGAAGTGCTCGCGACAGTTTGAGCAGACATACTGCTCAGCAGATGAGTGCGGCTGTAAGAGTGTTCGTGCGCAGTGGCGATAATCGCGCCGCCGTTTCGCGCTGCTTCGTACACACCCCAGCCCGTCTCGTCTGTCTTTTCGCCGATCTGCATCAGGCGCATGTTCTTGTGCCAACTACAGATGCTCCAGACAGAGTTGTCGGCCACCAACTGATCTCTGATATATAAGTCGCTGCCGCCCTCATCAAAGCCGCTGGTTATTCCAGGTGCGGTTAGTACAAAGAAAACGCCTTTATAGTGGAACGATGATCGCACTCCTAATCTTCCGCTCCAACTTATTCCCAGCCGGTTGAACCTGCTTTCGAGAAATTGCTGGTAGCCGTTAGGCTTGCTCCACGCTAGCTCATCGTGATTTCCGATGGTGGCGAAATATGGGAAATTGGCGCCAAGAACGCTGTTGATTTGGGCGTCCCACGCGGCCGGATCGTCGACGTAGTCAAAGTCTCCGGAGTGCATGACCGCGTGTGCGCCTTCCTGTTTGATCAGGTTCAACACAGCGACCGCATCAGGCCCCAGCCCCTGGTCACCAATGAAAGCAATCTTAAAGTTCGCGGGCGGCGCTTCTTGAGCAGATATGGTCGCCGTCTGGAAGAACAACAGGCTTCCCAGTACAGCTACAAACACAAATTTTCTTAAAACGAACATGACTTCCTCGTGTAGCGTGAGGATATGCGATTTGGCACTGGGTTTCCAAAAGCACTCGATCAGCATCCGAGTTGACTCATCCAGGTTGTGTTCGTATAGTGAATCTAGTCAGACTGGTCAGCGAGGAAAGAAAACTATGCGGCGATCAAAAAAGAGCACACAACAAAGCCCTAAACGACAGAGTCAACCGTGGCAGTTGCAAACTGCCAAAGCTCGATTTAGTGAGTTGTTTCGCCGCGCTCGCACTGAAGGACCACAAGTAGTTACGCGTCAAGGCAAAGAGCAGGTTGTAATTTTACCAGCGGAGCAGTTTGCGCAATTAACCAAACGAGCTCGCCAGCCAAAAAGTCTCGTGAGATTCTTTGCGGAATCGCCGCTTGCGGGCGTCACGCTCGATCTTAGCCGCGATGTTGATTCAGGTCGGGAGATCAAATTGTGAGCGGCTTTCTCCTCGATACAAATGTAATCTCCGAACTGGTAAGGCCTCGGCCGGAAGCAAACGTGACCACATGGATTGAAGGCACTGACGAATCGCTGCTGTACTTGAGTGTTTTGACCTTGGGTGAGATTCGTCGCGGCGTCGCGGCTCTCCCTCAATCACGGCGTCGCGCCATCCTAGAAGCTTGGCTTGATAAGGATCTCCGTGCACGCTTTAACGAACGAATCCTCGCCATCGACCAGGAAGTTGCGGATCGCTGGGGCTTGTTAACGGCCGCCGCGCGCAAGCATGGAATCGTCTTACCAGTCATTGATGGTCTGTTGGCTGCTACAGCGCTCGAGCACAATCTGACGTTAGTTACCAGGGATATTGGACAGATTCCGGCGATGGGCGTGATGGTGTTCAATCCGTGGGATGAGAATTGAGCTAGCCTCACCTGCGAAGAAGCGCGATTCCGGAACGCCGCTCAGCGAACATTTGATCCACTAATCTCACTATTTCTTCCACAGCTCTTTCGGGAGTCTTACCGCGGCGATGGATCCCACACACGGCTGTGGTCCAGGAATGATCGAAGCCTGCCGGCCATCCCCAACGGGATTGACCTTTGTCGTCCAGACCATACGTTAAGTATGCCGAAAGCGTATTGATCCCTGTCCCAGGTCGCTCGCCTATCAGATGAATGATCATTTCAGCTTCCAAGAGCGATCCGACGTGATAGCCCGCCCGCACTCTTCCATTCTCAATGACTATGTCTATCTCGCTGACATGATGCCCTGCCGCCAGCAGTTCGCGCCGTATGCCCGGTAACACCGAGCGCAGGTTCTCATTGATCGCGTTGGCGTTGAGCCCATCCGAGATCACAACTTGCACTTGCGGCCGGCGTGCGGGGTAGAGTGCGCGGATACGAGCCGCATCTTTATCGTCGATCAGCTCGCCTGTTGCCGGATGGGCCAGGTAGTCATCTCGGTCTGAAGATCTTGTGTGCACTCGAATGTAAGACGGCGAAGAATCAGAGATCACCGCTTCATCAAGTGTTGAACAGAGAGCGCGCCTCGCATTTGAGTAGATTTGCGTAATGCGAGCGGTAGCTGCGGGCGGGTCACCATAGTCTTCGTCGCAGCCGTAACCAAGATCGAACCCTCGTTCCGCAAGCGCCCCAATCTTCATTGCGCCTTCTTCGCGGAGCGTATCGAGTGAACGAGTGTCACCGCCGGCCTTATGGTAGGCGGCATACAGTGCATCCGTCTTCGCGGACAGCTCGGTTAGTCTCTGCTGCATTGCGGAGGTGATTTGACGCCCGGTTTGGTAGCGCAATCGCGGATGATCACGAAATGAAGTTGTCATGTAGCCGAGCATCGGATCTGCGTTTCCTGCGACCGCCATTAGATAGGCGGGAGCAGCCTGCACGACGATACGTTCTGTCAGCGTCTGCAATTCGGCTGGTCCAATGCCCATATGAAAAGTGGCGCAGACGTCGAGTCCCATCGTTATGCCGTGAAGCTTGGCCATCACGGTGTCTTCAAGGCACGCCCGCAGCAGTTGCTCCCCAGTGCGAAAGACTTCAGGTCCGATGAATCCGGCTACATCGTTCACGATCATCCAACTACCTGTCCGTTGGCGGATGAGTCTCGCAACGCCGTAGGCTCGCGCTTCGAGCGTAACCATATCAACACCCTCAGCGGCCTGATTGGTGACTTCGGAACCCTGACCCGTCTCGAAGTAGAGCCCGTCAAATCCGGGCGCAAGGGCGAGCAACCCATCTACGTCGAGCCCCACCATTCCCAGGATTGCCTTCGAGGTTCCGGCAAGACTCTGAAAGCCGACATCCACTTTTGTTTGTGAGCGCGCGATGGTTTGCTTAACAATGTCCGACAACACGCAGAATCGAGTTGGCAGCTCAAGCCGCTCGACCACACTCTGTAGCAACTGCTCGAGCCTGATGATTGTGTCGACATCGTCGCTGGCAGGGTTGAGGCCGAGAATCACATCGCCGCAACCGTAGGCGAGCCCTTCGAGGATTGAGAGCAAGATCTCGGTTTCATCGTCGCCAGGCGAATTGGGCTGAATGCGCGAGCCGAAATGTTCCTGTGATCCGATAGCGACACCGCTTCCCGGCAGCGGATTGAAGAGCTTGCAGGAAATCGTCGCCAGCTCTTCATTAGTCATGATCTTCACCAGTGCCGCAGCAGCTTCGCTCGAGATGCCATCTCGATGACGTTCGATCCAACTCGCGCCTTGCGAGGAAAGAAGAATTCGCTTGAGCTCAGCGACAGTAAGGTGGGCCACTTCGCTGGCGAGTTGCGGATCCAAAGACTGGTGAAGAGCCTCGGTGATCTGATCGTCAACGAAGTCGGCTCTGCCAATATCTCCGAGCGACAGAGCCGCGACCGCCTCACGTGCCTCTCGGCGTATGTCGTCATCGCGTGTGCCGCCGACATTCAGATCACCCTCTTTGAACTCGTTGGCAAGCACGAATATCTGGCTAAGCTGATTGCGAGCCATGATGAAGACGATTCTAGACCGGAATAACGCCGAAGGCGTTGGCTAATTTCAGCCCAGAGTCCTACGAACCAGAGCGCCAACGGCGCGGAATATGAAAGCCAGGGGCAAGCGCGAAGCGCGTCGCCCCTGGTAACAAACAATCAAATGTTTCCAGCCCTGAAAGGGCGTAATTGCCTGTGAATATCTCGGCCCTTCAGGCCTTGTTGCTCTCTTGCTATCTGTAACCAGGGGCGACGCGCTCCGCTTCGCTTCGCGCTTGCCCCTGGCTTTCATATCTCGCGCCGTTGGCGCTCTGGTTCGTAGAGCTCCTGGGCTGAAATTAGCTAACGCCTTCGGCGTTAAACTCAATACTCGATAGGACTATGGTGAAATGGCAAGTGTGGAGGTGTTGCTGCTTTTGACACCGCGCAACGTTACGACTAACGGCAGGTTTCCAGGCGGCAATCCGTCGGGCAATCTAACGACAATGTAAGATGCGTCGAGGCCCGCAACTCCCGTCAACGTACCAACGCTCTCGATCGTCAACGTGATCCCACTTGCCTGAATCGAGAGAATCGATGGATCAGGCTGGCTCAATCCTAAATTGGAAGTAAACAGGATCACACGTGTGTGTTGATCGGCGCTGAAGTTATGCGTAGTAATAATCGGAAATGGTCCACGCACATGGGTCACTGAGTCGAATGCTGCGGCCTGAGTTGTGCCCTCTTCGTTCAGGATTACTGGCGTTGGTGAGGGCGCCGGCAGTGCGCCAGCTACAGCAACGCACGGAGAGAATTCCGAGGTATTGCCGTTCGCATCCGTCGCAGTTGCAGTAATAAGTTTTCCCTGAGGGACATTCGCCGGAACGAGAACATTAAAAGCACCGTTACAAGTGTCCCCGGTATTTACAGTCGTCGAGCCAATGAAATTCTGTCCTTCACCATTACCCGTAGAGTCACAGTTGTCGTTGGAGAAGAAATCCAACGTATAAGACTGAGTTGCAATGCTGTTCAGAGTGCCCTGAATGACCGTTCCGGAACCTGAGATAGCTGGCCCAGTTGCGGTGATTAAAGGGAAATTCTGCAAATGGTTCGCGCCGTTGTCCGCATCACACGAGTCGTTGGGAACAACCGTCCCACGACAACCCAATCGATAGTTGCAACCAATCGCCGCCAGATCGATACCGAGCCCGCCATTACCAAAGATTTCATTTTGTCGAATCGCATTGTCCCAGCCCAGTCCAACGTAAACGCCCCCGCGATTATTGAAGGCGATCTTATTAGCACCGGTTCCGTCCGTTCCACCAATAAGTACGCCGCCAGTTCCATCGATGAATATTCCAGTCTCACCATTCGGTAATGGCGCTGCTCCGGACGCGTCGGTACCGATTCGATTGTTTCTGATTGTGGTTCCGCGACTAGCCGGCACGCCGATTCCAAACACATAAATCCCAAAGCCCAGATTTCCGGAAATAAGATTATCTGCGACGAGGCTGTCAGTCGTATTGCCAATGTTGATACCGGCCTCAAGATTTCCAATCGCTGCAGTGCCTGTCGAATCAGTACCGATGTAGTTACCTTGCACTACAAATCCGCTTCTGCCACTGGCATTAATGTCGATGCCATACTGGCGATGTCCTGAAATCACGTTGCGTGCGTTTGGAGAAGTCCCGCCGATCGTAGTGTTGGTGACAGCGCCCAGCGAGATGCCGCTCAGGAAGTTAGGCATCGCGACCTTGCCCGTAACATCGGTGCCGATGAAATCACCCTGAACGATATTGCCGTCGCCGTCGATAGTAATTCCGAATGGCGCGTTGTTGGAGATGACGTTACCTGCACCCGGCACCGTGCCGCCGATAATATTGCCTGGCCCACCCACGGATATTCCCCGAAAGCCGTTTGGCACTGCGACTGTGCCCGTGATATCAGTGCCAATAAAGTTACCCTGGATCAAGTTTCTGGCGCTGCCAATGCCGTTTAGCTGTAATGCTATTTGTTTAGTTCCGGAGATCACATTTCTGGCGGCAGGCGTTGTGCCACCAATAACGTTGTCGGGTGAGTTCTGAAAAAAGATTCCGCTCTGTAACAGGTTGAATGGATTTGCTGCTGGACCAGTGCCCTGATTATTGGTGTTGAGTAAGTTCCCTTCAATTCGATTGTGGTTGGAAGTGATGTCTATGTAGATCTGGTAACCATGATTGACGCCCACTAATTCGAAGAACCGGTTGATCGTCAATCCTCGCACGGTACAATTTCCCGCGGTCAACTCCAGGCCATTTGCATCTCCTGCCTGAGTTCCATCGAGTTCAATTAGCGGTACGCCGGCAAAGCCGGGCTGAGTTGTGCCGTCGATCGTCAACGAATCACTGATTTTTGGAAGAGGCGACAAGGGCGAGATGGTGCGGACACCAGAACCCGGGATATTGAATGAAATACTATCCAGACCAGGATTTAAATTTGCATCGAGTATGGCTTGACGCAATGATCCCGGACCCGCATCGTTTGTATTCGTTACGGTAAAAGTCGCCTGCGCCTCCGACATCAAAACGATTAGTGACTTCTCGGCTGAGCTCGAGATCACTATGTCGCTTAGTGCGTCCGAGTTTAGACTCATCGGCAGAGCGGCGAGGGCCGCATCGTCGATTCGCGAAGTTGTCGACACCGCCGTTAACTCATCGCTTTCCTGCGTCAAGACGTCATTTCGCAGCATGCGAATAACACTCAGCTTGTTCTCGCGTATGAACAACAGGCTGTCTGACGATACCGCGGAATATGCGGCGCTAAGCATGAACGCGTTTGTCGGGTCACGATCTTCTGATGGCAGGCGAAACACTTCCAGACTATGCCAGCTACTGATTCGCTGTTGCGCTTGCTTTGTTACCGGGTTCACCTCGCCGGGCGAAAGCATCGAAATGGATCCATCAGCGAACAATAGTGCAACATCAGTTTGTCCGCGGCGGATAAAATCGCCCACACAAAGCGATTCAATATTGAAAGCGAAGCTGCGAACCTCCACCGCTGCGGGAACAGAGTTGAATAACTGATTCGCAGCAAATGAGAGTTTGCGATCGCGGCCATGCACGATAAACAGATGATTGCCGGACGCAATTGCCAGATCTGAGGTAACGTTTGCACCTAACTGGGCCAACGCAAGCGAGTTCACTCGTGCCGGCATTGCATAGGACTCGGGTTGCGCAGAGAGGACCCCTCTCGGAGAATCAAAAACAAGGACCTGAAAGTCGTGACTAGTTTGCACTCCTACTACGAGGTCAGCGATGCCGTCTGGCCGATTCATTTCTCCGGTCTTCAGAGCAGTCACTCGGCCCGGCAAGTCTATTCGCCTCGTTGCCGGGAATCCGCCGCGTCCATTCCCAAGCAGGACGTAAAGCTGTGATTTATCTCGTGAGCCGGCAACGACGTCGAAATGTCCGTCGTTGTCGAAGTCGCCTGTACCAATGAAATCAACCGGACTCGCGGTGAGGAAATCCGCACCTCCGGGAACAAATGGACCTTCACGTTGGCCACGTTCCTTCGCTTCCTTCGAGTTTGGGTAGAGTGAATCGACATTGCCAAGATGGAGTGTGATCAACCCGCCTGCAACCGAACCCGAGCCCGTCACGAGATCCGGAACGCCGTCTTCATTGAAGTCGCCACTTGCCAGTGCGTGAGACCTCAATGCTCGGTGTGACGACGGGATTTCGACTCTTTTCCGCGCTTCCTTGAGCGCCAAAAAAGTCGACATCTCATTGCCGGTTGTGCGTTTTGTATTCTCGTGGATTTGAGTAGAGGCAGCGCCGCCGCTAGTCCAAACCAGTCCGGCCACCGTTAATAGGGTTATTAGCAGTCCAAACGTGTAGGGGTATCGGTGAAGTATCGCAAACATCTCGGGGTGGTTTCAGATCGCTACGGAGTGTGCAAATCTCTATAGGGAGAACCGCATCTTAATACGACTTCTGCAGATAGCGCAATTTGAATTGAGCGCCTCCTTGGAGTGCGGCGGCCTGGCGCCGCTTTGGTCTTGATCAGGCGTGATCGATAACAAAGCGGCGCCAGGCCGCCGCACTC
>Ga0081539_10002529_pt1 | contig 25532 bp, 21 predicted proteins | sample TabmetS4T2R2_FD_71023 | JGI IMG/M metagenome (GOLD analysis project Ga0081539, IMG submission 71023) | Tabebuia heterophylla rhizosphere microbial communities from the University of Puerto Rico - S4T2R2 | ecosystem: Host-associated > Plants > Roots > Rhizosphere ...
TCACGCGGTCCACGCGTACGCCGATTCGCCGGCTCGACTCGGCGTCCAGCCCCGCCGCCCGCGCCGCCAGGCCGCCATGGCCACGCATGAGCCAGACGTCGAGCACAACGGCGAGGACCAGTGCGGCTATGAGGCAGTACGGGACCGCGCCGATGCCCTCCATCAGGTTGATGCCGAGCTCCGGCGCGACGACGCCGCCCGGCTCCGGTCGCAGGAAGATCGACACTCCCGAGACGATCCCCAAGGTGCCGATCGTGGCGATGACGGCATTGATCTTGAAGACGAGCACCAGCAGCGCATTGAAGAGTCCGATTGCCACACCGATGGCCAGTGCGACCGCCAGCGTCGCCAGCAGCGACCCGGCGTCGAGCGTCGTGAGCAAGAAGGAGGTCATGACCACCGACAAGGTCATGGACGCTCCGATCGAGATGTCGAAGCCTCCCGCGATGAGCACGAACTGCTGGCCCAGGACGGCAGACAGGAGGGGCATGCAGACTATTGCCATGTTCGCGATGTTCCCGCTCGAGAGGAACGACGCGTTCTGGCCCTGGGTGTACGCCGCGACGGCGACGATGATCGCTGCGAGGATCACGACCGGCACCTGAGGAGAGGCGGCGAGCGTGGCGATCTTGCGCACGGCTCTCGCCGTCTCCGTGCGCGTCGTCTCGATCTTCTGGGTGGTAGCGACGAACCGTCGGACGATGTCGGACTCGGTGATGTCTCCGCCCTGCAGCTCGTCCACGACGACACCATCGGACATGACGTAGATGCGGTCGCACAGGCCCGCGAGCTCCGCCGAGTCCGATGAGTTGACGAGCACGCCCACGCCGGCCTCCGCCGACTCCGCCAGGGTCCGGTAAATCTCCAGCCGCGCCTTCGCGTCGACGCCCTGGGTCGGCTCGTCGACGACCAGGACCTTGGGCGCGGCGAGCGCCGGGCGCGCCAGCACGATCTTCTGCTGGTTGCCGCCGGACAGCGCGCTGATCGGCTGATACGGCGAGGCCGCGACGATGCCGAGCTTCCCGACGGCGGCCTTGAAGCGACCGATCAACCGACCGCGGAGGGCGAGACCACCTGGGCCTGCATCCGAGCCCAACTGGAACGTGGCGTTGTCGAGCGCCGAGAGGCTCGGGAAGACCGACTCGGCGGCTCGATCGCCGCTCTGGAACATCAGGCCGGCGCTGAGCGCGGCTCCCGGACTCGTGACACGGCTGCGCCGCCCGTCCACGAGGATCTCGCCGTCAGCACGGTTGAGGCCGACCAGGGCGCGCAGGAGCTTGCGCTGGCCGTTGCCCTCCGCTCCGGCGATGCCGACGATCTCCGAACCACGGACCTCGAGCGAGACCGGCCCGACGCCGTCGGCGACGAGCTCGGTGACCGCAAGACGAGCCGGAGCGTCTGCCGGTACCGGCGCGCGGGCCGGGAACTCCAGCCCGACCTTGGTACCGACCATCAGCTCGACGATCTCCTCGACCTCCCAATCCATGCGCGCGTACGTACCGCGTATGACACCGTCGCGGATGACGGTGAGTCGGTTGGCGAGCCGCCGCACCTCCTCCAGCCGGTGGCTGACGTACACGATCGCAAGACCCTCGTCGCGCGCCTGCAGGATCCACTCCTGGAGCTGGGCGGCCGTGCGCATGTCGAGGGCGGCGGTGGGCTCGTCGAGGATCAGCACCTGGGGTCGATGGACCAGAGCACGAACGACCTCGAGCATCTGGCGACCACCGGGGCCCAGTGACTTCACCGGCACCCCAGGGCCGAACGGAAGGTCGAGCTCTGCGAGGAGCTCTGGTATGTCCTTCGGCGGCTCCTGGTCGAGCGCCTGGAAGGACAGCTCGATGTTCTGCGCCACCGTCAGCTCGTTGACGAGGGAGGTGTCCTGATAGGCGGTGCTCAGACCGAGCCGGCACGCCTCCAGCGGATTGGCGGCGCGCAACTGCACGCCGCCGATCTGCACGGAGCCCTCGTCGGGCTTCAGCACTCCGGCGGCGACCTTGATCAGCGTGGACTTCCCCGAGCCGTTCTCACCCACCAGCGCGTGCACTTCGCCGGGACGACAGTCGAAGCTGACGTTGTCCAACGCCGTCACACCGGGGAAGGACTTGGTCACCCCCGACAGCGCCAGGCGCGTCTCGCCCGAATACGCGACCTCGGGCTGCGCTGTAGTCGCGGGACTCTGCATCGTCATCTCAACTCCACATCCGATTCGCGAGCCAGATTCCAGCCGTCAGTGCTTCAGCGCCTCGTTCTGCTGCGCGGGCGTCAGCAGGTTGCCGGCGATCGCGTTGCTGTCGACGTCGAGATCGACGAGCTTGACCACATCCGAGAACGGGATCGCCCCGACCGGGTAGGACACGGGGTTCGATGACGGCTTCTCTCCGTTCGCGACCTTCAGGCCGGTCACGAGCGCGAGCCGCAGCATCACGCCCACGTTCGACGTCGTCCAGATGTCGGGGTCGGTTCCGGCCCGCTGCGCTTCCACGTAGCCCTTGAGCGCGTTCACGTCGACCGATCCCGCCACCATCACGACCGGCAGCTTCTCGCGTGCCTTCTCGTAGGCGTCGAGGAACTGCGTCGGAGCGATGTCCGCCAAGATCACGTCGGGCTTCTTCCCCGAGGCCAGGAGGGCGGAGGCCGCCTGCGCCTGCCCCTGCGGCGTCCAGATGTCATAGCCGGTGTAGACCTTGCTCCAGCCGAGCGCCTTGAGCGCCTTCTCACCGCACGGCTGCCACGACGTCGCGTACGCGTTCCCGGCAGGACCCGAGAACATCGCGTACGTCGGGTTGGTGATGCCCTTGCTCTTGAGGTGATCGGTGAGCTGCTGCGCACCGGTCTTCCACATGTCACACGGAGACGCGCGCAGCTCGACTGCGAGGTTCTTTCCGAGGTCGTTCGGGAGGACGACCGCCGCGTTGACCACCGGTACGCCGGCCGCCTTCGCCTGTGCGAGGACCGGCCCGGCCTGGCCACCGAGCGCCCCGAACTCGCTGACGATCAGGTCGACGCGCTGGGAGATGGCCTGGCGGAAGGCCGCGAGGTACTGCTGCACGTCGACGTTGGAGCTGGAGTGGATGAGCTTCTTGACCTGGCCGGACTGGATCGCCTGAGCGATGAACTCGCCGGCCGCGATGCTGTACCACGGCTGCTTGATGTCATCGATGAGGGCCACCGTCTTGTCGCCCTGGCCCGTCTCGCAGATGGGCTCTGCGACGCACTTCTCCCAGATCGCCTGCTGCTTGGCGGTCAACGGGTTGGAGGCGGACGCGAGCATCGTCTTGACCTCGGGCGCGAGAGAGGCGACCTCGATGTCGGGGTTCATCGCGCGGGCCGCGGTCTTGGCGATCTGCTCGTCGCTCGCAGTCGGGTACGACGCTTGCGATGACGACGCCGCGGCTGCAGCACCGCCGGTGCTGCTCTTCGGCTCGTCCTCCCCGCCGCAACCTGCCAACAACACCGCGACGGCCGTACCACAAGCCACGGTCCGCGCGATGCTCGCGCGCCGGCTCCTGTGTCGCTGCATCTCTCTCCTCTCCTTCATGGACCCGCTGGGCCAACCACGCACAGCCGGGAATTCAGTCAACCCGTGCGCACCGTTCCGAACGTCTGCTTGAGTCGTCGGAAGCCGTCACGCCCCATACGTGCCCATGTGTTCAGCGACACCGCGGCGACGAGCAGGACGCCCTGGACGATGTTGAGAGTGCCGGGGCTGAAGTTCTGCAGCGCCATGACCTGCGCGAGCACCTGCAACATCAACGCCGCGGCCACGAGGCTCGCGACCGACGATGCGCCCCCGGCGAACGCCGTGCCTGCAATGGCGACGACGGTGATCGTGGTCAGCTGGTAGGAGGCCCCCAGCGAGGGATTGGGCGAGTCGACAAGGCCTGCGACGAACAGCCCGGCCAGGGCATAGAGCGCACCGGCCACAGCGAAGGACGCCATCGTGATCAGCCCGACCCGGGCGCCGAGAGCGCGCGCCGCCCCGCGGTTGGCGCCGACGGCGGCGACGCGCTTGCCCGCGCGGCTGCTGGACAGGAAGAGCGACATGACGACTGCCAGGAGGAGGGCCAGCAGGAACAGGGTGCTGATGTGGAGGACCGAGTCGTGTCCGACCGATCGCAGCCAGTCCGCGCTCCTGCCGCTCGACGAGTACTGCAGGCCCAGCCACGCCGTGAGGCTCGCTGCGACGATGGCGTTCGTCGCGAAGGTGACGATGAGGGAGTTGAGCCGCAGGAATCCCACGAGCGCCCCGTTGAACGCCCCGATCAGAAGGCCCGCGCCGATCGAGACGGCGAAGGCCGTGGGATCGCTTGCCTGGCCCACCAGGTGCACGTTCAGGGCGGCTGACAGCGTCATGAGCGCCGGCACGGACAGGTCGATGGCGCCGACCATGACGACGAGATTCTGTCCGAGGCTTGCGACGAGCAGGCACCCAGCCAGCGCGGTGATCAGCTCGAGCGAGAAGCGGCTGAACGTCCCGGGCTGAGCGACCAGCGCGATGGACACCACGGCCGCGAGCGCAACCCAGCTCGAGCGGTACTTCGTCGGCCACCGATAGCGCAAGTCGACGATCGACCCGCGCGTCGGCGCATTACCCACAGCAGCCATCGTTCCCCTCGCGGCATCGTCCGAAATATCGGACGGTTGTTCCGACTACGAGACATGACTGTACGGCTTCGTCCTCGGAAGTCAAGCCTCGGAACCACTCGGAAGGGCGCGTCGCGGTGACACGCCCGGGCGCCGGCGATGAACTCGGAGAGCTCACTTCGCTGTCGCGCCCGCGTCCACGGGAAATGCCGCCCCCGTGACGTAGCGCGACTCGTCGCTGGCCAGGAACACCACGGCGTTGCTCACGTCCACCGGGTCGATCCACGGCACCGGAATGGTGTTCATGCCCGCCATCGCCGTGGCGATCTGGTCCTGGCTGGGATCGTCCACGTCCGGCACGAAGAGGTTCCACATCGTCGGATGCTGGATCAGCGGTGTGTCGACGTTCGTGGGATTGATCGTGTTCACACGGATCCGATGGGGACCGAGCTCGACGGCGAGATTGCGCATCAAGCCGATGACGCCGTGCTTGGCCGCGACGTAGGGACCGACGTTGGCGAAGCCCTTCGCGGCCGCCGCCGAACCCGTGAAGATGATGCTTCCACCCGAGCCCGCCTCGATCATGCTCGGGATCGCCGACCTGGCGGTGTTCCAGACGCCGGTGAGGTTCACGTCGATCACGTCGCGCCATTGCGCGGCGGTCACGTCCCAGGCCGCGGACCACACGGCGATGGCCGCATTGGCGACGACGACGTCGATGGGGCCGAGCTCCGCCACGCCGTCGCGCACGACGGACTGCATGGCTTCGAGGTCGCGAACGTCCACGCTGCGGGTGAGCACCCGCTGTCCGAGCCTCTCGACCTCTGCCGCCGTCTGCTCCAGATCCTCCGGGCTCGCGAGCGGATAGGCCTCCACGGTGTCGATCGGCGCGCAGATGTCGGTCGCGATGATGCTCGCGCCTTCCTCGGCCATGCGCACGCAGTGGCTGCGACCCTGGCCTCTGGCGGCCCCGGTGACGAACGCGACCTTCCCCGCAAGTCGTCCTGCCATCATCTCTCCTCGTCCGGGCGAAGCGGCTGCCCACACGCGCACGGGGCAGCCGCTCGCCGATCCGGCTCAGTGCTTGAGCGCCTCGTTCTGCATCGCCGGCGACAGCAGGTTCCCGGCGATGGCGTTGCTGTTGACGTCGAGGTCCACCGCCTTGGCGACATCGTCGAACGGCACGGCTCCCAGCGGGTAGTTGATCACTCGCGACGACCGCTCCCGGCCGTTGGCGACCTCCAATCCGGCGACGACCGCGGCGCGCAGGATCCACACCTGGCTGGAGCAGGCCCAGATGTCCGGGTTCTCGCCCTCTTGCTTGGCCTGCTGGAAGCCCTTCAGCGCGTTGACGTCGATCGAGCCGCTGACCATCACCAGGGGAAGCTCCTTGCCGGCCTTCTTGTAGGCCTCGAGGAACTGCGTGGGGGCGATGTCGGTCAGGATCACGTCGGGGTCCTTGCCGGAGGCGAGCAGGGCGGATGCGGCCTGAGCCTGGCCCTGTGGATCCCAGACCTCCCAACCGCGGTAGACCCTCTTCCACCCGAACTTCGCAACCGCCTCGTCGGCGGCGCCCTGCCACGAGGCGGCGTAGGGGTTTCCGGCGGGACCCGAGAACATCGCGTAGGTCGGGTTGGTGATCCCCCGCTCCTTGAGGTGGTCGTTGAGGGTGCTCGCCACGTCCCCGCGCCACATGTCGCCGGCGGTCGCGCGGATCTCGATGCCCAGGAGCTTGGCGACGTCGGGCGGCGGGAGCGTCGCGCCGTTGATCACGGGAATGCCTGCGGCCTTCGCCTGCGCGAGGACCGGACCCATCTGCCCGCCCAGCGCGCCGAATTCGCCGACGATCACGTCCACCTTCTGCGCGATCGCCTGGCGGAAGGACGTCAGGAACTGCGAGACGACCCGGTTGGACTGCATGCGGAGGAACCGCTTGACCTCGCCGGACTGGATCACCGTGGCCAGGACCTCGCCGATCGAGATGCTGTAGTACGGCTGCACCTGATCGCCGATGTACGCGACGGTCTTGTCGCCCTGGCCCGTGTCGCAGATCGTCTGCGCGATGCACCGGTCCCAGATCTTCTGCTGCTCGGGCGTCAGCGGGTTGGCCGCGGACTCGAAGGTGGTGCGGATCTCCGGAGCGAGCTTGCCGAGATCGACGTCCGGGTTCATCGCCTTCTTGGCGACCTCGGCCACCTGCTCGGCGCTTGCCTTCGGGAAGGAGGCCGATGCCTCCTCGCCGGAGGCACCGCCTCCGTTGCCTGCAGTGCCGGCGCTCCCTGCGTCGTCACCGCCGCATCCTCCCAGGAGGGCCGTCGCGGCCAGGCCGCATGCGACAAGCTTCCAACAACCCTTGCGGACGAAGGCAAGTCTCGACATCAATCGCTCCTCCCCGGAACCCACTGCGATAGGACGTTCGACATTCCGAACATCCGTCCGTAATTGTGGCGGGACTGTAACGTAGGTATCGCATCACGGCAAGGCCGGAACGCCGCTGTCCGAGCGGCCCGCTAGGGCTCGAAGACGCCCTTGCCGGCGTCCTGCGCATCGAACCATCGGTAGGCCTCCGCGGCGCGAGCGAGCGGCCACCCATGGGTGAACAGGTCGGCGACGGGCAGGCCGCGCTCGACGACGAAGTCCGCACACCGCAGCTGCTGCACCGTCGAGAGCGTCCAGGACGTCATCAACGTCAGCTGGCGCCGCATCGTGTCGCGCGTGTTGAACGCGACGTCCGCTCCCACTCCGACCACGCACATCGTGCCCCACGTCGCGACGAGCTCGAGGCCCTGAGCAGCGGCCGCGGAGTTGCCCGAGGTCTCGATGACGACGTGCGGACCGCGCCCCCGGGTGAGCTCGCTGACCCTCGCCACGGCGTCGTCGGTCGCAACGTCCACGACGTCGTGCGCCCCGAATCGCCGCGCCTGCTCCAGCCTCCGCGGCGCGACGTCCGTCGCGATGACCCGAGCGCCGAGCGCGACGGCCAGCATCGTCACCGACAGGCCGACCGGCCCCTGGCCCAGGACCAGGAGGTCCCTGCCCGCGACGTCGCCGACGCGCTCCAAGGCGCCCCAGGCCGTGCCGGTGCCGCATCCGATCGCCGCGCCCGCACGGAAGCTCAGCTCCGCGGGCAAGGGCATGGTCTGGATCGCCGGCACCTTGATGAGCTCCGCGTGGCCACCGTGCTCGTTCAGCGTGGGAATCCGAGGCGCCATCCTCGTGCAGAGCTGCGGCCAGCCCGAGCGACACTCGGCGCAGACCCCGCAGCCCCAGTAGTGATGGATCATCACCCGGTCGCCGACCGACGCGGCATGGTCCGGGACGCCCGCGCCCACCTGCTCCACGACGCCGCACGGCTCGTGACCCTGGATCATCGGCCGGCCTTCGTACGTGGTCCCGTGCGGGGCGCGGTAGAAGTGGAGATCGCTGCCGCACATTCCCGAGGCCATGACCCGGACGACGACCTCGCCGGGGCCGGCGACGGGGTCGGCGAACTCCTGGAGCTCGACCTGCCGGTTGCCGTTGAAGACGATGCCAAGCATGGCGACTACCTCTCTCCCGGGACCGCGAGCTCGTACCGCCGCGGGACGGGCCCTGCTGCGTTCGCATACGCGAATCGCCGTTCGCGCATACGCTTGGCACGTTACGTCATGAGATCATGCCGAGCAAGCGCTGAACCGCCCTCTGGGGAAGCGCCGTTCGCCATGCTGAACGTGGGTCGTGCGAGACTGGCCCTGCCCGTCAGACGAGGAGCTCCGTAGATGACCAGCACCACCCCCGAACCGGCCTCCGGACGCCCCCCCACACCGTCGCCCGAGCACCGCACGGTCAGCCGCGTGATGTCGATCCTGGAGGCGGTCGTCGCCAGCGAGCCGAGCGGCCTGCGGCTCGCCGACCTCTCCGGCATGGTCGCCGCACCCAAGTCATCGATCCACGGACTCGCACGCGGGCTCGTCGCCACCGGCTACCTCCGCGACTACCGCGGCCGCTACTACCGCGGCCCCGCGGTCGCCATGCTCGCCCTCGGCGGAGAGCAGGTCCCCGCCGCCTACCACCATGCCCTTCAGAGCCTCAGCAGGGCCTTGAACGAGACCGCGCTCCTGGCCACGCTCGCCGGCGACTCCGCCATCAACCTCGAGATCGTCGAGCCCGAGCAGACGATCCGCGCGTCGCCGCCGCTGCACAAGCGCCGGCCGCTCTGGCCCATCAGCTCCGGCAAGGTCTTCCTCGCGTACATGGACTCCCGCCGCCGCGACCTCTATCTCAACCGCAGGCACAAGGACCCGACCGAGCAACAGCGCATCCGCGACGAGCTGGAGGCCATCCACGCCACCGGCATCGCCTACAACCGCGGCGAGACGTTCCCCGACCTCTACGGCGTCGCGAGCCCGATCAGCATCGCCGGCACCGACGTCACCCTCGCCATCGCCGTCGCCGGTCCGGCCACCCGGCTGCACGACCGGCTCGACACCATCGCCGCCGCCGTCAAGTCCACGGCGGAGGAACTGTCGAACGCGATGCCCTAGGACGGACGGCGGGGTCGCGACCGCCGCCTCCCTGCGGGCGAACTCACGCCGGCGGCTTCCAGGTCGCCGCCGTCACCTCCCAGCCTGCCGCCAGAGCGTCGTCTCGCGGGAGGTCGCGCATCCGCGCGAAGAGCCGCTTGGTCTCACCGATGATCTCCGGACTCACCGAGGACCAGCCCTCCGCGTAGCGCACGGCGGCGGCTACAGCCTCCTCACGGTCCGGGAAGACGACGTTGACCAGGCGGAGGCTCAGCGCCTCGCCCGCATCGACGCGACGACCGGTCGAGAGCAGGTCGAACGCGGTGCGCGGCGGAAGCTGGTCCACGACGGCGCCCATCACCACCGCCGGGACGACGGAGTCCCTGATCTCCGGGAAGCCGAGCACCAGGTCCTCGACGGCGACCACGACGTCGCACGCCAGCAGCAACGCCGCCCCGCCGCCGAGGGCGGGCCCCGACCCGATCGCGACGGTCGGCACCGCAAGCCGGGGCAGGCGCGTGAGCAGCCTCGTCATCAGGGCGGCCCGCTCCGACATCCGCGCCCGAGGCTCCTCGGCGCTGCGGAACTCCTTCACGTCGCCACCGGCGCAGAACGCCGGGGCCGCGCCCTCGAGCACGACCGCTCGAACGTCGCGGTCCGATGCGGCCTCGTCGAATGCGGACGTCAGGGCATCGAGTAGCTCCGTGTTGAGGGCGTTGCGTTGAGCCGGCCTGTTGAGCGTGAGTCGTCGGAGCGTTCCCTGCTGAAGGGGCGTGTCGGAGGTCAGCAGGACGGCGTCGGCTCGAATGCTTCCCTCGGCATGCGGGCGTCGTGCACCGCTCACGCCACGGGCACCGTGACCGTGGCGCGCTGCACAGTGCTGAGCGGGTTGTTCCTGCGAATCACGCGATCGAACTCGGCCGGCGTGGCGCAGAGGAAGAGCGTCCTGCCGTCGGAGCCGCCCAGCGCGACGGAATAGCAGCTGAGATCTCCCTCGACGGTGACCTCATCTGCGATCACTCCGCCTGGAAGCACGCGCAGGGCTCGGTCGCGCAGGAAGTCGGCAATCCAGACGGCGCCCTCGGCATCGGCGGCCGACATGCCGTCCGGAGCCACGACGATCTGCGGGAACGCCTCGTCGAGCGCCTTGGCCGCAGGAACCGGCGCGAACACCGACCAGTCGCGCCGCGACGACAGCGAGCCGTCGCCGAGTATGTCGAACGCGCTCAGGCGGTTGCCGAAGGACTCGGCGACGACGAGCGTCCTCCCGCCGATGATCGCGGCGCCGTTCGGGAAGTGCAGCGGGTCGTCGTAGGCCCTGCACGATCCGTCGGGCGAGACCTGCATCAGTCGTGCCGTGTCGATCGCGCCGCCGCCCCACAGGTCGAAGCCGTAGCTCCCGACGTACGCCGTGCCGTCGGGCGCCACCACCATGTCGTTGAGCTGGTCGGTCTCGTCCTTGACGTAGGGCCTCAGGTCCGCGTGCGTCACGAGCGAGCCGTCGTGCTCGAGGCGCATGATCTTCTGACCCTCCATCGAGACGGCCAGGAGGCGGCCGTCCGGCAGCCAGCCCAGGCCGGACGGCACCCCGGGGACCTCCGCCTCCGTGCGCCGGTCGGACCCGTCCTCGGCGATCGAGAGCACCGTGTTGTTGTAGAGGTCGACGAACCACAGGCGTCCGTCGTGCCACCGGGCCCCTTCGGTGTGGGTGAGGCCGCCCTCGAGGATGATGGATGCTCGCGTCATGGTCACAGAACGGGGTTGTCGTTGACGCCGCGCAGCAGCAGATGCCCGGCATCGACGGGAATCGACGCTCCCGTGACCGTGGCGGCGAGATCGGAGTTCAGGTAGAGCGCGGCGTCGGCGACGACCTGCGGATCGAGGAGGCTGACGCCCTTGAGCTTGTGGTAGTGGCGCCCGCCGCGAATGAGGTCCTCGATCGTGCCGCCCTCATGGCCCGCGAACATGTCCAGCGCGACCTGGTTCTCGAGCATGCCGGTCCGGACGGCGCCCGGACTTACCGCGTTGCAGCGGATGCCATGGGGCGCGAGCTCGAGCGCCATGCTCCTCATGAGGCCGATCACGCCGTGCTTGGCCGCCGCGTAGTGGGTGAAGTTCTCACCCGGCTCGAAGCTGCTGATCGACGCGGTGACCACGATCGATCCGGTCTGGCGCTCGATCATGTGCGGGGTGACCGCCTTCGCCGAGCGCCAGACTCCCGTCAGGTTCACCCCGATCATCTCGTCCCACTGCTGGTCGGTGAGCTCCCAGAACGGTGTGACGGCCCATATGCCGGCGTTCGCGATCAGGATGTCGATGGCCCCGAAACGCTCGATGCCTCGTGCGACGACGTCGTCGAGCGCGGCCTGGTCGCGGACGTCGACCTCGGCGCAGAGCGGCGTCTTGCCAAGCGCCTTCACCTGGTCGACCGTCTCCGCCAGGTCGTCCGGCGACGACATCGGATAAGGGATGCTTGCGATCGGGCGGGCGACGTCGGTGACGATCACCTCGGCGCCTTCGCGCGCGCACGTGACGGCATGCGCCCGCCCCTGCCCGCGAGCGGCGCCCGTGATCAGCGCGACCTTGTCATCGAGCAGTCCCACGTTCTCCTCTTCCTCGTGCTCTCATGACCGACGCCGGCGGCTAGCTCCGCGACAGCGCGTCCGCGAGCGCGGGCGTGAGGCCGTACGACTTGAGCTCGACGTAGGCGTCGAACCCCTCCCGCCCCGCCTCGCGTCCGATGCCGCTCCACTTGAAGCCGCCGACCGGCGCGTGCCAGCCGACCGGCTTGCCGTTCAGCTCGATAGCTCCGGTCCGAATGCGCCTCGCGACAGCGAGCGCACGGCTCTCGTCCGTCGAGAAGACCGAGCCGCTCAGTCCGTAGTCGGAGTCGTTGGCGAGGGCCACCGCCTCCTCGTCGTCCCGATAGCTCATGACCGCCAGCACCGGCCCGAAGATCTCCTCCTGCGCGATGCGCATCGAGGGGGTGACGTCGGTGAAGATCGTCGGCTCCACGAACCAACCTCGGTCCAGGCCCTTGGGTCGCCCGCCGCCGATCAGCAGCTGGGCCCCCTCGTGGCGACCGCTCTCGATGTACCCCTCGACACGCGCGCGCTGGCGCTCCGCGACCAGCGGGCCGATCTGCGTGTCGGGGTCGTGCGGGTCGCCGACGGGCATGCCCTCGATCATCGCGACAAGCCGCTCCTGCATCTCGGCAAGGAGGCTGCCGGGGACGAGGATGCGCGTCTTGTTGCTGCAGGTCTGGCCGCTGTTGCGCAGCGACAACGTGCGGATGCTCTCCATGGCGACGTCGAGGTCGGCGTCGTCGAGGATCACCGCGGCCGACTTGCCGCCCAACTCGAGTGTCACCCTGCGCAGGTCTTGCCCGCACAGCGACGCTATGCGCCGGCCGGCGGCCGTCGAGCCGGTGAACGAGACCTTGTCCACCAGGCGATGGGTGACGAGGAACTCGCCGACCTCGCGCCCGGCCGGGAGGATGTTCACCACCCCGTCGGGAAGTCCGGCGTCCTGCAGCATCTCTGCGAACAGGTAGGGGCTGAGCGGCGCTTCGGGGGACGGCTTCACGACGAGCGTGCACCCCGCCAGCAGCGCCGGGACCAGCTTGATGAGCATCGTGAGCAGCGGCGCGTTCCAGGGCGTGATCGCCGCCACGACGCCGACGGGCTCGCGCGTGACCAATGCCTGCCCGGTGCTCGAGCGGCGAACATCGCTCCATTCGTACTCCGGAGCGATCTCCAAGAAGCTGTCGAGCAGGACGCGGGGGTTGCGCGACTGCATGACGCGGGACAGCGAGATCGGGCAGCCCATCTCGTCGGTGACGAGCGCGGCGAGCAGCTCCTCGTTCTCCGTCATCGCCGCGCTCACCCGACGAAGCAGCTGCATGCGCTCGTCGAGGTCCATGCGTGGCCACGGGCCCGAATCGAACGCAGCTCGGGCGGCCCGCACCGCGCGCTCGGCGTCCTGGAGTGAGGCATCGGGCACCTCGGCGACCAGCTGCTCGGTGGACGGCGACACCACGCGGATGCGACGTGACGACGTGGACGGCACCCATTCTCCGCCGATGAACACCCTGTCGTACTGACCCTGCCACACCATGGCGGCGCTCGCTCCTCTCGAGGACGGTCGTGGTCTTAGGCGTTGCCGTCGTCAGCGCTTGACGGACACGACGGTGGCGACGACCGTCACCGGCGCGTCCGTCGGATTGCTCCAGGCGTGCGTCGTGCCGCGATTGATGACGGTGTCTCCGGCCTTGAGTAAGACCCTCTCCCCGGAGTCGTAGATGCACCAGAGCTCGCCGTCGAGCACCGTGTCGACGTCGACCGTGTCCATGGCGTGCATCCCGACGACGTCGCTCCCCTCGGTGTTGAACTCGCGACCGTGGAACTGGTCGATCGTCGCCGCGTAGGAGTCGCGATCGACCTCGGAGTCGGGCGGGAACGTCACCAGGCGAACGATGATTCCGGACGGCGCCGGAGCGAACTCGAGCTCGTCCTCTAGATCATCGTCCTCGAACGAGGTCGGGACGTTGTCCGACCTCCAGACGTCGTTGCTGGTGAACGCCGGCAGCGCGACTCGGGTTCGCGTGGTCTCGTCGACCATCACGACCGACCTGCCCTCGGTATCCACCCCGCTTACGACCCGCCTGGCCGTAGCACTCAGATGTGAAGCTGCGACGTCCACGCTTCCTCCCCCTCGCTCGAACGACGCCCTGCCGAAGAGGCGCGTCTCGGGCGATCCTTCCGCCGATGGCTTCATCCGGCACTGCGAACGCACAATCGTCATTGCGAACGTCGGCACATTACGACCGCCGCGGCGCCGAGTCAAGAAGCCGGCCGAGATCATGGGCGGGCCGTCCTGTCTTGTGGACGCACCAACGACCATGCATGATGCAGGCCATGGCGGGTACCGCGCTCAGCGACTACCGGCGACTGATGAGCCAGGAGCTCGCCAGTCGCCTGAGCGACGAGATCATCGACGGCAGCCTCCCCCCGGGCACATGGCTTCGCCAGAATGAGATCGCCGATCGCTACGGCACCAGCACCACGCCTGTGCGCGAGGCGTTCAAGCTGCTCGAGCAGGAAGGGCTCGTTCGCAGTACGGCCCATCGAGGCGTCGTCGTCCATGAGCCGACGCTCGAGGAGATGCGCGAGCTCAATCTGATCCGCATCCCCCTGGAAGTCACGGCGACGGAGCACGCCGTGCCGAGGTTGACGAAGGCCGACCTGACCTCGCTGCGCAGATCCAACCAAGCCCTGAGGGACGCGCGGCGCGACGACGACCAGCCGGCCGCGATCAAGGCGAACAGCGAGTTCCACCTGACGATCTACGCGGCGGCCGGTCTCCCCCGGCTCTACCGCCTCATCCTCGAGCTGCGTCGCCTCTCGGACGCGTACCACCGGCTCGGCGGCCTCTGGGGACCGGCCAGGGGTTGGGAGCGCAGCCCGCGTCAGCACAAGGAGCTCATCGACGCGTGCGCCGCCGGGGATGGCCGGCGCGCCGCGGAGCTCATGCGACGGCATCTCGATGACGGTTATGCATCCGTTCGCGAGAAGTTCGAGCAGGCGGAGAGGTCCGGCGAGCCGCTCAGCGAAGCGCGACCGCGTTCGCCGGCGAGCCGAAGGCTCCTGGCAGGTTCAGCGGAACGCTGACCAGAGCGAACTCGTAGACGCCATCCTCGGCGCAGCGCCTGACCAGCTCGTCCAGCGCCCACAACTCGCCGAGATGGATTCCCAACCGCTTCAGCGCGCCACGGTGCAGGGGACCGTCCGCCATGGGCAGCGGCTCGACCGAAGGGTTGTCGGAGATCAGAGCGACCACCTGAGCGGCCTCCCAGAGCGGAAGCGTCTCCGGCAGCAAGCCGGGCACCACGGGATCCGGAGTGCCCGAGAGGTCCCCACCGAGCCGCCTGAGCCGATGCTGGAAACCGGTGTTGATGAGGACGGCGTCCCCCGGGCGAAGCTCGGCGCCGAAGCGCGAGAGGCACGTCTCGACAGCCTCCAGGCCGACGTTGTTGTCGTCCTGGAGGAACAACGCGCCGGGAGGCTCGAGAACCTGCACCGCATCCAGGAGCACGCCGCGCGTCACGACGCCGCCGGCGAGCGCGTCGATGCCGAGCGTCTTCGCACCGAAGCCCGGGGAGGTCTCGTCCAGCCCCGCACCGCCGTAGAAGACCCCCTCCGTGCCGGGTTCGATCACTCCCCAATGCGCGAGGGCGTCCCAGTGCGAGCTGCCCTGCAGGGCGAGCTCGACGATGTCGTCGTTGACGACGTTGCACCGCCCGTCGGGTAACGGCCTGCGCTCGTTGTGCATGCGGGCGGTATGCCTCAGCCCGGGGCGGCCGCGCGGAGGTGGGACCAACGGCGGCGCGTCGAGCGGGAGATTCAACGGGATGATCTCTCCGCGGCGGACGAGGCTCAGCGCCTCGCGAACCTTCGCGGGGGTGAGGTGCCTCAGTGGCTGGGGCGCGTCGCCGCTCACGGATCCTGCACATCATGCATCATGTGGAACGAGCCCACGGCGCCCGGAGGTGGCGCTCGAGATCAAGGGAGGCGCCACACCTTGCCTGAGGCATTGGACAACGCACTGGTCGAAGCCGGCCTCGAGATCTGGCACTACGGGTTCGCGACAGGCGACCTGGACAAGGCCACGACGGAGCTCGGCGCGCTCTTCGGCGGGCGCTGGACGGAGGAGGCGACCCTGGACATGGACTGGTACGTGCCCAGGACCCGACGACTCCAGCGCATCAGGGGCCGAGCGCGGATCCTCCTGGGCGATCATCTGCCCTTGCCGCTTGAGGTGTGGCAGGGGGAGCCGGGATCTCCGTGGCACATGCCACCAGGTCACACGCGGATCGACCACATCGGCGCCTGGGCCGATGATCTACCGGCTCAGACCGCCAAACTCGCCGAGGCCGGCTACGAGATGGAGTTCACGGCTCCTCCACGGGTCGAGGGGGAGGTCTTCGGCTTCGCCTACATGCGTCATCCCACCGGGATCCTGATCGGCGTCCAGGACGCGATCGACAAGGACGCCATGCGGCGACTGCTGGCCGGCGAGGGCCCACAGAAGATGAGCTGGACGCCTTGATCGACGCGCTCCTTCCGGCCGCGGCAGTTCGGATGTGAACCGCGCGGCGACGAGTGGTACGCTTCGACATGCGTACGCTCGTTCGTCATATTGAACGCGCCCGGAACGGCGTCCGACGCGTACGAGGCTCATTCATGGGTTCAGGGGGAGGGGGCGTAACGGAGATGCAGGTTGCGTGGATCGAGACGTTCCTGACGGTCGTCGAGCGTGGAGGGTTCTGCGCCGCGGCAGACTCCCTGTTCCGGTCACAGAGCCGTGTGAGCGCCCACATCGCCTCGCTCGAGCTGGAGCTCGGAGCACGCCTTCTCGATCGGAGCCAGCGGCCCGTGGCCCTCACCGCGGCGGGACAGGCGTTCTTCGACTACGCGGCGAGCGCCAAGCTGAGCCTTGACGCAGGCGCCGCGGCCGTCCGAGCGGTCGAGGAGCGCCGAGAGGCTCGGATCGTGCTCGGCGCCGACGCCGCGACCGGCGCGTCATTCCTGCCGCCGTTGCTGGCCGACCTCGCCCACGACCGCCGGGACCTCCGCGTGGACATCGTCGAGCAGCCTGCCGCGCGCCTGGACAAGGCACTGCTCGAGGGGACCATCGACGTGGCGATCAGGCCGCGCCTTCCGCGGTTGGCGCACAGCGGCATCAGCCGCGAGTCGCTGTGGTCCGAAGGCCTCGTCGCCGTGGTCCCGCACGGCCACGCCCTGGCGCACGCTCCTCACGTGCACCTGGCGGAGCTCATCGACGCGCCGTTGATCACCAGTGACGAGATCGTCGCGACGCTGCGCGAGGCGAGCTTCGAGCCGAACGTCGCACTCCTGTCCGCGCACCCGCTCACCCTCATCGGATGCGTCGCGCGCGGTCTCGGGATCGGGCTCACCAGCGAATCGGCTCTGCACACCGTGCCGACCGACGGCGCCGTCGTCGTCGAGATCGCGGACCCGATCGAGCGCGTCGTGGACGTGTGCTGGATCGCAGAGAGCTCGAGCACGCGGGCGCTGCTCGAGGCGATGCGCCGGGCGCGAGTTCCGGTTCAAGCGCCGAGCCCCGCGCGCGCGACAGAGCGTGTCCTGCGCCTCGTCAAGCCTGCGGCGAACCCGCTGCCGTTCGCCGCGCAGCAGGCGCTCAACGCAAGCACACGCGGCGGGACCGTTGTGCATAACCGATAAAGCCGTGCGACACGTCCAAAGGAGGACGTCACCCCCGTGCTCGATCAACTGAACACGCGCGTCATCCAGATCGCCTATGTGAGCGACGATCTCGAGCGTGCGACCGCGTGGTTCGAACGCACTCTCGGCGCCAGAGGCTTCGACCACAACGGAACGACGACACTGCACGACGCCATCGTCGACGGCGAGGTGGCCGACGAGTGGTCCATCGAGAGCGCCGGCACGATGCTCGGCGAGGTCAATCTGGAGATCATCCGGCCGGTGGGCGGTGCGGTGGACATGTACCGCGAGGTCATAGTTCCCGGTGCCCCGGCGACCTTTCACCACTACGGGGTGGAAGTGGACAGCTGGGAAGAGGCGGAGGCGGCGCGCGAAGCCATGGGCGTTCCGTGGAAGACGCGGGGCTACACGCCGGGCGTGGTCGAGTTCGGGTACGTCGATCTGCGGCCGACGATCGGCCACTACGTCGAGTTCATGCGCCTGGACCCGGCCACGATCGAGGTCATCGAGGACATGAAGCGCAAGTACGCCGGCGCGCAGGCCTGACGTGCTCCGGACCCGACGCTTCGGCCGCGTCGACCTCGAGGTGACGTCCGCCGGCCTTGGCTGCGCGCCGCTGGGCAACCTGTTCGCCGCGATCGACGAGAGCGATGTCGCGGCGCTGCTGGGCGGCGCGTGGGAGGACGGCGTGCGGTACTTCGACACCGCGCCCGCCTACGGCTACGGGCTCAGCGAGATGCGGCTGGGTGAGCGGCTGCAGGATTGGCTTCGCGACGAGGTCGTCGTGTCGACGAAGGTGGGCGTCAGCCTGACGCCCGGGGAGCCCGAGCCGGGTCCGTGGGTGCAGCCTGCGCAGAACCGGACGCACTACGACTACAGCTACGACGGCGCGCTGCGGCAACTGGAGTCCAGCCTGACGCGGCTCCAGACCGATCGAGTCGAGGTTGTCTTCATTCACGACGTCGACGTCGCGCATCACGGCGGCGACCAGCCGGCACGATTCGCGGAGGCGATGGCGGGGTCCTATCGCGCGCTTATGGAGCTGCGCGATCAGGGCGTCATCAAGGCGATCGGGGTCGGCGTCAACGAGGCAGACGTCTGCCTCGCGGCGGCGCAGCAGGGCGACTTCGACTGCTTCCTCCTCGCCGGGCGCTACACCCTGCTGGAGCAGGATCCGCTCGACGACCTGCTGCCGCTCTGCCAGGCGCGCGACATCGCGATCGTGATGGGCGGCGTCTTCAACAGCGGCATCCTCGCCACCGGCCCGCGGCCGGGAGCGCGCTACAACTACGCCCCTGCCTCCGCGGAGGTGCTCGCGCGCGTCGAGGCGATCGAGGCGGTCTGTAGGCGCTTCGAAGTGCCGCTGGGGGCTGCGGCCGCTCAGTTCCCGCTTGGCCACTCCGCGGTTGCGAGCGTGGTGCTCGGCGCCCGCCGGCGCGACCAGCAGGCGGCCAACTACGCCTTCATGACGACGGCGATCCCGGACGAGCTGTGGACGGCGCTGGCCGCCGAGGGCGTGGTGCGCGCGGACGCGCCCATGCCGTGTGACCCTGCCGTGGACCAAGGAGATCCCGCACGATGACCTCGACCTCGCCCTCGGCGATCGACACCGCTCTCGCGATGCAGTTCCCTGACGGGTTCGGCTGGGGAGTGGCGACCGCCAGCTACCAGAACGAGGGCGCCGTGGCCGAAGGCGGGCGCTCGCCGTCGATCTGGGACACCTTCGCGCACACGCCGGGCGTCATCGCCGATGGGAACACGGGCGACGTCGCCTGCGACCATTACCACCGGTATCGCGAGGACGTCGCGCTCATGGGCGACCTCGGCATCGGGTTCTACCGCTTCTCGTTCGCCTGGCCGCGCCTGCAGCCCGACGGCCGCGGTCCGCTCAATCCCGCAGGAGTCGACTTCTACGAGCGGCTGGTGGATGCACTGCTGGATCGCGGGATCGAGCCCTGGGTGACGCTGTATCACTGGGACCTGCCCCAGGTGCTCCAGGACGCCGGGGGCTGGCCCGAGCGCGACACCGCGCATCGGTTCGCCGAATATGCGACGGCGGTCTACGATCGCCTCCACGACCGCGTGCGGTACTGGACGACGTTCAACGAGCCATGGGCCTCGGCGTTCGCCGGCTACGCGACCGGAATGCACGCACCTGGCATCCGGGATCCCGAGGCAGCGTTGCGGACCGCGCACCACCACATGCTCGGTCACGGTCTCGCCCTGCGCGCGATCCGAGAGCGGGCCGACCCGCGCAGCCAGTTCGGCATCACGTTGGTCCTCCAGCCGGTGCTCCCGGCCTCGCAGGCTCCGGACGACCTGGCCGCCGCCCGGCGCCTGGACCTGATGGCCAATCGCATCTTCCTCGACCCGCTGCTGCACGGAAGCTACCCGGACGACTTCCGAGAGGCGGTGTCGGGGATCACCGACGCCTCGTTCATCCAGGACGGCGACGAGGAGATCATCGCGGCGCCGCTGGACGTGCTCGGTGTCAACTACTACTTCCGCCACCTGGTCCGCCGCGGTCAGACGACGGAGCACGTCCTGCCGTTCGTCGCCTGCGAGGACGTCGAGATCATCCCGCGAGGCCTCCGCCGAACACACGCGGGATGGGAGATCGATCCCGACGGCCTGCACGACCTCCTCACACGACTGGGCCGCGAGTTCCCCAACATGCCGATGTACGTCACGGAGAACGGTGCCGCCTTCGACGACGGCGCGATCGTGGACGGGATCTTGCCGGACCCCGACCGCGTCCACTACCTGGACGGGCACTTCCGTGCGGTGCACAGAGCGATCGCCGACGGCGTCGACGTGCGCGGCTACTTCGTCTGGACTCTCATGGACAACTTCGAGTGGGCTGCGGGCTACACGCACAAGTTCGGCCTGTACCACGTGGACTTCGACACCCAGGTCCGCACGCCGAAGAGCAGCGCTCACTGGTTCGCAGGCGTGACCCGCCGCAACGGCCTCGTCATGGGCTGACCCTCGGACCCAATCGTCCTCCACCAGGAGGCGACGAGCCCTCCGCCCACCCCGGAGCCCTCTCCTCCTCCGGGCGTGGGCGGAGGATCTCATGCGACCGAGGCCCGCGCGAGCTCCTCGGCGCAGCGGTAGGCGAGCGCGAAGATGGTGAGCACCGGGTTCACGCTGCCGTTGGTGACGTGCAGTGAGCCGTCCATCACCCAAAGCCCCCGATGCCCGTGGACGCGACCGTACGGGTCGGTGACTGAGGTCGCCGGATCGTTGCCCATCCGAGCGGTGCCCGCCTGGTGTTGGCCGCCGGTCAGCCTCCTCGGGATCGGTTCCGGGTCGCACCAGACGCGCGTGGCGCCGGATGCCTGCATCCACTGCCTCGCGCGCGCCTGGAGCGCTCGCCCGGCTCGTGCGCTCTCGGGGTGCAGCTCTCCGGACAGACGGGCGGCTGCGTTGCCCTGTGCGTCGCGAACGTGATGGGCGAGGCTGACGCGGCACGCGGGACTGGGGATCTCCTGGATGGGACCGAACACATGTCCCGTGCGCAGGAATGCCTCGCGCACCGCCTGCTTGCCCGCGCGCCCCCACCGGGGCGTGTCCGGAGCAAGCGCCCAGTGCCAGAAGATCGCCGGGACCTTGACGCATTCGTTGGCGAGCACACCGCCCCCGATGCCCTCCTCGCCCAGATCGTGCATGAAGTCGGTGGTGGCGATGCTCACACCCGGCCCGTACATGTCCTGCACGGGCTCGTCGAAGAGCCCGAACGCCCCGACGTAGAGGTGGCCTTGCAGGTGGCGGCCCACGTGGCCGCTGCGGTTGCCGAGGCCATCGGGATGGGCATCCGTGGCGCTCGCCAGCAACAGGCGGGCGGTCTCTATGGCCCCCGCGCAGACGACGACGGCCCCGGCCGCGATCTCGCGCCGCGCGCCGGTCGCCAGGTCGACGACCGCGACGCCGGTCGCGCGCCCGGCGCCATCCACGAGCACGCGCTCGGCCCGAATCCCCGTCGCGAGCGTGCACGCGCCGGTCGCCATCGCACGCGGCAGGGCCGTGTTGTGCGTGCCGTTCTTGGCATCCGTCGGACAGGCGAACCCGATGCACTCCCCGCAGCGCACGCACGCGGCGCGGCCGTCCCTCGGCCGGGAGTTGATCAGGAGCGGGACCGGCCCGGTGGCGAGCCCGAGCGCTTGGGCGCCGGCGCGCAGCACGGATGCCTCGAGGTTGTCGGGCAGCGGGGGCATCGGGTAGTCGACGCTGCGGCGGCCCTGGACGCGGTGCGCGTGACCGTCCCCGCACACTCCGAGCTCCCACTCGGCCCGTGCGTAGAACGGCTCGAGGTCGTCGTAGGTCAGCGGCCAGTCGGCCAGTGAACTCCCGTCCGGGACGCCGTAGCGGCTCGCCATGCGGAAGTCGTCGGGGTGAAACCGCCACGCCATGCCCTGGTACACGCGGGTCCCTCCCCCGACGGTCATCGCGTTGTTGTGCCACTCGGGCTCGTACGCGTGTCCGACCATGCGCTCGGGCCCTCCCGGCGGCACGTGCACGCGGGGCTCGGCGGGATCGTCCGGACCGGTGTTGTGACCGTAGGCCGGGAAGCGGTGGTGGGCAAGGTGGTCGCGCCCGACCTCGGCATAGGAGAGAAACCGTCCCCGCTCGACGATCAGGACGCCGGCGCCGGCGCCGGCGAGGACTCGGGCCGCGACTCCGCCGCCCGCACCTGCCCCGACGATCACGACGTCGTACGATGCCGCGACCTGCGCGAGCGGCGTGCGCTGCAGCGTCGCATGTCGCACGGGCGCTCCCGGCGTGCGCTTCGGGCCCGGCGCGTATCCCATGGAGCGCCAGGCCGGGCTGTCGCGCCGCCCGTACCACGCGTGCGCCGCCAGTCGGACGAGGGCCGCGACGAATCGCTCGGGCGAGACGGGCCAGCCCTCGCGCGTCGACGCATGCTCCAGCTCGCGCAGGAGCCGCTCGTCGACGGGGCCCGGCTCGGCCGCAAGCGCATCGAACCCGGAGGTCAGGACGTCGCGCCAGAGGTCCGCATGCACAGTCGACGCGCGAGCATCGAGCCACTCGAGCACGCCCGCGTTGGTCGCTGATGGCTCCGCATCAGCCGGAACGAGGACATCCAAGACGGCGCCGATGAGCGCCCGATCGCGATGCGGAATCACGCGCGCCCGCGTGCGCTACTTGACCGCGTGGGCCGAGAGCCCGCCTCGCCAGTAGCGCTGCAGCGACAGGAATGCGATGATCAGCGGGACGATCGACACGAGCGATCCGACGATCGCGTACAAGCGCACCCACGGTGCCGCATCGACCTGGGAGTTCCAGGCGTACAACCCGAGCGTCAGCGGATACAGCTTGTCGTCCTGCAGCATGATCAGCGGCAGCAGGAAGTTGTTCCAGATCGCCACGAACTGCAATAGGAAGATGGTCACAAGCGCCGGCGACATCAGGTGCAGCGCGATCGTCGCGAACGTCCTCAGCTCGCCGGCACCGTCCAGCCGCGCGGCCTCCAGCAGCTCATCGGGAACCGCCGCCGCGGCGTACACTCGAGCCAGATACACCCCGAAGGGGCTCACCACGCTCGGGATGAACACGGCCCAATAGGTGTCCACCAGACTCACCTTGGCAGCGATCAGGAACAGCGGAAGCGCCAGCGCGGTAGCCGGCACCAGCACCCCGGCCAGGATCGAGTTGAACAACCAGTCGCGACCGGGAAAGGTGTACTTCGCGAACGCGTAGCCTGCCATCGCCGCCAGGAGCGTCCCGAGCGCCGCTCCGACTCCGGCGTACAGGACGCTGTTGATCATCCAGCGCACGAAGATCCCGTCGCTGTAGGACACCAGGTCGCCGATGTTGGAGAAGAGGTGGAAGCCGTCGCCGAACCAGAGGCCCGGCGTCGTGGACAGGTCTTCCAGCCTCTTCGTGGACGCGACGAACAGCCACCACAGCGGTGTCAGGAAGTACCCGGCGAAGACCACCATCAACAGGCCGGAGCTGATCGTCGACGCGCGGCTCTCCCGCGGTCCGCGGGGCGACTCGTCGCCGTCCGGGGCGTCGGCCGACACCAACGGAACCTGGCGCGTCGACTGCGTCGTCGCCATCAGAAGGCCCTCCGCTGCACGACCTTCAGGAACCCGAAGGACAGTGCTCCCGTGGCGAGGGCGAGCACGACGGAGAACGCGGCGGCCAGGTTGTAGTTGGGGACGTTGGACGTCGCGTACACCAGCATGTTGGGCGCGAACGTGCTGGACACGCCGCGGCTTACTGAGCGCAGCACCATGGGTTCGTTGAACAGCTGCATCAACCCGATGACCGAGAACACCATCGTCATGATCAGCGCCGGCATGATCAACGGAATCTTCACCGACCACGCGATGCGGATCTGTCCCGCGCCGTCCAGCTTCGCCGCGTCGTAGAGATCGGGCGGGATCGCCTTCAGCGCCGAGTACATGATCAGCATGTTCACCCCGGTGTAGGTCCACGTCAGCACGTTGCCGATCGACCACAACACGGTGGACGATCCCAGGAAGTCGATGTTCCTGGCCAGCACGGGCAGCGGCGACAGCGACGGCGCGTACATGAACGCCCACATGATCGCCGCGACGACTCCCGGAACCGCGAAGGGCACGAAGTATGCGAGCCGGAAGAACGTCTTGCCCTTGACGACCGGCGAATCCAACAGGAGCGCGAACAGCAGCGCCAGCCCCAGCATGATCGGCATCTGCACGGCGGCCAGCTCGAGCACCCGCAGGATGCTCTGCCAGAACTCAGAGCTCTCCAGGACGCGCTCGTACTGCTCGAGACCGCCGAAGCGCGACGTCGGCGGACTGTAGAGGTCGACCCGCACGACCTTCTGGAAGGATTGGTACACCGCGTACCCGACCGGCACGAGGTAGGTCGCCGCGAACAGGATCAGAAACGGCGCGAGGAAGCCGACGATGGCTCCCTTGTGCCTGATCGTGTCTCGCCTCAGCCCGTCGAGCGACGCGCTCTGGGTTGCAGCCTCTGTCATGGTCTTCTCCCCGTCACCGGCCCCGGAGCGCGACGTCACGGAGGGCGAGAGCACTCGCCCTCCGTTGACGCCTCATCCCCGTACCGGGAGATCCTCTCGAGATGCCAAGCGGCGGCCTACTCGCCGACCGAGATCGCCTGGTCCTTCATGGCCGCGACGGTCTTGGCCTGCACGTCCGCGAACACCTCCGTCAGCTTGCGCTTGTTGCCGAGAGCCGCCGACACACCGTCCTGGAGGTCCTGGTCGAGTTGGAGCTGCGTCGGCCCCCAGATCCACGATGACGGGACCCTCGCGGACAGCTGGTCGAACAGCTGCCACTGCTGCTGGCCGCCGAGGAACTCCGTGCCCTTCTGCAGGGCCGGAACGCTCTGGGTCGCGCCGGCCGTTGCGGGGAAGATCCCCCCGTTGGCGACGTTCAGCTCCTGCGCCGCGGGATGGCTGTTGAGCCAGACGGCGAACTTCGCGGCTTCGGCGGGGTGCTTGGAGCCCTTGAAGACGAACACGTTTCCGCCGCCCCAGTTCCCATCGGCCTGCTCGCCCGCCGTCCACTGCGGCAGCTCGGCCACGCGCCAGTCGCCCTTCGTCTTCGGAGAGGCGGCCTCGAGAAGCTTCGCCATCCACGACCCGCCGATCATCCCCCACATCCTGTCCGTGTTGACAGCCCTGTTGTACTCCTCACCGAGGATCGCGTACTTGGTGGCCAGGTCCTCGTCGAGGATCTTCTGCCAGTACTCCGCGACCTCGCGCGTCGCCGGGTTGTCGATCGAGACCTTCCAGCCCGATCCGTCCTGCTGGAACCACTGGCCGCCCTTCTGCCACACCAGGCCGGGGAAGAAGCCGGTGGCGTACGCGGACACGTTCACCAAGCGGCCGCCGTACTGCTTGACCTTCCTGCCGAGCTCGTAGAACTCGGTCCAGGTCTTGGGAGGCTGCAGCCCGTGCTTGTCGAAGAGATCCTTGCGATAGAAGTACGCCATCGCGGCCGTGTCGTGAGGGATCGCGTACACCGGCCCGTTCTCCCCGAACGTCGCCTGCTTCCATGCCCACGGCACGAACTTGGACGCGGCGTCCTTCACGCCCGGGCAACCGCCGATGTCCTGCAGGCCGCCCTGGAGCCGGAACGTCGGAAGGTACTCGAACTCCACGAACCCCAGATCGTCGACCCGCCCGGCCTTGATGGCGTTG
>Ga0081539_10002530_pt1 | contig 25517 bp, 28 predicted proteins | sample TabmetS4T2R2_FD_71023 | JGI IMG/M metagenome (GOLD analysis project Ga0081539, IMG submission 71023) | Tabebuia heterophylla rhizosphere microbial communities from the University of Puerto Rico - S4T2R2 | ecosystem: Host-associated > Plants > Roots > Rhizosphere ...
AAGGTTCGGCTGCCGAAGGGAAACGAACGCCAGTGCATCACGCGCAAAGGTGCGGGTGCGGTCATTTCCGCTGTCCGTTCCCTGCGTTGCGCCGGCGGCCCGGCGCCGCGTTGGTTTCGGCGCAATTGGTTGCCGTGCCGACCGCTGGCACGGTTGTTTCGGTCATAGAGAATTTCTAAGAAGGATTCCAGATCGCCGAAAGGCAAATTTGCTGCTTTGCGAAAAGCGGCATGCGGCGGGTTGCCGCTTGGGAGCGGGCATGCGGCTGATCGCCGAAAAATTGAGCGGCGGACGTAGCGGCGAAACGCTCTTCTCGGACATCGACCTTGACCTGGGCCCCGGCGATTCGCTGATCGTTACAGGCCCGAACGGATCGGGAAAATCCACTCTGCTGAGAACGATCGCCGGGCTGCTGCCACTGGAGGCAGGGACACTCCATGTCGAAGACGGCGGCGAGTATTGGCCGACGGTGTCGAGCGCGTGTCACTATCTCGGCCATCTCAACGCGATGAAGACCGCGTTGACGGTCGAGGAGAATCTCGGCTTCTGGCGAGATTTCCTGGGTGAAACGCGGCTCGGCATCGACGAGGCGCTGAACCGGGTCGGGCTGGGCGGGCTCGGCGATCTGCCTTTCGGCTATCTCTCCACCGGGCAGAAGCGCCGCAGCGCGCTTGCCCGGCTGCTTGTCTGCCATCGCCCGATCTGGCTGCTCGACGAGCCGACCGCGGGGCTCGATGCGGCGTCCGAAGAGATGTTCGCAGAGCTGGCGAAGGAGCATCTTGGCGCGGGGGGGATATTGGTCGCGGCGACGCATCAGGCGCTGGGGGTGGAGGGGACGGTAGGGCTGAATCTGGCATCCGTAGTGGAGATGAGCTGAGATGCCGGCATTCCTTCGCGCCCCCCTCTGTCCTGCCGGACATCTCCCCCGCAAGGGGGGAGATTTGATGTCTTCCAAGATTTCGCCAATCTTCGACGCTGCAGAACGGGCGCCGTCAAAAATGGAGGCCAATCTCCCCCCTTGCGGGGGAGATGTCCGGCAGGACAGAGCGGGGCAACGTAGAGCGCCGAGGTTCGAGGGAGTTGCGTATTCTCCAGAGGGCGTCCGACGGTGACCGCCCTCTTCCGGCGCGAACTGCGGCTTGGCATCCGCGCCGGCGCTGGTGCGCTGACCGGCCTGCTGTTCTTCCTGGCCGTCATAGCGACGATACCCTTCGCGGTCGGACCGGACCTCAGCCTGCTCGCGCGCATCGGGCCGGCGGTACTGTGGATCGGCGCGCTGCTTGCCTCTCTCCTGGGTCTAGACCGGCTATTCCAAGCCGAACGAGAGGACGGCTCACTGGACCTCGTCATTCTCGCCGCGGACCGGCACATGCTGGCGCTTACAGTGCTGGTGAAATGCCTGGCGCACTGGACGGCAAGCGTGCTGCCGCTGGTGATCGCCACGCCGCTGCTCGGCCTGTTCATGAATATCGAGCCCGCAGGCGTCGGCGCGGCAACGCTGACGCTGCTGGTCGGCACGCCGGCGATCACCTTCATCGGCGCGGTCGGCGCCGCTGTGGCGGTGGCGCTGCCGCGCGGCGGGCTGATGATGTCAGTGCTCATCCTGCCGCTCGCGATCCCGGTGCTGATCTTCGGTGTCTCGGCGAGCTACGCGGCGGTCGCCGAACCGGACCCGTTCCTGCCGCCCTTCCTGATCCTATGCGCGCTTACAATCGGCTTTGCGGTCGTAGGGCCGACCGCCGCCGCGATTGCGCTCCGGTGGAGCGGAGACTGAGGCGGCGAAGACGACGGTTGTCCCGGAAGACCTGGCCCAGAGCCCATAACCCCATTTGCCTCACGCGGGATTGATCACTGTCAATTGCCCATCACGGCAAGGAAAGCTATTTGGATGCCATGAGCGAAACCACCGCACAGCCGCGCCGCTGGCTCGATCTGGCGAACCCGACGCGTTTCGTTGCGCTCGCAGGCCGATGCATTCCATGGCTTGCCGGGCTCTCGGCAGCGGTGCTTGCCGTAGGTCTCTGGCTCAGTTTTGCCTCGCCTGAGGATTACCAGCAGGGCACCACCGTGCGCATCATGTATATCCACGTGCCGTTCGCGTGGCTCTCCATGCTCTGCTACACGATCATGGCGGCTGCAGCGCTCGGCACGCTGGTCTGGCGCCATCCGCTGGCCGACGTGTCGCTGAAGGCGGCGGCGCCGATTGGCGCCGTGTTCACCGGGCTGGCGCTCGTCACCGGTTCGATCTGGGGCAAGCCGATGTGGGGAACATGGTGGGTGTGGGACGCGCGCCTGACGTCGGTGTTCGTGCTGTTCCTCATGTATCTCGGCATCATCGCGCTGTCGCGCGCGATCGAGGATCAAAGCCGCGCGGCCCGCGCCACAGCCGTCATCACCCTGGTCGGCTTCATCAACATCCCGATCATCAAATTCTCGGTCGACTGGTGGAACACGCTGCACCAGCCTGCCTCGGTGTTCCGGCTCGACGGGCCGACCATCGATGCTTCGATGCTATGGCCTCTGATGGTGATGGCCGTCGGCTTCACGCTGCTGTTCCTCACGCTTCATATTGCAGCGATGCGCACCGAAATTTTCCGGAGGCGCGTGGCGGCAATGCGCAGAATAGAAGCGCGGCGCGTCGAGACGAGGTCGCCATGAGCGTGCACGACCTCTATGTCGCGGCGGCCTACGCGGCAGCGACGGTCGGCATTGTCGGGCTGATCGTCTGGGTGCTCGCCGACCAGCGGGCAAGGCGGCGCGAAATCGCCCAGCTCGAGGCCAGCGGTGTGCGGCGCCGCTCGGACCGTAATGCGGGTTCACGGGCGTGAGCGTCGGAGCGGACACGCCGCGCAAGAGATCGCGGCTGCTGGTTTTCCTGCCGCTGATCGCCTTCCTGGGGCTGGCGGCGGTCTTCATGCTGCAGCTTTTCTCCGGCCGTGATGTGTCGGAAATCCCGTCGGCGCTGATCGGCGCGCCGGCGCCGGCGACGAAGCTCGCGCCACTCGAGGGCACGAACCTCCCGGGGATCGATTCCACGCTCTATAAGGGCAAAGTCACGGTGCTGAATGTCTGGGCGTCGTGGTGCGTGCCCTGCCGCGAGGAACATCCCGTGCTCTTCGCCCTGTCGCAGGACGGCCGTTTTGACCTCGAAGGGCTGAACTACAAGGACAAGCCCGAGAATGCGTCGGCATTCCTCGCCGGCCTGGGCAATCCCTTCTCGGCAATCGGTGTGGACCCGGCCGGCCGCGCCGGCATCGACTGGGGCGTCTATGGCGTGCCGGAGACCTTCGTCATCGGCAAGGACGGCAAGATCGCTTTCAAGCATGTCGGCCCCCTTACAACGGAATCGGTCAGGACCGAGCTGCTGCCTCAGATCGAAAAGGCGCTGGCATCTCCTTCATGAGCTCCGACGCGCAAGTCGAGGAGGGGCCTGGCGACGTCGCGGCGCGTGTCCGCGACCATTTTCGCCATCAGGCGGAGGCTTGCGATGCGCTTGGCTCACCCTTCACCGCTTCGGTCTGCAGGGCGCTGGCCGAGGTGCTCGACGAAACGACCGCGACGGGCCGGCGTGTCCTCTCATGGCCCGGCAATGCACGCGAGGATGCGCTGTCGCTGCGGCTGTGCGGTGGCCTTCATGCGCTGGTGCTGTCCGGAGCCGACCCGATGCTTGCTGCGGCCTATCCGCCGACCGCTGCGAGCGAGTCGGAACTGACAGGCGTCCTATCCGACGCCATTGCCTGGAACGATACGGCGCTCGGGCGTGCGCTCAATAGCGCGCCGCAGACCAACGAGATCGCCCGTTCGGCGATGTTGCTCCCCGGCTTCCTGGCGATTGCGCGTGAGACAGGGCTGCCGCTCGATATCTACGAGATCGGCTCAAGCGGCGGGCTCAACCTCCTGTCCGACCGCTTCACCTATGATTTTGGCGGGGCTCGTTGGGGCGGTGCCGGTTCGCCGGTGCGGCTCGCCCCGGAGGTTCGCGGCACGGCGCCGGATTTGGATGGGACGCTTGCTGTCATCGGCCGGACAGGCAGCGACATCAGGCCGATCCATATCGCCGACACGGTCGAGCGGCTGCGCCTGCGCTCCTATATCTGGGCCGACCAGACACTGCGTCTTGCCCGGCTCGATGCAGCGATCCGACTTGCAGAAGAAAATCCATTCACGTTGGAAAGTGTGGAGGCGGCAAGGTTCGTGGAGCGTAAATTCAAGGGCTTGCAACCAGGAACGGCGCGGGTGCTGTTCCACTCGATCATGTGGCAATATCTGCCGGACAGCACCAAGGAAGCCGTCAACGCCACGCTGTCAACAGCGGGGGGGATGGCGACGCAGGATGCTCCGGTCGCCTGGCTGCGTATGGAGCCGCGCGACACGCGAGACCCTTATGCGACGCTGAGCCTCACCGTCTGGCCCGGCGGCAGTACCCGCCATCTCGCGCACTGCGACTATCACGGGCGTTGGATCGAGTGGATCGCCAAAAGCTGAAATGAACAAACGAAAGCCGGCCGGGTTTCTCCCGGCCGGCTCGAATTCCGTGGCGCGGCTGCGATTACCTGCCGTAGACGTCGAGATAGGCGTGACGCAGCATCTCGCCGCGGTCGGCGCCCATGTCGGCGAGGTCGCGTGGCGTCAGGCTCTGGATTTCGGCAACGAGCCGGCCGTAGCGGACGCGCTTCTCGACACGGTTCCTGGCGTACTTCACGAAATTAGAGATCATGGACTTAGCCCCTATGCCTGTCCGTCACCTCTGACGGAGCTGTTGACCTCCCTGAACCTCCTGGAATATTGGCATGGATTTGTTGCAGTGCAATAACTCGTATTGCAATGCAGCAATGCGCTCGTAGCATGGCTGGTTAAAAAGTCATGCACAGTGTTAAGGCAGATCGCCGAAGGAAGCGGCGGTCTGTGCGGCATCACCACATGGACGCGCGGTAAGCTTCATCAAGCGAGCGGTCGGTAGCCCCGGCCGACTCGGTCAGCGCGAGCTGATCCTTGAGGATCTGGCCAAGCGTCGGCAGAGAGGCGCGGTCCGGCCAGGTTGCGGGCCTCCATAGCTCCGAGCGCATGAAGGCCTTGGCGCAATGCATGTAGACGGCCTTGATCGCGACTACCATCACGCTGGCCGGCAGTTTGCCTTCGGCAGCCAGCCGCTCGCGCAGGCCGCCATCCACCGTCATCCTGGCGTGACCGTTGACGCGCAGCGTCTCGTCCATGCCGGGGATGAGGAACAGCAGGCCCACCGCGGGATTGGCGACAATGTTCTCCCATGTGTCCAGGCGGTTGTTGCCCGGCCGGTCGGGAATGGCAATGGTGGCATCGTCGAGCACGGCGACGAAGCCCGGCCGATCGCCCTTCGGCGTCACGTCGGCATTGCCATTGCCGTCCGATGAGCCGATCAGCATGAATGGGCTGCGGCGCAGGAAACCTTTGGCGTGCGGGTCGAGCGCCTTCATCTCCTTGCGGAGCGAATTCGTGTGTGCGGCCTTGTAATGCGACCTCAGCTCCTCGCGGTTCGTGATGAATTCCATCTATTTCGTCTTTCCGAAGCGCTCGTCGAGCGAGTGGCGCATAATAAGCGGCATCTGGCTGAAGGTGAAAATGAGCGTGATCGGCATGATGCCCCACACCTTGAACGCCACCCATATGTCAGTCGAGAAATTGCGCCAGACCACCTCGTTGACGACAGCGAGGAAGAAGAAGAACAGCCCCCAACGCAGGGTGAGCTTCCGCCAGCCTTCCGCGTCGAGGTGGAAGGCGGAATCGAAGACGTAGCCGAGCAGCGACTTGCCGAAGGCGAGCCCGCCGAGCAGCACCACGCCGAACAGCGTGTTGACGATGGTCGGCTTCATCTTGATGAAGATGTCGTCATGCAGCCACAGCGTCAGCGCGCCGAACACCAGCACGACGATGCCGGACACCAGCGGCATGATGGGCAGTGCGCGCATCAAGACCCATGACGCTGCGAGCGCTATTCCCGTCGCGACCATGAACAGCAGCGTCGCCACGAAGATCGGCCCGCCGACATCGCCGAGCGCCGGAAATCTCTCGATCAGCCAATCGCCGCGGGCGTTGGCAAAGAAGAATACCATCAGAGGCCCAAGCTCGAGAACGAGCTTCAGGACTGGATTGATTTCCTTGTGCTTCGGGTCTGACGGATCGCGTTCGAGTATTGGTTCGTTCATTGATGGTGCTGCCGTGCAGTCGCTAGGTGGCCAAATAGGAAATGCTTCGTGCAATGTGGAGCACTGACATCAGAAGACTCTACGCTACTCCCGCAATCGCCCTTGCGAAATCGCCTGCCGAAAAAGGCTCGAGGTCGTCGACTTGCTCGCCGACGCCGATGAAATAGACCGGCAATTTGTATTTGGCGGCGATGGCGACAAGGATGCCGCCGCGGGCCGTGCCGTCAAGCTTCGTCATCACCAGCCCGTTGACTCCGGCGACATTGCGGAAGATCTCGACCTGGTTGAGCGCGTTCTGGCCGGTGGTGGCGTCGACTGTTTGCAACACGGTGTGCGGCGCTTCCGGATCGAGCTTGCCGAGCACGCGCACGATCTTCTCAAGCTCGGCCATCAGCTCGGCCTTGTTCTGGAGCCTGCCGGCGGTGTCGATGATGAGCACGTCCGAGCCTTCGGCCCTGGCTTTCTCGAAGGCGTCGTAGGCGAGCCCGGCTGCATCCGCGCCAAGCTTCGAGGAGACAACGGGCGATCCCGTGCGCTCGCCCCATATCTTGAGCTGCTCGATCGCCGCGGCGCGGAACGTGTCGCCGGCGGCCAGCGTCACCTTGAGACCGCCTTGTGTGAGCTTCGCGGCGAGCTTGCCGATGGTGGTGGTCTTGCCGGTGCCGTTGACCCCTACGACCAGGATCACGTGCGGCTTATGAGAAAGGTCGAGCTCGAGCGGCAGCGCCACGGGCTTCAGCACTTTCTCGACCTCCTCGGCCATAATGGTGCGTACTTCGGCGTCGGACACATCGCGGCCATACCGGCCAGACGCCAGCGTGTCGGTGACGCGCAGCGCGGTCTCCATGCCAAGATCGGCGCGGATCAGCACGTCCTCCAGATCCTGCAGCGCGTCCTCGTCGAGACGGCGCTTCGTGAAGATGCCGGCGATGTTCGTCGACAATTCGCGCGACGAGCGCGACAGGCCGTTCCGGAGCCGCTGAAACCAGCTCCGGCGCGGGGCAGGTTCCGATGCCTTCGGCTGGAGATCGGCCTTCCGCTCGACCTTTTTCGCGACGGTGACCCGGGTGGCGGTGGGGGCAGGCCCGCCCGGCGTCGTCGGCGGCTCTGCCGGGATTTCAGGCGGCGCCGGCGAAGGCTGAGGAGCGGGCTGATCCGGGACATACTCTGGTGCAGGTGGTCGCGGCTGCGGAGGAGTTGGCGGGGTCGGTATCTCTTCGGGAGCCGGCGCAGGCGTCTCCATGGGCGCCGGCGAGGGCTCAGCGGGCACCTCCTGCGGTCGAGGTGCCGGTTGCGGGGTACCAGGCTCCGGGATGACCTCGGGCTGAGGTTTCGTCGGGGCAGGTTCGGGTGGAGTCGGCGGCGTTTCAGGTGGTGCGGGCGGCTCGGTCGGCGTCGGCCGTGCCGGGGCGGGTTCCTTTGGTGTCTCGTCCTTCAATGCATGGAAAGCATCGAAATTGAGCGGCGGGAGCGTCTCCGTTTCCGCCGGCTTTTCCTCGACCTCCTTGTGGCCAAAGGAAAAGACCTTCTTGATGAAGCCAAGAGCCATTGCGGATGCTCGTTTCAGGCGGCCAGGGCGGAGATCGAGCCGGCGATCAGGCGCTGGCCGTCATGCCCGGAAATCATCGCCTCGACGATGTCGCCCGGCCGGCCATTGTCGATCGCGGCGAGGGTGAAGCCTTCGGTGCGGCCGAGGCCGTCGCGCTCGACCAGGATCGACTGCCTGCTGCCGGTCGTCGAAGCCAGATGGCGTAGATAGGCCGCCTGTCCAGAGGTTCGCAACCGCGCAGCGCGCTCCTTGACGACTTCCCGCCTCACTTGCGGCATGCGCGCGGCGGGCGTGCCCTCACGCGGCGAGAACGGGAAGACGTGGAGATGCGTCAGCCCGCATTCTTCGATGATCTTAAGCGAATTCTCGAACATCGCTTCGCTCTCGGTCGGGAAGCCGGCAATGATGTCGGCGCCGAACACGATGTCCGGGCGCATCTTGCGTATATCCTGGCAGAAGCGGATCGAATGATCGCGCAGATGCCGCCGTTTCATGCGCTTCAAAATCATGTCGTCGCCGGACTGCAGCGACAGATGCAGATGCGGCATCAGGCGCTTCTCGGTGGCGATCGCTTCCAGCAGATCCTCGTCCGCCTCGATCGAATCGATAGAGGAAAGCCGTAGCCGCTTCACATCAGGCGCCCGCCTCAGAATCGTCCGCACCAGCCTGCCGAGCTTCGGCCCGCCAGGCAGGTCCGCGCCATAGCTGGTCAGGTCGACGCCGGAAAGCACGACCTCCGCATAACCGTTGCCGGCCAGCCGCTTCACCTGCTCCACCACCGGGCCCATCGGCACGGAACGCGAATTGCCGCGGCCGTAAGGGATGATGCAGAAGGTGCAGCGATGGTCGCAGCCGTTCTGCACCTGCACGAAGGCTCGCGCACGGCCCTCGATCGCGTCGACCATATGGCCGGCGGTCTCGCGCACGGAAAAGATGTCGTTGACGCGCGCCTTCTCGAGATCGTTGACGCCGAAATCGGGCAGCGCACGGTAATTGCGGGCGTCGAGCTTTTCCTCGTTGCCGAGCACGAGATCGACCTCGTCCATCGCCACGAAGCCCTGCGGGTCGGTCTGGGCGGCGCAGCCGGTGACGATGACGCGGGCCTGCGGGTTCTCGCGCCGCGCCTTGCGGATCGACTGCTTGGCCTGACGCACGGCTTCGGCCGTGACCGCACAGGTGTTGAAGATGACCGCGCCGTTCTGCAGCGCGCCGAGGCCGGCAGCTTCGGCCTCGCGGCGCATCACCTCGGATTCATAGGTATTGAGGCGGCAACCGAAAGTGACGATGTCGATTTTGTTGGACAGGGGCGCCATCAGGCGACTTCCTGCGCGTCGCGCACCCAGGCGCCCGTCGTGGGATCGAAGGCGCCGGAAAATTCCCACTCGGCAGGGCCGGTGAGGATGACATGGTCGTCGGCACGCCATTCGACCTGCAACCTGCCGCCGGGCGCGGTAAGCGATACCTTACGCTCGGTGCGCCCGGAGCGAGCAGCGGCCACTAAGGCTGCGCAGGCTGCCGAGCCGCAAGCCTTGGTCAGCCCGGCGCCGCGCTCCCAGGTGCGGATCGTCATCGCGTCACGCGCGGTCACCTCGGCAATCGTGATATTGGCGCGCTCCGGGAAGATCGGGTGGTTTTCCAGCAGCGGCCCGAAGCGGCCGAGCTCGTAGGACCATACGTCCCGGTCGACCCAGAAGATCGCATGGGGATTGCCCATCGACACGACGGCCGGCGAATGCAGCTCGGGCGCGTCGATCGGCCCGATCTGCAGCTCGATGGCGCGCGTGTCGCGGAACTCTTCGGCGAGTGGAATGTCCTGCCAGCCGAAGCGCGGTTTGCCCATGTCGACCGAGATCAGCCCGTCGGCGAGCTCCTCGGCGTTCAAAATGCCAGCGACGGTTTCGAAGGTGAAGATCTTCTGCCCAGTTTCGGCGGCGAGCGCCTGCACCACACAGCGCATGCCGTTGCCGCAGGCGTGAGCGGTGGAGCCATCCGAGTTCAGAATTTCGATGAAATAGGCGGTGCCCGGCGTCTTTGGGTCGTGGATTGCCATCACCTGATCGAACTTCGTCGCCGGATCGGCGTTCAGCGCGAGCGCCGCCACGGGCGTGACGTGGTCCGCACGGCCACGCATGTCGGCGACGATGATCTCGTTGCCGACCCCGTTCATCTTGGCGAAAGACGCGTTGGTACCCATGATGCCGCCGTATATGGCGGAAAAGGCCCGGAATTACCAGCCAGATGGCGATCAGACAGCGCCTCCGCCGGCCCAATAAAATAGCAGGAGAACGACGACAACACAGATGAGCAGGATAACCGCCAGTATCTTTGCCAGCGTGCTAGCGCCTCTCGCCACACCGGTAAAGCCCAGCGCCCCGGCGACAATGGCGACGACGACAAGAATGACGATCCACTTGAGCATGGCCAGCTCCGACAAAATGACCCGTCTACAACGCAGTGCGGAGGGAAACGCTCCGATCATGCAGCCATGAGATGAGGACAGCCTCATCGTGCTTGTGCAACGCGTTGGCGACCGGTATCGAGGGGCGCCGCATGCCGGCGTGTTTCGGATTGCCGTTTGAAGCGATATGTTCGGGCTGAGCCTTTTGTGATGTTTTGCGCATCCGAAACCGTATTTTAACCATATAGGGTTGCAATTTCGCCGATATCGCCATTTCTGGTGACCAGTGATTTCATAGCGGAGTGCGGCAACTCCGACGGAGGTTGGTTATGACGTTCCCGAGAAGCGGCCTTATTGCTGTTTCGCTGGCGCTGCTGGCGGCGGGCTGCTCGTCGTCGCGTTTCTCTTCGATCGACAGCCAGCCCGAGCCGCTGACGCCCGCGCCGTCCGGCAATGTCGCAACCTCGCAACTGCCGCCGCCGGCGGCGCCAGGCGCCGCCGATCCGTCGCAATTCCCGGCTGCGCCGGGTACGACGGCGCCGCCCGGCACCGAAGTCGCGGCAGTGCCACCGCCCGCCTCCACGGAACCGCCCGCGGCCGCGCCCGACCTTACCACGGCGAGCGTCGCCGGCGTCTGGACGGCCACCGTCTCTGGCCAGAGCTGCAAGGTGGCGACGCCGCAAACCAAGTTCGGCGCCGGCTATCGCGCGGGCCCGCTGCGCTGTCCGGCTCCCCTCGATGGCGTTAAGTCATGGAACGTGGCCGGCAAGCAGCTCTCGCTCTACGACGAGAGCGGCGGCGTGCTCGCTCGTCTCTATTCGAGCGGCGGCGAGAAGTTCGACGGGCAGACGTCCAGCGGCGTGCCGATCTCGCTCAGCCGGTAGCTCCAGGCTGCAGTCGCCAACTTTCGCTTGAGCTTCAACGATGCACCTGCGCGACGGCCTGCAGACACGTGTAACCGTCGCCCAGCATTATGGGAATCTCCTCGCGCGCGGCGAGATCGCTCGCGACGCAGCGCAGGAGAGGCTGGCGCACGCACTCGACCGGCTGATCGAAGACCTCTGCGAGAAGCGCATTGCGGCGAAATCGAGCTCGCTCGGGTGGCTCTTTGCCAAACGACGCGAGCAAAGAACCGTGCGTGGCCTCTACATCCATGGCGGCGTCGGGCGCGGCAAGACCATGCTGATGGACATGTTCTTCGAGCTGGTCCCGATGCGCCGCAAGCGCCGCGTCCACTTCAACGCCTTCATGGCGGACGTTCACGACCGCATCAACCGGCACCGGCAAGCGTTGAAACGCGGCGAGACACGCGAGGACGATCCGATCCCCCCGGTGGCGCGCACGCTCGCCGAGGAGGCCTGGGTGCTGTGCTTCGATGAGTTTTCGGTGACCGACATTGCCGACGCGATGATCCTGTCGCGGCTGTTCTCGGCGCTGTTTGCGAATGGCGTGGTGCTGGTCGCGACGTCCAACGTGGCCCCCGACGATCTTTACCGTGATGGGCTGAACCGGGCGTTGTTCCTGCCATTCGTCGCCGTCTTGAAGGAACATACGGAGATCTTTGCGCTCGGCGCCGGCAGGGACTACCGGCAGGAGCAGTTGAACGGCGTGCCCGTCTACATCACGCCAGTCGACTCGGCAGCCGATCGTCTGATGGACAGGGCATGGGAGGCAATGACCCTGGGGACGCCTACCGGACCGGAAGATATCGTCGTCAAGGGCAGGCATGTCGCCGTGCCGCGCGCCGCCGGGCGGGCAGCGCGCTTCACCTTCCGCGAGCTGTGCGAGATGCCGTTGGGGGCGCGCGACTATCTGGCGATCGCCGGGCGCTACGACACGGTTTTCATCGACCGCATTCCTGTCCTGGACGACTCGAGGCGCAACGAGGCGAAGCGCCTCATCCTGCTGGTCGATACGCTCTACGACCAGGGCGCGCGCCTGGTGGTCAGCGCCGAGACGTCGCCTTCGGGGCTTTATGTGGGCAAGAGAGGTGCGGAAGCCTTCGAGTTCGAACGCACTGCTTCCCGGCTCATGGAGATGCAGGGCAAGGACTGGCTTGACGCCTGGGCGGCCCGTCATGATGAGGGTCCGGCAGCGGCCGCGAGCTGAGCAGCTACGCCAGACACGTTCCGTTCGCTCGAAACTATGCAGATATGTTTGTGACTTTTCGCCGTTGCCTGTAAATGAGGCGCGCCAGCCCGCTTGCGTGGCGGGTAGGCTCACCCCATCTGCGGACGATCAAGCCCGAAAAGGCCTCCGAAGCCCTCCATGAACATTCAGTCCAAAAACGCCGAAGCCCTCGTCCTTTCGGGCCGCGACGTGACGGCAGTGCTAGGGCCGACCAATACCGGCAAGACCCATCTCGCCATCGAGCGCATGGTGGCACATGAGAGCGGCGTCATCGGCCTGCCGCTGCGGCTGCTCGCGCGCGAGGTCTACACCCGCGTTTGCGAAAAGGTCGGCGCTTCGAAAGTGGCGCTGATCACCGGCGAGGAGAAGATCGTGCCGGCCGGCGCGAAATATTCGGTATGCACGGTAGAAGCCATGCCGCGCGAGACCGACGCCGCCTTCGTCGCCATCGACGAGGTGCAGCTCGCGGGCGATCTCGAGCGCGGCCATATCTTTACCGACCGGATTCTGCACCTGCGCGGCAGGCAGGAGACGCTGCTGCTTGGCGCAGCGACCGTACGTGGCATCATCGAGCGACTGCTCAAGGGCATTTCGGTCGTCACCCGCCCGCGGCTCTCGCATCTCGCCTATGCCGGCGAGAAGAAGATCACGCGACTGCCGCGCCGCAGCGCCATCGTCGCCTTCTCGGCCGACGAGGTCTATGGCATCGCGGAGCTGATCCGTCGACAGCGCGGCGGCGCGGCCGTGGTGCTGGGCGCCTTGAGCCCGCGCACGCGCAATGCCCAGGTGGCGCTCTACCAGTCGGGCGACGTCGACTATCTCGTCGCGACCGACGCCATCGGCATGGGCCTCAACCTCGACCTTGACCACGTCGCCTTCGCCCAGAACAGGAAATTCGATGGCTATCAGTTCCGCGACCTGTCCGCCGCCGAACTCGGCCAGATCGCCGGGCGTGCGGGGCGGCATGTCCGCGACGGCACCTTCGGCGTGACGGCCCAGGTCGACCCTTTCCCGGACGACCTCGTCGCAAAGATCGAAAGCCACGACTTCGAGCCGGTGAAGGTGCTGCAATGGCGCACCGCCAATTTCGACTTTTCCAGCATCGAGGCGCTGCGGCATTCGATCGACACGCCGGCGCCGATCGACGGTCTGACGCGCGCATTGCCTGCAGTGGACCAGCAGGCGCTCGACCAGCTTGCCCGCGATCCCGAAATTCGCGACCTCGCTACAACGCGTGAGCGCGTTGCGCTGCTATGGGAGGCTTGCGCGCTGCCCGACTACCGCAAGATCGCGCCGGCCCAGCACGCTGACCTGATTGCTTCCATGTTCGCGGACCTCGTTCGCCTCGGCCATGTCGACGAGAACTATATGGCCGAGCAGGTACGCCGCGCCGATTCCACGGACGGCGACATCGACACGCTGTCGCACCGAATTGCCCAGATCCGCACCTGGACTTTCGTGTCGAACCGGCCGGGATGGCTTGCCGATCCGGCACACTGGCAGGAAAAAACGCGCGAGATCGAGGACAGGTTGTCCGATGCGCTTCATGAGCGGTTGACGAAACGGTTCGTAGACCGCAGGACTTCCGTGCTCATGAGGCACCTCAGAGAGAATACGATGTCAGAGGCCGAAATAAGCCCCGCCGGCGCCGTGCTGGTCGAAGGCCACCATGTCGGTGAATTGCAGGGCTTCCGCTTCACGGCCGACCAGTCGGCCGGCGGGGAGGATGCGAAGGCCGTCAAGGCCGCCGCGCAGAAGGCGCTCGCCGCCGAATTCGAGGCTCGTGCGGAGCGCTTCGGCACCTGCGCCAATCATGACATCGCGCTCGGCTCCGACGGCACGCTGCGCTGGATCGGCGCGCCGATCGGCACACTGGTTGCCGGCGACGATGCGCTGAAGCCGCGCGTCGTGCTGCTCGCTGACGAGCAACTCACCGGCCCCGCACGCGACAAAGTCGCTGCGCGCGCAGACCGCTACGTGGAATATCAAGTCAATTCGCTGCTCAAGCCGCTGGTCGACCTCAGGGACGCCGAATCGCTTTCGGGGATTGCACGCGGCATCGCCTTCCGCCTCGTCGAGAATTTCGGTACGCTGAACCGCCGCGACATTACCGATGAAATCAAGTCGCTGGACCAGGATGGCCGCGCCGCGCTGCGGCGGCTTGGGGTTCGTTTCGGCGCCTATCATATCTTCGTGCCGACTTTGTTGAAGCCGGCGCCTGCCGGCCTGGTGACGCTGCTTTGGGCATTGAAGAACGACGGCAAGGACAGGCAGGGCTTCGGGGACGTGGTCAACATGCTTGCGGCCGGCCGTACCTCCGTGGTGGTCGATCCGGCATTCGACCGGGCATACTACAAGCTTGCCGGTTTCCGCGTGCTGGGGCGCCGCGCTGTGCGCATCGATATTCTGGAGCGGCTTGCCGACCTGATCCGGCCGGCTCTCGCCTGGAAACCCGGCCAGGGCCAGCGTCCTGACGGCGCCTTCGACGGCAGCGGCTTCACGGTTACGCCACCGATGATGTCGATCCTCGGCGCGACGGCGGACGACATGGAGGAGATCCTCAAAGGCCTGGGCTACCGGGCCGACGCCAAACCAGCAGTCGAGGTCAGGGCGAAGCTCGCCGAACTCGACGCTGCGGCTAACGCCTCTGCCGCAGCCGCGGCAAAGGCCGCTGCAGAGGTGGCCGACAGGGCGGAAGCGGAAAAGGCGGCCGCATTGCAGGCAGAAGCTGCTGCGGCAGAAGACGCGGCATTGACCGTTGAGACGGAGCCGCAGTCGGCTCCGCAAGCCGGTCCAGTCACCGAGGAAATGGTTCATCGGGATACCGCGCCCTTCGAGCACCAGTCCGAGGCGCAGGGAGCGCATCATCACGCCGGTGAGACGATTGCCGAACCGGAGGGCTTCGTCAGCCATGCGGAGCCAATAGAAGCGGCAGCGTTGCAGGCCGAGGCGGCCGCGGGCGAGGATGCTGCGCTGAACCCGGATGCCGTGTCTGAGGCCGGACCCGCGGTTACTGACCCGATGGCCGAACAGGCGCATGTCGATATGGCAAAGGCGGAAGAGTCTGCCGAGGCGACGCCGGAAGCCGCCAAATCGGACGTCGCCGAAGCGGTACCGGCCGAGCCCGCCGAAGAACCCAGACCGATCCTGATCTGGCGGCAAGCCCGCTTCGACCAGCGGCCGCGGCATCGCCATGACACGCGTGGCCGTGGCAGGGATGCCAATCGTTCGAACGAAGGACGTGGTCGTGACGCGCAGGGTCCGACCGAGCAAGCCAAGCCTGGCGAGCGCAGCTATGGTGAGCGCCAACGCGAGAACCGGGCAAGCCATGCTCATGGAGAGGCCCGCCATAGCGGCAATGAGTCGCGGCCCGAGCGTCAGCGCGGCGATAGCGAGCGCAGCGGCAAGGAACGCTTCGAACGCAAGTTCGGCGGCAAGCCCGGCCGCCGCGACGACGAGCGCCGCGACAATCGTGACGGCAAGGACCGGTTCGCCGATCGCAAGAAGGGCGCCCCCAACGGCGGCGAGCGCGTCAAGACATGGTCGACGGAGACGCCGCGCGAAGATCGCGCGCCGCGTTTCGATCCCAATTCGCCCTTTGCCAAGCTTGCCGCGTTGCGCGACCAGCTCAAGAAATAGGTGGTCTTTGAGTAGATGAGCGGCGCGGACCGCCAGCGCATCGACAAGTGGCTGTTCTTTGCGCGCGTGGTCAAATCGCGCTCTCTGGCCGCAAAGCTCGTGCAGTCGGGCCGGCTGCGCATCAATCGCGACAAGGTCGAGCAGGCTGCGCATGCCGTAAAGCCTGGCGATGTCCTGACGATCACCCTTGACCGGCGCGTGCTGGTTTATCGCGTTGCCGCTTGCGGTACGCGACGCGGCCCAGCCGAGGAAGCCCGCACGCTTTACGAGGACTTGACGCCGGCACAGTCCGGGCAACCTGCGCCGCCCGACGCTATTGCGCCGATTCGTGCCAGGGGTGCTGGCCGGCCGACCAAGAAGGAGCGACGTCAGATGGACAGGCTGATGCCCGACGACTGACCGCCGCGCCCGTCGTAGGCGCGGAGCTGGCCGTTTCGAGCCTCGATCTGTCGCTGAAAGAATGTTTCTGTAGCGTGGGATAGGGCAGGATCACTGCCCTTGCCATGAACCGGCAAAGTCGCTACCTGACCCCGCGCAGCGAGCATTGCGCCAGCCTTTGGACTACCGGGAGCCTTCCCATGACCTACGTCGTCACCGATAACTGCATCAAGTGCAAGTACATGGACTGCATCGAGGTCTGTCCGGTCGACTGCTTCTACGAAGGCGAGAACATGCTGGTGATCCATCCGGACGAGTGTATCGATTGCGGCGTCTGCGAGCCGGAATGCCCGGCCGACGCTATCAAGCCGGACACCGAGCCTGGGCTTGAGAAATGGCTTCAGGTCAACGCGGAATATGCTGACAAGTGGCCCAATATCACCTCGAAGAAAGAGCCTCCCGCCGACGCCAAGGAATATGACGGGCTCGATGGCAAGTTCGAGAAATTCTTCTCCGCCGAGCCCGGCGAAGGTGACTGATCGAGGCTACCGGGCTCCGGTCTATTGGCCGAAAATTTACTACGCTGGTTAACTGCCGTTTGCTGCTGCGACACGACGCCGCCTGCTCATCCACAGCAAATTGTTGATTCTTCCGACTTTTTGTGATAAAGCCATAAAACTTGCCGGTGGCACAGCATCGATTCAGGGCGCAGAAGCGTTACTCATTGCAAAAGCGAAGATCTCGTTCGGGACCAGGGCAACCTGAGCCAGCCGTGTATTTTTGCGGCGTTGGGGCTCACGATTTTCGCGGGTCTTTGTAAGGCTGATGTCTACGTGCTTGGGCGGCATTGATCGCGGTCGTCTTGCGGCTGCAATGGTTTCGCCGGCAGGCGCCGGCGGCTGAACAGGAGTACAGGGCGTATGGCAATCCAACAAAAAAAGTCGGCGCAGCGTCACGGCTTCAAGACCGGCGAGTTCATTGTATACCCGGCGCATGGCGTCGGGCAGATCGTCGCCATCGACGAGCAGGTGGTGGCGGGTCATTCGCTCGAACTGTTCGTGATCGATTTCCAGAAGGACAAGATGCGCCTCAAGGTGCCGGTCGCCAAGGCTGCCTCGATCGGCATGCGCAAGCTGTCCGAGACCGACTATGTCGACCGCGCTCTGAAGGTCGTGCAGGGCCGCGCGCGCGTCAAGCGCACCATGTGGTCGCGCCGCGCGCAGGAATACGATGCCAAGATCAATTCCGGTGACCTGATCTCGATCTCGGAAGTCGTGCGCGACCTCTATCGTGCCGACAACCAGCCGGAACAATCCTATTCCGAGCGGCAGCTTTATGAGGCCGCTCTCGACCGCATGGCGCGCGAGATCGCGGCCGTCAACAAGATGTCCGAGACCGAGGCCGTCCGCCTGATCGAGACCAATCTCAACAAGGGCCCGCGCCGCGGCGCCAAGGCCGACAACGAGGAAGCCGAACAGGAAGAAGCTGCGTAAGCCACTCTTTACCGGAGGTTTCGAAACCCGGCGGTCGCGCCGGGTTTTTCTTTTGTGAGAACGAGAGCAGTCTTTCTCGGAATTGGCGGTCAGCGCGCTCGCAAATATCGCCCTATACAAAAGTATGGTGGAACGATTTAGCCCCGACTGTCGTTGTGCAGTGCGGATCGCGGACGCGTGCCCGACCCGCTAAGCATCTTTCGACGATCGAGCGGCCAGACCTCCGGCGAGGCCGGACTACGCAAAACCGGGAGCTCTTTTATGAGGGATGACCTCGCCGGCCGAAGCCTGATGCGTGCGGCACTCGCCGCGCCTTATCTCGGGCGGGAGGAGGAGCATGATCTGGCAATCCGTTGGAAGGAGGAGCGCGACGAGGAGGCGCTGGATCGCATCGCCACAGCCCATATGCGGCTGGTGATATCGATGGCGGCACGATTTCGACATTTCGGGCTGCCGCTGGGCGACTTGATCCAGGAGGGGCATGTAGGCCTGCTCGAAGCAGCGGCACGTTTCGAGCCGGAGCGCGGCGTTCGTTTCTCGACCTATGCCACTTGGTGGATCAGGGCCTCAATCCAGGACTATATCCTGCGCAACTGGTCGATCGTGCGCGGCGGCACAAGTTCGGCGCAGAAGGCGCTCTTCTTCAACCTGCGCCGGTTGCGGGCCAAACTCGCGAACGGGTCGGAAGCATTGCCGGCAAGCGTGGTCTATCAGGAAATTTCCACGGCGCTGGGCGTTTCAATCTCCGATGTGGCGATGATGGACTCGCGCCTCTCGGCTCCTGACACTTCGCTCAATGCGCCGCTTCTCGAGGACGGCGCATCCGACCGCATGGACTTTCTGGTTTCCGACGCTCCCAGGCCTGACGAGGCTGCCGAGGAGGCGATCGATGTCGAGCGTCGGCACGGCTGGCTGCACGATGCATTGGGTGTGCTCAATGCGCGCGAGTTGCAGATCATATCGGAGCGCAGGCTCAAGGATGAAGGCGCGACGCTAGAGTCGCTCGGCGAGACGATGGGCATCTCCAAGGAGCGTGTCCGGCAGATCGAAAACCGGGCGCTGGAGAAGCTGAAATCTGCGCTTGTGAAAGCGAACCCGGCTTTCATGTCGCAGTCGGCGTGACGGCGGCATTCACATATCGCGAGAGGATGAATTGGAGTCGTTCATCCTGCTTTGGATTCTTGTTCTGGGCATGACCTTATCCGAAAGTCTGCAACTTTTCGGAATCATGCTTTGGCCATGTTCGTCCGGTCGAAGCTGACGGTCTTCACCACTGCGTAGACCTCCTGCCCAAGACTCAAGCCGAGCGTGTGCGTCGACTGCCGAGTGAGACGCGCCAGAATCGTCTGCCCGTTGCAGTCGACCCGGATGTCGACCACCGGCCCGCCCTCCGTCACCATGCCGACGATGCGGCCGGCAAGCACGTTGAGCGCGCTCAATCCCTCCGGCCTGTGCGTTGCAATCATGACGTCGCGTGCGCGGATCCGCAGCCTGACCGGCACCCCTGGCAAAGCCTGGATGCGGGGAACCCGAATTTCGCCGGCCGCCGAAATGAGGACCGTCATGCCGAATGCCTCGTCATGCCTGTCGACCAGCATTTCGAGCAAGGCGCCACCCTCGCCGATTTCATCGTCGAATAAGAGGTCGAGGCGCTGCATGATCTCGGCGGTCGGCCCGCAGGCGGCAACTCTGCCGGCGGCAAGCAGAACCACCTCGGTCGCGAGCCGTGCAACCTCGGCGACCGAATGGCTGACATAGACGATCGGCACCCTGACCTCGTCGCGTAACCGTTCGATGTATGGGAGGATCTCGGCCTTTCGGGCCTCATCCAGCGAAGCGAGAGGCTCATCCATAAGAATCAGCCCGGGGCTCGCGACCAGCGCACGCCCGATCGCCACGCGCTGCTTCTCCCCGCCGGAGAGCTTGTCTGGCCGGCGATCGAGCAGTTGGCCGATGCCCAGAAGGTCGATCACCATGGCCTCGTCGGCATAGCGTTCGGCGCGCGGTGCGAAGAAGCGGCCGTAGCCCAGGTTCTGGCGCACGGTCATGTGCGGGAAGAGCCGCGCATCCTGGAAGACGTAACCGATGCGGCGCCTGTGTCGCGGGACGAAGACCCGCTTGGCGGTGTCGACAAGCACGCGCCCATCGACCACGACATAACCGTGTTGAGGGCGTGTCAGGCCGGCTATTGCATTGATGATCGAAGTCTTGCCCGAGCCCGACGGGCCAAACAAAGCGGTCACCCGCCCGCTGCTCTCGAAATTCACTTGGAGGGTAAAGGCCCCAAGATTATGGCGGAGCGAGACCGCGAGCGTCATTCGAGGTCCATGCGTCGGCCGACCCGTCGCGCGAGCGCCTCCGAAACGACGAGCGCCATCATCGAGATCACGATGGAAATCGACATCAGGCGCAAGACCATCGGATCGCCGCCCGGCACCTGCGTATAGGTATAGATCGCCGAGGGAAGCGTTTGCGTTTCGCCGGGAATGTTAGCGACGAATGTGATGGTGGCGCCGAACTCGCCCATCGCTTTGGCAAAGCTGAGGATCATGCCGGCAATCACGCCGGGCAGCGCCAGCGGCAGCGTGATGGTCGCAAACACCCAGAGCGGATTGGCGCCGAGCGTGCCCGCCGCGGCCTCGAGCTTGCGATCGACGGCCTCGATCGAGAGCCTGATGGCGCGCACCATCAGCGGAAAGCCCATGACGGCGCAGGCAAGCGCCGCACCGGTCCAGCGGAACGAAAAGACGATCCCGAAATGTTCGGCAAGGAAGGCGCCGATCGGTCCTCGCTTGCCGAAGCCGAGCAAAAGAAGATAGCCGGTCACGACCGGTGGAAGCACGAGCGGCAGGTGGACCAGGCCGTTGAGGATCGATTTTCCCCAGAACCTGCCGCGCGCTAGGACCAGGGCGACAAGCACCCCGAGCGGCAGACTTCCCAGCATCGCCCAGATGGCGACCTTGATGGACAGCCGGACCGCATTCCATTCATCGGGAGTGAGGTCCAGCCAACCCGTCAATGCCTGTCTGTCCTTAGTTGGAAGCGACCGGAGCGAGGAATGTGAAGCCCTGCGCTTCGAACAGTTCCTTGGCTTTCGCCGACTGCATGTACTTCAGGAACGCCTCGGCGTCTGCACTCTTCGCTGCGGCAGTCACGGCAGCGGGATAGACGATCGGCGGATGCGAGTCTTCCGGGAAGGTGCCGATCACCTTCACGGCCTTCTCCGCGTGGGCGTCGGTCGTGTAAACGATGCCGAGTGCGGCCTCGCCGGTCGCCACCAGCTTCAGCGCGGCGCGCACGTTCTCGGCCTGAGCGACCTTGTTCTCCACGGCCGCCCAGACGCCGAGCGATTCCAGCGCAGCCTTGCCGTAAGTCCCGGCCGGCACCGACTTCACGTCAGCCATGGCCAGCTTGCCGTCGCCGAGCAGTCCGGCGAGGTCAACACCCTTGGCGATCGTGATCTCAGCGGTCGAATCCTTCGGAGCGATCAGCACGAGCTGATTGCCGAGCAGCTTCACTTCGGTGTCGGCCCTGGTTAGCTTCTTGTCGGAGAGATATTTCATCCATTTCAGATCGGCCGAGATGAAGATGTCGGCGGGGGCGCCGCCCTCGATCTGCTTGGCCAGCGTACTGCTGGACTCGTAGGAGATCGTCGCTTCCTTGCCGGTCTCGGCCTTCCAGGCGGCATTGATGCTGTCGAGCGCGTTCTTGAGGCTGGCTGCCGCGAACACCGTGACCTTTTCCTGCGCGTCAGCGCTAGGCAGCGCCACCAGCATTGCCGTTGCCAGTCCGGCGAACACAGCGGCAAACCGCGCGGCAAATCCTCTTCGTGTCAGCATGTCGAAATCTCCCTGTGAAAACGATATCTTCCGCCGAGCCGCCGGCAGAGGGCCGGACACGCTTGACCGATGTATTTATTCAAACATAACAATAGGCCGATTTGCAAGGTAGAGGATCGATCCACATGCCCCGCTGGAACCTCTTTGCGACAGTCGTCGCGGCCCTTTGCGCGACGCTGGCTTTCGTTTGGGCTGCCAGCGCCGAAAGCTTCACCGACGCCGCCGGACGGAAGGTTGAGCTTCCAGCGGCGATCAACCGCATCATGCCGGCCGGACCGCCCGCTGCGGTGCTGCTCTATGCGCTCGCGCCGGACAAGATGGCCGGGTGGGTGAAGCAGCCGACGGACGCCGAAAAGCGGTTTCTGGCGGCGCCTTATCGCGACCTGCCCGTCACCGGCCGCCTGACCGGCAAGGAAAGCAGCGCCGACGCCGAGACGGTTCGCAAACTCAAGCCGGACGTCATCCTTGATGTCGGCACGGTCGATGCCGAATATGCCGCGCTTGCCGAGCGCATCCAGAAGGAGACGGGTGTTCCCTACATCCTTCTTGATGGCAGCCTCGAGAAGACTCCCGAAACGTTTCGACTGCTCGGCAAGCTTCTCGGCAAGGACGGCGAAGCGGCCGCGCTTGCCAGCTATGCGGACGAAATCGTCGGTCCCATCTACGCGCCCCAGCAGGAGCCTCCGGTTGCAGGCAAGAGACTGAGCATCTACTACGGTCGCGGCAAGGACGGGCTGACAACTTTCGGTTCCGACTCGATCAACATGGAGATTTTCAAGGCTCTCGGGTTCACCTTCATTCCGGGAGGCCCGGCGCCGAGCGCGATGACGGCGGAGGGGATCATCCGCGGGGACCCGGATGTGATCGTGGCGCTCGATCCGGGCTTTGCCGACAAGATCGCCAGGGACCCCGCGTGGTTGGAAGTCACGGCCGTCTCGACCAAGCGCGTCTTCTGTTCGCCGGCGCTGCCGTTCGGCTGGGTCGAATCGCCGCCCGGCGTCAACCGACTGCTCGGTGTCAGATGGCTTCGATCGGTGGTTTATCCCTCCAACGGGGGGGAAGACCTCCGGCAGGTGACGCGCGATTACTACAAGCTGTTCTACCACGTCGACCTGACGGACACACAACTCGGAGAACTGCTCAGCGGCTGCGCCGTGAACCGAAATTGATGACAGAACGCGCGGAGCGCTATTTCATTTGAGAATAACGCTTTGCGCCGGTTAATGGCGAACATGTCAAGGAGAAATCGACTATGAAGATCAGTGCGCGCAACATCCTCAAGGGCAAAGTCGTGGAGGTGTTCAAAGGTGCGACGACCTCGCATGTGAAAATCGATATTGGCGGAGCGGTCGTGACCGCCTCGATCACCAACGCCGCGGTTGACGATCTCGGCCTCGCCGTCGGCAAGGATGCTTATGCCGTCGTCAAGGCATCCGACGTGATGGTCGCGGTCGACTGACCTTGGTTCGCGAGAGCGAGATCAGACAGAACGAGATCGCGGTCGCTCTTCCCGAGCCAAGCGATGCGGCGTTGGTCTTCATAGGTCGCATTCACACGCCTTGGACATCGCGATTGATGACGCCCAGGCAAGGCCGTCACGACGGGCCGGTCTGCCGGATCGAGGTCTTCCGGCCCTGGAATGCGGCACTTGAGGGGATCGAGAAATACGAGCGGCTGGAAGTGCTCTACTGGCTGCATCTGTCGCGCCGTGACCTCGTGAAACAGAGTCCAGCCAATGACGGCACGGTGCGCGGAACTTTCGCGCTCCGCTCGCCAGTGCGGCCGAACCCGATCGGCACCGCCATCGCTGTCCTGGCCGGCATTGAGGGATCGAGCCTGCTGGTGCGCGGCATGGATTGCGTCGACGGGACTCCGCTTCTCGATCTCAAGCCGGACAGAACACTTTTTACGCCAATCGCACCGCCACAAGCCGGCGACTTCGAAACCGGCTGAGATCTACTGCATGCCGAGCGCGGCCTTGTAGAGGTCGAGGATGGCCTCTTCCTCTTCCCGCTCGGCCTGATCCTTCTTGCGCAGCCGGATCAGCGTCCGCAGGGCCTTGGTGTCGAAGCCGGTGCCCTTGGCCTCGGCATAGACGTCCTTGATGTCGTCCGAGATCGTCTTCTTCTCTTCCTCCAGGCGCTCGATGCGCTCGATCAGGGCGCGAAGCTGGCCGGCAGCGACCGTTTGGCTGGTTTCGGTGATCTCGTCGGCCATGCTCGAACTCTCCGGATTGGCGGCCGACTCACGGCCTCAAGATGCGGCGGGTTCGATGCCCGAAGGCGCTCGGAGGGTCAAGCATCAAAGCGCAATGGCTTCGGCATCATTCAGCTTCGCGTCTTTGCAACCTCGGAGTCAGCCCACATCTGCTCGATCTGCTCCAGCGAACGGCCTTTGGTCTCGGGAACGCGCCGGTATATCCAAAGCCAGCCAAGCAGGCAGAACAGTGCAAAGAGCCAGAATGTGAAGGAGGCGCCGATCGCTTCGATCAGGGTCAGGAAGAATTCGCTGACAAGGAAGGCGGCGCCCCAGTTGACCGCGGTCGCCACCGCAACCGCCCGCCCACGAATACGTCCCGGGAAAATCTCGCTGATGACCGTCCAGACCACCGGCCCCAGCGAGAACGCAAACGATATTATGAAGACGACCAGGGCTACGAGAGTGATGATTCCCGCCGCCGTAGGCCCGCCATTGGCCGCGCTCGCGCCGATGGACAGAAATGCCGCGCCGACGACCAGAAGGCTGACGCCCATTCCAATCAGACCGGCAAGCAGCAGCGGACGTCGACCCAGCCGGTCGATGAAGGCAATGGCGATGAAAGTCGCCAGCACATTGACGCCGCCGATCGCCCATGTGGTCGCGGTCGTCTGTTCTTGTGGAGCTGCAAAGCCGGCGGCCGCAAAAATCGTGTCCGCATAATAGATGATCGCGTTGATGCCGGTGATCTGCTGAAACACCGCAAGCCCGATCGCGACGACCAGGGGGCGGCGCCAGGTACGGTCGAAGACCTCGCTCCAGGAGGCGTTGTGGGCCTCCTCGCGCAGCGACGCCTCGATCGATGCGAGACGCGGCGCCGCATCGACACCTGGTCGGACCCTCTGCATGATACCCAACGCATCGGCGCGCCGCCCAAGCTTCAACAGCCAGCGAGGCGATTCCGGCGCCAGGATAGCGACGATCATCAGCAAGATGCCCGGGACCACCGAAACGCCCAGCATCAGTCGCCACGAACCGGATTCGGCCAAGGCGGCGTCGACGAGGTATGCCAGAAAAATGCCGATCGTTATGGCGAGCTGATAAGCGGACACGAACCGGCCGCGCATTGCGGCGGGCGCCAGCTCGGCGCCGTAGAGAGGCGCGGCAACGGCAGCCACGCCCACGCCGAAGCCGACGACCAGTCGCCCGGCAACCAGAAGCGTGGTGTCGGGCGCGAAGGCCTGTAGCAATGCGCCAAGCGTGAACAGCGCACCGGCAACCAGCACTGTCCGCTTGCGGCCGAACCTGTCGGCCACGTCGCCTCCGACCAAGGCACCCACGAGCGCACCCAGCGTCACCCAGCTGGTCACCACCTCGACCAGAAGCGAACCGAGGCCGAAAGCGGCTTTGATGCCGTTGAGCGCGCCTGAAATGACGCCCTGGTCGTAGCCGAACAGGACGCCGGACACGACGACCACCGCTAGAACCACGAGCATAAGGAGCGTAAACCTGTCGCCAGGAACCGGTCCAACCTGGACAGGCGGCTGCGTCAAAGCGGACATGGCTGAGGCCCCCAATATCGCTTCGCCAGCTAAGCGTGCCACGCCCTCGCAACTTTGTCCAAGAGCGCGGAGGGCCATGGTCGGACCACACTATTGAACAGCGGCTTGCCTGTGTCAGCCCCCCATGCGGCCCGGCACGGCCCCCGTGACC
>Ga0081539_10002531_pt1 | contig 25509 bp, 24 predicted proteins | sample TabmetS4T2R2_FD_71023 | JGI IMG/M metagenome (GOLD analysis project Ga0081539, IMG submission 71023) | Tabebuia heterophylla rhizosphere microbial communities from the University of Puerto Rico - S4T2R2 | ecosystem: Host-associated > Plants > Roots > Rhizosphere ...
CATGGTGAAGCCGAGGTCGCTCTGGCCGGCGGCGATCAGATTGATGTTGTCGACCGAGCCGCCGGTGACCTCGACGGTGGCGTGCAGGCCGGGCACGGCTTTTGCCAGCACGCTGGCGACCGCGCCGCCGAGCGGGAAATACACGCCGCCGGGATCGCCGGTGCCGATCGACAGCTGCCTCTGCTGCGCCTGGCCGATGCCGGCGAGCGCCAGGCCCGCGGCAAGCACCAGTGCCAATACGGCGAACGTTCTCTTCATGGTCTTCAACGGTGCCATGTTGTTTCCAGACTGTACGAGCCGCGGATGTGTCGGCACCCGCGTTTCCTCCGGCCGGCTGGAGCGGCATTGGCGCTCAGCCTAGGGCTCGATTGCGGCCTAATTGACGCCTGTTTGGGGGATCGTGGCAAGGGCCATCGCGGCGCTTGCCGCAGGGCTGGGCTTCACTAAGGGCGGATTGACCGGCGGCGGCCGGTCGTCCTATTTCCCGCCCACACATCAAGGGGGAAACCAGAAATAATGCGCATTCGTTCAAGGCTCTTTGCCGTCGCCGCCGCTGCTGCCATCCTGCTGCCGGCACCTTCTGCCATGGCGCAGGGATTCATCAACGTGCTGACCGGCGGCACTTCCGGCGTCTACTACCCGCTCGGCGCCGCCATCGGAAAGATTTTCAGCGACAAGATTCCGAACGTCAAAACCCAGGTGCAGGCCACCAAGGCGTCGGTCGAGAACCTCGTGCTGCTGCAGCGCGGCAGCGGCGAGCTCGCCTTCACGCTCGGCGATTCGCTGAAGGCGGCCTGGGACGGCGACGAGGAAGCCGGCTTCAAGAGCAAGCTCGACAAGCTGCGCACCATCGGCGCGATCTATCCGAACTACATCCAGATCGTCGCCACCGCCGAGAGCGGCATCAAGACGCTCGCCGACCTCAAGGGCAAGAGCCTGTCGGTCGGCGCGCCGAAATCCGGTACTGAGCTCAACTCGCGCGCGATCCTCACCGCCGCCGGGATGACCTACAAGGACCTCGGCAAGGTCGAGTATTTGCCGTTCGCCGAGTCCGTCGACCTCATGAAGAACCGCCAGCTCAATGCGACCCTGCAGTCGGCGGGCCTCGGTGTTGCCTCGCTGAAGGATCTCTCTACCTCGAGCCAGATCAACGTCGTGTCGGTGCCGAAGGCGATCGTCGACAAGATCGGCCCGCCCTTCGTGGCGGCGACGATTCCGGCCAACACCTACACTGGCCAGGACAAGGACGTGCCGACGGCCGCGGTGGTCAACTATCTCGTGACCTCCTCGGCGGTGTCGGACGATCTCGCCTACCAGATGACCAAGCTGATCTTCGAATCGCTGCCGGAACTCGCCACCGCGCATGTCGCCGGCAAGGAGATCAAGCTGGAGGCCGCCGCCAGCGGCAGCCCGGTTCCGCTGCATCCCGGCGCGATCCGCTATTACAAGGAAAAGGGTGTGATCAAATAAGGGGACCACATACACAACCAGCATCATGCCCGGCCCATAAGGGACTTCCGTCATTGCGAGCGAAGCGAAGCAATCCAGCTTCCTTCGCCGCAACAAGAAGCTGGATTGCTTCGTCGCTTTCGCTCCTCGCAATGACGATTTTCATTCGTTCGCCCGAGGTGCTGGTCCCATGTTTTCGGGTGGCAAGTTAATGCGTGGATGGCCGGAACAAGCCCGGCCATCACGAATCAAATATAAGCGGGCAGGGACAGGGGAAACGCCACAATGCAGCAGGCTGAGGCAACGGAGGGGCCGGTCAAGGTCGAGTTCGAGAATTTCGAACACGGATTTCCGGAAGGATTTGGTCCAGGCGTGTGGGGCCGGCTCGCTTATGCCATCGGCATCCTGTTTGCGGTGTTTCAGCTCTACGTCGCGGCCCGCAATGATCTGGCGACCCAGGTCGTGCGCGGCATCCATGTCGGCTTTCTGCTGCTGCTCACCTTCGGCCTGATCGGCAATTTCACGGCCAGGACCGATTTCGGCCGTGCAATCGCCTGGACGACCGGCGCGTTCGGCTTTGCCTGCGGGCTCTACCAGTGGATCTTCTACAAGGACCTGATCCTGCGCGACGGCGATCCGACCAACGCCGATCTCGTGGTCGGCACCGTGCTCGCAATCCTGATCTTCGAGGGTACGCGCCGGCTGATGGGACTGGCGCTGCCGCTGATGTGCGGCGCTTGTCTCCTCTACTGGTTCTTCGGTCAGTATCTGCCGGCGCCGTTCAATCATCGCGGCTATGACTACGACCAGGTGATCTCGCATCTCTCCTTCGGCACCGAAGGATTTTACGGCGTGCCGATCTACGTGTCGGCGACCTACATCTTCCTCTTCATCCTGTTCGGCTCGTTCCTCGAACGCGCCGGCATGATCCAGCTCTTCACCGACGTCTCGCTCGGCCTGTTCGGCCGCACCCGCGGCGGTCCCGCCAAGGTCGCCGTGGTCGCCTCCGGCATGATGGGCACGATCTCCGGCTCCGGCGTCGCCAATGTCGTCACCGTCGGCCAGTTCACCATTCCACTGATGATCAAGTTCGGCTATCGCCGCGCCTTTGCCGCGGGCGTCGAGGCCACGGCCTCGATGGGCGGACAGATCATGCCGCCGGTGATGGGCGCGGTCGCCTTCATCATGGCCGAAACGCTCGGCGTGCAATATTCCGAGATCGTCAAGGCTGCGGTGATCCCGGCGATGCTCTATTTCGCCTCCGCCTTCTGGATGGTGCATCTGGAAGCCGGCAAGCACGGCCTCGTCGGCATGAAGAAGTCGGAGATCCCGAGTGCCTGGAAAGCACTGGTCAATCGCTGGTATCTGGTGCTGCCGCTGGCCGCCCTGGTCTATATGCTGTTCGAAGGCTTTACGCCGCTCTATGCCGGCAGCATGGGCCTCGCGCTCACCGTCGCGCTGATCCTGGGCGCCAGCATCACGCTCGGCTTCTCTAGCACGGCGCTGCGCTACATCTTCTGGATCGGGCTTGCGCTGGTGGTCGCCGCGGTGTCGCGCAATGGCCTGGAGATCGTTCCGATCGCCGGTGTCATCGCTCTCCTGATCCTGATCGCCTTCGTCACGCGCGGCGGCCGCGCTACGCTGGTCGCCTGCCGCGATTCGCTCGCCGACAGCGCCAAGTCGGCGCTGACCGTCGGCATGGCCTGCGCCATCGTCGGCACCATCATCGGCATGATGACGCAGACCGGCGTCGGCACCATCTTCGGCACCTGGATCATCAGCCTTGGCGGCAAGAGCCTGTTCCTGGCGCTGATTATGACCATGCTGCTGTCGATCCTGCTCGGCACCGGCATTCCCACCATCCCGACCTATATCATCACGGCCGCGCTCGCCGCGCCCGCGCTGGCCAAGCTCGGCGTGCCCTTGATCGCGAGCCACATGTTCGCGTTCTATTACGGCATCATGGCCGACCTCTCGCCGCCGGTGGCGCTCGCCGCACTTGCGGCGGCGCCGATCGCCAGGGAAAACCCCGACAAGATCGGCTGGGAAGCAATGCGCATTGCGCTCGCCGGCTACGTCATTCCCTTCATCTTCGTCTATTCGCCGGCGTTGATGCTGCAGGCCGGCGATCCCATGGCGGCAAAACTCGGTTTCTACGGCGCGGTGGCGCTCGCCAGTTTCAAGGCGCTGGTCGCCATCGGCCTGTTCGGCGTGGTCGCCATCGGTTTCTTGTTCACCCGCCTGACCTGGATCGAGCACGTCATCGCGCTTGCCGCCTCGCTTTGCCTGCTCGGCGACTTCCAGTACAGCGACACCGTCGGCTTCACGCTCGCCGCCCTCGTCGTGCTCTGGCAATGGCGCCAGCGCTCGCGCAGCACCGTGGCGCCGGCTTGAGCCTGTGCCTTGCCTCTGCCGGCGTCGTGAAGGCGGTTGCGCTTGCCGCCTTCACGCTGGCCTGGACCCATTCGGTCGAGAAGGTCGAATGGCAGGAGGATTGGCGCATCATACCTGCCGGCCTCGAACTCACCGAGGCGCGCATCAAGGGATCAGGCGCCGGAATGGAGCCGCCGCCGGAGGCGCGGCTCGTGGAAGGCTGGTTTCGCTGGAAGCCCGCGCGCCCTGCCATGCCGGAAGTGACGCTCGGCAATTCCGGCGCCGCCGGCGAATGGCGATTGTGCGAAGCCGGCAAATGCAGGACGCTGTCGGAAATTCTCGGCCATCCGGTCGGGGCCAACATCACGACCATGCAGGCGTGCCAGAAATAACGACGGGGAGACCGCGATGAACCGGCTCAAGGGCAAGACCGCCGTCGTGGTGGGCGCGGGCTCGATTGGGCCGGGCTGGGGCAATGGCAAGGCGACCGCGGTGACCTTTGCGCGCGAGGGCGCGCAGGTGTTTTGCGTCGACCGCAACGGCGCGGCTGCCGAGGAAACGGTCAACATCATCAAGTCCGAGGGCGGCAAGGCGGCGGCGTTTACCGCCGATGTCTCCCGCGCCGGCGATGTGGAAGCCATGGTCGGCGCCTGCATGAAGGCTTACGGCCGCATCGATGTGCTCGACAACAATGTCGGCATCGCTGAGATGGGCGATGTCGTCGAGGTGAAAGAATCGGAATGGGACCGCGTCTTCGCGGTCAACCTGAAGAGCGCGTTCCTTGCCATGAAGCACGTCATTCCGATCATGCAGAAGCAGGGCGGCGGCTCCATCATCAACATTTCCTCCATCGCCTCGATCCGCCATCTCGGCATTTCCTATGTCAGCTACGGCACCTCGAAAGCCGCGATGAACATGATGACGCGCACCACGGCGGTGCAGTTCGCGCGCGACCACGTCCGCGTCAACGCCATCCTGCCCGGCCTGATGAAGACGCCGATGGTGGAGCATTCCGCCGGCCTGGCCGCCAGCTATTCCGCCGGTGATGTGGAAGCGATGTGGCGCGCCCGCGACGCCCAGGTGCCGATGGGCCACATGGGCGATGCCTGGGACGTCGCCAATGCCGCGCTGTTCCTGGCCTCCGACGAATCGAAATACATCACCGGCATCGAGCTCGTCGTGGACGGCGGGATCACGGTGAAGAGCTAACCCTGCGCGCTCATCTCGGCGCGGTCGAGCTCTTCTTCGAGCAGGTGGAACGCATCGTCGCCGATGTCCTCGGCGTCGCGCAGGCGCAGGATCGCTTGCCGGGCGGCGGCAATCGCGCGGCGGCGCAGCGGATCGGCCGGCAGACCGGCCAGCGCGATGCCGCCGGAAGGATCGTTCTCGGCGCGCAGCAGCAATCCCCGGTATTCGAGCCGCAACAGTTCGGCTTCTTCCGATGGATCGCCGTCGATCTCCTCCAGTGCGGCGCGGTAGGCGATGGCGCGGGCGCGCGCGGCCTCGGCGGCAACCGGATCTTCTTCGTCCTTCAATCCCAGCGACAGGATCAGCGGCCGCAGCGTCAGTCCCTGGACAAGCAGCGTCCCCAGCACCACGGCAAAGGCGGCAAACAGGATGATGTCGCGCGACGGAAAGCTTTCCGGCAGTGCGAAGGCGGCGGCTAGCGTGACGATGCCGCGCATGCCGCACCAGGAGACGACGATGCCGCCTTGCACCGTCGGAACCGGGAAGTTGCGCGGCGGACGAACCTGCCCCGCGGCAATCAGCGAACGGAAGGTCACGCCGTAAAGCATGACCCAGCCGATGCGGGCAAAAATGACCGCGCCGACGACGAGTGCCGCGAAAGTGCAGTATTCGAACCGCACGAAGGCATCTAGCCGCTCCCAGATCGGCCGCATCTGCATGCCGATCAGCATGAAGGCGAGCACGTTGAGCACGAACACCGCGGTTTCCCACACGGCATAGGAGGGCACGCGGATGCGCGCTGGCGTCCGCGCCGGTGCGGTGCGCGCGATGGTGACGGCATAGGCGACCACCGTGAGAATGCCGGAGAGGCCGACTTTCTCGGCCAATATCCAGACGATGAACGTGCCGGCAAATTGCGTGATGATGGCGCTCGGTGCGTCCGTGATCCTGCGGGTCACTTGCGTGAATGCGCGGGCCAGCACATAGCCGGCGACAAGGCTTCCCGCCAGCGCCAGCAGGATGGACGGCGCAAACGCGCTCCATCTGAAATGTTCGACGGCCGCCGCGCCAACAGCGACGCGATAGATCAGCAGCGCACTGGCATCGTTGAGCAGGCTCTCGCCCTCGAGAATCTTCAGGATGCGGTGGGGCAGATTGACCTGGCGCAGGATGGCGGTGGCCGCTGCGGCATCCGGGGGCGCCACGATGGCGCCGAGCGCAATCGCCGCCGACCAGGGCATATCGGGCCGCAGCGTATGCGCCAGGACGGCCACGGCGGCGGTGGTGACGCCGACTGCCATGAATACCAACGCCGAAACCGGCAGCCAATTGTTGCGGAGGTCACGCAACGAGGTATCGAAGGCAGCGTCGAGCAGCACGGGCGCGACGAACAGCGCCAGCGCCAGATCGGGCTCGAGCGTCCAGGAAGGACCCGACGGGATGAAGGGCAGCAACGCGCCGCCGACGGCGAGCATCGTCGGGTAGGGCACGTTGATCCGCCGCGCCAGCGCCGACAACGCTACCGCACAGAGCAGCAGCCCGATGATCCATTCGAACGTAACCACGCGAAACTTCCTTGCCGGCGGAGAACCCGCCGGCAAGTGTCCTAGCACAGCATCAGATGAGCCGCACGGCGCCGGCCGCTACTGGGCCAGGGCCAGAATGCCGCCGGCAAATGCGTGCCACGCATGCGTTTCGCTGATCGGCAGGTTGAGCAGTTTTACCGCGACCAGCACGATGCCGCCGATGACATAGACCGCATGCGGACGGCCGCGCGTGCGCCAGTCGTGCACGACAGCCACCACCAACAGCAGATAGGCGACAAGAGCGGGCATGATCGTCACGCCGACCGGCGGCGGGCCGGGCGGTCCTGGAGGCGCGAGGAACGTCAGGAACCAGCGCGCGACGGCGGCATCGAGGATGGAAATGCCGGCGAGCAGCATCAGCCGCTTGTGCGTCTCCGGCCGCCGCACCATGGCGACGCCGGTGGCAAAGACGACGGCGAAGAACAGGATGCCGCTCCACGGCACGATCGCAAACGCGATGCCCGCATCGGTTTGGCCGACTGCGGCCGATTGCTTCATCATGGTGACGCCGGCAAGGAATCCGAAGATCGCCATCGCGGTCGCCAGCGACACGCCGACCAGCCCGGTCGTGCGGTGCCGCGCGATCTGGCCGGAGGCGGCAAGCCAGGCCTGGAACACGAAGTATAACGTCCAGGTGAAAAAGACGATGCCGTGAACGTGAACCGACGGCGGCGCCGAAAATTTTCCGGATGCCAGCGGCAGGAAATAGGTCGGGGCAAAGCCAAGGAAAGCGACGGCCGCACAGGCCAGCGCCATGTGGAAATAGAAATACCGCGCAGGCGACGCCACTGCGGCGCTTACGCGGCGGTCTTCGATCAACGTTGTCATAGGATTTGAGTCTCCCGACCATCCAACAGGTTCAGGGCGCCTGTTTAGATTCTCCGGCGGCCGGCGTTCGTGAACTGGATCACTATCCGGCGAATCCGCCGGCATCGAGAAATCGCTGCTCTTGTTCCGTCATCGCGCGTCCCAGAATCAGATTGCGATGGGGAAAGCGCCCGAAGCGTCTGATGATGTCGCGATGGCCTTCGGCATGCGAAAGGCTTTTCCCGTCGAGATCGCGACACAGTGCGACCGAGCGCTCCTGGTCCGCCAGCGCCTCCGAATGCGCGAACGGCAGGTAGAAGAAGAGACGCAGATCCGCATCGAGGTGTCGATCGCGCCCCGCCGCAATGGCGGCTTCGGCAATCTTCAGTGCTTTGGCGTCGCTGGCATACATGCGCGCCGTATGGCGGAAGGCATTGCGTGGAAACTGGTCGAGCAACAGGATCAGCGCCAGCGCGCCGCCCGGCGTCTGCTGCCAATGATCGAGCTCGCCGCCGCAGGCCGCTTCATGCGCAGCCATGAAGGCCTCGCGAAAACGGCGGTCGAATTCGTCATCCTTGGCGAACCAGCGCGACGGGCCGGCCTCGCTCCAGAAGGCGATGACGTCGGACGGACGCGCAGGAACGGCCGTGGTGTTGCGGGCGGCAATCCGGCCGGCATGAAACTCCTGCTCCAGGAAGCCCTCGCGGGTCAGCGCCATGCCGTTGTTGTTCGTCGAGTTCAGCATCATTGGTCTCCAGCATCGCCTGCCCGCACCGGCCGGGGGGCGTCGCTGGGAGACTGTCAGTTGGCCGATGATGAATCCAATGATATGATCTATCCAATATGCTGAATGAAATTAATCTAGCCAGGATCGACCTCAATTTGCTGGCGCTGTTCGAGGTGATCTTCAGTGAGCGCCATGTCGGCCGCGCGGCGCTGCGGCTCAGCCTGACGCCTTCGGCGGTCAGCCATGGCCTGTCGCGGCTGCGTCGCCTGCTCAACGATCCGCTGTTCCTGCGGGTGCCCAAGGGCGTGGTGCCGACCGCGCGTGCCATGGCGCTCGCCGGGCCGATTGCCGACGTGCTGGCGCGCGCCCGCAACGTGCTGGCGGCGGCGGAGCCGTTCGATGCCGCGAGATCGAAGCGCCGCTTCGTCATCGGCGCGCCGGACGGCGTGTCGCCGGTGTTCCTGTCGCCGCTGCTGGCACGACTGCAGCGCCGCGCGCCCGGCATCGATATCGGGTTGCGGCAGCTCTTGCCACCGAGCGGCGGCCAGTCGGTGGAGCGGGCATGGCTGCCGGCGCTGGCGGAACTCGAACGCGGCGCCATGGACATTGCGATTGCGCCGATCGACCGCGCGCCGCCGCGTTTTGTCACCCGCGTGCTCTATGAGGAGGACTTTGTCGTGGTAGCGCGCAAGCGCCATCCATTCGCGCTCAAGCCGACGCTGCAGCGCTTCTGCGAAGCGCGTCACGTCGTGGTCTCGATGACGGCCGACCCGCGCGGCTTCCTCGATGAGGAGCTTGCGAGGCAAGGCGCCTCCCGCCACGTCGCGCTCACGGTGCCGGATTTCGGCGTGGGGCTTGCGACCGTCGCCGATACCGACCTGATCGCGGCCATGCCGCGGCGCTTCGTCGCGATGCACGCGGCGCGCTTCGGCGTGGTCACCCGCGAAGCGCCGCTGCGGCTCCGAAAATTCTCCATTCGCGCCACCGTCCCAAGGGTGGCGCTGATGGATGCCGGCCTGGCGTGGCTGTTCGACGAATTGCGCGAGGTGGTTGCGGCCTAGCGTGTGCCATGCTTCCGCCGGAATCTGCCGCTGTCGGTATGCAACCTTGGTTGCTACGATCAGCGCATGTCGACGGCGAGCAGGACGACCGGGAGGATAGTGATCGCGTTGGCGCTCTCGGCGCTGGCGGATGCAGCCTTTGCCACCGGTGCCGAAACGGCCAAGGATGTGCAGGTCGACCCCGCGCCCTGCCTTGCCGCCGCAGCGGCGAATGACGACGACAAGGTCGTGCCGCTTTGCAGCACCGTGATCGACCATGAGAAGACCGCCAAGCCCGATCGCATCAAGGCGCTGATCGTCCGCGCCGCCGCCTTCGAGCGCAAGGAAATGTACGACAGCGCGATATCGGACTATGACGCGGTGCTGCGGCTCGATGCGACGCTCGCCGACATCTTCAACGCCCGCGGCGAGCTCTGGCGCAGGAAAGGCGACCGGCCCAAGGCCGTCGCCGATTTCGGCGCCGCGCTGAAATTGAACCCGGACCATCCGGCGGCCAAGGCCAACCACCGCTCGCTGGCGCAGGAGCTGGAACGGGTCGGCGCGCTGAAGGCGGTGGAGGGCAAGCCCAGCTTCAATTGCGCCACCGCGCGGCGGGCGGTCGAGAAGGCGATTTGCGCCAGTCCAGACCTCGCCAATCTCGATCGCGAGATTTACGGCTCTTACGTCCGTGCCCTGCAGGAAGCTCCCACTCCACGCGACGCCAGGACCGTGAAGCGCCAGCAGGAAGCGTTCATCGCCCGGCGCAATGCGCAATTCGGCAAGCCCGGCTATGACCTGCAAAAAGCCATGCGCGAGCGGGTGCAGCAGATCAACGGGGCCGACGGGTATTAGGGCGCTGCAATAGCCGAATGTCGCAGGCGATTTCGGCTTGAAACGCCGCGCCATCCCGTGACAATGGCGGGTAAGAAAACTGCGTCTGAATTGATCCCGATCATGGCCGGATGCAACGCGGCCGTTCAGGTCTTTTGGCCTGAGGGACATCAGAGGGAGCGAGCCCATGAACATCCACGGGAAAAGCCGGTATCACGAGGTCCACGCGCGCTCGCTCGCCGATCCCGAAGGCTTTTGGGCCGAGGCGGCGCGGGAGATCGACTGGATCGAGCCGGCGAAGAAGGTGTTCGACGCTTCCGTCGGCGCCTATGGCCGCTGGTTCACCGGTGCCGTGGTCAACACCTGCTACAACGCACTGGACCGCCATGTCGCGGGTGGACGCGCCGAGCAGGTGGCGCTGATCCACGATTCTCCGCTGACCAACAGCATCACCAGATTCACCTATGCCGAGCTGCTTGCGGAAGTGAGGACGCTCGCCGCGATCATGCAGGATTTCGGCGTCGCCAAGGGCGACCGCGTCATCCTCTATATGCCAATGGTGCCGGAGGCCGTGGTTGCGATGCTCGCCTGCGCGCGCATCGGCGCGGTGCACAGCGTAGTGTTCGGCGGCTTTGCCGCGAAAGAGCTCGCCACCCGCATCGACGATGCCAGGCCAAAGCTGATCTTCTCGGCAAGCTGCGGCATCGAGCCCGGCCGCATCGTGCAGTACAAGCCGCTGCTGGATGAAGCGATTGAGCTTGCAAGCGCAAAACCGTCCGCCTGCATCATCCTGCAGCGCCCGCAGCAGGCTTGCGATCTCGTCACCGGCCGCGACCACGACTGGGCGACGCTGCGCAAAAATGCGATCGCGGCGAAGAAATCCGCCGACTGCGTGCCGGTAGCCGCCACCGATCCGCTCTACATCCTCTACACCTCGGGCACGACAGGCGTCCCGAAGGGCGTGGTGCGCGACAATGGCGGGCATCTGGTCGCGCTGAAATGGTCGATGTTCAATCTCTACGGCGTCAAGCCGGGCGAGATCTGGTGGTGCGGCTCCGACATCGGCTGGGTGGTCGGCCACAGCTACATCGTCTACGGCCCGCTGATCCACGGCGCGACCTCGATCATGTATGAGGGCAAGCCGGTCGGCACGCCCGACGCGGGCGCATTCTGGCGCGTGATCAGCGAGCACAAGGCGGTTGCGCTGTTCACCGCGCCGACCGCGTTCCGCGCCATCAAGAAGGAAGACCCGGACGGAAAATTGATCCGGCAATACGACCTGTCGAAATTCCGCACGTTGTTCCTGGCCGGCGAGCGTGCCGATCCGCCGACGGTTGCGTGGGCCGAGCAGCAATTGAAGGTGCCGGTGATCGATCATTGGTGGCAGACCGAAACCGGCTGGTGCGTCGCCGGCAATCCCGTGGGGCTCGGCATGCTGCCGGTGAAGCCCGGCTCGCCGACCGTGCCGATGCCGGGCTACCAGGTCGACGTGGTCGATGAAGCGGCAAGGCCGGTGCCCGCCAACACTATGGGTTCGATCGTGATCAAGCTGCCGATGCCGCCGGCCTGTCTACCGACGCTTTGGCAGCAGGAGCAGCGCTTCAAGGAGGCCTATCTCACCGAGTTTCCCGGCTACTACAAGACCTCGGATGCCGGCTACAAGGATGAGGACGGTTATGTCTGGGTGATGGGCCGCACCGACGACATCATCAATGTCGCCGGACATCGGCTCTCCACCGGCGGCATGGAGGAGATTCTGGCTTCGCACCCTGATGTCGCCGAATGCGCCGTGCTCGGCATCAAGGACGCCATCAAGGGTGAGGTACCCTGCGGCTTCCTGGTGCTGAAGGCCGGCGTGACGCGCAACCCTGCCGATATCGAAAAGGAGATCGTGGCGCTGGTGCGCGACAAGCTCGGCCCGGTCGCCGCCTTCAAGCTCGCCATCACCGTCGGGAGGTTGCCGAAGACGCGCTCCGGAAAAATCCTGCGCGGCACCATCAAGAAGATTGCCGACGGCGACAGCTGGACCATGCCGGCGACGATCGAGGATCCCAAGGTGCTCGACGAGATCGGCGAGGCGCTGAAGGGCAGGGTGTGATCGGAACCGTGATCACCGTGCGGAAATGCCTTGATTTCGATGGATTGCGGGGCCAAGCCCGGCGATGACGAACTCGAACAAACGGCTCGATATGCGCCTCCATCTCGCTCTGCTCCTCATCGCCCCGCTTCTCGCCGGCTGCCTTGAGCGCGGCCAGCCCGTCATGGTCGACACCTCGGCCGATGACGACGCCTACTGCCGCGCCAACAACGTTGCGCCGGGCTCGAATGAATACGCCAGCTGCCGCAAGAACCGCGACGTCCAGCGCGGCAATGCCAACGCCCGCGCCGATCGCGCCCAGCGGAACATGGCCGAGCAGATGCTGAACAATCCGGTGCGGCCGTAATTCAGGGAGATTGCGATGAACGAAGACAGCTTCAACAACAGCCTGCGCGGCTTCCTCAAGAAAGTCGGCATCACCTCGCAACGCGAGATAGAGAAGGCGGTTCGCGACGCCGTCGCGGCCGGCAAGATCAAGGGCGACGAGAAGCTGCCGGCGAAAATGGTGCTCACCATCGGCGGCGTGAGTCTCACGCACGAAATCTCGGGCGAGATCGATCTGGGGTGAGGGCCGCGCCTCGGCCGTGGACGTCAATTGTTTCCGAGCGCCGTTGAAGTGAGCGAGATTGCGCAGCAGGCCGGCGGTTGACCGCCGGCCTGCTTTGTCCCGCAGCCTAGGCCATATAATCGACCCAGGACGAATCGACGATCACGTAGTCGGCGGGAAACCAATAGTAGTAGTCGGTCAGGTCGTCATAGACCCAAAAGCCATAGTAGTAGATGTCGGCTTGTGCGACTTCCATGCTGGCAAGCATGAGGCCGGGGGTTGTCTCGGCCAGCTTCTGACGAGACCTCACCTTCTTCACCTGCATTCCATCGGCGGTGACAGCCGTCACCTTGCCGTTGTTCACTTCGGCGAAGACATCGACCTTTTTCCCGGTCGTGTGGATCTTGTGCTTGCCGTTCTTTTTGATCTTGTCGCCAAGAAGATCTTTCCCGCTGAGTTGCTTTTTCTCCTTCTTGTCTTTCGCGAAGGCGATACCAGACGCGCCGATCGTGGTGGCCGCTGCGATCACTCCGAGCGCGTGACGCCGATTAATCATGTACTTGCTCCTTTGCATGGCGATGCCCACAACGCCGTCGGTGTGTGATGCAAGCGTTGCCACCAGCAGATTTGTCATTCCGAACTGAACCCGCGCTGAATGGGGCGGCCGCAGAATAGGTCCAATGACTTCCAACTTCCGACATTGTCGACGCCAATCTCACTGAGCGAGTGGCGCGCTCGGCAGCCAAACAAAAACGCGACGGAGTAACCCGCCGCGTTTCACAAAACTCAAAGCAAGAGAAAGACCCTTATTCCTCCTCGGCCTTCTTGCCGCCGATCGTCTTCAGCTTGGCGAACACGGCGTCCACATTGAGATCGTCGCTCGATTTCTCCGCCGGCTCCAGCTCCGGCTCCTTGCGGGTGGTTTCGGAGGCCGGCAGTAGCGTGGCGCCGCCGTAATTGGCGGGCACCGGCTTCTCCTTGGCGGCGCGCTGCACCTCGAAATCGAGCTCGATCTGCGAGCACAAGCCGAGCGTCACCGGGTCCATCGGCGTCAAGGTGGAAGCATTCCAGTGGGTGCGGTCGCGCACGCTGGCGATCGTGGTCTTGGTGGTGCCGACCAGGCGCATGATCTGTGCGTCCTTCAATTCAGGATGGTTGCGCACCAGCCAGAGGATGGCGCTCGGCCGCTCATGGCGGCGCGACACCGGCGTATAGCGCGGGCCCTTGCGCTTGGCGGCCGGCGGCAGCACTACCTTGCTCTCTTCGAGTTTCAAGCGGTACTCGGGGTCGTTCTCGCCCTTTTCGATCTCCTCGCGGGTCAATTGCCCATTGGAAATGGGGTCCATGCCCTTGATGCCCTGGGCGGCGTCGCCGTCGGCAATGGCGCGGATCTCCAGGGGGTGCATCTTGGTGAAATCGGCGACCTGATCGAAGGTCAGGGCGGTATTATCAAGCAGCCAGACGGCCGTGGCCTTCGGCATCAGCGGCGCGTTGCTCATGGCAAATCTCCTTTGCGCTTCGCCCACCTCTTTTGGAGGCGAAGCCTTTGGTCATCGGCGATGACGGGAATTTCGCCTATATAAGCCCTGAGGGGTAAAAGGCGCAATGCCTTCGGAAAAGTGCCTTGACATGGGTCAAAACCGGTCCCAAGTCCTTACCCGAACAGGCCGTTCCCCGCCCGCCGGCAGGGGGTGATTCGGTCCCGGGAATTACCCCAAATGTCAGCCAAACCAGACCTAAAACCGGCCTTAAGGATCGTGCTTTGTTCTCCCCGCGGCTTCTGCGCCGGGGTGGTGCGGGCGATCGACACCGTGGAACGGGCGCTCGCCATCTATGGCGCCCCGGTCTATGTCCGCCACGAGATCGTCCATAACAAATACGTGGTCGACAGCCTCAAGACCAAGGGCGCGATCTTCGTCGAGGAACTGGAAGAGATTCCGGATAACACCAACGCGCCGGTGGTGTTCTCCGCGCACGGGGTTCCGAAGTCGGTTCCCGCCGAAGCCAAGTCGCGCAATTTCTTCTCGCTGGATGCGACCTGCCCGCTGGTGACCAAGGTGCACCGCGAGGCCGCCATCCATTTCAAGCGCGGCCGCGAAATTTTGCTGATCGGGCATTCGCATCATCCGGAAGTGGTCGGCACGCTCGGCCAGCTGCCGGCCGGCGCCATCACGCTGATCGAGACCGCGGACGACGCCAAAACCTTCACGCCGAAGGATCCGAACAATCTCGCCTTCGTGACCCAGACCACGCTGTCGATCGACGACACCAAGGAGATCGTGGAAATCCTGAAAGGCCGCTTCCCGAACATCTCTGGTCCGCACAAGGAAGACATCTGCTACGCCACCACCAACCGCCAGCTCGCGGTGAAGAAGGTGGCGCCCGTCGTCGATGCGCTGATCGTGGTCGGCGCGCCGAACTCGTCGAACTCGCAGCGGCTGCGCGAAGTGGCGGAGCGCGAGGGCTGCAGGCTTTCGGTGCTGGCGCAGCGCGCCGGCGATATCGACTGGAAGCGCTTCGAGGGCATCAGGAGCCTCGGCATCACCGCGGGCGCCTCCGCGCCGGAAGTGATCGTCGAGGAGATCATGGGCGCCTTCGCCGAGCGCTACGAGCTGCATGTGGAGACGGTCTCGGCGGCGGAAGAGAACGAGTTCTTCCCGCTGCCGCGTTCGGTGCGGCCAGACGCAGCATAAGGCAGCGCTATGGCGGTTTACACCGACGTCGCCGCCGAAGAGCTCGCGGAATTCCTCAAAAGTTACGACATTGGCGAATTGCTCTCCTACAAGGGCATCGCCGAGGGCGTCGAGAATTCCAACTTCCTGATGCACACGTCGAAGGGCGCGTTCATCCTCACGCTCTATGAGAAGCGCGTGGCGGAGGATGACCTGCCGTACTTCCTGTCGCTGATGGCGCATCTCTGCCAGCATGGCGTGAGCTGCCCGCAGCCGGCGAAGAATCGCAGCGGAGCGGTCTATTCGGCGCTTGCGGGGCGTCCGGCCGCGATCATCAATTTCCTCGAAGGCATGTGGCCGCGCCGGCCGAACGCGGCGCATTGCGCCGGTGTGGGGGAGGCGCTGGCAAAAATGCATCTGGCGGGCCGCGACTTTCCGCTGTTCCGCGCCAATCCCCTGTCGGTGTCTGGCTGGGAGGCGCTGTTCGAGCGTGCCGCCGATCGCGCCGACAGCGTGCAGACGGGCCTGCGCGACTTCATCGCGGACGAACTCGACTATCTCGAGACCTGCTGGCCGGACGATCTGCCGGTCGGCGTCATCCACGCCGATCTGTTTCCGGACAACGTATTCTTCCTCGGCGACAAGCTGTCCGGCCTGATCGACTTCCCGTTCTCCTGCAACGACATTCTCGCCTATGACGTCGCGATCTGCCTGAACGCCTGGTGCTTCGAGCCTGACACTTCGTTCAACGTCACCAAGGCGCGCGCGCTGCTCAACGCCTATGGCCGTACGCGGCCATTGTCGGCGGCCGAGCAGAACGCGCTGCCGCTGCTGGCGCGTGGCGCAGCGCTGCGCTTCCTGCTGACGCGGCTGGTCGATTTCCTCAACGTCCCTGCGGGCGCTTTGGTGAAGCCAAAGGACCCGCTGGAATATGTCCGCAAGCTGCGCTTCCAGCAGGGCGTCAGTGGCATCAACGATTACGGCGTGACGCCGGCAGGGTGCGCGGCGTGAGCGCAAAGCCGCAAGTGACGATCTTCACCGACGGTGCCTGCTCTGGAAATCCCGGCCCCGGCGGCTGGGGCGCGATCCTGCGCTTCGGCGACGTCGAGAAGGAATTGAAGGGCGGCGAGGCCCACACCACCAACAACCGCATGGAGTTGATGGCGGCGATTTCGGCGCTGGAGGCGCTGAAGAAATCCTGCGTCGTCGACCTCACCACCGACAGCCAGTATGTGCGCCAGGGCATCACCGGCTGGATCCATGGCTGGAAGAAGAACGGCTGGCGCACCGCCGACAAGAAGCCGGTGAAGAACGCCGAGCTGTGGCAGCGGCTCGATGCTGCGTTAAAGCCGCACGAAGTGCGCTGGCACTGGATCAAGGGCCACGCCGGCCACACTGAGAACGAGCGCGCCGATCAGCTGGCGCGCGAGGGCGTGGCAATGGCGCGGTTGAAGGAGAAGGTCGGGAAGTAGCCGCGGTGCGGGTCTTACCCTCTCCCCTTGTGGGAGAGGGTCGCTTCGCGCAGCGAAGCGGGGTGAGGGGTTTGCCTAAGCGGAGAAAAATCTCTCATCGAGGCATTTGTGCACGCGGAGAGAACCCCTCATCCGTCGCGGACTTCGTCCGCGCCACCTTCTCCCACAAGGGGAGAAGGGAAGAGGCCGTCATTGCGAGGAGCGAAAGCGGCGAAGCAATCCAGCTTCCCGCACGCGGCGCGATGGATTGCTTCGCGGAGCCTGTCATCGGACGCGCGTTCGCTCGCAATGACGATCAGAGCTGCCCCAGCAGCGTATCGCCGCCGGATACCTCGACCTTGCCGGGGGCGGGCTCGATGTTGAACTTCTTCACCGTGCCGTCCTCGACCAGCATGGAATAGCGCTTGGAGCGGATGCCGAGACCATTGGCGGAGGCATCGAGCTCCATGCCGATCGCCTTGGTGAAATCGGCGTTGCCGTCAGCGAGGAAGGTGGCCTCATCGCGCTGGTCGGTGTCGCGCTTCCAGGCGTTCATCACGAAGGCGTCGTTGACCGAGACGATGGCAATGGTGTCGACGCCCTTGTTCTTCATGGCATAGGCGTTGAGGAAGATGCTCGGCAGATGCATCTTGTGGCAGGTGCCGGTATAGGCGCCGGGCACGGCGAACAGCGCCACCTTCTTGCCCTTGAAAACGTCGTCGGTGGTCTTGACCTGCGGGCCCTCCGCCGTCATCACGCGAAACTTCGCTTCCGGCAGCTTGTCGCCAACTTGGATTGCCATCGTTATCTCTCCCTGAATAAGCGGGCTGTTTCTTAGACCGGCCGCCCGGCCGGTACAATATTCACGCCGGTGAAAACGGCAACGGGCCGCTTTCACGCTTGCGTCATTAGCCGCCGAATCCGCCCCCGTCGAGGAAGGCCTGCTCCTCCGGCGTCGTGGCCCGGCCCAGGATCGGATTGCGGTGCGGAAAGCGCCCGAACCGCCGGATGATATCGGCATGGTGTTCGGCGTATTTCTGCTGCTCCGTATTGGGGGTGTTGCGAAACAGCTCAATGCAGCGCAGCTGGTCGGCGAGGTGCTCCGAATGCATGAAGGGCATGTACAAAAATTCCAGCAGCAGCGGATCGATCCGCGCGTCAGCGCCGCGGTCGATAGCGCGGCTTGCGACCTCGCGCGCCAGTGCATCGCTCGCATAGGTACGCGCGTCGCCGCGAAACATGTTGCGGGGAAACTGGTCGAGCACGATGACGAGCGCCAGCGCGCCGTCGTCACTGGCTTCCCAGGGTGACAATTGGCCGGCCGCCGCCTGCTGCCAGAGGCCAAAAAAGCGACGGCGCACTTCGTCATCGAAGGCGCCGTCCTTCTTGTACCAGCGATCAGAGCCTGCCTCGCGCCAGAACGCGAGGATGTCGGCGGGCGTCACGGTGCGAACGTCAGTCATGTCAGGCGCTAGCACTGCCGGCGGCGCTTAGGCCGCGGCCGCCTTCTTCTCGTCACGCAGCTCGCGGCGCAGGATCTTGCCGACATTGGTCTTCGGCAGGTCGGTCCTGAACTCGATCAGCTTCGGCACCTTGTAGGCGGTGAGCTGCGTGCCGCAATACTTGATGACCTCCTCGGCGGTGAGGCTCTGGTCCTTCTTGACGATGAACGCCTTCACCGCCTCGCCCGACTTGGAATCGGCGACGCCGATCACGGCACATTCCAGCACGCCGGGATGGGTGGCGATCACGTCCTCGATCTCGTTCGGATAGACGTTGAACCCGGAAACCAGGATCATGTCCTTCTTGCGGTCGACGATCTTGGTGTAGCCCTTGTCGTCCATCACGCCGATGTCGCCGGTGCGGAAATAGCCGTCCGCGGTCATCACCTTGGCGGTCTCGTCCGGCCTGTTCCAGTAGCCCGCCATCACCTGCGGACCCATGGCGCAGATTTCACCGGCTTCGCCGAGCGGCAATTCCTTGCCGTCGTCGTCGCGGATCGAAATGTAAGTGGACGGCACGGGCAAACCGATGGTCCCCGAGAACTGCTCGATGTCGGCCCGGTTGCAGGTCAGCGTCGGCGAAGTCTCGGACAGCCCATAGCCTTCCGCCAGGTTGCAGCCGGTGGTCTTCAGCCATTTCTCGGCGACCGCCTTTTGCGTCGCCATGCCGCCGCCGTTGGAGATTTTCAGCTTGGAGAAATCGAGCTTGTCGAAGCCGGGCGTGTTCAACAGGCCATTGTAGAGGGTGTTGACGGCCGGAAAGAAGCTGACCTGGTATTTCTGCAGCTCCTTGACGAAGCCGGCCATGTCGCGCGGGTTCGGGATCAACAGATTGGTGCCGCCGGAGCGCACGCCCAGCAGGTAACACGCGGTCAGTGCAAAGATGTGATAGAGCGGCAGCGCACAGACGATGATCATGTTGTCGACAATCGGCGGCTTCTTCAGCGCCGGCTGCAGCCAGGCATCGTTCTGCAGCACATTGGCGACGATGTTGCGGTGGAGCAGCGTCGCGCCCTTGGAGACGCCGGTGGTGCCGCCGGTATATTGCAGGAAGGCGACGTCGTCGCCTGACAGTTTCGGCTTGTTCAGCTTCATGCCGCGGCCGGCGGCAAGCGCGTCGTTGAAGGTGATGGCGCCGGGGATCGAGTAGGGCGGCACCATCTTCTTCACCCTGCGAACCACCAGGTTGACGATCACGCCCTTGAAGCCGAGCAGGTCGCCCATGCTGCCGATGATGACGTGCTCGACCGAGGTCTTGCCGACCACCTGCTGCACGGTGGTGGCAAAGTTCTCCAGCACGACAATGGCTTCGGCACCGGAGTCCTTCAGCTGGTGCTCGAGCTCGCGCGGGGTGTAGAGCGGGTTGACGTTGACCACGGTGTAACCGGCGCGCAGCACGGCCGCAGTTGCCACCGGATATTGTAGCACGTTCGGCATCATCAGCGCGACGCGCGCGCCCTTGGGCAGGCCCTTGCTCTGCAGGAAGGCGCCGAACGCCTGCGACATCTCGTCGAGGTCGCGGTAGCTGATCGACTTGTCCATGCAGATGAACGCCTTGCGGTCGGCGAATTTCACAAAGCTTTCTTCCAACAGCTCGACCAGCGACGGGTACTGGGTGACGTCGATGTCAGCGGGCACGCCGGGCGGGTAATGCTTGAGCCAGATACGCTCCATGGGTCTCTCCCCTCAAAGATTTTCGTTGGTTGTTGTGTTCGCGCCCGTCGCAAGGCCGGGCCCGCATTGTTTTCGGCAGTATGGCAAGGCGCCACAATATGGCAAGCGGCTGCGCGTTATCGACGCATCGGCATATCGCGCGCAAACGGGGCTAACGGCTGCAAAGCCGCTGAAATCACAAGCAGTATGTGTGCGGTCAGCCGGCCGGCTTGGCCTCGGGCTTTGGCTTTGCGGTCGCGGCGGGCTTGGCTGCGGCGGGCTTGGCGGCCGGCTTCGCTGCCGGGGCAGCCGCCGGCTTCGCGGTGGCGTTCGCCTCCGGCTTGGCTGAGGCATGCTGCACCTTCGGCTTTGCACCGGCCGGCTTCGGCTCGGGCTTGGCTGCGGTGCGGGTCTCTGTGGGTTTTGCCTCGCCGGCCGCGTCCGGCTTCTTCGCCACGCGCGTGTGCTTGCCGCGCTTGCCGGTGGACTGCTTTTCCGAATCCGTCGCCACCGCCGCGATCAGCGCCGCGCCGGACTTCTTCGGGCCGGTATAGACGACCATCGGCTCGCCGACCGGGATATCGGCCAACAGCACCTCGGAAGGCTTCGGCATCGGCGCCTGCAGGCCGGCGGTAAAGAAGGTCACGGCGGTCTCGCCGGTTGAAGCAGAGCCGTTATTGCCGGCGAGCGTCATCGAGGCATCGTCCTCGTCGGTCGCCGGCCGCTTGCGCTTGCCGTTGCACATCTCGTCGCGCAGGTTGGGCGGCGAGGCATCGATCGGCGCAAGGCTCTCCACCGTGCCCATCGAAGGCCTGAGCCACGACAGGCCGCTGCCGAAGCCGCGCTCCAACAGCTGCGCGGCGCGCACCGCGCGCGCTTGCCCGGAGGAGGAGCCGAGCACGACGGCGATCAGCCGCCTTCCGTTGCGCGTCGCCGAGGCCACGAGGTTATAGCCGGAGGCGCAGATGAAGCCGGTCTTGAAGCCGTCGGCGCCGGGATAGCGGCCGATCAGCTTGTTGAAATTGTTGGTGGTCCGGCGGCCGAAACGGATCGCCGGGATGTGCATGAAATATTCGTATTCCGGCAGCTCGCGGATCACCGCGCGGGCAAGGATCGCAAGATCACGCGCGGAGGTGATCTGGCCGTCCGCCGGCAAGCCGTTCGGATTGACGTAGCTGGTCTGCGTCATGCCGAGCCGTTGCGCGGCCTGGTTCATCATCGCCGAGAATCCATCGATCGAACCGCCGACGCCTTCGGCGAGCACGACGGCCATGTCGTTGGCGGACTTCACCATCATCATGGCGAGCGCGTTCTCGACCGTGACCTGCGTTCCCGGCTTGAAACCCATTTTCGACGGCGCCTGGGAGGCCGCCACCGGCGACACCGTCAGCGTCTGCTCGAGCGTGAGGCGTCCTTCCTTGACCGCCTTCAGCGTCACATAGGCGGTCATGATCTTGGTGACGGATGCCGGATACCACGGCATCGTGGCGTTGTCGGCCTGCAGCACGCGGCCGGAGTCGGCCTCGACCACGAGCCAGGCCTCGCTTCGCGCGGTGTTCGGGAGAATCGCGACGCACGCCGCGAGGGCAATGATTTTCAGCGGCAACCTGCCGAGCAACGGGCGAATGAATTGCACTATCCGATTCCGGTCCTTTGAGAACCCGCCTCATTCTTGAGGGGGATCCTAATGTGACTTACGGGTTTCAAGCGTGTCCGGCGCCGTCGCTGCGGCAGTTGCAACCTATACCGGCTTGCCGTTTGAGAACAGAGGCTTGCGCGGCTAATTCGTGGACGAAATGGGCGCAATTTCGGCGCCTTAGCCGTGAATTTTCGCGCTATCGGACCTCGGGGTCTGCTTGGGCGTTTCGACCGCGGCCCGGGCCTGTTCCTGCACCATGAATTGGGCGCGCGCGAGTTCCGCAAAACGGCCGCCTTTGGCGACGAGTTCATCGAAAGTTCCACTTTCGATCACGCGCCCGCCGTCGAACACCAGGATTTTGGTGGCGTTGCGGATGGTGGAGAGCCGATGCGCGATCACGAAAGTGGTGCGCCCCTTCATCACTTCATCGAGCGCGGCATTGACCTTGGCTTCGGTCACCGCATCGAGCGCGCTGGTCGCCTCATCCAGGATCAGGATCGGCGGATCCTTCAACAGCGCACGCGCGATCGACAACCGCTGGCGCTCGCCGCCCGACAGCATGCGGCCGCGCTCGCCGGCATGGGTGTCGAACTTCTTCTCGCCGCGCTCGATGAATTCCAGCGCCTGCGCGCGCGCCGCGGCGACCCGCAGCTCTTCATCGGTCGCATCGGGCTTGCCGACGCGGAGGTTCTCGGCGATCGAGCGGTTGAACAGCAGCGCTTCCTGGAACACGACGCCGATATTCCGCCGCAGCGCGGTGAGCTTCAGCGCGCGGACATCCATGCCGTCGATCTTGATGATGCCGGATTGCGGATCGAAGGCGCGATGCAATAGCGCGATCGCGGTCGACTTGCCGGCGCCGGTTGGGCCGACCAGCGCGATCGTCTGGCCGGGCAGCGCGGTGAAGGACAGATCCTCGATCGCCGGCCGCTTGCCGTCATAGGAGAAGGAAACGTCGTAGAATTCGACGAGGCCGGAAAGGCGGCCGGTGTCGACCGCCCCGGGGCGGTCGCGCACCGCGGGCACGGCGTCGAGCACGTCGAAGAATTGCTGCAGGCGAGGGGCTTCCATGAACACGCTGTTGATGAAGCTCACCACCTGCTCGAGCTTCTGGATCAGCATGGTCGCGAACGAGACGAACATCACGATCTCGCCGACGGTGGTAAGGCCTTGGCTGTGCAGGGCGATGCCGACGGTGAAGATCGCGAGCACCGTGATGGTGGTGGAGGCGCGGGTGATCACCGTCACCAGCGCCCACCAGGAGAGAACAGGCATTTGCGCGGCGAGTAGCTTGTCGGCGACGAAGCGCAGCCCCTGTACCTCGGAATCGATGCGCACGAAACTCTGCACCAGCGCGACATTGCCGAGCGCATCGGAGGCGCGCGCCGAGAGGTCGCTGTAATGCTCCTCGACCTCCATCTGCATGCCGTAGGTCTTGCGCACCACCATCGTGGTCAGCACGGTGAAGATGACGCAGAGCACGAACAGCAGGATCGCCATCCGCCAGTTGATGTAGAGCGATAGCGGCAGCAGCACCACCAGCGACATGATCGCGGCAAAATGCTCGCGGAAAAAGCCGAGCCACACCCGCCACAGCGCGTCGGTGCCGCTCAGCATGGTCTTCATCAGCGTGCCGGAATGCGTGCCGGTGTGGAAGGTCAGCGGGAGCTGCAGGATGTGCTCGAAATAGGAGGTCAGCACCGCCTGGCGCTGGCGATGCGCCAGCCGGTCGGCATGCAGCGCCACCGTCGCACTGCAGCCGATGGTGAACAGCCCGAACGCCACCCAGGCCGCCAAGAGCGGCCAGGGCGAGTTGGTGGTGAAGAGACCCGTGGCCGGCCGGCCCGACAGCACATCGACGATCTTGCCGAACAGCACCGGCTCGGCGAATTGCGCGCCTGCCAGCAGGAGATTGGCGATGGCGAGGATCCAGCCAAGCCGCGCCTCCTTGCCGAGGAGCTCGAGCACGCGGGTATAGAGGCGGAGCATGGACATGCGGCGGGAACTCGAAACGGCGAAAACAACGGCCCAATCTAAGCAGGGATCAGCGCGCGCGACTACCGAATTCGCGCGCTCACAAGGCTGGCAGCCTCACCCACCGCCCTCATCCTGAGGAGCCGCGAAGCGGCGTCTCGAAGGATGGCCGCGAGCGACAAACGGGCCTCATGGTTCTTCCGGCGATGTGCAGCATCGTCCGAAGACGCCCGCTATGCGGGCTCCTCACCATGAGGGGACAAGTCAATTGATCAGCCGGCCGTTGAGCGGAGGCAGAAAACTGTCGTCGAAGATGTCCGCCGCCGTCGGCCGCTTGTGGAACTTGAAGTCCTCGGCGATCTGCCCGATCGACTTTTCGAATCGAGTCGGATCGATGCTGCCGAGGCCATTGCGCCGCACTTCCGCGGTCAGAATGTTGTCGCGCAGGATCGCGCGCAGCCGCTCCAGCTCCAGCTCGCGCGAGCCGCCGTCCATGCGGCTCACCACCTGCTCGACGGCCCGCGCCGGGTCCTTGACGGTCAGCTGGATGCCGCTGATCGTGGCACGGACGAAGGCCTTGACCGCTTCGGGCTTGGCCGCGGCGAAGGCGGGATTGACGATGACCGCGACCCCATACGCCTCAGACCCATAATCGGCGAATTTCAAGAGCACGAGGTCATCGGCCGGCACGCCGCGGTCTTTCAGGTTGATCGCCGACAAAGAGGAGGAGCCCGTCACCGCATCGACCTGGCCGGCCGACAGCATCGGCTCGCGCACGGCAGGACTGATCATGCTCTGCTTGATGGCGGAAGGCTTGATGCCGTTTTGCCGCGCCACGGCCGGCCACAATTTCGCGGCGGGATCGCCCTCGACGACGCCGAGGCTCTTGCCGGAGAGATCGGCCAAGGCATGGATGCCGCGGCTCTTGCGCGCGATGATGGCATAGCCCGCCTGGTTGAACAGCATGAACACCGCTTTGGCATGCGGGCCGTCCGGCTTTTCCTTGTCGCGGTGGCGGATCAGCGCGTTGATGTCGACCAGCGCCATCTCGCTCGCACCGGAGGAGACGCGCGCAATGGTCTCCTGTGCGGAGGTGCCCGCATTGATGGTGACGGCGAGTCCCTCGGCGCTGAACAACCCGCTCGTCTGCGCCACCACGAAGGGCGCTGCGGCCGCATCGATCGGCCTGTCGAGCGAGAATTCGATCGCGACCGCTGCGCGCGCTGCCGGACACACTCCGCCCCACATGCCCGCCAACAGGGCCAGGGTGAGGCTCAGTATGTTGATCCGGTTTACGCGCATCGAGACTTAAACCACGGGACGGGCCGGCACCGGCGATAATGTCGCAGGGCTCATGCAGGATTCATGACACCGCGGCAACGCCGTTATTCTGTCCCCTTTAATCTGAACGGGCGATGAGCGCCACGATTTCGTCACCGCTTGCTCAGCTTGCATTCGGGTTGGGGAACCCAATATCCGCGCGGTGGTTAGTAGACGCGGGCCTGCTGTCAGGGCCAGCTGCCACGGAGGACGTGAAAATGTTCGCGGATAAGGGTTTTGTTTCTCGTTTGGGCCGAGCTGCCATGATCGCCGGTGTTGCGGCGACCGTGCTGACCTCGGTCGGGCCGTCGGCGGCCGTTGCCGCGCCGGCCGCGAAGGAGAAGGGCCTGACGGCGGCGACCGGAACGAGCGGCGCCACCGACTTCAGCGCCCGTCGCCGATACTATCGCGGAGGTGGCGCTGCTGCTGCCGCTTTTGCCGGCATCGTCGGCACCGGGCTTGCGATTGCGGCCGCCAATGCGCGCCGCGACTACTACTATGACTCTTACGGCTATTACGGCGGGCCCGGTTACTACGCGGCGCCGACCTACTACTACGGCGGCCCGGCCTATTACGGCGGTTACTATGGCGGCTATTACGGCGGCGGCGTCCCCTATTACAGGGGCCATCCAATCGCGAGCTGGTAACGGGG
>Ga0081539_10002532_pt1 | contig 25506 bp, 22 predicted proteins | sample TabmetS4T2R2_FD_71023 | JGI IMG/M metagenome (GOLD analysis project Ga0081539, IMG submission 71023) | Tabebuia heterophylla rhizosphere microbial communities from the University of Puerto Rico - S4T2R2 | ecosystem: Host-associated > Plants > Roots > Rhizosphere ...
CGATGACGGCTGCGATCATCGCCAGATAGGAAAGCGGGTTTCGCCCGCCGGGCCCGAAAGGCGGCATGCGTGCTGCCACCGAACGCCCGTCGGACAGCTTCACCACCATCGTGTGGAACTCGCCTTCGCGCCGCCACCTGTTGGTGAGGATGTCGTCCGGGAACGGCCTTCCGGCGCCGGCGATCAATTGGCCGTTCGGAGCGTAGACGGATATGTCGGCGTCCAGCGCGCGCGACAGGCGATCGAGCGTCGGCTCGAGCGAGGCCCGGTCTGCGTCGGCCGGGATCATGGCGGCGACCAGCGCGTCGCGCCGGCCGCGCCAGCCGGTCTCCTGCTCGTCCTGCCCGATCCGAACGAAGATCGCGCTGGCGATCGCAACCGCCGCCAGGCTGGCGATCAGCGTGAGGTAGATTTTCAGGAACAGGTTGCCGCGCACGAGCCTCATGCGTCGTCGTCCTGGAAGCGCGCGAATACGTATCCCAGGCCGCGCACGGTGACGATGCGGCGCGGATGCTTCGGGTCGCTCTCGATCGCGGCCCTGATGCGCGAGACATGGACGTCGATCGAGCGGTCGAAGACTTCCAGCTCCTCGCCTCTCACCATCTCCATGAGCTGCTCGCGCGAAAGCACGCGGCCGGCATTTTCGGCCAGCGCCACAAGCAGGTCGAACTGGTAGCTGGTCATAACGCATTCGCGGCCGTCGATCCTGGCCGAGCGCGAGCCGGGGTCGATCTCCAGCCGGCCGAAGCAAAGCATGCGCGAGGCGCCATGCGCACCGCCATTGCGGCGGCGCAGCACGGCCTTCAGCCGCGCCAGCAGCTCGCGCGGGTTGAACGGTTTTGGCAGATAGTCGTCGGCGCCGAGCTCCAGCCCGACGATGCGGTCGGTCTCCTCGCCCTTGGCCGTCAGCATCAGGATCGGCACGTCGGAGACTGCCCGCATCCTGCGGCATGTCTCGAACCCGTCGAGATCAGGCAGCATGACGTCCAAAATCACCGCATCCGGAGGTCGCCGCCTGAGGTCGGCGAGCCCGGCCGCCGCCGTCGCGGCGGTGTGGACGGCAAAGCCGTTGCCGGCGAGATATTCGGCGAGCATGGCGGAAAGGCGCGTGTCGTCGTCGACGATCAGGACCTGTTCCGCCACTTTCTCGCTCTCGATGTCTTCGTCAGCGCGATCCTACCATCGGTCGTGGGATTCGCGCTCCTTGAAATGCTGGAGGAGCTTGGCGCGCTGCTCCGGAGTAAGCACCTCCGCGGCCTGGACGAGCGCGTCGGTCATCTTGCGCGAGGTCGCGTCTATGGTAGCCATGCGCTCGCTGCGCAGCTTTTCCAGCGCCGTGCGGTCGATCGTCGGCGCGCCGAGAATGTCGGCGATCTGCTCGCGGGTATCCCTGAACTCGCGGAACGTCGGCCTGAGCTCGCTGCGCGTGCTGTCGATGATCGCCCAGAGCTTATCTTCCTGCTCCGATGTCGCGTCGATCGCGTCGAGCACGTGTTCCATGCGGCGTTCTCCGAATCCCCAGCGCGCATTCATCATGTGACCGCCCATTCCGAAGTGGCCCATGCCGAGACCAGAGCCGAAATCGCTGGCGGCCCCGGCCAGCCCGATCGCGGCAACGACCGCGACCGCGGCGACGCCGCCGATCACCACGCCTCTTCCCCAGCCTCTTGTTGCCGGCGCGCCCGCGCTCGAATTCGCCTGATCGCGATCGTCGTTTTCCATGACGTAAATCCTTTCGTGCCGCGGCAGCCTTGCCGCGATGGGTCAGAGGCTAGCCGGCCGACGTTTCGGGTGTTCCGGACCAATGTAAAGAAATGTGAAGACCGCTCCACCATCACACCTTCTGCGGCCTCACGGACATTGCGGGAGCGGCGGGCATGCCCTCCCGCCGCGGAAACGAACGAAAGCACAGGACCCTCTTGTCGTCGGAGAGGACTTGTGCGTAGAGTTAGGAAAAGCTTTTCCCAACTCGGAATAGTCACCGGAATCGTCGTTTCGATGGCCGGAGGAGCTTTTTGCCGGCGGGAGGAAAGCCGGCGACAATTGGGAGGAAGTCCATGAAGTTCATGAAGATGGCCGGCGCGCTCGCGCTCGGCGTTTCGATGCTTGCCGCGGGAGCGTTGTCGGCTTCCGCAGCCGAGCTCAGCATGTGGGTGCGCGCGTCCGGCGCCAACGCCGCGCAGCACCTCGTCGATTTGTGGAACACCAAACACGACGACAAGATCACGCTCACCGTGATCCCCGACGACCAGATGGTCACCAAGCTCGCCACCGGCGTGCAGGCCGGCGACGTGCCGGACATCATCTCCTTCGACCTGATCTACATGCCGGACTTCATGCGCGCCGGCTTCCTGGAGGACTTGACCGACTTCCTGAACGCCGATCCGAACCAGGCCAAAGTCGCGCAGGCCTACAAGGATCTGGCCACCTATGAAGGCAAGCTCTATGGCACCGGCTTCACGCCGGACGTTTCGGTGCTGGTCTGGAACAAGGACCTCTTCAAGCAGGCCGGGCTCGACCCCGAAAAGGCGCCCGCCACGCTCGATGAAATCCATGAAGCCGCCAAGAAGATCCGCGCGCTGGGCGGCGACACTTACGGTTTCTGGTTCTCCGGCGCCTGCCCGGGCTGCAACATCTTCACCATGTCGCCGCTGATGGTGGCGTGCGGCGCCAAGATCCTGCCGAAGACCGTGGAGGACGAGCCGCTGCAGGGACCGGGCGTCGAGGAGGTGCTGCAGTTCTACCGTGACATGTGGGCCGAGGGCCTCATTCCCGCGAGCGCCGAGGCCGACAACGGCCAGAACTTCGTCGGCAATTTCAAGACCGGCAAGATCGGCATCCAGGGCGCCGGCGGCTTCCTGATCTCCGATCTCAAGCGCGACGTGCCGGACATGAATTTCGGCGTCACGTTCCTGCCCGGTATCCAGGCCGGCCAGAAATCGGCCTTCGTCGGCGGCGACGTGGTGGCCGTTCCGAAAGGCTCGAAGAATCTCGACATCGCCAAGCAGTTCATCGCCTGGCAGCTTACCGACGAGGGCCAGCTCGAAGGCCTGGCCAAGAACAACATCCTGCCCTCGCGTGCGGACCTCGCCAAGAACCAGTATTTTACCGACCCGCGCGTGGTGACCACCGCGGAGGCGATCGGCCTCGGCTACGTGCCGTGGGTGTTCCACTTCAACGACATGGTCAACAGCAATTCGAGCCCGTGGATCCAGATGATCCAGACCGCCGTCTTCCAGGGCGACGTCACGGGCGCGGTCGCCACGGCCAAGGAGGCGATGAAGTCGATCGCCTCCGAGTGATGCGTCGCACGGGCCGCGGCCAATGGGTCGCGGGCCGCCTTCAAGACTTCGGATAGGTGGAAATGTTCTCGACCCCCACTCCGCTTCGCCCTCGACAAGCTCGGGCTCAGCACCTCTCCCCCGATCGACGGGGGAGAGGAAGGGCGCCAAGCTCGCGGGCGGCGTTTCCTGTCCCCCGTCGATCGGGGGAGAGGTGGTTCGCGAAGCGAACCGGAGTGGGGGTCGACAATTGTTCACCCGACCATGAAGTGGATATCCGTCCCCGCTCGGGACTGTCGCGAGCCCACCCATGAACGCCGTCCGTGGCAGATATATCGGCCTCATCTATCTCGTGCCGGCGGTTCTCTTCGTGGCGGTGTTCGTGGCCTATCCGCTCGGTCGGCTGGTGTGGCTTTCCCTCACCAACGCCTCCCTGCTCGGCGGCGCGCGCTATGACGGCTTCAAGAACTACATCCGCGCCTTCAACGACGCGACGTTCTGGACGTCGCTTCTCTTCACGATCAAATACACGCTCACCATCACGCCGATCCTGATGGGCCTCGGCTTCCTGGCGGCGCTGCTGACGGCGGAGAACACGCCGCTCAAGAAATTCACGCGCGGCGTCATCTTTCTGCCCGTCGTGATCGGGCTCGGCACGTCGAGCCTGTTGTGGTGGTGGCTCTTCGACCAGCAGGTCGGCCTGTTCAACCGCGCGCTCGTCGACCTCGGCATCCTGTCGGAGCCGATCGTCTGGTTCACGCAAGCCGACCTGGCGCTCTGGGCCGTCATCATCTCGGTGGTGTGGAAGGTGGTCGGCTTCGGCATGATCCTGTTCATCGCCAACATCCAGGGCATCGACAAGGAGATCAACGAGGCGGCGATGATCGACGGCGCCGGCTACTGGCAGCGCGTGGCGCGCATCGTGCTGCCGCTCAGCTACCGTACGATCCTGCTCGCGACCTTGATCAGCGCCATCGGCTCGATGCTCGCCTTCGAGCAGTTCTACATCATGACGAACGGCAACCCGCAGGGGCAGACCTTCACGTCGGTCTACTGGATCTACCAGAACTCCTTCGTCTTCTTCAAACTCGGCTATGGCTCGGCTCTTTCGGTGATCCTCACCGTCATCATCGTGCTCGGCACCGCGATGCAGATCATGCTGACCAGACGAGGCGAGGGGACATGACCGCGATTTCCCACGACCTGCCGGCCGAGCGCGGCGTCGCGGTGGGCGCTGCGAAAGCCCGCAGCACCTATCTCGTGGCGGCTGTCTGCATTCTCGTCATCGCGATGATGCTGTTTCCGCTGGCGGTCTCCTTCTTCGCCTCGATCAAGACTCCGCAGGAGGCAGTGGCGGTGCCGCCGAACTATCTGCCCCACACGCTCAGCCTCGAGAACTACCTCAAGGTCTACAACTACCAGGCCGGCCTGCCGACCTATCTCTTCAACAGCCTGTCCGTCGCATTTCTCACGATCGGCTTCTGCCTGGCGCTCGCCGTGCCGGCGGGTTACGGGCTTGCCCGCTTCCCCCTTCCCGGCAAGGAAGCGATCTTCCTTTTCCTGCTGGCCAGCCTGATGATCCCCTACCAGGCGCTGCTCACGCCGCTGTATCTGATGTTCGCCCCGCTCGGCCTCACCAACAGCTATGTCGGGCTCGCCATCGTCCACACGGTTCTCCAGCTTCCCTTCAGCATCTACCTGATGCGCCACAGCTTCGAATCCGTGCCGCGCGAATTGGAAGAGGCGGCGATCATGGACGGCTGTTCGAGCTTGCAGGCGCTGCTGAAGGTGTTCCTGCCGGCCGTGCGGCCCGGCATGGTGACCGTGGTGCTGTTCGCCTTCATCCAGTCCTGGAACGAGTTCATCGCGGCGCTGATCTTCATGGGCAAGGAGACCTCCTTCACCGTGCCGATCATGCTGGTCGCCGTCCGGCTGGGGCGCTTCGGCACTGTCGACTGGGGCGCGCTGCAGGCGGGCATCATTATCGCGATCGTGCCCTGCGTGGCCATCTATGTGCTTCTGCAGCGCTACTACGTCTCGGGCCTCCTGAGCGGGGCGGTGAAGTGATGCCGGAGGAAGCGCGAACCGACGACGCGGGATCGGGCGGGCCGGAGCGGCTCAGGCCCACGATCCACGATGTCGCGCGCCATGCCGGCGTCAGCATCGGCACGGTCTCCAAGGCGCTCAACAATGGCGGCAAGCTCGCCCGCGAGACGCGCGAGCGCATCATCGCGGTTGCCGGTGAGCTTGGTTTCCGGCCGAACAGCCTGGCGCAGAGCCTGCACCGCAACCAGAGTTTCACGGTCGGCCTCATCTCCACCGACTCGTTCGGCCGCTTCACCATGCCGATCATGGAGGGGCTGGAGGAGTGCCTGACCGACCGGCGCATGCAGGTCTTCATGTGCAATGCCACGGACGACCCGGAGCGCGAGGCCCAGCATGTGGAATCGCTGTTGCGCAAGCGCATCGACGGGCTCGTGGTGACGGCACGCCGCGCCGACAAGCGCCCGTCGATCCAGCCGGTCGTGCACGGGTTGCCGATCGTCTACGTCTTCAGCCAGGCAGACGATCCGGACGCGCTGTGCCTGCTGCCGGACGACGAAGGCGGCGCGGTGCTTGCGGTCGAGCATCTCGCCTCGCTTGGCCGCAGGCGCATCGCCCACATCACCGGGCCCGAGACTTTCGAGGCGGTCAGGCTGCGCAAGGCCGGCTATGCCGCCGCGCTCTCCGCCGCCGGCCTCCCCGAGATTAACGGATATTATCTCTCCGGCGTTTGGTCCGAAGCCTGGGGGCGCGAAGCGGTGGATCGGCTTTTCCAGGCAAGCGAAGTTCCCGACGCGCTGTTCTGCGGCAACGACCAGATCGCGCGCGGCGCGGCCGATGCCTTGCGCGAGCGCGGCGTCGCCGTGCCGCAGGCCGTCTCCATCGTCGGTTTCGACAACTGGGTGGTGATGGCCGGGGCCGGCCGGCCGCCGCTGACCAGCATCGACATGAACCTCACCGACCTCGGCCGCCAGGCGGGGCTCTGCCTGATGCAACTGATCGGCGGCGAGCGGTTGAAGGGTGTGCGCAGGCTGCCCTGTACGCTGGTCGTTCGCGAGTCCTGCGGGGCGAACGCCGTGGGTGGGTCATCCTGAAATCCTGAAAGAAGATTGGAGAACTCAATGCGCCGATACACGCCAGTCAATTTCAGGGATGTCCGCATCGAGGGCCAGTTCTGGCGCGAGCGGCTGGATACGGTGCTGACGCGCACGATCCCCAGCCAGCATGTGCGCATGCAGGAATACGGCATCCTGGATTCGCTCAAGCTGCCCAAGCCGGCGCCGCCGCTGACAATCCCGCTGAACAGCCACGACTTCACGACCCAGATCTTCTGGGATTCCGATGTCGGCAAATGGATCGAGGCGGCGAGCTACGTGCTTTCGCACCGCCGCGACCCGGAGATAGAGGCGCAGATCGAGGCGATCACCGACGATCTCGAAAAGGCGCAGGCGCCCGACGGCTATTTGAACTGCTGGTATCTCGAGCGCGAGCCCGACAAGCGCTGGACCAACCTGCGCGACAATCACGAGCTCTACTGCGCCGGCCACATGCTGGAGGGCGCGGTGGCCTATTTTCATGCGACCGGCCGGCGCCGCCTGCTCGACGTCATGCGGCGCTACATGGACCACATCGCCACGGTGTTCGGGCCAGGCGAGGGCCAGAAACGCGGCTATTGCGGCCACCAGGAGATCGAGCTGGCCCTGATCAAGCTCCACCACGCGACGGGCGAGCGCAAATATCTCGACCTTGCGGCCTATTTCATCAACGAGCGGGGCCGGGAGCCCAATTATTTCGAACAGGAGGCGGTCGCACGCGGCGACGACCCGAAGAAATTCTGGGCCAGGACCTACGAATACAACCAGTCGCACAAGCCGGTGCGCGAGCAGGACAAGGTGGTCGGCCACGCGGTCCGCGCCATGTACATGTACACGGCCATGGCCGATCTCGCCGCCGACCTCGGCGACGCTTCGCTCAAGGCCGCCTGCGAGCGGCTGTGGCAGGACGTGACCTCGAAACGCATGTATGTCACGGCGGGCCTCGGCCCCTCCGCCTCGAACGAAGGTTTCACGCGCGACTACGACCTGCCGAACGAGACGGCCTATGCCGAGACCTGCGCCTCCGTGGCGCTGATCTTCTGGGCGAGCCGCATGCTCAACCTCGACTGCGACGGCCGCTACGCCGACGCGCTGGAGCTGGCCCTTTACAATGGCGCGCTTTCCGGCCTGTCGCGCGACGGCACGCATTATTTCTATGAGAACAAGCTGGAGAGCGACGGCAGCCATCAGCGCTGGGAGTGGCACCCCTGCCCATGCTGCACGATGAATGTCTCGCGGCTTGTCGCGTCCGTCGGCGGTTATTTCTACTCGACCGGCGAGGACGAACTGGCCGTCCACCTCTATGGCGGCAATTCCGCCGATGTCACGATCGGCGAGCAGCGCGTGCGCGTGCGGCAGGACGGCGATTATCCTTGGTCCGGGAATGTCAGGATGGCCATCGAGCCGGACGCGCCGGCCGAATTCACTGTGAAGCTGAGGATACCCGGCTGGGCGCGCACGGCCGCGATCCGTCTCAACGGCAAGACGATCGAAGCGCCGGTGGAACGCGGCTACGCGGCGATGAGGCGCACATGGTCTGCCGGCGACACGGTCGAGCTCGACTTGGCGATGCCGGTCGAGCGCATCTATGCCCATCCGGAAGTGCGGGCCGACCGCGGCGCGGCCTGCCTCAAGCGAGGACCGCTCGTCTATTGCTGCGAGGCGGCGGATAACGGCGAGGGTGTCGAGCGCATCCGATTGCCGCGAAAGGCGAAGACCGAGGCAGCGGAGCGGCCGGACCTTTTCGACGGCATCGTCACGATCGTCGCGGAGGGGAGGGAAGTCGCGGACGACTGGAACGGCAACCTCTATCGCTCCGCGCCGCCGGCCGAGACCGAGCGGCAACTCACGGCGATTCCCTACTATCTCTGGTGCAATCGCGGTCCCAACAGGATGACGGTCTGGCTGCCCGAAAGCTAAGTTTTCGGAGCAGGCCCAATCTTTCATTGCTGGAACTGGATTTGCGGCGGCGCGTTATTGTGCCGGTTAAGGGCTTGCTGCAATGCCGCACTATCGTGTGCCAAGGGTGAAGTTCACAACAGCGCTGAAGCCGGTGCGACCGGCCGCCAGCGCCGATCTCGAGTTGCTGCGACGCTCCCGTGCCGAACTCGAGCGGCTGCACCAAGCCTTCGATTACCATCGCGGTCCGGATTCCGACAGGCTGCGAATGGAAATCAGGATCGTCGAGCAGAAGATCGCCGACCTCAGATCCAGGCTGAAGAACTTGCCGGACCCGACGCGGCCCGATTAGGGCGTGTTGAGCGTGAGGTGACGCTGGCCGGCGGATGCCGTATTTTCCGCGCTCGACCCGAGCCTTGCACGGCGACTACTCGCTTCCCACGGAGCTGCTCGCCGCCGCCGCCGACGGCCTCACGTCGTCGTCAGCGGTTGGAAGCGGCCGGGGGGCGCCGCGTCGAGTTCTGCCCAGTCGACCTCTTCCTCCAGCCGCAGGAAAGCCTCGTCGCCGATCGTCCCTTCTTCGCGCAACCGAAGCAGCGCTTCGCGCTGGTGGCCGATGGCGCGAAGCCGCACTTCGTCGAAGTCGGTCGCGGCTTGCGGGTTTGCGGCATTCTCGGCCACGCTGCGAGCGGCAGCATATTGCTTGCGGACAACCTGTGCGGCCAGCGACTGGTCGTCGTCAAGGCTGTCGAGCGCGGCCTCCATGATGGCGATGCGCCCGCGCGAGACGTCGTCTTCGACTGAACGATCCGCTTCAAAATGAAGGCGTTTCAGCAGCGGCTTGAGCGTCAGGCCTTGCAGCACCAGCGTGCCAAGCACGACGAAGAAAGCCGAAAGCACGATCGGGTCGCGGCCGGGAAAGCTGGCCGGCAACGCGAAGGCCGTTGCCAGGGTGACCAGTCCGCGCATGCCGCACCAGCCGACGAGTATGTCGCTTCGCCGGTCCAATGCCGCCTCGCCCTGCCAGCCAAGGCGCCGTGTGACGGCGCCGTAAACCAGCGTCCAGGCGATCCGCACCGCGATGACGGTTGCCAGCACGGCAAGCGCCAGACCCAACGCGTCGAACAGGCCCTCGCTGGACATTCCGGCAAGGATCGGCCGCGCCTGCAATCCCATGATCAGGAATGCGAGCACGTTGAGGACGAACACCGCCGTCTCCCAGACCGAGTAGGAGCTGACGCGATTGCGCGCCGCCGTGCGGCGTGGACTGAGGCGGGAGAGTATCATGGCGTAGACGACCATGGTGATGATCGCCGAAAGCCCGATCTGCTCGGCGAGCAGCCAAACGCCGAACGTGGCCACGAATTGCAGCACCGTACCGCTTGCTGCGTCCTGGATCGGCGTCGTGGCCAGGATGTAGAGTCGTGCGAGCACATAGCCGACGACGACGCTGACGACCGCCATCAAGGCAAGCATCGGCGCGTCGCTGGCAACGACGAAGGAGCCCGCGGCGGAGGCGACGGCCATCCGGTAGATGAGAATCGCGGTGGCGTCGTTGAGCAGGCTTTCGCCCTGCAGGACGGCAAGCAGCCGGCGCGGCGGCCGGAACTGGCCGAGCACCGCGGCCGCGGCCGCGGCATCGGGCGGCGCAACGATTGCGCCCAGCGCGATGGCCGCGGCCAAAGGCAGCCCGGCCATCGCCTGGCCGAGAAAGGCGACCGCGGTCGTGGTCAAAACGACGGCAACGAGGGCAAGCGAGGCTATCGGCAGCGCATGGCGCTTCAGGTCGCGCGGCGATGTGTCGAAGGCCGCATCCAGAAGCACCGGGGCGATGAAGAGTGCCAGCGCCAGATCCGGCTCTATCGTGATCGTCGGCGCACCGGGCAAGAAGCCGATCGCCGCGCCCGCGACCGCCAGCAGCGACGGGTAGGGAACATCAATTCTCCTGGCGAGGCCGGCAAGCAGAACCGCAACGAGAAGCAGCGCCAGGGTCAATTCGAAGACGGCCATGTCTCTCCACCGCAAGGATATTCGTCTCGCCCGACTTTTCCTTGGGTTTTGATGGGAGGCAAGTGCTCCGGGGCCTGCTACAGTGTGATCCGGGAAACGGCGGGTCAGATCTAGCTTTTTGAGAGAAGAGGCGGGAAGGGACAGGAATGGCCGGCCGCAGCAGACATCTGGATGAAGCCCGCACGCTCTATGCGCGCATGATGGCCGCGGCAAGCGGTTCGTCGGACCCGCGACTGGAGCGGACCTTCGAGCTGGTGCCGCGCGAAGCCTTCCTGCCCCCTGGCCCGTGGCACATCAAGGTCGAGCATCGGCTCGTCGAGACGCCGAGCGCCGATCCCGCCCATCTCTACCAGAATGTCCTGGTCGTGCTCGACCGCCAGAAGGGCATCAACAACGGCGAGCCGTTCCTGCATGCCGGCTGGATCGGCGCGGTCGCGCCGCGGCCCGGGGAGACGGTGACCCATATCGGCGCCGGCGCGGGTTATTACACGGCGATGCTTTCGATGCTGGTGCTGCCCGACGGCAAGGTTCTTGCTTACGAGCTCGACGCCGCGCTGGCCGAGGCGGCGCGTCGCAATCTCGCTCCGTTCGAGAATGTCACGGTCGTCGAAGCCAACGCCGTCGACGCGAAGCTCAAGCCGTCGGACATCTTCTATGTGAATGCCGGTGTGGTGGCGCCGCCGGCGTCATGGCTGACCGCGCTGAAACCCGGCGGCCGCCTGGTCTTCCCCTGGCGACCGAGGAACGACGCCGGGCTAGCCATCCTTGCCAAGCCCGCCGGCAAGGATTTTTCCGTGCATATCATCGGCGGCGCCTGGTTCATCCCGTGCTCCGGCGCTTCGGACGAAGCGGCCACGATCAGGCGGCCTGGCCGGGGAGAGACCCGTCGCGTTCAGTCGATCGTGCTCGGCTCGGAGCGCGAACCCGATCCTTCCGCCGTCGCAATTTATCCCGATCTCTGGTTTTCCTCGCAGCCCCCGGTCGGATGATCGAAGCGAAAGGCCGCGGCTGGCAGCCTCGTCATCTCTTCTGGCACTTTGCGCCGGATTGTGGCTTGTGGCTGAACGGCTTTGACTGAAACGGACGGAACGTGGCAGGCGTCGAGCAGATAAAGGTGGAACAGGACGAGGCGGGCATGCGCCTCGACCGCTGGTTCAAGGCGCATTATCCGGGGCTCGGCTTCGGCACGCTGCAGAAGCTTTTGCGCTCCGGGCAGATCAGGCTGGACGGCGGCCGCGTCAGATCCGACACCCGCGTCGAGCCGGGGCAGATGGTGCGCGTGCCGCCGCTCGCCACCGACCGCAAGGGCGCCGGCGATCTCACGCCGCGCACCATGCGCGGCAAGGGCGATGCCGAGCTGCTCGGCCAGATGCTGCTTCATGAGGATGCGAAGGTGTTCGTCTTCGACAAACCGTCGGGGCTGGCCGTGCAGGGCGGGTCGGGCGTGGTAAGAAGCGTCGATCAGATGCTCGAAGCGTGGACCAGCAAGAAGGGCGAGAAGCCGCGGCTGGTGCACCGGCTCGACCGCGATACCTCCGGCGTGCTGGTCGTGGCCCGTACGCGGCTGGCGGCCATGAAGCTTTCGGAGGCGTTTCGCGGGCGCGACGCGAAGAAGACCTATTGGGCGCTGGTGCGAGGGGTGCCGAAGAAACGCGACGGCCAGATTTCGACCTGGCTCGTCAAGGAGCCGTCGCCAGACGGCGACCGGGTGCGGGTGGCAAAGCACGGCGAGGAGGGGGCCGACCACGCTGTCTCGCACTACCGCGTCGTCGAGCAGGCGGCGCAGACGCTCTCCTGGCTGGAGATGGAGCCGCACACCGGCCGCACACACCAGCTTCGCGTGCACGCGGCGCATATCGGCCACCCGATTATCGGCGATCCGAAATATTTCGAGGCCGACCAGAACTGGGAGTTCCCGGGCGGCATCCAGAATCGGCTGCACCTGCATGCGCGCCGCATCGTCATCCCGCATCCCGACGGCGGAGTGATCGACGTGACGGCGCCGCTGCCGCCGCATATGCGCCAGAGCTGGAACCTGCTCGGCTTCGACGAGAACCGACCAGGGGACGACGAATGAGCGCGGCGACCGGAACCCTCGACCGGCGTGACGCGATCGACACGGCTGCCGTCGCCCTCATGCTCCTGCTGACCTTCTCCTGGGGCCTGAACGGCGTGGCGGCCAAGGTCTCCAACGTGGGTTACAGCCCGGTTTTCGTGACTGTGGCGCGTTCGGCGATCGCGGCGGTGCTGGTCTATCTATGGTGCCGCTGGCGCGGCATCCCGCTGTTCGACAAGGACAGCACGCTGTGGGCCGGCCTGCTTGCCGGCATCCTGTTCGGCGGCGAGTTCGGTTGCATCTTCTTCGGTCTGGATTACACATCCGTCGCGCGCAGCGCGCTGATGGTCAACACCATGCCGTTCTGGGTGCTGGTGGGCGCGCATTTCCTGCTCGGCGAACGCATGTCGCTGACGAAATTCGGCGGGCTCGTGCTCGCTTTTGCCGGCGTGGCCGTAGTCTTCTCCGACCGGCTCAGCCTGCCCAACCCGCAAGCGATCAAGGGCGACCTGCTCAGCCTTTGCGCCGGCGCGCTATGGGCCGCGACCACCCTCGTCATCAAATCCACCAGGCTTGCAATGGCGAGCGCCGAAAAGCTGCTGCTCTACCAGCTTGCTGTGTCGGCGGTGATGGTCGCGCCGCTGATCCCGCTTGCCGGGCCGGTACTGCGGGAGGTCTCAATGTTGTCCACCGGCGCGCTGCTGTTCCAGGCAGTCTACGTCGTCGCCTTCACCTATATCCTCTGGTTCTGGCTGATCCGACGCTATCCGGCTGCCGGCCTGTCGAGCTTCGCCTTCCTCACGCCGGCGTTCGGCGTCCTGCTGGGCGGGCTGCTGTTGAACGAGCCGCTCAGCATGCGCATCTTTCTGGCTTTGGCTTTGATTGCGGCCGGGCTGATCGTCGTCAACCGGCCGCCGCGGCAAAAGGCTTGAGACATGCGTGAAATGCTCAGCGACCTCGAAGCGGGTCGCCACCTCAGCGATCCCGACCCGGTGCGCCGGGCGCAGAACCAGATGAAGGCGCCGGCCGCGAGGCGGTTCTACAAGGCAGTCGCCGTCGAGCGCGACGCCGACGGGTTCTCGGTGCACCTCGACAGCAGATCGGTGAAGACCCCGTCCGGGAGGCCCGCGATCCTGCCGTCCGAGGCTGCCGCCCGGCTTGTCGCGGACGAGTTCGCCGCCCAGGCAGAGACGATCGAGCCGCTGACCATGCCGGTGACCCGGCTCGTCAATACGGCGATCGACGGCGTGGCATCGGACACGCAGGCCGTGATCGAGGACATATTGCGGTTCTCGTCGTCCGATCTGCTCTGCTACCGCGCCGAAGGGCCGGACGCGCTGGTCGCGCGGCAGGCGGAGGCGTGGGACCCGGTGCTCGACTGGGTACGGAGCGCGCTTGGAGCGCGCTTCAATCTCGCCGAAGGGGTGATGCATGTCGAGCAGCCGCGCGAGACGGTAGGCGCGATCGGCATCCACCTTCGCCAGCGCGACGACATGTTTCGGCTTTCGGCCCTGCATGTGATCACGGCGATTACCGGCTCCGCGCTGCTGGCGCTGGCGCTGGAGGCAGGCGCCTTTGATGCCAAGACGGTGTGGGACGCGGCACATGTCGACGAGGACTGGAACATCGAGCATTGGGGGCTGGACGCGGAAGCGGCGCGCCGCCGAGCGGCCCGCAAGCGCGACATGATGGGCGCGGCGGCTCTGATCGAGGCTCTGCGTTAGATAGCGCTATTCCGTGTCGTCCTCAGCCGGCATGTCGCGCGAGGCAAGCAGCGCCCTGGCAAAGGCGCGTTGGCCGGCGGCGGGAGCCGGGGTGGCGAGGCTAACGAGGCCGGCGACGATCAGCCCCGCGGGTATGGCGATCAATGCGGCCCTTTCAGCGCCAAGATTGCGCGCCAGGTCGAGCAGCCCGGCCGGCTCGAGCCATGTGAAAAGCCGCCGATCGAAGATCTCCGCGGCGGCCAGATAGGCCGCGATGGCGAAGCCGGCCAGCATGCCGGCAATCGCGCCGAAACCGTTCGCCCGCCGCCACCATATCGCGACGAGCATCGCCGGAAACAGTCCGGAGGCGGCCACGGACAGCGCGACCAGCGCCAGCTTAAGATAGTCCGCAGACGGTTTCGCCGCGATATCGGCCGCCAGCATTGCCACGGCGATCAGCGCCAGCCGCTGCGTCAGGAGCCGTCGCGAAGCCGGCATGCGCGGCGCCATTGCCTGGAACAGGAGGTCGTGCCCGAGCGCGCGGGCTGTGCCCAATAGCAGCAGCGAACCGGCTGCAATGGCGGCAGTGAGGCAGGCGGCGGCAGTGAGGATGGCAAAGACCGGCGGCAGGCCGGCTATTTCGGGCGCCGCAAGCAGGGCGATGTCGGGAGCAATGGCGATGTCGCCCGGCTTTAGCGAGCCGACGCATGTGATGCCCGCTTCGCTGGCAGGCGCGCCGCAGAGCGTGACGAGCGCAGTCCCCCGAGCGACCCAGTCCACGATCCAAGGCTGGGCGACCAATTCCGCGATCGAGCCGGAGCGTATCGGACTTTGCTCGACGGTCCATTTGGCGACCGCCGCCATCGCAACGCTGGCGAGCGCAAAAATCGCCACGACAAGCAGCGTCCGGGCGATCGATGAACGAGCCGACTGCGTCGAGCGCGCAGCAATCGCGCGCATCAGGATCGTGGGGAAAACCGCGACGCCCAGCGTCACGCAAAGCCCGAGCCCGGCAAAGCTCCAGGCAGAAGCCGACGACAGCTCCCTTGCGCCTCCATCATAGATCGTATCGAGGCTCGCGGCGGCAGTCACATAGCCCGCGAGCGGCAGCGCATGGCCGGTGGCGGTCTCAGAAACCCCTATCGACGCGAATGCCAGCGCAGCCAGCAGCAGCACGAATTGCAACGCGCCGGCCACGGTCACACCGCGCATGCCGCCGAGCAGCGGCGGGATCAACATCAGGATCACCGCAGCCACGATGAACGACGAGCCGCGGACCCCGAGGGTCCAGTTGGCGATCATGCCGCTCAGCGAAAGCTCCGCGACCAGCATCGGAAGGAGCGCGGCGATCACGACAATACCGGCAGCGGCCGAAACCCCGCGGCCGCCGAAGCGCGCCGCAAGGAAATCTCCCGTCGATTCGGAGGCGGCGCGGCGCAGATAGGGCGCGAAGAGGACGCCGCCCACCAGAAGGCCGCCGGCGAGCCCGAGCGCCAGCGCCGCCATCTCCGCCTCGCTGCGGAAGAAGGCTGCGGCAAGTCCTACCGCGAAAACCGCACCGAACAGGCCGGCTGAGGCAGCCATCGCGTTTTCAGCCGGTCCCAGCGACCTGCCGGCCACGGCGAACTCGGTCAACGAGACGGTTCGTGTCGAGATCGATGCCAGTGCCGGGACCGCGAGAGCGAAGGCCATGATGACGGCGAGCAGGATCGATTCGGGCACACCCAACAGCAGCAGCGTCTCGACGACGAAGATCAAAACGCCGAAGAGGACGATGAACGCGACAAGTCCGACGATGGCGCGGGCTTGGGCCAGCCTTTCGGCGACGGCTTTGAGCGGAGGGGCGGATTTTGCGAAATCAGCCATCGTCGCGGAACCGCTCGTCATCGCGGTTCTGGCGGGCAGTGTACCAGAACATGATGAGCACAAAGGCCGGAAGCGCGACAGGCAGCGCGAGCGCGGCGCCAAGCGGCAGGCCGAAAAGAGTGACGCCCCGGCCTGCGGCGAGCGGCACGGCGAGCGAGAAGGCCGCCCACAGAAAAAGCGTCAGGAGCCCGGCGATCACGGCGCGCTTCAGGAACGATGGCGGTGTCCGAACGACCAAGGTGCACTCTGTCGATTTGAGCTGCCTCCCGAATAGGGCTTGCGGATAGGCGAGACAAGCTTGTCGAAGTCGCTCTCTCGCCAGAGAGGCGAAGCAGCGGCGGCAAGGTCATGACACGAAAGTCCTACGCCTAAAGTCATAATCCCAAAGCATCGCTGCCGTTTGGCGGCTCCTTCTGGCATTTTTGTCGTGGCTGCTGCGTTTCCGGTAGGAGGTCCGGAGACGCGTCAGGCGCAGCCGACATGGGACTGTCTGGGAGGACCAAAAAATGGCAGTGGCAACGGATGCCAGCGCCCGAGGGCGCGGCTTGTCGCAGGACGAACGGTTCGTCGTCCTCGCATCGTCGACGGGTACTGTTTTCGAGTGGTACGATTTTTATCTCTACGCGACACTGGCGCCGTTCTTCGCGTCGCTGTTCTTTCCGCCGGGCAATGACACGGCTGCATTGCTTTCCGCTTTTGCAACCTATGCCGCAGGTTTCCTGGTCCGTCCCTTCGGCGCCATCTTCTTCGGCCGCATCGGCGACCTCGTCGGCCGCAAATACACCTTCCTCGTGACGATCATGGTGATGGGCATCTCGACCTTCGCGGTCGGCCTGCTGCCGACCTTTGCGACGGTGAATTGGCTTGCGCCGGTCCTTCTCGTCATTCTGCGCCTGCTCCAGGGTCTGGCCCTTGGCGGCGAGTATGGCGGCGCCGCGACGTATGTGGCCGAACACGCGCGTTCCGACAATCGCGGCTATGCCACGAGCTGGATCCAGACCACGGCGACGCTGGGCTTCTTCCTGTCGCTGCTGGTGATCTTTCTGTGCAGGAACTCCATGGACCCGGCGACATTCTCGTCGTGGGGCTGGCGCATACCTTTCCTGGTCTCGGCGTTCCTGCTGATCTTCTCGGTCTACATCCGGCTGAAGCTCAATGAGAGCCCGGTGTTTGCGCGCATGAAGGAGGAGGGCAAGGGCTCGCGGTCGCCTCTGACGGACTCGTTCCTCCGTTACCCCAACAACAGATATGTGCTCCTCGCGCTCCTGGGCGCGACGATGGGGCAGGGGGTGGTCTGGTATACGGGCCAGTTCTACGCCCTGTTCTTCCTCACCGGCCCGCTGAAGCTCGACTACGCCTCGGCCTATATCCTGATTGCGGTCTCGCTGCTCATCGGCACGCCGTTCTTCATCTTCTTCGGATGGCTCTCCGACAGGATCGGCCGGCTGAAGATCATTCTGGTGGGGTGCGTAATCGCGGCGCTGACCTATTTCCCGCTGTTTGCCGGGCTCACGCACTACGTGAATCCCGATCTCGAGGCGTTCATCGACAAGAACAAGCTGGCCGTCACCGTCGACCGGGCACAGTGCCACTTCAACGTCTTCGTAGGGCCCTGGTCGGTGTTCGGCGATTGTGACAAGGCCAAGGATTTCCTGACCAAGGCCGGGCTGTCGTTCGAATCGGTGAGCGGTCCCGCGGGCAGCAAGGCGACCCTCGACCTCAACGGCACGAAGATCGAGGGCTTCAATGCTTTCGTCTGGTCGAAGGCGCTGATCGACGCAGGCTATCCGCACCTCAAGATCGCCGCGTCCGACATCGTTCTCGACAAGGCGCAGGCCGATCAGCTCGCCGCGCTGCAGGCCGAGAACAAGCCGGCGACCGAGATCGCCAAGGTGCTGACCGCCGCACGCACTGCCGCCGGCGGCAAGAAGATCGCCGACACGTTCAATGTCGACACGGTCACGCCTGCGGCGGACGGTTCGGGGGCGACGGTAACGGTTTCCGAGGTCGCCTCCGGCAATGCGGACACTGCCAAGGTCGACTGGTTCATGGCCGAGGTTCTGCTCGTGATCATGGTGATCTACGTCACGATGGTCTACGGCCCGATCGCGGCCTTCCTGGTCGAGCTGTTCCCGACCAGGATCCGCTACACGTCGATGTCGCTGCCTTACCACATCGGCAACGGCTGGTTCGGCGGCATGCTGCCGCTGCTCGCGACCGCTATGGTGGCGTTCGCCGGCGATATCTACTACGGCCTCTGGTATCCGATCGTGGTGGCGATCCTGTGCGCGATCATCGGCGCCCTCTTCCTGCGGGACACGAGAGGCACCGAACTCGAAAAAGTGCAGTAGGCCGCCTTTTCACGCGGAAAAAGAACCCCGGGAGCGATCCCGGGGTTCCTTTTGTCCTTCCCGTGAAGGGGAACAGATGGCGAAGATCCGCCTTGGGTCAGGTGCGCCGCTTGACGTCCTGCCCGGCCTCTTCTGCGATCGCTGCCTCATGATACCAGCCGCTGCCGAACGCGACGTTGGCCACGCGCCGGGAGGCAAGGCTCACCACAGAATTCGTCTGGTCAGCAACACTGTCCTTCCCCAACCGGGCCCGGTTGGGGAAGGTATAAATCTTGGCCGACTCATGTTGAACGGTCGTGCTCATCGTCGTTTCTTTCTTCTAAGCCGTATTGGCCACCTGAGATAACCCTCAATACCACGATTGCAAGACGTCTGTCCAAAAAAATAGCATAATGTCTAGTATTTAGGCAGGATAGTGCTTTGCCGGTTCTTGGTGCATGCTGCGGTGCACGCGCCAGCCTTGATTTTGGGCGCTTTCCATCGCTGCGCAACAAAATGGCATGTTTGTTGCTTGGTTAACGATTGGAATCGGCCCTGTGGGCCGGGATGTCGCGCTCCCTCCAAGCGCATTGGTTACGAGAGGTCGGAATGACGAAATACAAGCTCGAATATATTTGGCTGGACGGATACATCCCGACCCCGAATCTTCGCGGCAAAACGCAAATCAAGGAGTTCGCGGAGTTTCCGACGCTCGAGCAGCTGCCGCTGTGGGGTTTCGACGGAAGCTCCACCATGCAGGCCGAAGGCCACAGCTCCGATTGCGTCCTGAAGCCGGTTGCGGCCTATCCGGACCCGGCGCGCAGCAACGGCGTGCTGGTCATGTGCGAGGTCATGATGCCGGACGGGGTCACCCCGCACGCCTCCAACAAGCGCGCCACCATCCTCGATGACGAGGGCGCATGGTTCGGCTTCGAGCAGGAGTATTTCTTCTACAAGGACGGCCGTCCGCTCGGCTTCCCGACCTCGGGCTATCCGGCTCCCCAGGGCCCGTACTACACCGGCGTCGGCTACAAGAACGTCGGCGACATAGCCCGCCAGCTCGTCGAGGAACATCTCGATCTCTGCCTCGCCGCCGGCATCAACCACGAAGGCATCAACGCCGAAGTGGCGAAGGGCCAGTGGGAGTTCCAGGTCTTCGGCAAGGGCTCCAAGACGGCCGCCGACCAGGTGTGGATGGCGCGCTATCTGTTGCTGCGCCTGTGCGAGAAATACGGCATCGACATCGAGTTCCACTGCAAGCCGCTCGGCGACACGGATTGGAACGGCTCGGGCATGCACTGCAACTTCTCTACGGCCTACATGCGCGAAGTCGGCGGCAAGGACTACTTCGAGGCCCTCATGGCCGCCTTCGACAAGAACCTCATGGACCATATCGCCGTCTACGGCCCCGACAACGACAAGCGCCTGACCGGCAAGCACGAGACTGCGCCATGGAACAGGTTCAGCTACGGCGTGGCCGACCGCGGCGCCTCGATCCGCGTGCCGCACAGCTTCGTCCGCAACGGCTACAAGGGCTATCTGGAAGATCGCCGCCCGAACTCGCAGGGGGACCCCTACCAGATCGCCAGCCAGGTGCTGAAGACCATCGCAGAGGTTTCGACCGGCGCCGCGGAAAAAGCGGCGGCCTAAGCTAACCGCACTGAAAAATCAGAGAGCCTGGCAGGCGACTGCCGGGCTTTTGCTTTTGCCATAGCGCCCTGGCACGCCCGGGGGCGCACTTCTCGTGCCGAATCTCGATCCAAAGCATATCTCCCCAAAGTGTGCAGCGGTTTCGGGACAAAGACATGCGTGCAATCAAGGAGCTGCAGCATCTTGCGTGAATGCTCTTCAAGCAACATGCTGTAGCGCCACATCGCCTCGCGCTTGTGCCGGCCACGCTGATTTCTCGCTTACTGGAACCGCAACCCGCTTCGCGGAATGATCAGCTAATGCTAATATGACCATGGCGAGCCGGATGCTCGCAGCGATCGGGGGATTTTGAGCGATCCAGTTTTTTCCATCAATGTTAGTCACGGGAGCTTCATGATGAGATTGCGTGATTTCCTGCCCCGCGCGGGATGGACGACGCTTGCCTTCGCCGGGCTCGGCGCCGGTGCGGCAATCGCATTCGTAACCGAAGATGCCGGCCGGCAGGAATTGTCCGGGATTGCCAAGGCAAAGGCGCAGGTGGACCTGGCCGTGGCGCATTGCAGGGTTGCCGCGATTTCGTCGCAGACATTGTCGCCTGAAGCGATCAAGGCCTACAACGAAGCCGATCCGCCGCTGTGGAGCGATCTGGGCTCGCTGAGCTATCCGATCAGCACGAAGAACGAGCAGGCGCAGGCTTATTTCAATCAGGGCCTCAGGTTCGCCGCCAATTTCAACCACGCCGAGGCGCAGCGCGCTTTCCGCAAGGCCCAGCGTCTCGATCCGAACTGCGCGCTTTGCTTCCTTGCCGAAGCCCTGGTGCTCGGGCCGAACATCAACGTGCCGATGGCCCCCGAAGCCAATGCTCCGGCTATTGCCGCGCTTCGCAAAGCGCAGCAATTGGCTTCCGGCGCGACCGAGAAGGAGAGGGGGCTGATCGAGGCAGTGGCGGCCCGATATTCGGAAGATCCGGCAGCGGAGCGACCCAAGCTCGATGCCGCCTTTGCCGACGCCATGACGGCTCTGTCGGACAAATATCCCGACGATCTGGAACTGGCGGTGATCGCGGCCGAAGCGGGAATGGACACCCAGCCGTGGGACTACTGGCAGCCGGGCGGCAAGGAGCCGAAAGGCCGGACGGCCGACGTCCAGAAACGCCTGGAGCATGTTCTGGCAAAAAGCCCGGATCATCCCTGGGCCATCCACCTCTATATCCATCTGGTGGAAGCTTCGGACCGGCCGGAACGCGCCGAGCCTTACGCGGATCGACTGGCCGCGCTCATGCCGGGCGCCGGGCACATCGTCCATATGCCCAGCCACATCTACTACCGCGTCGGTCGCTACGGCGACTCGCTGGACGCTAACAAAGCGGCCTCGAAGGTGGACGAGAACTACATCGCCGAGACCGGCTCGGTCGGCGTCTATCCGATCGGCTATTATTCCCACAACATCCATTTCGTGCTGGTTTCGGCGCAACTTCTCGGCGACGGCAAGACCGTGCTCGAGCAGGCCGACAAGCTCGACAAATGGCTGACCAACGATATCGCGTCGGCGATACCGATCGCGCAGCCGGTGAAGGCAGCGCCCTACTTCGCCTGGGCGCAATATGCCGAGCCCGACATGATCCTGGCCCTGCCCGAACCGACCGGCGCGCCTCCTTATGTGAAGGCCATGTGGCACTATGCGAGGGGGACCGCCTTCGCGGTAAAGAAGGATGTCACCGCAGCCCGCGCCGAAGCGGCAACCATCCAGACGATCCTCAAGGAAACGGACTGGTCGACCCTGGACGCCTGGGCCATCCCGGCACGGCCTGTGCTGGAAGTGGCGAGCGATCTTGTGCTCGCGCGGGCCGCCCAGGCCGAGGGCGACGAGAAGGCGGCCGTGGACGTGCTGAGGAAGGCGGCCGATACCCAGGACACCATTCCCTATATGGAGCCGCCCTTCTGGTACTATCCGGTGCGGCAGTCATTGGGCGCCGCGCTTCTGAAGACGGGACATCCGGACGAAGCGGAGAAGGAATTCCTGGCGGCCCTGGAGCGCGAGCACGGCAGCGCCTGGTCGCTCTACGGGTTGAAGGAGGCAGCCAAGGCGAAGGGCGACACGGCTGCGGAGCAAAAGGCCAGTGAGGAGCTTGCCAAGGCGTGGCGCGGAGACCCAGGTAGGCTGACTCTCGAACGGTTGTGAGGCTTGCCTGCCCGCCGCGATCGCCGGCAACAGCGCGCAGCTTGCACGGCGATCCCCGGCCCCGGTGCAACCAGATGCGGCCCAACCGGAAGGCACGAGACGGCGCGACAACAACACGGCCCGGCGCTCATCGCCGGGCCCTCTCTGCAATGGCGATAAGGCGAACTGTCCGCCTATCCGCGGTCGAAGAATTCGGCGCGCCGTTCCAGCAACGTTGCGGCCTGTTCCTCGATTTCGAGGAAGGAAAAGCCCAGGACAAAAGCTTCGTCCCTATGCGCGCTGGTCGTCTCGGCCCAACTTCGCCATTCGGCAAATTCCGTGAGCGGCAGCGCCGTCTTATGCGCCATGAACGCCAGGATCACCGCCGCAAATTCACGCGTAAATTCAAGTTCGCGTTCCAACAAGGCCACGCGATCGGCAAGCGTCAACTCTTCCATCCGGCACCCCCATGCCCTGGAACACACTTTAGTCACAATTCATAGTCTTTGGAAAGGGGAGGTTAACTGCAGACCACCGAGTGAATATTCTTACAGTTTCCTGCTTACTGACCAAATCGGCGTTATTACATGTTTCCGGAGAGCGCCCGAAACCAAAAAATATAATATATTATATAATTCTGGACATTAGACCAAAAAAGAATAGTTTGGAAAAGGTTGCCCTGCGGCGAAGCGTCCTACCGGTTCAGATCCGACGCAACGCTCGAACCGATCAAGAAAAAACCCGGCGGTCGCCCGCCGGGTCCGGATTGCTGACAACGATCGCGTCACACCGAATAGTACATATCGAACTCGATCGGGTGCGGGGTCATTTCGAAACGCGTGACCTCGGCCATCTTCAGCTCGATATAGGCGTCGATCTGGTCGTCGTCGAAAACGCCGCCGGCCTTCAGGAAGCCGCGGTCTTTGTCGAGGCTCATAAGCGCTTCGCGCAGCGAGCCGCAGACGGTCGGAATCTTCTTCAATTCCTTCGGCGGCAGGTCGTAGAGATCCTTGTCCATGGGCTGGCCGGGATGGATCTTGTTCTTGATGCCGTCGAGACCGGCCATCAGCATGGCCGCGAAGCCGAGATAGGGGTTCGCGCCCGGATCGGGGAAGCGAACCTCGACGCGCTTCGACTTCGGCGATGCGCCGAACGGAATGCGGCAGGAGGCGGAGCGATTGCGCGCCGAATAGGCGAGCAGAACCGGCGCCTCGAAGCCCGGCACCAAACGCTTGTAGGAATTGGTCAGCGGGTTGGTGAAGGCGTTGATCGCCTTGGCGTGCTTGATGATGCCGCCGATATAGAAGAGGCAGGTCTCCGACAGGCCCGAATATTCATTGCCGGCGAAGACGGGCTTACCGTCCTTCCAGATCGACTGGTGGACATGCATGCCAGAGCCGTTGTCGCCGTAGACGGGCTTCGGCATGAAGGTCGCGGTCTTGCCGTAGGCGTTGGCCACCTGATGCACGACATACTTGTAGATCTGCATCTTGTCGGCGTTGCGGACCAGCGTATCGAACTTCAGGCCGAGCTCATGCTGGGCGGCGGCCACTTCGTGATGGTGCTTCTCGGTGCGCACGCCCATCTGCGCCATGACGGTCAGCATCTCGGAGCGCATGTCCTGGGCCGAATCGATCGGCGGCACAGGAAAATAGCCGCCCTTGATGCGTGGCCGGTGGCCGAGATTGCCGGTCTCGTAGTCCGTGTCGTCGTTCGACGGCAGCTCGCTGGAATCGAGCTTGAAGCCGGTGTTGTAAGGGTCGACCTTATACTTCACGTCGTCGAACACGAAGAACTCGGCCTCGGGACCGAAATAGCAGGTGTCGCCGATGCTTTCCGCCTTCATGTAGGCTTCGGCCTTCTTGGCCGTGCCGCGCGGATCCCGGTTATAGGGCTCGCCCGAGATCGGATCGAGAATGTCGCAGATGACGACCAGGGTCGACTGGGCGAAGAACGGGTCGACATGCGCCGTCTCGGTGTCCGGCATCAGCACCATGTCGGATTCGTTGATGGCCTTCCAGCCGGCGATCGAAGAGCCGTCGAACATGACGCCGTCGGCAAACATGTCCTCGTCGACCTCGACCACGTCCATCGTGACGTGCTGGAGCTTGCCTTTCGGGTCCGTGAAGCGCAGGTCGACGAATTTCACGTCGTTGTCCTTGATCTGCTTCATAATGTCTTTGGCTGTCGTCATGTCCTGTTTCCCTAGTTGGATGACGTCTGATTTAATTTGATGAAATCATTCGAAGGTCAGATTGCGTCAGGCCCCGTCTCGCCGGTGCGGATGCGTACGACCTCCTCGATGTTGGAGACGAATATCTTGCCGTCGCCAATGCGGCCGGTCTGGGCCGCCTTGCGGATCGCCTCGATCGCCCCTTCGACGGAGTCGTCCCCCAGCACTACCTCTATCTTCACCTTGGGCAGAAAGTCGACGACATATTCAGCACCGCGGTAGAGTTCGGTGTGCCCTTTTTGCCGGCCGAAGCCCTTTGCTTCGGTGACGGTGATACCCTGCAGCCCGACTTCCTGAAGCGCTTCCTTGACCTCGTCGAGCTTGAACGGCTTGATGATCGCCTCGATCTTTTTCATGTGAAATTCGGCCTCCGCTGCCGTTTGTCATGGGCTTTCGGCCCGCTCGGCGCAAATGAAGCACGAACTATGCCAATTTCCCCTCGATTCAGCGAAGATTGCGCGGTTTGCCGGCTTGTCGGAAGAGGCTTGCGAAAACGCGCTCGGGGGCTTCGGTGGAAGGCGCGTCTAACGGACGGCGCCAACGCGGGCGCGCCATCGGGACTGCCAAGGGGATGATCATTTTGCCTATTACGTAGGCAATTATGATCATCCCTTGATCACGCGGCCTGGCGCTGATGCGAGATGCTTTGCGCGGTTTCTTCAGCGCGGGTATCAAGGTTGTCTTTGTTCAGGATGCGCCCGCTTGGCTTTCGAACTGCTCACGCCCACCGAAATGACCGAAGCCGATCGGCTGACGATCGCGGCCGGCCTGATCGACGGCATCGGACTGATGCGGCGTGCGGGCGATGCCGTAGCGACGCTTGCGCGGGAGCGTTTCCCCGATGCCGAGGGCATCGCAGTCCTCGCCGGGCCGGGCAACAATGGTGGCGACGGCTACGTGGTCGCCGAACAATTGCACCGCGCCGGCGTCGCCGTCACGCTATGGCGGGCCGAAGCGCCGAGGGCCGGGACCGACGCGGCGATCGCCGCGGCCGAATGCGGCGTCGAGCCGCGGCCGCTCGCCGATTATGCGCCGCAGCCGGGCTGGGTCGTGGTCGACGCGCTGTTCGGCGCGGGTCTCGCGCGGCCGATCGACGGCGTTTGCGCCGAGGCGCTGCGCAAGGTGGAATCGGCTGGGGGTGCGGTCGCCGGTGTCGACCACCCCGGCGGGGGGGTCCGCGG
>Ga0081539_10002533_pt1 | contig 25494 bp, 25 predicted proteins | sample TabmetS4T2R2_FD_71023 | JGI IMG/M metagenome (GOLD analysis project Ga0081539, IMG submission 71023) | Tabebuia heterophylla rhizosphere microbial communities from the University of Puerto Rico - S4T2R2 | ecosystem: Host-associated > Plants > Roots > Rhizosphere ...
CGCCTCCTCGAAGGCCGCCGTGGACCCGTCGGTGCCCACCGCGATCGTGACGACCGGAAGGGCGGCCAGCCGGTCGGGCGAGATGGCGGCGGCCGGCCAGACCATGGTGTCCGGCCGGCGGGCATTGGCGTCCCAGACGAAGCCGCTGGCGGGCATCAGGACGGCGGCAGCGCCGGGCGGGCACCTCCCGAGCGCCGGCACCCGCGCGAGGTCGGCGCACGAGGCGAGCCCGCCCGGTTCGCGGTACTCTCGCATGATCCGGGTACCCGGCGTGGCGAACGGTCCGATGTGGAGATCCTGGCCGGTCGTGTTGCCGCGCAGCTGCACGATCCCGCGCACCCCAGGAACGGCTTCGAGATCGGCCACCGTCGCGGGCGGCAACGCCGCGCGCGAGTCCTGCTGCCTGACGCCGAAGAAGCTGAACATAACGTCGCGAGCGACCGGGCCCTCGGGGGCGCGGCGGTTGGCGGCGATGCCGGTGATCACCGCGAGGGCCACGGTGCTGACGAAGAGGGCCAGGACCAGGCCGCTGATGGTACGGAACCCGGCACGCGGATCGTCGGCGAGCCGCCGCGCGGCGATCAGGGCCGCCGGACGCCGGGCCCGCCCCGCCATCGCCCGGGCCCCGGTCATGGTCAGCCAAGGTCCGGCCGTCACCAGCCCGGCCAAGACCAGTAGGAAGCCGGGCAGGTACGCCTGCATCTGGCCGACGCTGGTCTTCGGGGCGCCGACGGCCAACACGACCGTGAGCTCGGCGATGCCGGCCAGCAGCGGGATCAACCGCCACGCCCGCGGCGGCACCGGCGTGACGCGCCGGCTGACTCCCAGCGGGGAGACCTGGACCCGCCGGAGCGCCAGCAACGCGACGGTCGCCGCGCCCACCGGAACGCCGACCGCCACGACGAGGACGTCGGCGACGTTCAGCGAGAGGTCACTGAGGAAGAACCGCGCCTCGGTGAACCGGTATCCGGCGGCTGCCGGGCGCACGGCCGCGAAGATGCCGAACCCGGCAGCGACCCCCGCCACCGCGGCCAGCACGGACTCGACCGCCGCAATTATCGATGTCTGTCGCGGCGTCGCGCCGACCAGGCGCATCGCGGCGAACCGCTGCTCGCGGCGCGCGGCCGACAGCCGCGTCGCGGTGGCGATGAAGATCAGCAGTGGGAACAGCAGCCCGAGCATGATCACTGACAGAATCAGGTCGATGCCGCCTTCGTTGATGCCGGCGGCGACGCTGCAATATTCGCCGTTGCAGGTGCTGGGCGTGGTGGTCTCGATGGCGGTGACCGGGCGCGCGCCCGGCTCGTGCGCGAGCCGGGCCGGGCTGTCGCCCATGATGATCAGCAACGTGTCCGGTGACGGCAGTGCCACGTTCCGGATCGTGCCGATCTGTCGCCCCGGATAGCGCACGCTGAGCTGGGCGGCGGGCACGGTCGACAGCAGCTTGGTCATGGCCGGGGACGCGTAGTACTCACCGGGGCCGGGCAGGCTCGGGATCCCCGGCGGGACGGGCGCCCCGGCGCGGGTGGGCGCCACATCGACGCGGCCGATGATCTGCCCCTGATACATGTCGGCCCGCAACCGCCACCACAGCGGAGCGTCCGCGGCCTCGCTGCCGGTGGCCAATGTGGCCGAGCCGGTGCCGGTGTTCAGCCAGGCATACCGGGCGTTCTGCGCGTTGACCGCGTTGGTCCCGGCGAGGCTGATCAGCAGGAGCGCGACGCCGACCGCCACCGCGGCTGCGATCATGGCGAGGCGGGCGGCGGCCTCCCGGCCACCGGCCAGGGTGAGCCGCAACCCGAGCCGGATCATGACCCGGCCTGTCCGGCGACGAGCGACGTGGCCCGGCCGTCCCGGACGATGACTTCCCGATCGGCGTACGCGGCCACGCGCGGCTCATGGGTGACCAGGATGACCGTGGTGCCTTGCGCCCGAGCGGCGTCGACCAGCAGGTTCATCACCTGCTCGCCGGTGAGCGAGTCGAGCGACCCGGTCGGCTCGTCGGCGAAGAGCACCTCCGGTTCCGCAACCACGGCCCGCGCCAGCGCCACCCGTTGCGCCTGCCCACCGGAGAGCTCCCCGGACCGCCGGCCCTGCAACCCGTCGAGATCGAGCCGGTGGAACCACTCCCGTGCCCGCGCGAGCGCACCGGAACGACGTACGCCCGCCAACAACAACGGCAGCGCGACGTTTTCCTCGGCCGTCAGCTCCGGCACCAACTGCCCGAACTGGAACACGAATCCGAACCGATCCCGGCGCAGCTCGCTGCGCTCCTTCTCACCCATGGTGTCGATCCGCCGCCCGGCGAACCAGATCTCCCCCGAATTCGGCGTGAGGATCCCGGCCAAGCAGTGCAGCAACGTCGACTTGCCCGAACCACTCGGACCCATCACGGCCAGGATCTCGCCCGCGTTCACCGTCAAGTCGACCCCCCGCAGGGCGGGCGTCTGGCCGAACGACCGCACCACACCCCGGGCCTCGATGAGCCGGCCGCCACCATTGAGCACCGCGACGACACCGATCGCCCGCGCGACGCTCATGCCCGCACCGCCTCTTCCAGCGCGCTGAGCCGCGCGGCCGTGAGATCGATGAACCGCAGATCCGCCTCGAGGTGGAACAGCCCGTGATCGGCCAGAAGGGCGTCGACCAACTTGCCGGAACGCTTCACCTCGGTCAGCTCCCGCATCCGCGACAGATGCGCCGCGCGCTGGATGTCCAGATAGCGCTCCGCCGGCCGGCCCAGCATCAGCGCCAGCACAACCTTGGCCAACAGCACCGTTTGCAGGTGCGGCTCCGGCGCCGCCGGCTCGGTCAGCCACGCCTCGAACTCGGTCACCCCCATATCGGTGATCGCGTACCGCTTGCGGTCCGGCCCCGACCCCCGCTCCACGTCACCGGCGACCACCTTGCCGTCCCGGGCCAGCCGGCCGAGGGTCGAGTAGACCTGCCCAAAGGGCAGCGGCTTGTCCGTCGCGAACCAGAAGTCGTAACGGCGCTTGAGGTCGTAGCCATGCATCGGCTCTCGTTCCAGCAGGCCCAGCAGCGTGAGGGCAACGCTCATGCGAGGACAGTACTCCGGGTGTATACCTCGAGTAAATACACCGGGAGTATACGTGCCCGGCGGTCTCCCAAGATTTTCGCGGCCCCGTGTCGAGAACCGGCGCCACACTCCGACCACCGGGTGTCAGATGAGCGAGAACACCACGAGGGAGAACCGAAATGGGGAAGGTCACCACGGGCGCCACGATGTCGATCGACGGCTACATCGCCGGGCCCAACGAGAGCGGCTTCGACCTGCTGTTCCAGTGGTACAACAACGGTGACGTCGTGACCAAGACCGGCCACCCGGACATGCCGTTCAGCACGTCCGCCGCGAGCGCACAGCACCTCAGGGAAATGATGGAGACCACCGGCGCGCTGGTGGTCGGCCGGCACCTGTACGACTTCGTGAACGGCTGGGGTGGCCGGCATCCGCTGGACGTCACCACGGTCGTCCTGACCCACCACCTGCCCGATGACCGCCCGGCCGAGGACGAGAACTTCGTGTTCGTCACCGAAGGCATCGAGGCCGCGGTCGCCAAGGCCAAGGAGATCGCCGGGAACAAGACCGTCGGCGTGAACGGCGGTCAGATGGCCAGCCAGTGCTTCGACGCGGGTCTGCTGGACGAGATCCACGTCGACCTCGTACCGGTCCTGCTCGGCGCCGGCACCCCGTTCTTCAGTGGGCTGGCGACCAAGCCGGTCCAGCTCGAGGGCCCGGTCAAGCTGGTCGAGGGCACAGGCGTCACCCACATCACGTACGCGGTACGCAAGCAGGGGCGATAACGATGACCGTCGAGCTGGTACAACTGACCGCCCAGTCCGTCGTGAGCATGAGATCGACGATCCCGATCGCCCGCCTGGGCGACATCATGGGAGAGCGGATTGGTGCGCTGTCGCGATTCCTCCGAGAGCGCGGGGTACGGCCCGCGGGTCCGCCCTACGTCCGCTACCACACCTTCGGCGACACCGAGACGGACATGGAGTGCGGCGTGCCGCTCACAGAGCCGGCCGACGGCGAGGGCGAGATCGTCGGTGGCGAGTTGCCTGCCGGGCCGGCGGTCACCACGTGGCACCTCGGATCGCACGACCGGCTGGGTGAGGCGTACGGCCGCATCGAGAAATGGCGGACGGACAACGGCCGCGAGCCGGCCGGTCCAGCGTGGGAGGTCTATCACTGGATCGACTTGACCGCCCCTGACGACACCGACCTCGGATCCGACCCGTCGACATGGCGAGTCCAGCTCGTCCAGCCGATCACGTAGCGATTCGTCCGCGCCCATCCGGCCCGTGTCCGGTAAACCAAGGACACGGGCCGGTCATGCGCCAAAGTACCGAACACGGGAGTAGCACTCGCCGGGGCACGAGGGCGGTATCGTGAGGTTGGACCCGGTGGGCCGTCGCGGCGGACGGCGCCGGGGCGGGAGCGGCGATGGATCTTCAGACTCGCCACCTGGTGTTCCAGGCCACGTTCTTGCTGCGCAGGGCGAACCGCAAGCGGCGTCGGCAGCTTGAGGCTGAGCTCGCGACGTACTCCAGCCATTCCGACCTCAATGATCTGTACGCCCTTCTCGACACCTATCCGGACGGGCAGACGCACGAGATCCGGGAGATCTTGTCGCAGCAGCAGATGCACCGGTTGAGGCGCGGCTGACCACGCGATCGACGCACATCTCGTCGTCGCCGATGACCACGTAGAACATGTGGCGTCGGCCGCCTTGTCACGCGTACGTTCACACCGCGAGAATGCCGACGGCGCCCCGGCCGCCACCCGGGCCGAAAGTCCCGAACCGGCCAAGTGTGACGGAATCCGGGCGCGGTACGCCGTACCGATGCCGGCCGGGGTAGCCCTGCGGCAATCGCTCAAGCCGGCTGATCGGCGACCGACAGGAGCCGGGACGACATTGCGACGGGTGGCATCGGCGGGCGTCGTCCTGGTCAGCGATGGAGGATGCGGTTGAGGACGGACGCGCCGGGGGCGGGCGACCAGGCTGACCTGTCGCCCTGGGTCCACGCCGCCGTCGCGGGCGACGAGGACGCGTTCGGCTTCCTGTACAGCGCGGTGCAACCGGGTTTGCTGCGCTACCTGCGGGCGCTGGTCGGGCAGGACGCCGAGGACGTCGCGTCGGAGGCGTGGCTGCAGATCGCCCGGGACCTGCGCACGTACCGCGGGGAGGGTGGCGGCTTCCGTGCCTGGGCGGTGTCGGTGGCCCGGCACCGTGCGATGGACCATATGCGCCGTCAGTCCCGCCGGCCGGCCCAGCTCGTCGAAGTCGCGCTGCTGGAGCAGGTTGCCGACGGTCAGGACACGGCGGGACGGGCGGTCGAGGCGCTGGCCACCGATGCCGCGATCGCGTTGATCGCCACCCTGCCCCGGGACCAGGCGGAGGCGGTCCTGCTCCGCGCGGTCGTCGGGCTCGACGCCGAGGCGGCCGCGCAGGTGCTGGGCAAACGACCGGGCGCGGTGCGTACCGCGGCCTACCGGGGGCTGCGCCGGCTGGCTGAACGGCTCGCCGGGCCAACCGTTCCCCGGCCGGTGGCGTGGCGACGCGCGACCACCCGGACCGGCCCGCCCGGGTCACGGCGATCGGTGGTGCCACGGTGAGTGACAAAATCCGGGGCCACGGCGCCAAGGGCACGAGATGAGCCCTCACCGTGCCCGCCGGATCGACCGGGACACCGCCGAAGCGCTGCTGGCGGGTGTCCCGGAGGCCCGGCGTGGCACGGGCCGGCTCGGCGCGCACCTCGCGGCGGCGACCGCCCCGGGGCAGCCGCACGAACTGGCCGGCCGGGCGGCAGCTCTGGCCGCGTTCCGGGCCGCTCGTCTCCATCCCGCCCCTGAACCACGGAGAACCTCAGTGATCAAGACCGCGATTGCGAAACTGCTCACCGTCAAGGCCGCCGCGCTCCTCACGGTCTTCGCCGCCGGTGGGGTAGCCCTGGCCGCGACCACCGGAACGCTTCCGGATTCCCTCGCGGGCCTCCCAGGCGGGGCACCGAAGTCGGCCCACGCGAGCGCCCGGCCCACCCCATCCCACCCGGGTCGCCCCAGCGCCATGCCGTCGCAGGCGCTGGTGGGTCTGTGCCACGCGTACCTCGCCGGAGCCGGCTCCGACCACGGTAAGGCGCTGTCGAGCCCGCCGTTCACCTCCCTGAGCGACGCGGCGGGTGGCCGTGACAAGGTCGACGCCTTCTGCACCAAGCTGGTGGCCACGTCCCCCGGCAACGCCTCGGGACGCCCCAGTGCGCACCCCAGCGGCGCCGGCGATGAGCGTTCGACCACCGGCGAGTCCCACGAGCCCACCAGCACGCCCAGCGCCACCGCGACCCACCCCAGCGGCCAACCGACCCGCGACGGGCACTGACCCACGACACCGGCAGACCGCTGGTGGGGCCGTCCTGCCCCACCAGCGCGGGGAATGTCAGACCGCGATGCGATGCTGGCCGCATGGTCGTCACGTTCGATGCCGAGCTGTGGATATGGGACGCGCGGCGGGATGAGAGTTGGACATTTGTCAGTCTGCCGGTCGATGCGTCCGACGAGATCCGTGACCTGACCGGCGGAGGTGGCCGTGGATTCGGCTCGGTGCGGGTGCGCGTCACCCTCGGCCGGACGAGCTGGACGACCTCCATCTTTCCGGACCGGGCGCGCGGCGCGTACGTACTGCCCATCAAGCGTGCTGTCCGCCGTGCCGAAGCCATCGAGGCCGGCGATGTCGCGACCGTGACCGTCGAACTCATCGACTCGTGAGCGCCATGTCAGTCCCCGGCGTTGGGCAGCTCGGTCACGCCGGCGGCGTGACCGAGGCGCCAGGTCCCCCGGTTGCCGGCCGCGCCCGAGCGGTCTGGACTCGCATCGGGCGCGGCCGTCCGGTCAGCCGCGCGGTTCCTCCTGGTCGATGCACATGATGTTGCCCTCGCTGTCCTTGAACCACGCCGCCTTGCCGAGCCCGGGCATGGAGGCGATCTGGTCGTTCCACTCGACGCCCGGCAGGTCGTCGTAGACCTCGAAGACCACGCCCTTGGCACGCAGGTCGCGCACCTCCTCCTCGATGTCGTCGACGTGCCACTGGGCGATGGTGTGGCCCGCCTGACCCGCGTACTGCGTGCGGTAGATGTTGAAGAAAGTTCCCGCTTTGGTCTGGTACCGCAACTGTTCCCCCGGGAGCTCGTCGACGGGAGTCAGACCCAATTTGTCAGAGTAATACGCTCGGGCCCGGTCGAGGTCGGCGGCGGGAACGTTGGCTTCCACTGCGCTTTGGTCCAGCATGGTTCCTCCCACAGCGAAGGGCTGCGCGCCAGGGCGACAACGCATACGGACTATACGCCCCGATCGCCCGCGGGCCAGCGGCAATTTCGGCTACCGTGGGTCGAGCAAATGGACGTCCATGACAACGGGGTGCCCGGGGTATGCCAGCACAATCCCCCATTGCGCCGATATCCGACCTGATGAGAGCTACCAGAAGAGGTATCCGACAAGGTGCACTTGGCGCCCATGCGGTGCCATGTTGTTCATTGTATTGGGTGCGAAATGTGCCCCCGCACGGCGGCGACAAGCCACCTTTTCGGGTGAAGTCGGCCGGTCGCGGGCGAGCGTAGGGTGAGCCCGTTTCGGGTGCCCAGGATCTGTCCGCCTCGTATTGCGAGGCGCCGCGGAAGGAGGGAACGCCGTGTTCGTTCAGGTGATCCAGGGCCGAGTGAATGACGCCCGTCAGCTGCGGGCAAGGATGGATCAATGGGTGGCGGACCTGTCGGCCACCGCGGTCGGCTGGCTGGGCTCCACCTCGGGTGTCACCGCCGACGGTACGGGCATCGCCTTGGCGCGGTTCGAGTCCGAGGACGCCGCCCGGCGCAACAGCGACCGGCCCGAACAGGGCCAGTGGTGGGCCGAGACGGCGAAGCTGTTCGACGGCGACGTGACGTTCCACGACTGCGCCGAGGTGCACCTGATGGGGCGGGGCGGCTCGGACGACGCCGGCTTCGTCCAAATCATGCAGGGCCGGTCCACACAGCCGGAGAAGGCCGTCGAGCTGCTCCGGCAGATGGAGCAGCCGTTGCGCGCGTTCCGGCCGGATGTCCTCGGTGGCGAGCTGTGCCTGCACGGCGATGGCGGCTTCACCCAGGCCGTGTACTTCACCTCAGAGGCCGAGGCGCGTATCGGCGAGAAGAAGGAACCGCCACTTGAAGCGCAACCGGCGCTGGACGAAATGGCGGCGATCACCACGGATCTGGTTTTCTTCGATCTGTCGGATCCGTGGCTGCATTCCCCGAGATAGACGGAGAGGAACATGTCGAAATTCATGGACGTCCACAGCGGCTTCGTCGGTCTCACCGCGGAGCAGCTGAAAGAAGCACATCAGCGGGATTTGGACATCGAGGGCGAGGAGGGCGTCCACTTCGAGCACGCGTGGCTCGACCCGGCGTCCGGCAAGGCATTCTGTTTGTCCACCGGCCCCGACATGGACAGTGTCCTGCGTGTCCACGAGCGGGCCGGCCACCCGACAACCGAGATTTACGAGGTACCCATCGAAGTGGACTGAGCCCCGTGTCGATTCCGGCACGATGGCCCACACGGAATGCAGGAGGGATACCCATGGCGGGGTTGGATAGCAAATCGTTCGATGCCGCGGACGAGACGCGCACTCCCGACAAGACCAAGGTCGAGGTCGTCCGGCTCAACGGTGCGACGGCGGCGCGGTTGACCTTTCAACCGGGCTGGCGGTGGTCCGAATGCGTGAAGCCCGTCGTACACACCGAATCGTGCCAGGCGCGTCATGTTGGGACGATAGTGGCCGGCCGGTTGCACGTGGAACATGACGACGGCAGCGTCGCAGACGTCCAGGCCGGTGACGCGTACGTGATCGAACCTGGTCACGACGCGTGGGTGGTGGGCGATGAGCCTGCCGTGTCCTTCGAGTTCGAGAGCGCCGAGACGTACGCCCGCGGCTGACGCCGTCCCCTGTCGGATCCGCCGATCGATGGTCGGCGGATCCGCTGCGTCCGGCGTACGTCGGCGGATCACGGGTACCCGATTCGGAGACTCTTCGGGAGGTTCGCTATGAATCTGGAGTTCCTGCGTCCGCTTATCGACCGCCCCGGTCCCTGGGCATCCGTGTACCTCGACGCCAGCCGGTCGGACGAGAACGCGGCGCACGAGATAGACCTGCGCTGGCGCGCGCTGCGGGCCAAGCTGGCCGAGCAGGGCTGCGACGAGGCGACCATCGAGGCGATCGACGCCGCCATCCAAACGCACCCGTATCAGCCCGGCCGGTACGGATTGGCCGTTTTCGCCCAGTCTGGTGAGGTGGCCGCCGTCGAGACTCTGCCCGCCCCACCGCAGCCGGACGAGGCGCACGTCGGTCCCGTACCCCATCTGATGCCGCTTCTCGCCCACCGCGACGAGCAGATTCCCTACGTGCGTGTGCTCGCCGACCGCACCGGCGCCGACCTCAGCGCGGTCTCGGCCGGCGGGGTCCCGCGGCGCCGGACGGTGACCGGGGACGAAACGTTCCCGATCCGGAAGGTGCGGGTCGGCGGCTGGTCGCACCGGCATTACCAGCAGGCGGTCGAGGAGACCTGGAAGCGCAACGCTGGCGATGTCGCGGCCGCCGCGGCGGATCTCGCCGACGTCGTGGACGCCGAGGTCGTCGTGGTGGGCGGGGATGTCCGCGCGGTCCAGGGGTTCACCGATCGGCTGCCGAAGCGATGGCGCTCCAAGGTGGTGTCGACGGACGCCGGGTCGCGGCACGCCCGCGACGACGAGGCCCTGGACGACATCACGACCCAGGCGATCGCCGAGACGGCCGAGCGGCATGTCCAAGACACCCTGGACCGGTACCGCGCCCAGCTCGCCGACGGCACGGCGAGCACCGGGCTCACCGACGTGGTGAACCGGCTACAGCGCGGCCAGGTCGACACCGTGCTGCTGGTGAACGACCCGTCCTCCACCGACAAACTGTGGATCGATCCCGCAGATCCCACCGTCGTCTCGGTCGACGACCACGTTCTCCGCGAGGCCGGAGTCCAGGACCCGCAGAGGGTACGAGCGGACGCCGCACTCGTGCGGGCGATGGTAGGCACCGGCGCCCGCCTGGTCCTGATCGGCCCGGACGAGGCACCGCTGGAACACGGCATCGGCGCGGTGCTGCGCTACGCCGACGCCGACACCGCCGCGACCTGACGCCGGGTTCGGAGACGCAGTCGGGCACTCCGGCGACCGCAAGGTCGTAGTGCCCACATAAGCCGCTGACAGCCTGGACACAGAGACGATGCCGATGCTGCTGACGTGGCCGGCATCGGGCTGGCCCGTCCAGGCAGAGGAGTTCCGCGTGTCCGTGAGGAAGATTGGCCTTATCGCCGCAGGTGCCGTCGCCGCCGGTGGACTAGCCGTCGGCGGCTCGGCAATCGCGAGCGCCGCCACCTCAACCCCGGCGCCGAGCACATCGGCCGGTTCCGGTGACGGCCGCGGGGCATCGAACGACACCCCGGTCACCGGGGACGAAGCCGCCAAGGTCACCGCCGCAGTGACCGCCAAGGACTCCACGTCACCGTCACCAGCGTCCGCAGAGACCCCGACGGGTCATACGACGTGCTCGGCACCAAGGCCGGCAACCACGTCATGTACGACGTGAGCGCCGACCTCAAGACCATCACTGAGAACGCCGGCCATGCCCACCGTGGCGGCGCCCCGGCCCCTTCGCCCAGCAACTCCTCCGACTGAACCGCCGTCCGATGCTCGCCTGCGACCCTAATTCTGCGGGGGCCTGCCATCGGCGACCGGCCCTACTCGTCGTCACCGCTGCGACGTAGCCGCGGTCTCACCGCCCGACACGCGGAATCTGGGTCCGAAGGTGAAGACCCCACCGACGGCCCCGGCGAGGGTGGCGGCGAGTGCGATGACCGCGGTCGGGGACCATTGGAGAGCGGCTGCGCCGACGGCGGCGCCGGCGTGGCCCAGGACGGTAGTCGCGGTCAGCACAGCGACCGCGCCGAGGATGACCGCTTCGGCGATGAACGCGATGGACAGCCAGCGGCCGGGCCTGGCGGTGGCGAGCGTGTTTGCGACCCGGCCACCGGCCCACGCGCCGACGACGAACTCGCCGATGGCGGTCAGCGAGGCGGTGAGGGACAGCCCGGAATGGCGGGTCAAGGGTTCATCGTCCTGCAATCGACGATCCGCGACGTCTGCGGTAAAGCCGAGGAACCCGACGTTTCCGGTCATGTCGGCGACGAACACGTGCCCCAGCCGCAGGTAGCTGACGGCGTCGACGAATCCCGTGACGGCGGTCAGGGCCAGCAGGGCGGCCACGGTGAGCCGGGAACCCAACGGAGACGGGACGGCCATCGTACTCAACTCCTTCGCAATGGCCTGGTCAGCTGATGGCGCCCAGCGCGGCGCTGACACCCGCGATGAGTGAGCCGCCGAGCGCGATCGACACGAAACGAGCGCAGGAAGCCGGTGTTGAGGAAGCGCCACCAATCAAATACTGGGCTACTCGTTTCCTATGTCGCGGGCAACCGGGCGGGCCGGCCAGCACGTTCCCGATTGACTGCTGGCTCACATCGCCCGGCCTAGGGGTGGCACCAAACGAAACTAGTAGTACAGTTTTGGTGTCAGCCACCGCCCCCGCCCTGGGCCGGCCCAGATGAACCGCGGCGGCCCCGGAGCTCCCCCACCAGGACGTCACCGAGATCGAAGCGGACAACGAAGGAGAACGTCATGACCATCATCGGATTCGTGGGCCTCGGGTCAATGGGCGCGCCGCTGGCCCGGCGCCTGATGGACGACAACCAGGTGTACGGGACCAACCGCACCCGGGCCAAGGCCGCCGAGCTGATCGGACAGGGACTCATCTGGCGCGACACACCACGCGACGTCGCCGCCGCAGCGCAGATCGTGTTCAGCATGGTGACCGACGACGACGCCCTCACCGCGATCACCAGCGGTCCGGACGGCATCCTGTCCGGCCTGCGGCCCGGCAGCGTGTACGTCGACATGAGCACCGTGAGTCCCCAAAAGAGCCGGGAGCTGGCCGAGCGGGTCCACGCAACCGGCGCCACGATGATCGACGCTCCGGTCTCCGGCAGCGTCCCGGCCGCCATCAACGGCACCCTGACGGTCATGGTCGGCGGCGCGGACCGCGCGTTCCGGACCGCCGAGCCGCTGCTGCGCCGGCTGGGCAGCCGCGTCATCCACGTCGGTGACAACGGCCAGGGCCTGCTGCTCAAACTCGCCATCAACATCAGCCTCGCCACGCAGATGCTGGCCTTCAGCGAAGGACTACTGCTGGCCCAACGCGGCGGCATCGATCCCGGACTGGCCGCCCACGCGATGACCGCGTCCGCGATCGGGTCACCCATGCTGCGGACCCGCGCCCCGCTCGTGCTCGACCTGCCCGACCAGGCATGGTTCGACGTGCGGCTCATGCACAAAGACATCCGCCTCGCGCTGCAGGCCGCCCGCGCCACCAACGTGCCGCTGCCCGCCGCGACCGCCGTCGACCGGGAGCTCAGCCTGGCCGAACAGATGGGCTACGAACACCGCGACATCGCCGGCCTGTACGAGGTCCTCGCCGAGTCGGCGCCGCAGCAATCGCGCACGCCGTCCGCGAGCCGGAGCCCGGTCGGCACCAGCGCGAAGGCAGCATGACAACCATGACTCCCAACACCACGAGCACGACGCCGGGCGGCGCGGACGAAACTGGGCAGACCGCGCCGCGCGGCCGGCCCCGCAGCCAGAAGGCGCACCAGGCCGTCCTCGACGCCGCCGCCGAACTCCTGCTCGACCAGGGCCTGTCCGCGGTCAGCATGGACGCGGTCGCGAAACGGGCCGGGGTCAGCAAGGCCACCATCTACCGCTGGTGGCCCACCAAGGAAAGCCTCACCCTCGACGCGCTGTACACCGAATGGGACACCACCCCCACCCACCCCCGCGACACCGGCTCCCTGCGTGGCGACCTGCTCACCCTGCTGCGCCCCTGGGCCCGGCGCGCCGGCACCCGCCCGTACGCCCGGGTCATCGCCGCACTGCTCACCGAGGTGCACACCGACCCCGCGTTCGCCGACGAGTACCGCCAACGCGTGGTCGAACCACGCCGCGAGCAGGCCCGAACCGTCTTCCACCGTGCTATCGACCGCGGCGAGATCCCAGCGGACACCAACATCGAGGTAGCCATCGACCTGCTCTACGGCCCGCTCTACCACCGGCTGCTGCACGGTCACGCACCCCTGGGCGACCGCTTCGTCAAAGACGTCGTCGACATGGCCCTGCACGGCGTCCAGCGCCCCACAGACCCCTCTCCCAGGCCCACCGACGACGCCCAGCGAGGGCGATCACGATGAGCCGGCCTCGGCATTCGTCATCACATTCCCCGGCGCTACCGTCGAAGTCGCCGAACGCTGATCATCACCGTTTGGAGTCGGCAGCATCCGCGGCTGCCGGTCGACCCGGCTGGCCGCCACCGCCGACCCGCACCTCGTTGACAAGCGTGATCGGCGGTGGCCTGCTCGCGCAGTGATAACTGTTGATGTTGCGCGCCCGAAGGGACTCGAACCCCCAACCTTCTGATCCGTAGTCAGATGCTCTATCCATTGAGCTACGGGCGCTCGGTGCCCGGCCAGCATACACACCGGCTCGGCACGCGGAGACTCCGGGATTCGAACCCGGGAGGGGCGTTAAACCCCAACCGCATTAGCAGTGCGGCGCCATAGACCAGACTAGGCGAAGTCTCCCCGGCGACACGGAGGCCACCGCTGGTCGAGGATACCGGACCCGATCCGCGCCCGGCAAAGCGGTCGCCCGAACCCGGAGTCGGCTCGGCGACCGGGCGCTGCACCTCACGCGGGAAAGGCGCGCCGATCTCAAACGGGTGAAATGGGCCACGCCCGGCTAGGGTACGACGTCATGGAGGACACTCCCTCGCCGCAGGAAGGCCGCAGTCCGAGCCGCTCGCGCGATCCGCGTGCGGCGTTCAGCGCCCCCGATCAGCCGCCGGCGAAGCGCGGGTCGCGTCGCGCGGCGCCCCCGGCGGTGACGTTCCAGCCTCCGTCGGTGACGGGCAGTGCCGAAACCTCCAAACCACCCAGGGGTACGGGCACCGAGTCCACAAACGCAGCAGCGGGGCTGGAGCCTTCCGAGGGAATGCCCACTTCACGATCCCGGCCTGCCGCCAAGGCGCGGCCGGCGAAGGCAGCCCACCACCCCCGCAAGGCAGAGCCGGCGACGGCAGCCGACAACGACACGCCCGCAACCACAGCGAAGAAGGCCACGGAGCCGGCAAAGGCGATTAAGAAGGCGCCCCCTGCGAAGCCGACCAGGAAGGCCGCGCCCGCGAAGGCGGCGAAGAAGGCCCCGCCTACCAAGACAGAGGCCCCGGAAGCCGAGCTGGCACCTGCCCTCGAGACCATCGACGCGGCACCCGCGCAGGCCGCCGCAGACGCAATCCAACCGCCGAAGGCCGCCCCTCGCAAGCGCGCACCGCGAAAGGCAGCGCCGGGGACAACGGCCGCCCAGGCAGTGACAGCGCCCGCACCGTCAGCCGAGCTTGCACCGGCCCACCAGGAACGGGCAACCACACAAGCCGGCGCCGAGCCGGCACCGGCACACCACGACCCGGCAACCACAGAAGCGCCCACCGAGCCGGCACCGGCACAGCCCGAACAGGCCGCCGAACCACCGCGAGCGCCCACGCCCGCAGCGGCGGCCGACGGTCCACCGACGCCTCCTCAGCCGGCACCGCCACACCACGAACCGGCAACCCTACAAGTGCCAGCACCGGCCGCCGGACCAGCGGCGGCACACGAGGAACAGCCTGCCGAACAGCTGGCGCCGACCGAGCCCGTCACTGCGACAGCCGGTGGCCGAATGATGCCCGGGCCAACAGACCTTGCCGAGGTGGCGCCGACCGACCCGGTGCAGCCGGCGCCCGGGAAGGGAGCAGAGCCCAATCTGCGGCACCGCTACACGGAAGCCTGGGCCAAGCTGGTCGCCGATCCTGGCCACGCCCCCGAACTGCTCGCCCTCGCCGCCGTCCAGACGGTCGGCCCGCGTGCAAGCGAATGGGCGCGCCGCATCCGGGAGTCCTACCCGGGTGCAACTGATGCTGGATTGGCGAGGCTGGCTGCCGCGCAGTTCACCCGGTTCGGGAGTGTGGGGAGTCTCTTCGCAGCGGTGGCCGGCTCGTACGCCTCGATCGCTTTGCTCGGCGCCGCCGCCCTCACCCAGGCCGAGCTGATCCTGCACCTCGCCGCGGCCTACGGCCTCGACCCGGCCGACGAGGAACGGGCGGTCGATCTGCTGGTCCTGACCCGGGTGCACCCGGACCGGGCGACGGCCGAGGCGGCAATCGCGCGCGCGAAGCAGCCGGCCTACGAAGAGGGTGGGCTGACCGCCGCGGCGGGACGGCTGGGCCGGGTGATCGTGACGAGGACCGGCGGCTGGACGGGGGTGCGGCTGGCGAGTCGGTTCTTCCCGGGCGCGAGCCTGGTGGCGGCGACGCTGACCATGCACGCGGCGACTGAAACGGTCGCGCACCGGGCGAACGCCTACTACCGCCGGGCGCGCCAGTCGTCGGGAACAAAGGAATAGCCCAAGCGGCCGGGGGTAGGCGGGCCGCCTACAGCCAGGTGAGCCAGCCCTTGGGCAGCACGGAGTAGCCGACGAAAGCTGCGATGTCGAGCAGGCCGTGCGCCACGATCAGCGGCATCACCCGCTTGAACCGCAGGAAGAACAGCGCGAACACGACGCCCATCACCGCGTTGCCGGCGAACGCGCCGAAGCCCTGGTAGAGGTGGTACGAGCCGCGGAGCAGGGCGGAAACCGCCACGATGACGACCGTACGTAGGGAAAGCTCGCGCAATCGGGTGATCAGATAGCCAACCACGATCACCTCTTCCAGGATGGCGTTCTGGATCGCCGCGATGATCAGCACCGGTACGGCCCACCAGACCGGCCGTAGCGCCTCCGGGATGATCTTCGCGTTGAGTCCGAGGCGCGCGGCGGCGTACACGAGAAGGAGTCCGGGAATCCCGATGCTGGCGGCCAACAACGTGCCCCAGCCCAGATCGAACTTAGGTTTGAACGGCGGGACGCCGAGTTCGGTGCGGGACGGGCCGAGCAGGTAGAGCGCGAGCAGCACCGGGACCAGCGCGAAGAAGATGCCGAGCAGCTGGAGGGTGAGGTCGAGGTACGGCCGGGGGGACAGCGACGGGTTGAGGGTCGCGGTCTGCTGCGAGAGCGGGCGCCCGGCGGTGAGTTTGGCGATGATCGACACGACCGCGTAGACCGCGGCCTGCGCGAGGGACAGCAGGAGGACGATCGCGACCTCGGTGCGCACGGCACGGGAGCGATCAACGAGGTCGGTCACGAGACAACCTTAGAAGCACCGCCGGACGGCCTCGATCCGCTGCACAAGGGGATGGAGAGATGCCAGCGAGGCAAGCCGAGCGAGACCAGCGAGACCAGCGAGACCAGCGAGACCGACGAGACTAGCGAGGCCGGCGAACGGGGCCGGCAAGCAGAACGAAAGGAAGCGGCAAGCAGAACGGTTCAGGCAAGCAGAACGGGCCACGCAAGCCGAACGGGCCACGCAAGCCGAACGGGCCACGCAAGCCGAACGGGCCGAGGCAGGCGAGCGCGGCGACCCGCGGCCGGCGCCGCGAAGCGGCAAGCCGAGCGCCCACGATCACTCCCGCGAGTGACGTGTGGGCAGCACAATCGGACGTATCACCGCAAGCAACGCGCCGAACGCTCATGGGGTGTCGCACGTTAAGTGCGTCGCATTTCCGACCGTGGTCACCAATCTGAATGCATGGGAGACCTCGCACGCTTGCTCAAGGAGAGCTGGAGCCTCGTCGAGGAGCATCAGGACAAGGTCGCCGGCTACTTCTACGCGCGGATGTTCCTGTCGCACCCGGATCTGCGCGACCTCTTCCCCGTGCACATGGACGTCCAGCGGTCGCGGCTGTTGGGGGCGATCGTGACGGCCGTGCAGACGCTGGAGGATCCGGAGAAGTTCGACGCGTACCTGTGCGGGCTCGGCCGTGATCACCGGAAGTTCCACGTGGAACCGGAGCACTACGAGATAGTGGGTGGAGCGTTGATCGAGGCCATGCGGTACTTCGCGGGTGAGCAGTGGGGCATCGAGTACGACCAGGCGTGGGCGGACGCGTACGCGGCCATCGCGGCGAAGATGCTCGGCGGCGCGGAGACTGACCCCAACCCCGCTTATTGGTACGCCGAGGTGATGGCGCACGAACGCCGTGCCCAGGACATCGCGGTGTTCACGGTCATGCCGATGCAACCGCTGGAGTTCCGCGCCGGGCAGTACGTCAGCGTGGAGGTTCCGCGCATCCAGCCGCGGCTGTGGCGGACGTACTCGCCGGCGAACGCACCGCGCCGGGACAACTCGCTGGAGTTCCACGTGCGGGCGATCGGGAACGGCTGGGTGTCCAGCGCGCTGGTCCGCCGGCTGCGGGTCGGCGACATGATCAAGCTAGCCGCGCCGATGGGCCAGATGGTGCTGGACCGGCGTTCCACCCGGGACGTGGTGTTCGTGGCCGGGGGCACGGGACTCGCGCCGATCAAGTCGCTGCTGGAGGAGCTGACCCGATACAACCGGACCCGTTGGGTGCACGTCTTCTTCGGAGCGAAGAACCGCGACGATTTGTACGACCTGGCCGAGCTGAACCGTCTGGCCGCGCGCTACCCGTGGCTGTCGGTGGTGACCGCGTGCAGCGAGGACCCAACCTTCCCCGGGGAGCAGGGCAACATCTCCGCGGTGGTCGCCCGGTACGGTCCGTGGAACGAGCACGACTTCTTCGTGTCCGGCTCGGGGCCGATGGTTAAGGCCACCCTGAAGACGCTGGCGGAGCTGGGCATCCCGTCGATGCGGATCAAGTACGACAGCTTCAGCGAGATCTGAGCCCGGGAAGCGAAGCCACCTCCGAGCCCGGGAAGCGAAGCCACATCCGAGCCCGGGAAGCGAAGCCACATCCGAGCCCGCGAAGCGAAGCCCCCAGGCGGAGCTCAATAGACCCAGGGCCGGCCCGTCTGGCGGTAATCCGCGAGCGGGACCAGCGCCGCGTCGGTGGCCATCCGGTCCACGTAGAGCCGCCCCTCGAGGTGGTCGATCTCGTGGCTGACCAGCCGGGCCGTCGCCTGCTCGAAGGACGTGACGACCCGGCTGCCGTCGAACCGCGCGTGTTCCACCTCGATCCGCAGCGGCCGGGTGACCAGCCCGCGGTAGTCGAAGAAGGACAGGCAGCCCTCGTACTGCTGGTCGGTGTCCGTGGATTCGCCGACCACCCGCGGGTTGAGCAGCACGACCGAGTCGGCGCCGGGTACAGGCGGGCGTACGACCGCCGCGGCCACGGATCGTCCGATCTGCGGCGCGGCCAGCCCGGCTCCCTTGCGGAAGTCGTGCGACGCCTCGATGCGGTCCAGCGCGCCCAGCAGTCCCGCGACCACCTCGCGGGCGGTGGCCTCCTCCCGGGGCAGCTGGAAGTGCCGGGCACGCTGCCGGAGCAGGTCGGACCCGCGCTGCACGACGCCGATCCCCCGCATCCGGGTCGAGGCGCGCTGCTCGGGAACGGTGTACCCGTTCGCGTACGCCGGGGCCTTCTCCTCGTATTGCGGGGCGTCCGGGCCGCGGAAGCTCCACTCCAGCCGGTACCGGGAGTTGAGCAGGGGCGCGTCGGTGGACCACTCGAAGATGGCCCGGTCGTCCTCGGTGTGGCGTTCCACCGGGCTGCGCAGCGGCACGTCCGCGGCCAGCGAGGTCTCGAAGCCCCACACTTGCGGGTCGTACGCGGCCGGGAAGTCCAGCCGCACGGTGAGACGCCGGGTGGGCAGGCGGACCGCCCGCTGGAACCACTGCCCCCACTTCTTCTCGCCGACCGTGTACCCGTACTCGATCGTGGTCCGCTCGCCGGGGTAGAGCGGGAACTGGCCGTGCTCGTTCGCGAAGAGCAGCCAGATCTCCTTGGACGCGTCCCGGTCCAGCTTGGGACGCCAGTCCATCGGCTGCGCCGCCGCCCCCTCGCCGGCCCGCGCGACGACGTCGAGCTCCTCCCAGGTCAGCGGGAACTCGCGGTGGTGCCGGTTCGATCCGGACGTGTCGTGCGGATAGCGGTCGACGGCGACCTTCATCAGGAACCGGGTGATCGGGTCGTTGCCGGCGTTGTAGAGAGCGCGCTGGATCCGGCACCGGTACGCGCCGCCGGTGTACACCAGCTCGGCGAACTCGCGCTCGACGACAAGACCCGTGCCGGGCGGCAGCCACTGGGTGGGCACCGGCGGGTCCCGGTGCGGCATCGCGGCCCGGGTGTGCCTCAGCTCGTCGTACTCCTGGAATCTCTCCCAGATCGCGCCGCCGGCGGCCAGGACCGCCTCGGCACGCCGGGCGAAGTCCTCGGTGGGTTTGTGCCGGCGCCCCTCCACATGGCTGACGTACGAGGGATCGAAGCCCATGCGCGCCGCGAGCTGCTTTTTGGTCATCCCGCGCTCGACGCGCCACCGCGCAAGGGCCGATACGAATTGGTCAGCGGCCCGCTCGACGGGCGAGGTGGTCATCACAGATGTCCCCTTCGCGACGAGACTTTCAGTGTCGCTGCCCCTCGATGTTCGGATGGAGCTACTAGCGCGTTGCCGACAGATACCTTGACGAAACCGGCAACGCGGCGACGATCCGTCAGGTCACCCTTGCCGGACGTAATGCTGCGAAGAACACCCTGATGGGGGGCTCATCACACCCGTCGGTGTGCTGTGGTTAGGTTAGCCTTTGCAGGGTACGGTGAGATCTTCTGAAAGCACGGACGTTGCACGAGGGGCATGGTGACAGCGGTGACCCGGCCGACGAGCTGGCGCTCAGCGCCGGATGGCGTGCGCCGGTGACGACCGCCGTCGATGCCGCGTCCCGCCTGGACGGCTCGTACGCGGAGAGCCCGCTCGCCCCGGTCACGGCCACGCTGCGAGCGATGTTCGGCACCAGCACGGAGCTGCCCGGATTGGCGCCCGATCTGCTGGTGCACGACGATCGCAGCTGGACCCCGGCAGCCCGGCTCGCCGACGACTGCCTGCCCGACCTGCTGGAGTCGGCCCGGCGCCGGTGGCACGGCCAGCCGCACGCGGACGCCGCGCTGGCCTGGAAGGCGTATACCTACTGGCTCGCCCTGCCCGCCGTGCTCGGCTGGGCCTCCGCCCGCCGGGTCCCACTGCTCACCGGCCGGGACGTGCTGTTCCATTTCGACGATCCGCGTCCGCTGATCACGCTGGGGTTGCGCACGGACATCCCGGTCGCGGTGCTGCCCGGCGACCCTATCGCGCTGAGCGGGCATCCCGGTGTGCGCGTCGTCCCCGACGAGGCCGCGCTGCTGGAGGAGTTCCGGCGATCCCTGGTCGACGAGCACCTGAAGCCCATCCTGGACGCGATCCACGGGATGGTCCGGCTGGGGCGCCGCGCCCTGCTGGGTTCGCTGTCGTCCGGGGTCGCGTACGCCGTGCTGCGCTCGGCCGACGTGCTGCCCGGTTCGTCCGCCGAAACCATCGAGACGTTGCTCCGTACGCTCGGCGTCGAGGACCTGATCGAGCTCGTGCCCGGGCCGAACGGCCGGCTGGACGTGCAGCGCAAGACGTGCTGCATGGCGTTCACGCTGCCGGAGCCGAGGATCTGCCGGGGCTGCTGCATCCGCTGAGGGTCATTACCCTCAACCGGCGATGTCCGGACCCGTCAGCACCGTGGACGGGTTGTCGACCAGGCCGCGCACGTTCCACACCCAGGCCCCGCCCATCCACGTCGGCTGGAAGCCGAGCAGATCGCTCATCGCCCGCAGCATCTCCGTGTCCCGCTCCTGCGGCGCCAGCACGATCACGCCGGCCTTCCAGTAGCGCAGATCGGCGAGCGTCATCTCCCGGCGCGTGTCGGTGATGTCCGGGATCGGATTGCCCTCTTTGATCGAGGCCATCAGGCCGCTGGTCGGCCGCCACGGCGGCGCGAACAGCGCGGTGCGGTCGGTCGGGTCGAGCGGGTTCTGGTTGGGCAGCAAGGCGTACGCACCAGCGATCCGCATCGTCAAACCGGTGTACGCGCTCCACCGCAGCGGGTCCGGGTAGCTGGAGTCCGGCAGCGGCAGCGTCACGACCGTGTGGTTGTCGTCGACGTACCGCTTCCAGGTGCCCGAGCTGACGAACGTCGGCACCCGGTCCATCGGCGCGGACCGCACCGGCGTCGGCACGAGCGGCACCAGCGCGACCGCCACCGCGGTGATCATGGCGACCCGGACCGGGCCCTTCGCCTGTGGCTGCGCCGTCACCAGGTCGGAGGCGCGCTGGCAGCCGAACGCCAGCACGAACCCGATCACCGGTGCGATCGCCATCGCCCAGCGGGTGGGCACGGCCGAGTTGAGCACCGGCACGCTGTGCAGGATTGCCCAGACACCGGGAACGCCGGTGTTGATGCCGTTCAGGTAGATGCGCGGGCCGAGTGACATCGCGGCGTACAGCAGCGCGATCCCGGCGAGCGTGACCACGGCAAGGTTGCGCCGCATCCAGACGACCAGGCCGAAGAACAGGATGACCAGACCCCACCCGAAGAACGCGTTCTCCTCGGCGGCGTTCTGGGCGAGGCGTGCCGCGGCCGTGCTGTTCCCGGCGATGGACCGTTGGGCGTACGCGGTGAAGGAACCCAGGTCCGCCCCGAAATTTCGCACGAACTGTGGCAGCCCGTGATAGCTCTGCGGCCCGAGGAACTGCACCCCGAGCGGGTACGCCAGCACCGCGAGTGAGACGGAACCGGCGACCGCCAGCCCGCGCACGAAGGTGGCCGCCTCGCCGGGAACGGTCCGGCGGCGCCGGATCCCCATGACGAGGCAGAAGATACCCAGGCCGACCGCGGTCATGAAGAGGATCTCGAGATTGATGAATGCCTGCCACACCAGCAGGCCGGCGAGGATCAGTCCGTTGCGGACGGCGCGGCCGGGTACCCGCAGCTCAAGCGTCCGCCAGATGATCAGCGGGACCAGGAACTGGGAGACGATGTTCGGGTGCCCCCCGGCGTGCGAGACCATGCTGGGCGCGTACGTGCAGAACATCGCGCCGATCCACGCGGCCAGCCGGGACCGCACGAACTGCCGGGACAGCAGCAAATACCACGAGACGCCGGTCGCTGCCAATGCGAGGGTCAAAAATACGTTGAACGCCACATGTGGACCCCACAAGAGAGTGACCGGCGTCAACGGAAGGGAAACGGCCAACACCGACGTGTTGGCCATCATGTTCACCCCGTCGGGGTAATTCATACGATCGGAGAAGAACGGATATGCGCCATCCGTGAGCACGCGAGCACCGTGCGCCAGCATCCACTCGAAGAAGGCCTGATCTTGGGGGTCGCCACGCAACTCGTGATCAAGGTGGAGCCAGAGCGGCATGGCGATGAAGAGCGCCATGGCGACGAAGGTCACCAATGCCAGGACGTCGCGCCGGGTGAGGCTCCGCCACAGGCGGTGCCGGCGGGGCCCCTCGACCTCGAGCTCGGGCGCCGGACGAGCTGCGGGTATGACGGAGATCGGCGCGGCGGTGACGTCCGCCTCGAGGCTGAGCAGCTCCGCGTCCAGGTCCTCCGCCCCGGCCCGGCCGCGAGGGGGAAGGACGTTCCCGCCGGGCGCCTGGCCGGCCGAGTCAATACCCGTAATCGTCATAGCATCGGCGAGCCTAACCGAGGTTGGTAACGTAGTTGTGTCGAGCGGCCGATGCGTGATCGAGCCGATATGTAGGCGTCTTTTCCGGATGTCCGGCATCCGGGAGGCATGCTTGGTAACGACTACGGGTACCCACGAGGCAATGTCTCAATCAGGCAAAAATAGAGCAGCGGTCCCCCGCTCAACTTTCGGTCCTGGGCAACGGATGGTTAACTCGTCCGGTCCCGCCTGTCAACTCGGACGGCAAGACGAGGGAACTTAACGTATGGCAGACATCACAGGCGACCAGCGGATCCAGTCGGAGGTCCTCGAAGGTCTCGCGACGGCCGTGAACCATCGTCGCTGGTTCGTCGAACTGGCTCTCCCCTACCTCGGCGACAACCCCATCGAGATCGGTAGCGGTCTTGGTGACTACGCCCTCGAGTGGAGCGAACACCTCCCGCGGTTCACCGCCACCGAGGCCGACCCCGACCGGCTGGTGCAACTCAAGGAGCGCCTCGCCGACCACCCGAGCATCGACGTTCGCCAGATGCTGCTGCCCACGACCGAGGGCGGCGGCGACTACAGCGCCGCGGTGTCGTACAACGTGCTGGAGCACATCGAGGACCACGTCGGCGCGCTGCGCAGCATGGCCACCCTGGTCCGGCCCGGCGGCCGGATCATCCTGATCGTCCCGGCGTTCATGTTCGCGATGAGCCAGGTCGACATCGCGACCGGCCACGTGCGCCGCTACACGAAGAAGACCATGCGCGCCGCGCTGCAGGACGCCGGCCTGGAGATCGAGAAGCTCCACTACGCCAATGCCCTCGGCCTCCTCGGGTACTACGGCGCGACCAGCATCTTCAAGCTGGCGCCGAAGGAAGGCCCGATGGTGAAGGTGTACGACACGCTCGTGCTCCCGGTGACCAAGGCGGCGGAGCAGATCGTGCGGCCGCCGTTCGGTCAGTCCGTGTTCGCGGTCGCCCGTACTCCTCAGTAATCACCGCCTGGACACGAAAGGCCGCCGGCCGAGCGCCGGCGGCCTTTCGATGCGGGTCTCAGCCCTTGACCTGGTAGGTGGGGCGGATCGTGGCACGAGCGAGGGTGTGGAAGGCGAGATTGAAGCCGACGTACGCCGGGGTCGCCTGCGGACCGACCTCCAGCGCGTCGACGTCGATCGCGTGCACGGCGAAGACGTACCGGTGCGGACGATCCCCCGGCGGCGGCGCCGATCCGCCGTAGGACGCCTCGCCGTAGTCGTTGCGTACGCAGAACGCACCACCGGGGAGCGGGTCGACGCCACGGTCCAATTCGGTGACCGAACGCGGCAGGTTGACCGCGACCCAGTGCCAGAAGCCGCTGCCCGTGGGCGCGTCCGGGTCGAAGCAGGTGACCACGAAACCGCGGGTCTCCTCCGGAAAACCAGACCAGGAGAGCTGAGGCGACAGGTTCTTGCCGCCCACGCTCGGGTGTACGTAAAGGTCGTCGAGCGGCTGGCCGTCCGTCACATCCGCGCTCGTCACCGCGAACGACGGCACCGAGGGCAGGAGGTCGTACGGATCAGGAGCGACGGCGCGTTCCAGACTCATGGTGAGTTGTCCTTCCGGCGAGTCGAATGAATTTCCCGGTTATCCCCCCGTCGCGCCGAGAGTAACCGGGTGACGTGTCGTCCAGCTTTCCGCACCCTGACCGCTTCGACCCCGTGGGTAGGCGTTTCCAGGAAACGCACAGGACGTGCGCATGATCGACGCCCGTTCCGGCAATACTGCTGTCATACATCCGACCGGGTGTGTGCGGCCCGAGATCCCCGCGCCCGGTGGTGATCGACCGCCCTGGCGGTCAGCAAGCCGGCACCCACCCGAGCGGGCGGGTGCCGACTGCTGTCCGGGGTGGCTTAGTGTCACGTCGCTTACCCGCCGACTTCGGGTCCCGGCCTTCGCGTCACGTCGCTTACCCGCCGACTTCGGGTCCCGGCCTTCGCGTCACGGCAGGCTGCGGCCCGCGCTGCAATAGTCCTGACCGGTGGTCCGGTCGCTGTTCAGCGCCACGAACGTGGTCGTGTTCGTGTCCGCGCTCGGCCCGGTACCGGCGGTCAGCGCGACGGTGAGCTGCTGATAGCCGACGGTGTCGCTGGGCGGCACGTACGTGAACGGGGTGGCCGAGGTCAACCCGGTGACCAGCGGCCGCCACGCGGTCGGAGTGAGCGGGCTCGCCTGGAACGCCCAGGTCCGCAAGGCGAGGACCCCGGAGGCCACACGCACCTGGATGCATTGCTGGACGATGGTCGTCGCGCCGGTGTGCTGGATGGACAGGAAGTCGATGTACTGGTTGCCGTTGACCAGGTACGGCGTAGAGATGCCGCGGGCGTACCGGATCTGCCGGTCCAGCCGCTGCATCGCGATGTTGATCGACGCCTGCGCGGTCGACCTGGCGTCCACGGTGTTGGCGGTCCTGTACAGCCGCACGATGGTCGCCGTGAACATCGCCATCACGACCAGCATGAGCGTCGTCGCCACCGCCATGTCGACGAGCGTGAAGCCCGCGTCGTCGCCAGACCTCTTCCTCACGATCGACCTATCGGCAGCCGCCGGCCGCCCCTGAGCCGTTGCCGGACCGCCGTTCCCGATCGGGTTGCCGCTAGGGCGGGCCGGCCCGGCCACCGTCCCGATCGGGTTGCCGCCAGGACGGCCGGCCCGGCCACCGTCCCGATCGGGTTGCCGCCAGGACGGCCGGCCCGGGCGCCGGCCCGATCGGGTTGCCGCCAGGACGGCCGGCCCCGGCGCC
>Ga0081539_10002534_pt1 | contig 25474 bp, 25 predicted proteins | sample TabmetS4T2R2_FD_71023 | JGI IMG/M metagenome (GOLD analysis project Ga0081539, IMG submission 71023) | Tabebuia heterophylla rhizosphere microbial communities from the University of Puerto Rico - S4T2R2 | ecosystem: Host-associated > Plants > Roots > Rhizosphere ...
AGGAGCTGGTCGGGGCGCTCGTCGCACCCGGGTCCGGGCAGGCCGCACCGGGTCCCGCCGTGCAGCGCGGCGAGCGGGTCGCGGAGGTCGTCGCGGCGGCGCCGGCGGGTCAGGTGATGCCCGGCGGCCGCGTGGACGTGCTGGTGACACGGGACGACCGTCCCGGCGCGCCGGGACGGACGGTGCTGGCGCTGGAGGACGTCGAGGTCCTCGCCGCGTCCGATGCGCCTCCCGTCCAGGAGGGCGGAGGGTCGCGCGTCGCCGCGTCGCTGCGCGTCACCCTGCGCCAGGCCGTGTATCTCGCGGCCGCGCAGGCCTTCGCGCGCGAGCTGCGTCTCCTGCCTCGCGCCGTTGGCGACACACAGCGCGGGCGCGCCGGGCTCTCCGCCGGCGCGGTCTTGGACGTGTCGTAGCCGGACGTCTGTCCAGCGGCTCCGCGGAGCCTCAAACGCAGGGCCGTCCGGTCGATGACCCGAACGTGAAGCCAGCTCGCGTGATCGCCCTCGCCGTCGTCGCCGTCGCGGCGGCCCTGCCGCCCGCCAGCGCGTCCGCCGCACGCCCGGCGGTGCCGACGGTCTCCAACGTCGCCCCGCTGAACCTGGGGATCGGTGACACGCTGACGATCACCGGCCGCAACTTCCGCGCCGGCGCGAACCGCAACACCGTGGTGTTCAAGCGCGACGGCCAGCGTGCGGTATTCGTCCGCGCGGAGGAGGCGACCGCGACGCGGATCCGCCTGAAGGTCCCCGACAAGCTGAGCCAGTACCTCTCCCGCCGCAGCGACGGCACGGCGCGCCCGACGCGCTTCCGCCTGCGCGTCCTCGCCGCCCGGTTCGGCCGCACGTTCACCGCGACGCGGCTGTCGCCCGTCGTGAGCGCCGCCGTCAGCGGCTCCGCGACCCCGACGACCGGTACGACGATCCGCAACGGCTCCGGGCGGACGGAGACGATCGCGGCCAGCACGGATCCCGATTGCGACGGCGACGGCGTGCCGAACTCGCTCGATCCCGACGACGACAACGACTTCCTGAGCGACGTTCTCGAGATCTCGCTCAAGCTGAACACCTGCAGCAACGACACCGACGGCGACGGGATGCAGGACGGCTGGGAGTACCAGTCCGCCATCGACCTGAACAACCCGGGCTGCAACAACCCCGCCTACCCGACGCCGTGCACGCCGGCGACGCCGTACCCGTGGAAGGTCTCCTACCCCAACCCGCTGGACGGCGGCGACGCCGGCTACGACTTCGACGGGGATTGGATCCCTGCATGGCAGGAGCACCAGGCCTGGATGCGGCACTCCGGCCACGACCTGAGCATGGCCGGCATGTGGTACAGCGACGGCCTGCAGGCCAGCCAGGACGACCCGTCCATCACCTCCTGCGTCGGCCTCGCGCCGCCCGCGCCGCTGCTTGGCAACAGCTCCTACTCGCTCGATCGCGACGGCGACGGCTGCCTGAACGACAACGAGCGCGACGAGGACAACGACTACCTCACCAACGGCGAGGAGCTCAGCTCGGCGCTCTCCTCGATCGGCTGGTGGTCCTCGGTGTACGACACGGAGAACGCCTTCCGCTACTCCTTCACCGGGACGAACTGGCTCGACGGCGACACCGACGGCGACGGCGTGCTCGACGGTCTGGATGACCAGGACCACGACGACTTCTGGAACGTCGAGGAGATCGAGCGCGGCAGCGCGAGCGTCGACAGCTCCGGTGGGTCGACGGGTGTCACCACCGGGCTGTGGGTGAACCCCTTCAACCCCTGCCTGCCCTGGACCGGCTCGCGGACCTGCCCGATCGGCGTTCCCGCCAGCGGCACGATCTGGGCGCCGTTCCCCGACCGTCAGGGCAGGCTCCCGCAGCCGCGCTGGCCACTGTGGGGCACGGCCGCCTGGCCCTCGGGGCTCCCGACGCACCCGATCTCCCGGCCCTCGTAGCGCGCAGCGGCCAGAGGTCCGCGGGGGGCGAACGTCGCCTCCCGCCGGCCTAGTCGCTGTGTGACTGACGATCTGGAAGGCCTGGCCGCCGCGCTGCGCGAGCGACTCGTCCACGAGGCGGGTGCGGGGGAGGACGGCGATCTGCACGGGCGCATCCGCGCGCTGGTGGACCGCGAGGCCGGGGTGCTGGACCCGGAGGCGCGTGAGGACCTCGTCGGGCGCGTCATCGAGCGCTCGTTCGGTCTCGGCGCGCTGGAGCCGCTGCTGCGCGACCCGTCGGTCGACGAGGTCATGGTCAACGGGCCCGCTGCGGTCTTCGTCGAGCGGAGCGGGCGCATCGAGCCGGCGGGCGTCGCGTTCGCCAACGTCGGCGACCTGCGTCACGCGATCGAGCGCATCCTCGCGCCGCTGGGGCGCCGGGTGGACGAGGCCGAGCCGCTCGTCGACGCTCGGCTGCCGGAGGGTAGCTGTCGCCTTGCAACACAAGCGTACCGCGAGCCGGCGGCCCGCTCAACGCGCGGTGCCGGCGCTACGCGCCGCGCAGTAGCCGGCGCCCTGGCGACGAGCCCGCGGCCTCGGGGGGCCGGGCGCGGCTGATCGGGCGTCGGATCGCCCCGGGCCGTAGCAGGCGCGCCGGACGGCGCTCCGACGCTCGGCTACCGGGAAGCGGGCGGTGGCCGGAGGAGTTAGGGTTGCCATGGTGAACCCCGGAGCCGTCATGCCCACGTTCTCCATCAGCACCGCGTCGGGTAGCACCGGCGCGATGGCGACGGACGGGAACCGCAACCCGGCTGCCACCGGACTCAACATCACGGTCCCCGCCGTCACTCGCCTCGTCGCCGGCGCGAAGCGCCGGCGTCTGCGCCTAATTCGGGACTAGCGAACTAGGCCGCGTTGGACTGGAACGGCCGCGTGCTGAACGCGAGCGTCCAGTCCTCGTGCGTCTCCCCGTTGATCGAGATGCGCCACTCGTAGTGCGTGGCGGGCGCGAGCGGGAGCGGCGCACTGTTGAACGCGAACGGCCACGACAGGTACGTCCCGGCCCGGATACCCGGCGGCCGACCCACCTCGATCGGGTGCGGGATGACCAGCGGCTCGATCCCGTCCGGCGTCTCGACCTCGAACGGATGCCCGTCGATGTCGATGAGCTCGAGCCGGAACTCGTGCTGCTCGTTCGCACGGTGCCACGGCACCTCGACGATCCCGCCGATCGCGAACGGGGCCGGCGGCCCCGTCATGGTCCAGCCGCCGCCGAGGACGTACAGCTTTCCGTCGGCGACCTGCGCGGAGTCCGCGAGTACCGCCGTGACCTTGAAGCCCCTCTCGGGGCTGATGTCGGAGGAGCTCAATGGCTCTTCCCCTTCCGATTGCCCGGCTCAGAAAAACGGCACGCCGGGATCGGACCATCCTGAAGGCGGGTCAGGACAGAACCGGTCGTGCGGACGGGAACAAGCGCCCCCGAGGGGCGTCAGCGGGCGGCAGTCGACCGCATATTCGTGCCCCGATCGGACAACATCGGCGCGTTGTGCGCGGATCCTGCGACAACCAGAGCGCTAACGCGCCAGGTTTCCGGGTGTGTGCATCATGACGTTGTCGTTGTCGATGTCGATGCCGAACGTGAGGTGGAAGTCCGCCTCCCTCGCGCGCGTCGACAGCTCGCAGATGGGCGCCTCCGGCTGGGTAGACAGGGCGAGTGCCCGAGCCCGAGAAGCCGCGTCACCGCGTGCGCGTGCGCTACGTCGTCGAGCAGAACGTCGAGATCGAGGCCGACGACCCCGTGCAGGCGCGCAAGCTCGCGCGCGACCCGGCGAACTGGCTCGCGGGGAACGAGCCGGTCCGGGTGTCGGAGGTGACGGTGCCGCAGGCGAGCCGAGGCAGGGCGATCTAGCGCCCGGTCGGCGCGCCCTCGGCCGTCCACGCGCCGGCCGCGCGTGAGCACTCGGGGCAGCGCCAGATGACGCCGTCGCGCGTGCGCAGCGCCATCCATCCGGGGTTCTGGGAGGACGGAAGGCTGCGCCGGCCGCAGACGTCGCACTTGCGCTCGGTGATCCGCGGACGCGACTCCATACGAACACATGTTCGCCCATCGGAGACCGGCGCCGCGCACGAGGCGCCGTCCTAGCTCACAGCTCGCCGAGGGATAGCTGGTCGGGGTGAACCGTCTCCTCCGGCGTCGGCGGTAGCGCGACCTGCGTCATGTGCGCGCCGCCCGCGGGCATGTCGACGCGCTTGCCGGCGAGCAGATCCCCGACGGTCAGGAGCTGAAGGCGCGGATGCTGTCCCCACGGGCTCTGGTAGAAGCCGACGCTCGCGGCCTCCTGGCGCATGGCCTGTGTGGGCTCGTTGAACGAGATGAGCACTCCGAGCTGTGCGTTCTCGCGCTCGATGACTCCACGTAGCTCGCGCACGTATTGGGGCTGCAACCTGCCTGCCTTGACGCTGGCGATGAGCTGCTTCGGCTTGTCCGTCCCCTCGTCGAAGAAGAAGAGTCGCCCGTCGACACCCTGGTCGGCTCCCTTTCTCCCCTCGGCGGGTCGGGCGCCGATCAGCCCGAGCGACCACCACTGGAACTGATAGGGATCGTCCTTGGCGAGCTGCGCTGCGTCATCCGCCGTGGTGGGCTCTCCGAGAACCTTGTAGTCCGAGACGCCCTCCCCGGTCAGCCGCGACTTGATCAGGGAGATGGCGAGATAGGTGATGTCGATGCCGACCCACGCCCGATCGAGCTTCTCCGCCGCCGCCACCGTCGTGCCGCAGCCGCAGAACGGGTCAAGGACGACGTCGCCTGGCTGCGAGCTTGCCTTGATGATCCGCTCGAGCAGGAGGAGGGGCTTCTGCGTCGGATACCCGAGGCGCTCGCCGGACGACGGCATGATCGGCTGAATCTCCCACCAGTCTTCGGGGTGCTTGTCAAGCGGGTTCGGCCGGTAGCCCTCGTAGACCTTGTTCTCGCGGTAGGACTTGTCGTAGCGGCTCGGTAGGCTGGCGAGCACGTCGTCCGAGTACGGGATCCGCACGGCGTCGACGTCGAAGAAGTACGTGTCGGACTTCGAGTAGCGGAAGATCGTGTCGTGCTTCTTCGCGAAGTCCTTGCGGGGAACGCCGCCACCGCGGTAGCACCAGATGATCTCGTTGCGGAAGTTGCGAGCGCCGAGCGCCGCGTCGAGCAGGAGCTTCAGGTAGTGGCTGGCGGTCGGATCGCAGTGCAGGTACAGCGATCCTGTCGGCCTGAGGACGCGCCGAAGCTCGACAAGCCGCGGCGCCATCATCGCGAGGTAGGCGAGCATGTTCGAGTCGCCGAGCATCGTCTGGAACGCCACCATCACCTCGGCAACCTTGCCCCCGCCACTCACGACGGTCTGGAAGTCGGTCGCGGCTGCTTGGTCCCACCGCCACGTGTCGCCGAACGCCTTGATCTGCGCCGCGGCGCGCGTCCCGTCCGCGTGCCCGAAGAGGACGTTGTAGTCGGCGTTGGAGTTGAACGGGGGATCGAGGTAGATCAGATCCACCGATTCGTCCTTCACGTGCCTCCGAAGGACGTCCAGGTTGTCGCCGTAGTAGAGGAGGTTCTCAGCCATGGTCGGGTCTCCGGTTCGACATCAAACCGCTCCGACCTGTCAGATGCCCCGCCGGGCCGGGTCACGACCGCCGATACGCGAGGCCCGCGCGCGAGACGGGCGGACTTCAGAGCCCCAACGCCGCGGACGGCACGACGTACCAATAGGACGGCGGCGTGGAAGGGGGCCGCTGCCAGCCCGGCGTCAGCGCGCCGGAGGTCACGCCGGGCAGCTCGGCGATGCGACCGCCCTGCTGGCCCAGCCAGCGCTCGACGGCATCGAGGTCGCCCTCGACGCGGTCTCGGTCGATGACGTACGCGCGTTGTTGGCCGAGAACGGCTTCATCCCCTGCGCGTGGGCAGCCTTCAGCGCGGTCACGATCTCGTCGTCGGTCACGGGTCGAATGGTGCTGGCGTTGGCGGTCGGAACGCGCGACGCGAGCGGCTGCGCGCCGGCTTCTCGTCGATCGTCCACGTGAGCCATACGGCGCATTCCCAAGGCGCGAGGCGCAGGCACGGCCTGGTCGCTGATCCACATGGCGCCACCCGCACTGCGCCATACAGCGCCACCTGCCACATGCCGTTGACGCACACCGAGGACGCCGCAACCGTGTGCGCCACCGATGCCCGAGGTTGATCGTGGACGACTCTGTGAGGCGGCGAATCGCAAGGGGCGCCCGTGCCGCAATCCGGCGCTCGTCGGAAGCCACTTCTGCGCCCATCACCAGGACCCGGAGAGTCCGAGGGCGATGGTGAGCCCTCGTTGGGACAACGTCCGCCGGCTGCTGGGCGAGCCCGCTGGCGATCGCGTGGAGCGGGATCCGTGAAGGAGCATGACCTCGGCGACGTCGTGGCTGCGATCGAGGCACTCCCACCCGGAGAGGTGCTCGCGACGCCGATCCCCTATGGCGTGCCGGCACACGAGCGCGCCACGGTACTCAGCGACCTTCAGCGTGTGGTTGACGAACTGCGGCGGCGTGGTCACCGGCCCGAGGTGATCGTGCGTCGCACGGCCGATGCCGAGGTGCACGGGATCGCGCTCAAGCGCGCTCACGATTCATAGGAGGAGGTGCCACGCCGCGCGGGCGACGAGGAGCCGACGCTGCGTGCGCTGGCGGATCGCCTGGCGCCGTTCCTGGAGGGCCTCATGGTCGGCCCTGCCGTGGACATGCTCGACGACCGAGGGCTAACCTAGGAGACGCGGGACCGAGGCGTCAGCCGGAGCCCGCCGTACCGCATACCGCTGAGGCCAGCTAGGCCAGGGCACCCACGGAAGTTCGAGGGGGTTCCCCCATGGCGGTTGACGCCTCTGCGGAGCTGCGTGAGCGGCTCACCGATGTTCGCCGACAGGTCGGCGAGGCCAGGGACCGGCGGGCACTGGCGGTGCGCTACGCCGACGCGCTGAACGATGACGACCCGCGTGCGACGGCCGCGCAGCGGGATGTGCGCGCGGTCGACCGCGAGCTCAGCGCGCTCAGCGACGAGGAGCGCGAACTGCTGGAGCGTCTCGGCGCTCAGAGCGGCGCGGGCGCTGACGGTCAGGGGTTCGACGAGCACTCGTTCCTGCGCGACCCGGAGGTCATGCGCCAGCTCGAGCAGATGAGCGCGTCGAAGATGCCGGTCGGGCGCGTGAATCTGGGCTACGCGACCTCACGCGACGCGCTCGTGGCGCAGCTCGGCGGGGCGACGCGGATGTTCGCCCAGGACGGGATCACCACCGTGCCCGACGCGGCACGGCGCGGCGCGTTCCTTGGCGTTGTGCCGCAACTCCGGCGACCGCTGCGGTTGCTGGATCTGTTTCCGAGCGCGCCGATGGACGGCGGCAGCTTCGACTACGTGCAGGAGTCCGGCCCGCTCGACGACGCCGCCGAGACCGTCGAGGGAGCGGTCAAGCCGGCGACCGAGGCGATCTTCACCGACGCCGAGGCGAAGGCCAAGACGATCGCGCACTTCACAAAGCTGCAGAAGGCGTCGCTGGCCGACACGCCGGCGATCGAGACGGCGATCCGCAACCGCCTGCAGTACGGCGTCCTGCGCCGCCTGGAGCGCCAGCTCCTGTCCGGCGACGGGGTCGGAGAGAACCTGCGCGGCATCCTGAACACGACCGGCGTCGGCCTGGTGGAGTACGCGGCCGGCGAGCTGGCGGCCGATCAGGCGTTGGAGGGCATCACGACGGTGCTGCTCTCCGACGCGGTGCCCAACTTCGTCGCGCTGAACCCGCGCGATTGGGCTAACGCGCTGAAGGCGAAGGCCGAAGGCGACGGGCACTACTTCTCCGCGGGGCCGTTCCTGGACACCGCGGAGCGGATGTGGGGGGCGCCGGCGATCCCGTCCGCCGCGGTCGCGGCGGGGACAGCGGTCGTGGGTGACGCGACGATTGGCGCGACGGTGTTCGTGCGCGAGGGCGTGCAGGTGCTCGTCTCCGACGCCGACAGCGACGACTTCACCCGCAACCGGGTGACGCTGCTCGGCGAGGGTCGCTTCGCGCTGGCGCTGTGGCAGCCCTCGGCGTTCTGCATCGTGGACCTGGCGGCGTAGGCGATGCGCGGCTCGCCACACGAGACCGCGGTCGCGCTGGCGGCCGAGCTGGACGAGCGCGTTTGGGCGATGCGCCCCGACGCGCTCGCCACGCTCGCTCAGCTCGTTGCCCGCGAGGGTCGAGAGCTCGCTGGCGAACAGATCGAGGCGCGACGGGCGACCCGCACGGCCGGGAGCGCGCGCCGCCCCGGTGGCGTCGCCGTCGTGGCGCTCTCCGGGGTGCTCATGCCGGGCGCCGGCGGCCTGCTCGGCATGCTGCTCGGGCTCGGCTCCGGCCTGGCCACGTTCCGGTCGGAGCTCCGCACAGCGCTGGATGACCCGGACATCAGCGCCGTGGTGCTCGACATCGACTCCCCCGGCGGGCTGGTCGACCTGATCCCGGAGACGGCCGCGGAAGTCCGCGCGGCGCGCGGCGACACGCCGATCGTCGCTGTCGCGAACACGCTGGCGGCCAGCGCCGCGTACTGGATCGCCAGCCAGGCCGACGAGCTCGTGGTCACTCCGAGCGGGGAGGTCGGCTCGGTCGGCGTCTACGCCACCCATCGCGACGTCAGCCGCGCCCAGGACGCCGCCGGCATCACCACGACGCTCATCTCGGCCGGCATGTTCAAGACCGAGGGCAACCCCTACGAACCGCTCGGCAGCGACGCACGTGGCGCGATCCAGGCCAGCGTCGACGACTACTACGACCTGTTCGTGCGCGACGTCGCCGCCGGCCGCGGCACTACCGCGACCGACGTGCGCGACGGGTACGGGCAGGGTCGCACGCTCACCGCCAAGCGCGCCGTCGCCGCCGGCCTCGCCGACCGCGTCGCCACGCTGGAGGAGACGGTCGGGCGGATGGCGAGCGTCGCCGCGCCCGGCGTGTGACCCTGGTGCTCAGCCTGATCGACGCGCTCCAGCGGGGCAAAGCTCGCCGCGCTCGAGGCACACGTGCATGTGCGCACGGCAAGCACCGATTACTCAAGAGATGCTTATCGCACGCCGAACGAATCGTCTATGAGCACATCTCGAGCCCCCGCCACGTTGAAGCGAATCCTGGTTGGCGGTGCACTCGTCGCGGCCCTCGCCGCAGCCGGGTGCACGTCGAGTACCGGGGGCGCGTCGGCGGACTACTGTCGCGAAAATCCGTATGCCTCGGGCTGCAACGAGGGCCACCCGGTCGAGAGCGACGCAGACCGCATCGCCGACGAACAGCGGCAGCGCGATACCGAAACCCTGCGGCAGGCGTGCAGGGACCTAGGCGGCGACTGCTAGTCGACAGAGGTCCGAGCCGGCACACACCAGGCGGCGTGGGCGGCGGCCCGCGGCGCGTGGCGCATGGCTCTCAGCGCGGGGGGTCGATCTCGTCCTCACTCGACTCGGGCTGCACGTCACCGTGATCGCTGAGGTACTCGAACGCGCCGCGAAAGGCCTCGCGCCAGAGCGGATCCTCGCGGACGTCCTCGTGGCCGTTGCGGGCGATCGTCTCCTTGATCGTCTGTCGCAGCCACCACTCGCCCAGGTCCGTGTGGTGCTTGCCGTCGTGCCTCCACGCCTCGTTCGTCGGGGAGCGACCGTGCATCAGGTCGTTGCGCAGGAACGCGAAGCGCATGAACCACCAGCCAAGGTCGGACACCTCGGCCGTGCTGACCTTGCCCGTTCTGGGATGCGTCGACGTCCGCGTGCTGGTGGGGGCGTCCGCGTCGTCCAGAAGCGCGCAGAATCGATCACGCAGGACCGAGGTCTGGTCGCTGTCGAGGAGCACCTCGAAGCCGGCGCGCAGCGCGGGGATGCGCAGGTCGTCCGTGATGGCAGAGGTGTTGCGCCACGCGAGGTCGAGCCAGTCGATCGCGCGTCCGAGACGCCGCGCGCCGTCGGTCCCGCGCCGGATCGACTCCCACGCCGCGGAGCCGTACTCGTAGTCGAGGATGCGCGGCAGGGTCGGGACGTGCAGATCTGCGGGCGGCGCGATCAGCGAGTCGCCGGGCATGCGGTCCGCGGGCAGCACCGGGATCCCGCCGTTCAGCCAGCGGACCCGGCCACCCGTGTACGTCGCCGTGTAGCCACCCTCGCGGTCGATGCCGCCGACGTCGACGCCCGCGTTATCGGAGGTCAGCATGCGGTGCGCGGCGTTCGCGTCCTGCTCCTCCTCCGGCAGCACCGGCGACTCGTTGCCATCAAGCACTGCCACTACGAGGGCGCGGCGCAAGTCGATCACGTTCGCGTTGTCCTCTGGGCTCTCGCCGACAGCGCCACTCGGGAAGTGGGCGAACGCCCCCACACCCCGGCCGGCGCCAGCGGGGAGCTGATGCAGGTCGGCAAAGCCTCGCGCCAACTCCGCGACGTGTGCGTCGAGCGCATCGTCGTCGCGGAACTCGGCTCGGGGGATCAGCTCCCAGCCCCCGACCGTCGCGCGCTCGCCGAGCGGCAAGTACGGCGCGTACGTGATGTAGACGATCTCGCGGGCCACGGCGCGAGCCTCCCACACCCGAGGGGGCGGGTTCATCCCTGCGCCGACGGCGGGGGTCGGTGCGCCGGGGGCCTCTTCGCAAAAAAAACTCGGCGCGCCGGTCGCGCCTCGGGTCTCGAAATTAGGACGAGCGTGAGCAAAGTCGTCGTTCAACACAACGAACGAACCTGCCCACATCCAGCGGTTCACTCACGCCGCCAACCTCACCATCGTGACGCACGTGCGATACGCTTCTCCGTGCCGATGCCAAGCGCGTTTTAGCCGAGCGCGTGTTCGCTGGGGGCCGCCGGGAACCTTCGCCCGGCGGCCCCTCTTTTTGCCCGCAACACCTGGGACCTCGAATGCGAGGCGCGGAGGCGATAGCGCGATCCTGGCACCCCGCGCGATGAGGCACGACCGTCTGTCGCCACGGAGACGCACAGTCGTCGCCGATGTACACACTTACGTAAGTGACACACGCATGGGTTGCACACCTGCGCAATCCTGAGCTGTAAGCGCCGGACGCCTACCTACGGTTGTGGGTGAACCCCGCCCACGAGCGGGTGGCATCGGCTCGGAGGACGGCGCACGTGACGCCAGTAGCACAGGGGCCTGGGCCCCAACCGCACCACAGGCTCAGCGCTGACGACCAGGGCGACGACGGCACGAGGGGCGTCCTGGACGTGTTCGCGTCGTCGGTCCCGGCCGGCGTGATGCAGTGGCTCTTGCGGGCGTACCCAGCTCCCGCTCGGCGGGGCCGGGCGCTTCGCCCTGCCCGCGGTCCTCCATCGCGTACCGCGCGCCTGGATGCGGCGACGGCCGGCGGCGCGTCGTCTCTTGCTCAACCGACAAGCGCCCCGAGCCCGACGGGGCTCGAGGCGCCAGGAGATCACACACATGAACATCATGACGAACGGCGCGGACGACGAACCTCTCTCGGCCGATCAGTGGCGCGAGGAGATCGACCGTCGCCTCGATGCGGTGCGCCCCGCGCGCTACGACGCCAACGACCTGTCGTGGGCGAAGCCGGTCGTGGAGTGGGCCGCGGCGAACATGCCGCCGGACCTGATCGAGCAGGTTCTCGCCGACCCACGTGAGGACCGACGCGAGCTGGACGACGCGCCGTGACGGTCCCGACGACGCAACCCGCTGGTCTGGCTGAGCGCTACCCGGGGATGGTGGATCGGCGCAACTGGCGCCGAACCCGAGTGCACGCCAACACCCGCAGCTACGCATGTGCGTGGTGCAGCAGGACGTTCGCCGACCCCGTTGCGGTCTACCACCACATCGACAGCAGACACTCCAAGCGAGCGTCGCAGCGCACTCGCCCCGACGCGGCCACGGACGGCCGCGGAGGGGGCGGCGCGGAGCGTGTCATATGGGCGCGATGCGGCGCCGCTCCCGGCCGACACAACGGAAGGCAAGGGATTCGGCCGGGTGTCCTAGGTCCGGCGCCCGCCGGGGCGCGATGGGGGCCCAGGGCACACGTGCGGGGGGTATCGGCGTGAACCGCCGTGGAGGGACCGGGGGTGTGCGTCGCTGCGGCATCTGCGGCGAGTCGTTCCGCTCGCCCTGGCCGCGGCAGCGCTACTGCGATCCGTGCTTCGAGGCGTGGGACCGGCGCTGGTGCCACGACGGCCACGAGCACGAGTGGGAGCCGCTCGGCCGCGCGACCGTTGAGTTCGGTCCGTGCGAAGGCGCGACGGTCGAGGTCGAGGGGTGCCCGCGCTGCGGTCTCACGAGCCTGAGCGGCATCACCGCCGCGCAGTACATCGCGCACCGCGAGTTCGTCGAGGAGCGCCGGGGGTGGGCGGCATGAGCGCTCGCGCCTTCTACGGCGCCCTGGGCGTCGAGGCGCCCGATCAGCCGGGCCCGTGGGTCAACGTCCGCTGCTTCAACCCCGACCACGGCGATGACCGCAATCCCTCGTGTGGCGTCAACGTCGAGCACGGCGGGTTCGCGTGCCATGCGTGCGGGGCGAAGGGGAGCGCCTACGACGCCGCGGTCCTCGCTGGCCGCCAGCCACACGAAGCCGCCGCGCTATGCAAGCAGCACGGCCTCGGCAACTTCGACGACACCCCCGAGAGGGGGGGAAGGGTGGTACCTCCCCAGAAACCGCACAACGGCGCAACGGTCGGCTGCACGCTGGAGGACTACGCGCGAGAAAAGCAGCTACCGGCTGGGTTTCTGCGCGATCTCGGCGTCTCGGACTACCCCGACAGCCGTTGGCCCGGTGCGCGGGTGTTGCGCATCCCCTACCGCGACGTCGAGGGCAACGAGCCGGCCGTGCAGCTCCGCATCCGCCTGCACAAGCCGACCGACGGCCCCGACGACCGCTTCCTCTGGCGCAAGGGCTCCAAGCCGTTCCTCTACGGGCTGTGGCGCCTGTGCCGCGATGACTACGTGGTGATCGTCGAGGGCGCCAGCGACTGTCACACGCTCTGGAGCCACAACATCCCGGCCGTCGGCCTGCCCGGCGCCAGCGGCTGGAAGGAGAGCCGCGACGCCGCGCACCTCGACGGGATCGAGCGCATCTACGTCGTGGTGGAGCCCGACACGGGCGGCGAGGCGGTCCTGCGATGGCTGGGCGACTCGCGCATCCGTGACCGTGCGTGGCTGGTCGAGCTGGGCGACGCCAAGGACCCCTCGGGCCTGCACCTGGCCGACCCGGAGCGCTTCGCTCAGCGCTTCGACGCAGCGCTGGAGGAGGCCGAACCGTGGCGTGAGCGGGCCGCCGCGATCGAAGACCACGAGCGGCGCGAGGCGTGGGCGTTGTGCCGGGAGCTGGCCGAGCAGCCGCGCATCCTCGATCGCCTGTACGACGACCTCGAGCATCGCGGCGTCGTGGGCGAGCACCACGTCGCCGGGCTCGTGTACCTCGCGGCCACGTCGCGCCTGCTCGAACGCCCGGTCTCGATCGCGGTCAAGGGACCCTCCGGCGCCGGCAAGTCCTACGTCGCCGAGCGGGCACTGGAGCACCTGCCGGCGAGCGCCGTGTACGCGCTCACCGCGATGAGCGAGCGGGCGCTGGCCTACAGCGAGGAGCCCCTCGCCCATCGCATGCTCGTCGTCTACGAGGCCGCGGGCCTGGCCGGCGAGTGGGCGTCCTACCTGATGCGCTCGCTGCTGTCGGAGGGCCGCGTCCGCTACGAGACCGTGGAGAAGACGCCCGACGGCATGAAGGCCCGGATGATCGAGCGCAACGGCCCCACAGGGCTGATCGTCACGACCACCGCCATCAGCCTGCACGCCGAGAACGAGACGCGCCACCTCTCCGTCACCGTCACCGACACGCCCGAGCAGACGGCCGCCGTGCTCGGCGCGCTCGCCGGCGACGACGACCGCGACGCCGTCGACCTCGCGCCCTGGCACGCGCTGCAACGGTGGGTCGAGACGGGGGCGCGCCGCGTGGTGATTCCCTACGCACGCCAGCTCGCGCAACTGGTCCCGCCCATCGCCGTGCGCCTGCGCCGCGACTTCCGCGCCGTGCTCTGGCTGATCCGCGCCCACGCGCTGCTGCACCAGGCACAGCGCGAGCGCGACACGCAAGGCCGCGTGATCGCCACCCTCGACGACTACGAGGTCGTGCGCGAGCTCGTCGGCAGCGTCGTCGCCGAGGGCGTGCAGGCCACCGTCAAGCCCGAGACCCGCGAGACCGTCGCCGCCGTGCGCACGCTGTCGGCCGCCGACGACACCGAGGCCGGCGTCGCGCAAGCCGCCCTCGTGCGATACCTGCGACTCGACCGCGGCACGATCAGCCGCCGCGTGCGCGCCGCGCTGGACAACGGCTACCTACGCAACCTGGAGACGCGCCGCGGGCGCCCCGCCCAGCTCGTCCTCGGCGACCCACTCCCCGAAGACCAGGAGCTGCTGCCCACGCGCAAGCGGCTGGAGGACCCTTGCGCGGTTGCGCGCGCACAGGAGAGATACCACCCATCCCCCCCTTCCGCGAACGGTAGACACCCCGCCGACGGCGCCGACCAGGCCGATGCGCCATCACCCCAGAGCGCCGTATTCGACTACGAGCCCGAGGAAAACCAGTGACCGCCGCCAGCTCCCGCGCGCGACGGACACGCCCTCATCGACGCGCCACGACCATCGCCCCCGGCCAGCTCACCTTCGACTTCACCGCCAACCCCGTGCAACGGCGCAACGGTCGCCGGCCAGGGCGCCGGCCGCAGGAGCTCGACCTCGGCCGCGAGGCCGTCGTCACCGCGCAGCGGCGCGAGGAGGAGCAGGCGTGGCGCGCCGCCCGTGCGCCGGCGCCGTGCCGATGCCCGAACGCGCTGGACGCCGGTGAAGGACGCTGCGTGTGGTGCGGGAGGCACGCGGGCCCATGAGACGCGAGAAGCCGCTGCCACGGGTCAGGTGCATACCGCCGGACGGACCCAGCGATGAGGCGATGAAGGCGTTCGCCGAGGCCATCGCCCAAGGACTGCGCGACCAGTACCCGGGCTGGGACTTCATCGTGCGGCGGCGTCGCACGACGCCGCCGGCGAAGGAGCCTTCAGGACTTCCAGACGATGGTGATGCGGTCGGCGGCGTCTGACAGCTTCTTGCTCTTGCCGATGATCGGCCCGAGGACGATGTGGTCGATCACGTTGCGCGCGGCGCGCTTCTTCCCCTCGACGGTGAGCATGTCCCACTCCTCACCGCTGGTCGGGAACTCGGCCATGCCACTCGCAGCCGCTTCCGCGATCGCGACGCGCTCCTTCGTGGCGGCGACATCCGCCTTGAGGGTCGCTTTCCTGGCGCGGATCGCGGTGACGTCCTCGTCGTCGTCTGCGTCGAACGCGTCCACGAACCGGGCGAGCCGGCGCTCGGCGGCCACAAGCGCCTCGCGCGCGTCAGCGAGCTCGCGCTGTGTGCGCACCGCGAGGATCTCCCACCTTCCGTCTTCCGCGAGCTCGCGTAGCCGGGCCTCCACCGCCTCGTCGATGCGCGACATCTTGCCCATCATCGGGCTCGGGCACCGACCGCCGCTCCAGGTGCGCCGACACGTGTAGAAGGGAGCGCGGCCAGCGGTGCCGCCGGTGCTGCACACGCGCCCGCAGGACTTGCAGACGACCAGGCCGCCGGAGATGCCCGCGATGTTCTTGCCGTTCCGGATGACGCCCGAGCCCGGCTGCGCGAGCTCGAACACCTCCTCGGTGACGAGCGGCTCGTGCGCGTCGACGGTGACGTGCCCCGAGATGCTCACCTCGCCGATGTAGCGGCGGTTCATGATCACCGTGCGAATCGAGCTCAGCGTCCACATCGGGCGCCCGGTCGGGCTCGTGATGCCCTGCTCCTCCAGCCACCGCTGGCACGTCGGAAACTGCGCGCCCTCGGCGCGCATGGAGAACAAGCGCTTGACGATCCACGCCTTCTCGGGGTCGGGCACGAGGCGCTTCGGATCCTCGTCCGGCAGGACGAGCGTCCCGTCCGGCTGGCGGTTGCGCATGTACCCGAAGGGCATGCGGAGCGTGATGCCGCGCTCTCGTACGCGGTCGCGCGTACGCAGGGAGCGCTCGACCGCGAGGTCGTAGGTCATCTCGGCCTGCACCATCGCCATCCCGAACAGCGCCTTGTCCTGCGCGTTCTCGTAGTCCACTGGTCGGCCGTTGAGCACGAGCACGCCGCCGGCCAGGTAGAGCGCCGCGGCGTAGGCGTAGGCGCCCTGGACGTTGCGCCCGAAGCGATCGGGCAGGTCGGCGACGACACCGCGGCTCTCGCCGCGCCGGACACGCTCCAGGGCCGCCTGCCACTTGTCCGACGTGAAGATCGTGCTGCCGGACTCGCCGGGGGCCTCGTAGCTCACGCCGACGCGGGCGCCGAGTCCGTGGATCACGTACTCGTTGCGCTTGGCCTGGTCTGCGTCGCTCATCAGCGAGCCGTCCTTCTTGCGGTCGCCGACCCGGCTGATGCGGATGAGGCTGTCGTAGATGTTGGGTCGGTTCTCGAATCCGGGCCTGCTGTACTTCTGTGCCATCACGCCCTCCTGCTGGGCCGTGGTCATGGCCCCGGGCGCTCCAACGCCGCGGGGCCGATCTATGCCGTCCCGGCCTAAGCCGGGATTCTACAGCTACCCGACGGCTCGCGCGTCAATGTGATCATTCCGCCGCTCGCCGTCGACGGGCCGGTCCTCACGATCCGCCGGTTCCGCCGTGCCGGATTCACGCCGGACGACCTCGTCGCCGTGGGCACGTGGTCGCCGCCGCTGCGCGAGCTGCTCGCCGCCGCGGTGCGCGCGCGGCTGAACGTCCTCGTGAGCGGCGGCACCGGTTCCGGCAAGACGACGACGCTGAACGCGCTGTCGTCCTTCGTGCCCGACGGCGAGCGCATCGTGACGGTGGAGGACGCCGCGGAGCTGCGCCTGCAGCAGGCGCACGTCGTGCGGCTGGAGGCGCGTCCGGCGTCGCTGGAGGGCCGCGGCGAGGTCACGGTGCGCCGGCTCGTGCGCAACGCGCTTCGCATGCGGCCGGACAGGATCATCGTCGGCGAGGTCCGCGGTCCCGAGGCGCTCGACATGCTCTCGGCGATGTCCAGCGGCCATGACGGCTCGCTGTCGACCGTCCACGCGGGCTCGCCGGAGGAGGCGCTGCGCCGCGTGGAGACGCTCGCGCTGATGGCGGGCGTCGGGTTGCCGCACGCCGCGATCCGCGAGCAGGTGGCGGCGGCGCTCGACCTCGTCGTGCATCAGTCCCGCCTTCCTGACGGGAGTCGTCGGGTCCTGTCGGTCGTCGAGGTCGTCCGCGTCGCCGGTGGGGCGGGCACGCGCGAGATGTACGCGCTGCGCGACGGGCGCCCGACGTGGCGCGCCCCGTCCGGAGACGGGGTGGCTGCGCGGTTGCGGGACGCGGCATGATGCTCGCCCCGGTCCTTGCCGGGGTCGCCGCCGCGTGCGGCGTCGTCGCGGCGTGGGAGGCGCTCGTGCTCGCTGAACGGGCGCGTGTGCGGGCACTCGTGCGCCGCGCGCTCGCACGCGTGCTGAGCGCCGGCCGGGGTGGCAGCGAGCCGACGAGCGTGGAGCGCCGGCGCCTCGCGGCGCTGGGCGCGCTCGTCCTGCTGGCGGGCGGCTGGCTGGTCGCCGGCAGGTGGGTGGGCCTCGCGCTGGCGACCGGAGGACCCGCGGTCGCCGCAGCGGTGCTGCGTGCCCGCCGTCGCCGCTGGCACGCGGCGCTCGACCGCGGCGCTCCAGCCGTCGCGCGGGCGCTGGCGGACGCTCTGAGCGGTGGGCACTCCGTGCAAGGCGCGATCGCGGAGGCGGCGCACGCCGGTGGGGTGCCGGGCGCCGCGGGCGCCGAGCTCCGGCGCTGCGCGGCCGAGCTCGCGCTGGGGGAGCGCACCGAGCTCGTGCTCGCGCGGCTGTCCCGGCGCGCCGGGCTGGCCGCGTACGACACGCTGGTCGCGGCGATCCTGCTGCAGCGCGACGCTGGGGGCGACCTCGCCGGCCTGCTGCGCGACCTCGCGCGATCGCTCGAGCACGCGGCCCGCGTCGCGGCCGACGCCCGATCCGCGACGGCGCAGGCACGGTTCACCGCGTTGGTCGTCACGGCGCTCCCGGTCGGCGCCGCGGGGCTCGCGGAGCTCGCCCAGCCCGGCTACCTCCTCTCGCTCGTCCGGGCGCCGCTCCCGGCGATGCTGGCGGGCGTCGCGGTCGTGCTGCAGGTCGCCGCGCTGCTCGCCGTCCGCCGGCTGAGCCGGGTCCACTCGTGAGCGCGCTGCTCGCAGCGCTCGCCGGCGTCGCGGCGGCGGCCGCGGTGTTCGAGCTCGTCGAGAGCCACGAGCCGAGGGCGGGGACGCGACGGCGCGCGCGGGTCGCCGGGCTGCTCGCGGCGCTCGGCCGCCGCACCGGCTTGCGGCTCGCGCCGGGCGACATCGCGGCGCGCCTCGCGGCGGCGGGAGCGCCTCCCGGGTTCGGGGTCGCCGACGTGCTGGCGGTGAAGGCAGGGGCGGCCGTCGCCGGCGCGCTGGTCGCGGTCCCGCTCGCCGCGACGGCGCCCGGACGACTGGGACTGGCGCTGCTCGTCGGCGCCCCGGCCGGCGGCTTCCTCGCACCCGACGTCCTGCTGGCGCGCCGCGCCCGGCTGCGCGCCGCGCGGCTGGCGCGCGAGGTGGCCGATGTGCTCGACCTGCTGCGCGTCGCCGTGCAGGCGGGGCTGGACGTGGGCCGCGCCCTGGGGGACGTCGGTCGGCGCCGCGGCGGTCTGCTCGGCTCGGAGCTCGCGCGCACCGCGCGGAGACTGGAGCTGGGCGTCCCTCGCGCGGACGCGCTCGCCGGCCTCGTCGCGGCCTGCCCGCTACCCGAGATCGCCTCGCTGGCCGCGGCGATCGGCCGCTCCGACCGCCACGGCGCGCCGCTGGCACCGGCGCTCGAGGGGCTCGCGGCCGAGGCGCGCGCCGAGCGCGCCCGCCGCCTCCGCGACGAGGCGGCCCGCGCCGCACCGCAGATCCAGCTCGTCGTCGCGCTGCTGCTCGTCCCTGCCGTAATGCTCCTGGTCGCCGCCGCGCTCGTGCAGGCGCTCGTGCCGGCGGCGTAGCGGCGCCTTGCTTCGGCGCTGACGCAGGAACTCGCCCGCCGCGCCCGAAGCCTCCCTGACCAACCGGGGAGGCAAACGTGCGTCCGAGCGCCGTCCGACGTGTCGTGGCCCTCGTCGCGCTCGCCTGTGCGGTGGGAGCGGCGGTCGTGATGGTGATCGTGTCGACGTTCGCATCGGCGGCGGATGCGCCACGTGCCGGCGCGCCCAAGGGCGCTGCGGCGCAGGAGACGACGGTCCGGATCGCGTGGGTAGGGGACACGATGTTTGGCACCGCTACGACGAACCCGCCCGGCGACGGCGCCGCGCTGTTCGCACGGGTGCTCGGCGACCTCCGTGCCCCCGACCTGACGTTCGGCAATCTCGAGGGAGTTCTCGCCACCGGCGGCGCCGGCAAGTGCGGGGCCCAGCCGTCGTCCACTTGCTTCGCGTTCAGGGCTCCGCCGCGCTACGCGCGCGGCCTGCGCGACGCCGGATTCGACGTGATCAACCTCGCCAACAACCACGCCTTGGACTACGGCGCGCAAGGCCAGGCGGAGACGCTCGCGGCGCTGCGCTCCCAGCGCCTCGCCTACACCGGCCTTCCTGGCCGCATCGCGGTCGTGCGCCGCAACGGGATTCGTGTCGCGTTCGTCGGCTTCGCGCCGTATCGGTGGGCGTCGTCACTCCTGGACATCCCGGCGGCCGCCGCGCTCGTCCGGACCGCGACGCAACGTGCCGATGTGGTCGTCGCGGCCATGCACGCGGGCGGCGAGGGGTCGGGCCAGACCCACACGCCGCAGGGGCACGAGGTCGCGTTCGGCGAGGACCGCGGGGACACGCGTGGCTTCGCCCACGCCGCGATCGACGCCGGAGCGGACCTCGTCGTCGGCTCGGGGCCGCACGTCGTGCGCGGCATCGAGCGCTACCACGGCCGCCTCATCGCGTACTCCCTGGGCAACTTCGCCGGCTGGCACAACTTCGCCCTTGGCGGCGTTGCCAGCCTGACCGGCCTCCTCGACGTGACGCTCGACAGATCCGGACGCCCGGTCGAGGGCCGCGTCGTGTCGCTCGTCGCCGCCCCGCCGGGCATACCAGCGCACGATGCAAGCCACGGCACCGCGCGGCTCATGGACGACCTCTCCAAGCAGGACTTCGGGTCGAACGCGATCCGCCTGACCCCGAGCGGGCGCATGGTGCCGGCCGAAGGTGCCGGCGACACCTGGACGCCCGGAGAGCCTGTTCCCTAGCCCTCAGCAGCGCGGGCGCGTTATGTTCGCGGCCCACGACGTCCAAGGGGGCGACATGGCCGACGAGGCGCTGTTCATCGGGTGGGGCGAGGTCGTGCGGGGCCGCGAACGCAAGGCCATCGACGTCTTCAACGAATCCGTCCAGTACTACGGGCAGCTGCAGCAGGACGGCAGGATCGAGAGCTTCGACGCCTGGTTCCTCGAGCCGCACGGGGGCGATCTCGCCGGCTTCTTCCTGGTGCGGGGGGAGCGGGAGCGACTCGACGAGATTCGGCGGAGCCCGGAGTTCGAGACGTTCCTGACGAGGGCCTCGATGATCGTCCATCGCGTCGGCGCCGTCAGCGGCTACACCGGTGAGGCTCTCGGTCGGCTCATGGACCAGTTCGAGCAGGCGGCCGGCGAGCTGGGCGGGTAGCCGCGCCCGCCGCGATCTCTGGCATCCTGCGCCGACGTTCGTCCAGGAGGCTCCCAGGTGCCATCCCGCCGCTCGACAGCAGTCCTCGTGCTCTCGCTCGCCCTGCTGGGCGCGCTCGCCGTCGCGACGGCCGCGGCCAGTCCCGGCTCGGACGATCCGATCGCCTCGGCGGCCGCGACGTGCAGGCTCTCGAGCAGCAAGCAGCGCAGCCTCGGCCCGACGTACGTGACAGCGCTCTCCGTCTCCGGGACGAGCTGCGCCACCGGTGAGCGCGTCGTGCGCGCGTACTACCGCTGCCGGGTCCGCAACGGCGGGCGTCGGGGGCGGTGCACCTCCCGCGTGCTCGGCTATCGCTGCACCGAGACGCGCGAGTCGATCTCGACGCAGTTCGACGCCCGCGTGCGCTGCCGCGACGGCACCAAGCGCGTGAACCACAGCTACACGCAGTTCACCTGACGTTGAATCGGTGGCGGTCGGTCGGCCTTGGCGCCGCGCTCGCGTTCGGCGCATGCGGGCTCGCCGCAGCCCCCGCGCGGGCGTGCGACGCCGGCCGCCACGTGCAGGCCGCCCAGGCCGGGCAGTCGACAGGGAGGCCGCCGCTCGCTCTCGGCGACTCGACGATGATCTTCGCCGCGCCCGTCCTCGGCAGGCTCGGCGTTGAGGCCGACGCGCGCGGCTGCCGAGGGTTCGCGGCGGGCGTCGACCTCCTCGCCTCGCGCAGGCGCGGAGGGACGCTGCCGCGCGTCGTCGTGCTCGCGCTCGGCGCCAACGGATCCACGAACCGCGGGCTGATCCGACGCGCGCTCCGCGTGGTCGGGCGCCGTCGCATCCTCGCGCTCGTGACGCCGCGCAACCAGCCCGGGGGCGCTGCAGCCATGCGCCGCGCGGCAGCGCGCTTCCCCGATCGCGTCCTGCTCATCGACTGGGTCCGCTACAGCGCTCGCCACGAGGGCTGGTTCGGCGAGGACGACCTGCACGTCGGCCAGCCCGGCGCGAACGGCTTCGCACGCCTCATCCGCCGTGCCATCGCGCCCTTCGCGTTCCCGCCCACCCGCTCGCTCCGCATGCCCGCACACGCGGCCCGGGCCCGCCGCTGCGGCACCGTGCGGCGCTCCTGGCGGCGACTGCGCATCTACGTCACGCGCGGCAAGCCCCGCATCACCTGCGCGCGGGCGCGCCGGCTCGCCCGCCTCCCCGCTCTGCGGCGCCACGCGAACTGGCGCGTCTACGACTGGCGCGGCGTCCGCCACAGCCCGTGGGACTGGGTGATCTCGCGCGCCGACCGCAAGGTGGTGATCGGCGCCGTCGAGCGCAGCTAGGGACCGAAGTCCCGCCGCACCGCCGCGAGCACCGCGCCGGCCGCCACCTTCGCGCCCGCCTCGTTGAGGTGGATCCCGTCCGGCTCGCGGACGATCGTCTGCCGTCCGCCGACCGCCATCGCGGCGCGGAAGCGGCCGCCCGGCGTGAAGATCGCGCCCATGTCGAGCACCCGCACCTGGGCGCGATACGGCTCCGCCGCGACCGCGATCGCCGCGTTGACGGCGCGTGCGATCCGCGCCCGCGCGCCGTCGCGCGGCGCCGGCAGCAGCAGCCAGTAGACGCGCGCCGCCCCGCCCCGCCGGTACACGTTCATCATCGAGCGCACGCGGAACGCGTACTCCGCCGCCCACGGCGTCCCGCAGCACTCGACCCGCCGCCCGCCGGCGACGCGCATCGGAAAGCCCTCGTTGGCGCCGATGAAGACGACGACGGCGTCGGGCCGGTGCTTGCGGGCCTGCACCACGGAGAGGCGCCCCCAGTCGAGCAGCTCGGACTTCGAGATCCCCGTGCCGAGCCGGGGGTCGCGCACGACGCGGACTCCCCCGCGGTCGGCGAGCTCCTGGGCCAGCCGGGCGTCGAGCGGCATGCTGAGCGAGTCGCCCGTGACCAGCAGGGTGCGCAGCGGCCCGGGCCGCGCCGGCTGCTCGCCGAGCGCCGCGGGATCGAACGAGTCCGGCGTGACGGGCGGCACCGCCGCCGCGCCGGCGTCGCGCGCGGCGAAGACGCTGTCCGTCGACTCCAGGTCCTCCTCGGGGGACAGCCGGCTCGTGAGGTCGCTGACCGCGTCGGCGAGCGGCAGCCGGTCGGCGAGCCAGCCGGTCGGCTTGCCGACCGCGAGCACGACGGAGCGCACGACGCCGCGATTCATCTCCTCGCCGGCCGACCGGACCGACGGCCCGGCGAAGAGCACGAGCAGGAACGCCGCGAGCAGGACGCAGACGATCGCCTCGCGCGCGCCGGCGCGGCGCGCGTCGGGCGTCCGGTAGAGGCTGTTGTCGGGAACGGTTCCCATTCAGAACTGGAAGTAGATGAACGGAGGCACGCCCTGGCTGGGCACGGTCGCGCCGACAAGGAGGATGACCGAGGCGAGCCCAAGCCCGAGCGTCGCGGGATGGCGCCGCTGGACCCAGCCGCGGACGTGCTGGCGCGCGTCGCTCGGCACGAGCTGGACCGCGAAGACCGCGAGCACGGCGGCGACGGCCGGCAGGCTCCACAGCGTCGCCGCCCCGGGCTCGGCGAGGCGGCCGAGCAGCCGGCCGGCCGAGGCGAGGTCGGTGGAGCGGAACAGGACCCACCCCAGCACGACGAAGTGCAGGACGACGAGCCAGCGCACCACGCGCGGGACCCGGCTCAGCCGGCGCTCGCCGACCGCGTGCTCCGCGACGAGCCCGCCACCGTGCATCGCACCCCACAGCACGAAGTTCCACGCTGCGCCGTGCCACAGGCCCCCGAGCGTCATGGTCAGCAGGAGGTTGCGGTACGTCCTCGCGCGCCCGTGCCGGTTGCCGCCGAGCGGGATGTACAGGAAGTCGCGCAGGTAGCGCGAGAGCGTCATGTGCCAGCGGCGCCAGAACTCGCGGACGCTGAGCGCTCGGTAGGGACGGTCGAAGTTCTGCGGGAACACGAACCCCATGAGCAGCGCGAGGCCGATGGCGATGTCGGTGTAGCCCGAGAAGTCGCAGTAGATCTGCGCGGCGTACGCGTAGGCGGCGAGCGCGACGTCCGGCGCCGCGTAGGCCTGCGGGACGGCGAACACGGGATCGACGACCTCGCGCGCGAGGAAGTCGGCGATCGCGACCTTCTTCACCAAGCCGACGGCGATGAGGGTCACCGCCGCGCCGACCGCCACGTCGGATCGCCGCCGCGGCGTCGCGAGCTGCGGGATGAACTCGCGCGCGCGGACGATCGGCCCCGCGACGAGGTGGGGGAAGAACGTCAGGTAGATCGCGAAGTCCAGCAGCGAGGCAGGCGGCAGCAGGCCGCGGCGGACGTCGACAACGTAGGAGATCGCTTGGAACGTGAAGAAGCTCACGCCGATCGGCAGCGCCAGGGACAGCAGCGGGAGGGGGAGGCCCAGTCCGGCCGCGTCGAGGAGGTCCCCGATGTCCTCGACGAAGAAGCCGTAGTACTTGAAGACCCCGAGCACGCCCAGGTCCACCGCGACCGCGGCTGCCAGGATGGGCTTGCTCGCGCGCTCGTCGGCCCGGGCGATCAGGATGGCGGCGACCTGGTTGGCCACCGTGAGCGCCGCAAGCAGGAGGCAGAAGCGCCAGTTTGCCGCCGCGTAGAACGTGTAGCTGGCCGCGAGGATGAACGGCTTCCAGGCCGCGGGACGCGGCATGAGGGCCCACGACACGGTGAGCACCACGCAGAAGAAGATCGCGAACTGGACGGTCGGGAAGAGCACGGCGCGGGCGCGCAATGTAGCCGCGACTCAACCCTCGCCGTCGCAGGCCGACATCATGGGGGTGCGGGTCCTTCGTGTCGCGGTCGTTCTTGCCCTGGTCGCAACAGGGTGCGGCGAGGCACGCCGTGCCGCCGCGCAGCCGCAGCGCGCGACGACGCAGCCGGCGGCAGCGCCGCTCACGATCGACCGGCCGGGCACGCGCCCGCTCGTCGCGCGGGAAGGCACGAGCGAGCTCACCGTGACCGCCGACGTCGCCGGGCGGGGCAACGCCGGAGATCTCGTGTCCGTCAGCGCCGACTGCGAGGATCCCGGTTGCAGCACCGGTGCGCAGGTCGATGCCACCGGGCACTGGACGGCGCGCGTCGTGCTTGTCGCGAGCGTGCACCTGCCGCGCGTGCGGCTCGTCGCGCAGTCCGGGGCGCAGGTCGCGATCGCGCTCGCTCGCCTGAAGTCGCGCACGCGCCATGCGCCCGGCGATCAGCAGCGCAGCCGCAGCCGCCGAGCGCGACGAACGCCGACCGCGAGCACCCCGGCGCCGTCGGCTGCGACCGTGACCGCGACGCCGCCCCAAGCCTCGGGGAGCACGGCCCCGTCGCGCATGCAGGTGGTCGGCGACTCGCTGGCGGTCGGGACGCAGGCGCCGCTTGCGTCGGCGCTTCCCGGATGGTCGATCGGGACCGATGCGCGCACTGGGCGGCCGCTCGCGGAGGGGATGCGCATCGTCCGCTCACTCGGCGCCGCGCCGGTGCTCGCGATCAGCCTGTTCACGAACGACGGCCCGACCTCGGTCGCCGCGCTGCAGTCCGCCGTCCGCGAGACGATCGAGCGTCAGGCGCACGGCTGCGTGATCTGGGCGACGATCGTGCGCCCGCCGCTCGGCGGCGCGACCTACGATCGCGCCAATGCCGCGCTCGAGCGGCTGGCGGCCGACAACCCAGGGGTCATGCGGCTCGTGCCCTGGGCGCGCAAGGTCGCCGATCACCCCGAGTGGCTCGCGCCGGACGGCGTGCACGGCACGCCGGCCGGCTACGCGGCCCGCGCCCAGCTCTACGCGGACGCCGCGCGCAGCTGTCGCTAGCGAAGCCCGTCGCGCCGCATCGCCGCGACGACGAGCGACGCG